>LADL02002715.1_pt1 | contig 11669 bp, 10 predicted proteins | sample 619721 | NCBI WGS metagenome assembly LADL02 (sample SAMN03397408, study PRJNA257561) | rock porewater metagenome | biome: terrestrial; feature: Opalinus Clay rock; material: porewater; isolation source: Opalinus Clay rock porewater BRC-3 borehole | place: Switzerland: Mt Terri URL, St-Ursanne ...
CGCCGCTGTTTAGCTGGCATCCTCGTATCCTCTTCCAACCAGGCATCGATAAGATGGGTAAACTCGCCCAGGACTGGTCTTCTCCGCCTCTGCCTCGGTAGTTCCCCGTCTACCAGAACATCCCCGTCCGCGTACTTCTTGGCGGTACGCCAATCAACTCCCATGACTTTCGCGATCTCAGAAATGCTCTTGTGTTTCGCCTGCCTCAACGTTCTGATACAATTGACTTGAGCCATCTGCAACATCCTTTCTCCCCCTAACATTCGGCTGTTAAGGGTTTTCAGGATGCTTGCGGGTGGCTCCTTCTATCTGGCTGCCACCTCTGGATTTTTGGCTGCCATTGTCTGTACTTCTAGGTTACCAAACACACCTCAAAGCTCCTTCATCCAAAGTCTCAGAGTTAGAGTTGGTTCTGCACCGGTAGCCTTGGGTCTCCAGATAAATAGGAAGGGACCCAAACATTCCGGAGTTTCGTATACCCAATCGGTCAAAACTCAGTGGTTCCCACTCTCCGTAACCCCTTAGGTCAAACATGACGGTCACATCCTGCTTGGGGGCATCAACGCTGAAACCAAGAGCGAGAAAGGGCAGCACAGTCAGGACTATGACTATTACGATCATCGCCAAGGTGGACCTACCTGGAAACTGCTTAGTCAAATCGAGTTCGGGTTCAGGACCCGCCAGGCGAGGCAGCATCAGTGCCAGGGCGAGCAAGAACAGGTCACCGATGATGAAGGATACTGTTGCTCTGTATCTGATCGCGGGCAGACTGAGAAGTGTGATCATGAACAACACCCACGATACGACTAAGATCGACAATGATAGCAGGCATCTCCTGAATGCGTAACTTCTTACATAGGCCCTGCTTAGAAGCAACCCTAATGCAACCAGGGCTACGTAATGGATTTTCGAGGCAGAAAGCCCCAACCCCCCTCCTTGGACAAGTGACCCAAGCGACGAACTCAATGCAAGAGATACCATATTGAGGCTTGTCCAAACGGCCGAGAAAGACTTCACAACCAAGAAATAGATGACCCCAAGAATTCCAAACACCATAGTTCGTCCGGTATACAGTCGACTAGGAGACAACGACGGCAAAGCTAAGAGAAATGCGATATAGAAATGATAGCTGGTCGAAGCCAGTATTAACACAAAGGCAGAACTAGCCAACAACGTGAGTTTCCCCCACCACACTGTGGACAGCTTATCCCGACTTCCCAGAAGAAGCTTGGTGAACAACCAACCCGTTAGAACCATCAATCCACCCTTCGCCAGAAGGGAGGGCAGAGAGAAGAAGTCCTTGTTTGCCAACACGAGGTACATCAAAACATATCCCATCTTCTACCCCCTGTTCCAGGCACATGCTCTACAACTGCCACACTCTGCTATCAGAGAGTTGCGTTCCTCGGTTATCTTGGAAGAACCGTCTGAGGTCCCCTCTTAGGAGCTAACCGGAGACTAGCGAACCAATCTACCGGTACGTATCCGGCGGTGGAGCACAGTCAGGTTGCCCAGGTTCTGAGCACGTATTATCGGGGCCACAAGTAGTCTGATAGCAACTGTCGTTGCAAGTAGTCGGACAGTAGGTATCACACCCGGATTCTGTGCAACTAGTGGCACAAGTTGTATCCGGACACCATGACACTGGGCAGAACGAATACTTACAGACAGTATTCAATGGGTCCAAGGTAACGTATGTTGTTGGCTCCACTTCGTCAGACTCAGACTCGCCAACAGGTAAGGTCGTCTCTTCTTCAAGCCCGATCTGTGCCTCCTGTACTCGGGCTTCGACAAGAGGGCTTCCCATCACGTCTATGCCGGGAATGATCTGGGCTGGCGTCAGCAGCACGAAGACCCCGACGACGACCCAGACAAAGTACCTAAGGTGCCCATTCACAGTCACTCACCTCCTTACTAGACCCCAGACGATCTTCCATACTCAACTACCGTAGTCGGAACAGCCGGTGGGGATAGCAAGATGCATAGCCATCTTCCGATTGGGGTCGGTGGCATCCACTGTCAGTCCCCCTTCCTTACATCTGTATCCAACTTATGCTATTTTCTGATCCTCTTTCGTCAAAGAACTGTCTACTCCTGCCATCCCATGCCTTTTTTTTCTATGTGCGGCGGATATGAGGTGTGGTACGGTCAGCCGTACAGGGCTCTTGATCCCCTCGGGGGATCTCGAAGCCCGCCCAGAACCGGTCCATTCCCGAAAAGTCAGAACCACTGGAAGTTGCAGGGACCCTCCCATCCATCGTGACTAAACTAACCACCCCTGGTCCTGCGAGCTGCTACGAAACCCCTCAATGACGGGCCTATCCGAAGCGCTAATCTGCTTCGGAAGCTCTGTGACATCAAAGGTCCTAGCCTTCAGGCCTTCAGTGGGGTCGGCCCTCTCATCTCGCCGATGGAGTCCGAGGTAGAATTGGCTGGGCCCAGATACAATGTTTCTGAGCCTGTGAAGCAGATTGAGAGAAGGATTTACTAGTGTTAGGCAGCGGGAATCGGCTTGTGTTTTCTGGAAGTACCCCATGGGAGGGAGACAGCGATGTCTAAGAAACGCAAGCAGCGAAAGTGAAATGGACCCTGATGTCAAGACACGATTTTGGTTTTCTTAAGCAACTCCTCGGTTGGCGTAGGCCCCTGGGGCAGCCCCATGATAGAATTCAGCTGGAGTGCTGTAGCCCAGGGACTGGTGCGGCCGCCAGTTGTTGTACAGGTCTATGAACCGGGCTATCTCCTGCCGCGCCTGCCTGGGCGTGGTGTACTCCTTCAGATAGACTTCCTCCACTTTCAGGGTGCGCCAGAACCGTTCTGTGATGGCATTATCAAGCGCCCGGCCCCTTCCATCCATGCTGATCTTAACCCCGTTTCTTTTAAGCAGATCTATGTAATCCTGACTTGTGAACTGGCAGCCCTGATCACTATTAAGGATCTCAGGCCTGGCACCTCTTAAGGCCCGGCTCAGAACAGTAGCCACAAAGTCGGTGTGAAGGGAGTCCGACAGTTCCCAGTCAACGATGTAGCGCTAGTACCAATCTACGATTGCCACCAGGTACATCCAGCCCCTTCTCAGCGGAATGTAGGTTATGTCGATACCCCAGACGTGGTCTGGATGGGCAGGAGTCAGGTTCCTCAGCAGGTAGGGGTAGACCTTGTGCTGCTGGTTGCGTTTGCTAAGGTTGGGGCCTGGGTACACCGCCGTGACCCCCATCTCACGCATGTAGCGCCGGATTCTCTTGCGATTGACCAAATGTCCCATCCGCTGCAGGCATGCCGTTATCTTGCGAGAGCCGAACGACGGGTAGTCCAGGTGGAGCCGGTCTATCCTGTGTTTGATCTCTATCTCTTCAGCGGATGGGCCCTTAGGCCTGTAGTACGGGCTCGTACGGTTCAGGGAAAGGAGGCTCGCCTGGGCCTTGATGGAGACCTCCTTGGTCTCCCAGTCAACCAGCGAGGAACGCTCATTTCTCGTCAAGGTCCAAAGACATGTACACTGGCAAAGCCGAGAAGATCATTGCCCGGCGAAACCGCAAACACCAACAAGCGATTGAGGAACGGAAGCGTAGAAACCGAAAGCACAAGCACGTCAGGCCGCCTGAGCACTATAAGAAAGATTCGCTGTTTTGCTTGACTGTTCAGATGCAATGCACCAGAGTGGCTACAATCTTGGTGCGCCTCATACTCTCCTCCCACCTGAGATCGCAGGTTGCCCCGCCGGCAATTCCTGGAGTTCACTGATAGCCCCCTTGTGGCAGTAGACGACCAGCACATCACCGGCCTGAGGGCCGTGCCTGCCCCGAGGTGCATGGATGATTTCGTCCCCACACGTGATCGCTAAGATCATTAACCCTCGTTCCCTGAGCTCAATCTAACCCAGGGCAGTTCCGGCTAGTCCGACAGCCTGATCAGGGCCCACCAGTCAAAGCTCGAGGCCTGGCTAAGTTGGTCTGAGGGTTCGCAGGTGCCGATGAGGATAGCAGCGGCCCTCCCTGCCCAGAAGATAAGAAGGCTGCCGAAAACACCCCATAGGGTCAGGGGGCCACCAAGACGAGACAGGGGGAGCTCAAGATTCACGGCTCGGTGACTGACAAGAGCAAGCAGGAAGCCAGCAGGCAGCGCCCCGGCGAAGGTTACCAGGGTCTGAAGCTGGTAGAGCCGCCCAACGTCTTTGGGTTCAAACCCCAGTACCAAATATATCCCTGAAGCCCGTTGCGTCTCAACAACCTGGACAGTAATCATCACCGTTGACGCCAAGAACATCAACAAGAAGACAGACCCCATCGCCAAGGTAAGCTGAGCCACATGGGAGTCAGTGTACTGATAGACAACGGCTCCCGGAGTACCCTCATGGAGTAACAGGGGCTGAACCCTAAAGGCAAATGGAAGGGCGACCTCGTCAGCACTCTGGCCGGCAAGGGTTGTCCCTTCCCTGGCTACAGTGAAGGAGGAAACCCTTGTTGGTGTGAGCTTCTCTTCAATGAGGTCCAGGGTTTCGCTGCGGGACATGAGCACAGAGTCCCTTACCCAAAGCTGAAAGTAATTGGCCAGAGGTAGCTGGGAGAGCTTGCCAGCATCGATTCGGGACATAAGCACTCCTGTCCTGCTAGGGTCCTGGGAGGTGTAGCGTCCACTGACGCGGTAGCTCCGCACCCGCTCTTCAACAGTGAAGGGATGGCGGTAGCAGAGAGTTATGGTTTCTCCTATTGACACTGGAGCCCAAGCGTTGACCAGAGCGTCACCGGCGGCTTCAGGTAGCTGCCCTCCCACCAGAACCACTCCATTCCATACCTCGTCACGAAGCTCTCCTTCGACCGTCAGTCCCACCACCCTGTCAAAACCCCAGGGGGTCTCCACGGGAAAGCTGTAGCCGTCAGTAAGCTTCCTGTAACCGGATCGGCGAAATGCCGAGCTTCGGGGATCAAGGACCACGCGCAGATCCATGCTGGGAACAGAGCAGTAAGTCGCCCAGTGGGGCTGCACTGCTACGGCATCACAACCAAGCTCAACTCGGGTCACGACCTGGAACCCAACAACTGAGCTGGTCCAGGTCGAGCAGAAGAGGTAGATACCGAGACCCAGGGCAAGGATCAGGAATATGACCAGGTTCGTCCTCATGTGAGCCCGCCAGTGTTTCATTATCATCCGGGATGTACCAACCCTAAGCACCCTTAAGCCCCTCCACCGGGGATCTCCTGATGATGCCGTAAACGGGGATAACGCCGAAGATCAGGGAGGTGGCCGCCGACAGTGCCAGAACAAACCCGCCAACCCGCAAGACCCTGACAAGGGCTGCCGCCACTCCTAATGGCCCCACCCAGTGCTTGAGCAGGGGAGGCGTAAGGGCCAACCAACCAAAGAGCGCCCCAGTCATCGAGAGGAGCAGGGCTTCCACCCCAAAGGTAACCAGGATTAGCAGGGGGGTTGTCCCCAGGGACTGTAGCACCGCGACCTCACACCTTCTCCCCAACAGCAGCACATAAGTATTCCCCAAAAACGTCACTGCCGCCAGGAGATAGGTCATGACGACAAAGAACTGCCGAACCCAGCCCGGGATCCTCTGAGCCCCTGTAGGAAGTAGTTCAGTGGTGGCCCGTATTCTCGCAATGTCGTCTCTGGGCACCCGATACATGGGCTCCGGGGTGCCCACATCGTACTGAACCAAGTCGGCGACACTGATCACATCACCACCGATAACCTCCTCCAGTTCCTCTAGGACAACTTCCTGTTGGCTGGTATCTCTCAGAATAATCCCAACCTGCTGCACTGGGCGCATCTCATCCCACCCAGCGGCGGCAAGAAGATCCCTGAAGGTATCCACTGAGACTACGAGATCGCGGCTGGACCAATAGCGGGGTTCGGTAAGCCAGGGGTTTGGGTCGGGAGGCGCCTGTTTAGGGGGCGGAAAACGGTTGTACATACGGATACCATCGAGGGAAAGGGCCTCACCAAGCCAGCGGACCTCGCCAGTACGGACCTGGAAGTGGCCCGTTACCGCCAGTTTTGCGGGAATTAGTCTGGTGAAGTCTGGCTGCTGGACTCCCAAGGCCGGTCTCCCTGGCGCCGGCACCAAGATCTCGATAAAAGACCCCACTTCCGGCGGCGGGTATCCGGGAATAATCTCGGGCCTGCCCCCCACAATCGTTGTCCACATACCGTTGAACCTGTCATAGCCGTAAACCTCATCGGACCTTGTTGTGTAGTCGGGACGAAAACCGTCGACAAGCACCTCGCCGATTGCTCCCGACAGGTAGCCACCCTCAGTCACAAGATCGGGGAACCCAAGCTCCTTGTCCAGGTTTGTCACCCGCCCTCGCAGGACGGCGTTGACAGACCCGGTGGGCGTCTCCAGAAGTACCGGCAGGGCGTAGTAGGGATATACGGCCTTGACTGCTTCGTGCAAAAGGAGTTGCTCAGCAACTGTGGTCATATCAAGGGACTGCCCGTGCAGCGACCCGAACTCCGCCGCCAGGGGCTGAAAACTTGTGGTCAACTGATTGGTTCGCGAAACCCCCTGCCAGGAGTAGGGCCCCTGAAGCCCTTGCAGGTCAGTGACAACGGGCTGGTCGGCGATGACAAGCAGGTCTCCTCCGATGAACTGCCTGTAGGCAAAGTGGGAAGTAGCCGGTTCTCCGGCACCAAGGACGCCAATGCCTATTAGGATGCCGGTCGCGAAGGCAAAGCTCATTACCGCCAATAGGTTCCTGACAAGGCTTCGTCTGGTGATCAAGACTCCCCACTGCACAAATCGCAGCAGCAGTTTCAGATTGGCCCCCAACCCAGACCTCACGGGGTCTCTTCCCCCTCGCGTCGGTTATCGCTTCGGATTTCTCCGTCGTCAATCTCCAGGACGCGGTGGGCTACCTTCGCAAAGACAGGGTCATGGGTGACCGCGACAACAGTAGTCGTGAGAGCTTCATTGAGGTCCTCAAGCAGCGCCATGACCATTTCTGTCGATCTCCTGTCAAGGTTCCCCGTGGGTTCGTCGGCAAAGACGATGGCAGGATCATTAGCTAGGGCACGGGCGATGGCGACCCGCTGTTGCTCACCACCGGAAAGCTCCCCTGGCATGTGGTCAAGACGGTGACCCAGGCCAACGGAGGCCAGTAGATCCCGGGCCCGGGACCGCTGGCTTGCTAAGGACAGACCAGTCTGAAATCCCAGGGGGACCATGACGTTCTCTGTTGCCGTCAGGTGCTGCAGAAGGTAAAACTGCTGGAAGACAAATCCCATCTTAAAGCGGCGCAGCAGGGCCAGTTCAGAAGGGCGCAACTGATTCAGGCAACGCTCTCCGAAGTTAACGGTACCCGTAGTTGGCCTGGTAAGGCCGCTCAGTATATTAAGGAAAGTGCTCTTGCCCGATCCCGACGGGCCCAGAATGACAACTATATCCCCAGCCCTCACGCGAAAATCCATTGGCCAGAGGGCATGGACCAGTTCACCATCCCGGCTGTAGCTCTTGCTGATATCACTGGCCGATATTGCTACTGGCTCCAGCCCCGTCTCGGGAGTACTCACACCTTTTCCTCCTTACTAATCTTCCTCTACGGTGGTCATCCTTAACGGTGAAGTTCCTGCGCACTGACCTCCTATGTAGTTATACCTTTAGCTTAGTCATCCTACCCTATCCTTCATCTAGAAAACTTCGAGTGCCTCTAGCAGATTTGCCGCCTACCTCCTGGGCAAACTCAGCAGTTTCCTCTAAGACCTTACTAGCGGGAAGGTACGTAGCCCAGGCAGAGAGCCTTGAGCTGTAGGACCCGGGCGATAAGGAACTGGCGCGCTCCTGAAGAGCTCCTTCCAGGTAACCAACTACGTCGCAGCAAGGGCGGTCTGTGGGCCCATGATAGTCCCTGACCTGAGGGGCTTCCACAGGCTGATTATTGAGATTGGCCGAAAAACACGACCTTGTTCCAGTATGACAGGCCAGCCCCTCTGGGTCTGCCAAGTACAGCAGGGAGCCTCAATCGCAACCAACCCTGATATCCGGACATCCATGGTGTTGCCAGAGGTCTCTCCTCTCTTCCATATCAACTGCCTGCTGCGGCTAAACCAGAGGGAGAAAGGCGCCGGAGAACCTGGCCTTTTGAACAAGGTGAATAAGGCCCTTTCCTCCTTAATTCCGCAACCACAGGGCAAGGTCCGTCTTGACCCATCCAAGGATGCGCTGATTCCCTCCGACGAGTTGGTATCAGGCGGCCCACCCCCTGACGGCATTCCCCCCATTGACGCCCCCAACTTCGTCAGCATTGAAGAGGCGCGGGCCTGGCTTGACAACGAAGAACCCGTCATCGCCCTGGGTGGGAAGAAGGACCCCATCGCCTATCCCCTGCAGATCCTGATCTGGCACGAGATTGTCAACACCGACATGGAGGCTGAACCCGTGGTTGTCACCTTCTGCCCCCTCTGCACGGCGGCGGTGGTCTACAGCCGGCGGGTAGGCGGACAGATCCTGGACTTCGGCACATCGGGCTTCCTCTATAACTCGGACCTTGTGATGTACGACCGGCAGACCCGGAGCCTGTGGTCGCAGATACCGGGCCTGGCGGTTTCGGGGGAATTCGCCGGGGAGCAGCTAACACCAGTGGCCTTCCAGGTGGTGGACTTTGAAACCTGGGCTGAGACCTTCCCCGAGGGCAAGGTGCTGTCCAAGGCGACGGGGAAGCGACGCCCCTACGGCAGGAACCCCTATCCCTACTACGACCAGTCCTACAACGCCCCGATGATGTACAGGGGCGAAATGGACGAGCGCCTCAAGCCCATGGAACGGGTCCTCGGGATAAGGCGGGGCGAGGATATCAAGGCCTACAGATTTGACAACCTGGCCAGGGACAAGGTCCTTGAGGATGTCATCGCCGGTCAAGAGGTTGTCATCCTCTTCGACGACCAGGTCAAGAGTGTTGTCGGTGCCCCCGAAATTCGCGATTCCCAGCAGGTAGGGGCGGCCACCGCCTACGACCCTGAGACCGACGGCAAACGGCTCAGCTTCAAAGCCGCCAAGGGCAACCTCTTCATCGACAACGAGACCGGCTCCACCTGGAGCCCTTTGGGCCTTGCCATCAAGGGCAAGCTGGCTGGGACAGAACTGGCAGTAGTACCGTCAACGTCCACCTTCTGGTTCGCCTGGGCAGCCTTCTTTCCAAATACAGAGATCTATACGAAGAACTAAGGGGGGCGTGAGATGAGCGAGAAGAACAACGGCGATAACTACGAGGTGAGGAAGACGGAAGAGGAGTGGCGCCAGGCCCTCTCCCCTGATGCCTTCAGGGTTCTCCGCAAGCACGGCACTGAACCGGCCTTCCGGAATGAGTACAACGAACACGACGAAGAGGGGGTCTACTACTGCGCCGGTTGCGGAAATCCTATCTTCCCCTCGGAGACCAAGTACCACTCGGGCTCGGGGTGGCCCAGTTTCTACGCCCCCGTGGACGAAGAGAAGGTGGGCAAGAAGACCGACTACAAGATCCTCATGCCCAGAACAGAGGTGCACTGCTCCCGCTGCGGCGGGCACCTGGGCCACGTGTTCAAGGATGGGCCCCAACCAACGGGGCTTCGCTACTGCATCAACTCGGCGGCGCTGAAGTTCAGGAAAGGTGACGGTGACTCAGATGAGCCCTCGCCCACTTCCTAGGAGGTCAGCATGGCCCTTGGTGGCCGCCGCATGAACGACCACAGCGGCAATAGCCAGCTGGCCATTGCGCAGACAACTACGAGGACAAGCGCCTCCACCACCGGTCCGGCGGTAACAGACAGGAACAGCTTTCTGGCAGCCAGCATTCGTAGTGCCAAAGGCAAGAAACCCGTGGCGAGCGCGCCCCCGAGTACAGTTAGCACCACGATCTCCAGGATACCAGCGGCGAACAGTGTCCCGGCTGGCACACCGACGGTAATCAGTCCTCCCAGTTCTTGTGACCGGGAACGAAGGCTGATGCTGGCGAGGGTCCAGATCAAGAAGCCCATGCTGGCAACGAGCAGGAGGTTGTAGCGGACAAGAATAATGTCGGCCTGAGAACGCTGGGACTGGGCCTCTTCGTAGGTCGCTTCGTAGGTCCGGATCCTGGCGGTGGGTGGCAGCAACTCCCTGAGAGCGTTCTCAACCTCTTCGAACTCAACGCCTGGTCTGAAGAAGAGCATCGCCCGATCCGGGTACCTGCCGGTGAGATCCCGCAATGTCGTTACGCTCATCACCGGGATCTCAGGGGTGAGGCTTTTGTCCCTCAAGATGCCAACCACCGTAGCCGTGATCTCAAAGGCCTCTACATCCGGTTCTTCGCCCCTGGTCATCCCAACCGAAAGTCGGTCCCCCACGTCCACCCCCAGTTCCGTAGCCGTGGCCTCCCGGATCAGTATATCGGTTGGCTCTGTCGGCATGGTACCCTCGATAAGATTCTCCCTCAGGTTAAAGACGTTCGACGGGATCGGAATACCCCCGATATACACGCTCTGCCCGAGGATACTGGCCTTGCTGGCCAGGGCGACTTCGACATTGTCGATGCCGTCCAGGTTATAGATCCTCTGCACTATGGCAGGGTCAAATTCCATCCTTTCAATGACAGCATCAGCCGGTGAAACGAAACGGGTGGCAGCCAGGGCTTGCTGCGCCTGAAACTCCATGGCGCCCTGCACCAGGAGAACCGCAAGGAAGACAAGGGCAATGGCTAAAACCAGAAACAAGCTTGCAGCCAAGCGGACTCGAAGAGAAGCAAGGGCCAGCTTAATAATCATCCTGCCCACCCTTTCGTTCCAGAGAAACCACCTGCTGCATCTGGTCCGCTAGGCGCAAGTCGTGGGTGGCGACAACCACGGCGCACTGGTTCTCCTCGACCAGACTGAGGAGGAGCTCGAACACCTGGTCGGCATTGCGGTAGTCCAGATTCCCGGTGGGCTCATCGGCCAGGACCAGGCGTGGACGGTGCGCCACTGCCCGCGCCAGCGCCACCCGCTGTTTCTCGCCTGTGGAGAGCTGATTGGGCCGGCGGGTGTGCAGGTGGCCAATACCCAACCGTTCACAAAGCTCTTGAACCCGTTCGCCCACCTCGTTGTCGGTCCAGCCGTTCAGCCACAAGGGGAGCGAGATGTTATCCTTAACGGTCATGCCCTTGACAAGGTTAGCCGTCTGAAACACAAAGCCGATATGTTTGCGCCTGTGTGTTATCAGCTGTGGCTGGCTGAGCTTCGAATAGGGCTTGCCGAGAAAGACAACCTCACCATCTGAGGGCCTGTCGAGCCCCCCCATCAGGCTCAGGAGGGTGCTCTTCCCTGATCCCGATGGTCCAATGATGGCACCGGTAGAGCCGGGGCTTATACTCAGGTCCGTAGGGGGTAGGGCCTCCACCGTATCGTGGCCGGTCTGGAACCTCCTGGTCACGGCCTGGCACCAGATCAGTGCATCCCTGTCCTTCACTTCAGTCATTGCGTAACACCTCCATCGGGCTAATGCGAGCCAAAGTCAATGATGGGATGGACCCAAGAATCGCCGAGATTGCCGTGATGGCAAGGACCAAGGGGAGGGCAGTCTCCAGGATGTAGTAAGGTTGACCTGTTGTCTGGGTCCAGAAAACATGACCCAAGACCCCCAGGACACTGGCCAGGGCGGCCAGCAGCGTGGTTTCCAGGGTTATCAACAGACCCAAGACCCAGGGGGATAGCCCACACGCCATCAAGAG
>LADL02003886.1_pt1 | contig 11656 bp, 4 predicted proteins | sample 619721 | NCBI WGS metagenome assembly LADL02 (sample SAMN03397408, study PRJNA257561) | rock porewater metagenome | biome: terrestrial; feature: Opalinus Clay rock; material: porewater; isolation source: Opalinus Clay rock porewater BRC-3 borehole | place: Switzerland: Mt Terri URL, St-Ursanne ...
CTCAGGATCATCATCGCCGTAGATGTCGTCATCCTCGGCCCAATTGAAAGCAGCTTCGTTCAATTCTTCTGGAGACTGATCCGCTTCGGGAGCTTTGTAGTCACATCCGATCTCCGTTAGCCTCGCCAATAACCGCTGTGGGATGTCCTTAATGGTTTCGGCTTCCTCGCTTTGGAAATATTCGTCAGGTGTGATCGAATGAATTGCCTCATCGATCTTTACCTCGTTTTCTTTTAGCCAAGACTGCAGCCCACGGAAACTGAATTGATCCTCGCCCCCGGTACGGAAGTCTTCGACTCGTCCCAATGACGAGAAGATGTTCGAACTGGTAGCCGATTGTTGACCGTCGCGAATACGCTCTCGCTGAAACATGCTTAAGATCAATGCGTAGCCGTGACGACGTACAATTTCCGCGTTTTCGAGGTTCAGCACCGGGTCGGTCACCGGACCACTAATCATTTCCGCCGGATACTTGAAATAACGTTGATCGTGAGTCCCTTGGTCTGCATACGTGATAACGGTCGAAAGCGAAGCCCCGCGCCGACCAGCGCGACCGGCACGTTGTTGATAGTTTGATCGGTTGGGCGGAACATTGCGTAGTGACACAGCTGTCAAACTACCAATGTCGATCCCCACCTCCATCGTGGTCGTGCAACTGAGGATATCGACGATGCCACCGGATTCATCACCAGGCCCCTGGACGTCCAGATCTTGAAACCGCATCTCATGCCATTCGGCACGCGAAAACGCGTCTTGGGCGTCGATGGCTCCTATAGCTGCGGTGTGCTCTTCAGCAACAAAAGGACGAAGCTTACCTGAATTCTGGTCGAGGTCTTTTCGGAAGAAACCCTTCCGAGTTAAAAAGACATCGTCTAGCGTTTTGTTTCCGGAAAAAAGGGATTGCAGCGAATCGACGCTACCGCACTCGGGACATATATTTAGATAAAACGGATGGTTTGGGATCGCGAACGTGCAAACGTCGCAGCGAACCCAGTCTTTGAAGTCGAGATCAATCGCAACTCGTTTCGGGTCGACGAGATATCCGTCGGCACGGTTGTTGGTCCCAAGCCGCTCTTGAAAGAAACGAGCCCAAGGTCCATCACCTTGTTGACCGCCAGCGAGCTGCTGCCGATAGAAAGCAGCTCCAATACGTGGCTCCATTAGCTTCTTAAATCGTCCTGCAGTAACTCTCAATCGAATGCCACTTTCTTTGTTACCGATCCAATCGGCCGGTGTTCCAGTTAGCCGAACGGCGCGCTCTCTTGCCATCCTTGACAGCCAGAATTCCAACAAGCCACGCCGCCGGTCGTCATCGGATTCGATCGACTCAGGAGTTTCAGGAGCCGGTAATTCAGTCATACTCTCTTTCAGATAGTCAGATAGCAACGGTGTCAAACATCCGATCGCCAAACTGTGAAGACCTGAAAGGGGATTAAATAACACCTCGTAGAGCGAGATTAAAATGTCGGCTGGCGTTCGTTCGGCAATCTTAGCCGATTCCTCTTCAAACGCCTTAAGCTTTGCCGTCTTTGAGAGGTAGAGCGATTTGGCTAGTTTTAGGTCTTGTTGAAATGACTGCTGTTCCGTGTCTTTGAGTTGTGGGCGTAACTCCACGCCTTGTTCGTGAGCACCGCAAAGCAACGCGAGATAAACATGCTCGATCGCAACATTGCGAGTATCGCCATCGAACCAGCGATCTGCGACATATCGCAAGCCATGAATTAGTAGAGGCCGGACTGCATCACGTAACGAGTTCGATTTCAACTTGCCGGCTAGTCGGGAAGCCGGCTGCCGTCCATCGGAAAACACTAGAAGTTTTCGCCCCTGTAGCGGAGTTTCGTTACCGGGTATTGGTGGCTGTGACATCAATTGCGCAGACACAAGGTGTTGGAAGGGCTCATCGCCCTTGGTTGCCATGTTTGAGATTCCTGAAAATCGATCATTACATTTCGGGCATTTCTCGAACATGCCCGCCTTGCGATTGCCAGCCGGAGCTTCCGCCGGGATATAGACCTGACGAGCAGATCCAGAGTCAACATCGTTCTGAAACAGACGTCCCGTGATTGGTTCCAGATACATCTCTCGCGCGGACTGCGAATCATCATCCTGTGATTCAACTTCCTCTGGATCGTCCAAACACAGGTGGATGGGAACGACCGTATCCATAGAATCATCCACTTCGCCGACATCTTCGGTCCACAAATAAGTTGGCCTTCGTACGCTTTGTGTATACGCCTGAAACATTGCGGTTCCGCAGTTGCGGCAAGCCAAAAGTTCAAATACACGTCTGCCGCACTCGCACTCTCGTCGGGGTTGCACGTAGAGTTTTCCGGTAACGCCTTGTCCTCGCTGCTCATCTGGTAGCGCTGAGCACTCCGGATCGCTGCACGCCCAGATGCCAGGGATGCCGCGAAAAAAACGATGGACTCGTGCGGCCAATAACGGCGTGTCACCGGGTTTGTTACGAGACATTGAGGCCGCTTCGACCAGAATATCTGTGGCTACTTGAGCCTGTTGTGGCGAGCTGTCCGGGAACAGCCTTGAGGCTAAACGCCGGATTTCTTGCGCCCCCAGTTCCGCCTTCGTTTCTAGGTCATCATTGCACAGAGTGGAAGATGTCAGATTAATAAGCCGACCGGTCACCCCGAAATCAACCAGAATGTCGTAAAGAATTCGGGACAGTCCAAAATGGACGCTCTTTTCAGTCGAAACTACGGCATCATTGGCTGTCATGCACTCGACGTGGCCTTGAGTTCGACATGCTGAAATTTCAGCGACCGGGTCGGAACAATCCAATGAGACGACTGAAAGAAACGCGTTCTCGGTTTCCTTCTCTCTACCGTTACCGATCTGCATCGTCTCTTCGACAAACCCGCCACCTTCGACCATTCCGAGGACGGTGACTCGGCAACGTGCTTTCCCTGCTTCATTCCCCTTCGAAATGATTATGTATTTCGCAGCCGTGATAGGGCGGCTGGAGAGATTTAATAACGACACGATCGATTTGAAACGTGTTTTTGCATCCTCGGCGAGAAGCCCCGTCAGCGGAATCTTCGCCAGTGCGTCCGCCAAATCTTTGTCACCGGCTTGCGATGGAACCTTCGACTCTTTGTCACCATTGATCCAAACAAAACGCTCGCTCTCTGTCCCAGTCAGCCCGGCCGCAAACGTTGTCGCCTGTTCTCCATCTTCGAATGATGCACTGGTCGTGATGACTTGAAACTGCTGTGCAGATAGGTCAAGACGGTGACGTAATCGACGAATCAACATCGCAACCTCGGTCCCTTGAGCACCGCGATACAGGTGTGCTTCGTCGAGTACGAGAATAAAACGTTCGTTCGGATTGGCGACAAAGTAGTCTCGGGTCTGCTGAAAAATCGACCGTTCGATCGGTCGCAGCATCATGTATTCCAACATCGAATAGTTCGTCACCAATAGGTCTGGAGGAGCCACTTGGATCTCATGGCGGGTGAGCAGCTCGGTATCGTCAGGTCTTTCGATCGCGCGTCGTAAGTTCCCATTGGCATCCTTCCACGGTCCACTCACACCCAACCATCCTGCCAATCCTGGTTGGTTGCCGACATCTTTGGTCGGCCACTTGCCCATCACACGCATTGCGTCGAGTAAGTCTTTGGCTTGTGAATCGCCATCACCAGCCCGCCGTTCCAAATTCACAAAAAACTGTAGCCCGCCGAGCTTTTGCGATAGGCGTCTGTTGTCATCTGGAATGACACCGGGGAACGGAGTCCGGCTAGTGTAGCGTCCAAACTTCGCCGGCCGGCCGCCGCATTGTTTGAACCAGTCACGAGTGGTGGGGGAACCAAATAGACGCCTCAAGCGAGAAAGTTGATCGTTGACTAGTGCGTTCATTGGATATAGTAGCAACGTTCGAACTGCGCGGGTTTGAAACGAGCCTGACGAAGATGCCGCCTCACCAGCCAATCTACCGACAATTGGCAGCAGAAAGGTTTCCGTCTTTCCAGACCCCGTTCCCGTTGTCACGATCGTGTGGTGTAAATCGTCATCTAAAACTGCTTCCAATGCGTCGGCTTGGTGTTGATGGGGCTGTGGAAACACGACCCGGCCGCCTTCCTCGGTCGCTAAGTATGTGAGCAACTGCGCTGCCTCGCTTGGGATGTTGAGCTCGTCGTACGGTTTGCCAACTTTGTAACGAGCCGAACTTTCAATGAATGGTGCATGGCAAAGCACCTCTGGCTGTTCCAGCAGCTCACGCCGCAACTGCACCAGGTGCGGATTGGAAAGGTGATACGCCGATTCGATATAGGCAAGCAACCGCTTTCGGATAGACTCAAGTTCAGTGTACATGATGCAGAAGCGCTTTCTTACTGGGGTTCTAGGGAATGAACGTCATTTGCGAATCTCCGGTTGGGTAATGCCAGCTAACTCGCTTTCAGTCTGACTAGCTTGCGCCTCCGTGTCATTTTCTTCCGGCAGTGGTATGGGATCGTATTCCATTTCAATGACCGCCGTACATTGCAACTGGACCGTCGATTTATCTGGAGATTGGAGATGTTTCAAACTCTTTTGCAGCATCGCTATTCGAATCTCGTAGCTGCGCTTTGTCAGTTCGCACTCCTCCTGAAGACGCTTCATCCGAGGCTGATAATTATTGGTGATGGCTTGAAGGTTGGCATCAGACGCATCATTATTTCGTCGATTAATCTCTTTCTCTATCTCGTCGATTGCGGCCTCCAATACCCACAATCGATCATGCATTTCTATTAGTAGGATTTCTTGCCGTTCTGCGATAGCCTCTTCAAAGCTATCCATGCCGGAAGCCCAGCCATCTTTCGTTCTTTCTGCAATTTTAGTAACGCAGAAATTGGGTAGATTGTTTAAGTAGTTGCTATCTAGATACTTTCGCTCCGTGTTAGGTCGCTCATCCTTGCGCCAATTGGCTCCCCAAAGATCCGCAGCAACTTGTTTGTCGCATGGCTCCACAGGTTTACCTGGTTCCCATCGCCAAGCCAAACAATTTAAAAAAGCTGTTCGCTGTATACGAATGAACCGTGAGTCTGAACAAAGGCCGGCATCAAGTTTCTCGGCAGTTCTTGATCTTATTGCCCCTTGTAAAGTCCCGATTGCAGGCGTGGTATCCGCAAGGAGATGCTGATTCACATCAAAACCATCATAGCAGAAAGCAGGGTCAATATAGCCAACTCCGCAGAGGTAGGTACCTCGCGATAGTTCAGTGCCATTCGGATAATGACGTTTGCCTAGTGCATAAATCTTGATTCCGAAAGGCTGATCAGTCCTGCCGGCAGTGCAAAAGGTCTCCACAAGATCTTGATGAACTCTTGAACCAAAAGACAAAAACTGAAGAACCTCGCGTCGAGGATTACCGTCCCGGTCTTTACCAGTCTCTACTTTTGTCCGAGGAGGTCGCTGAATGTTACCGCGGGCGATGAAAAATGGTGGAAAGGGATGATTTTTGTCTTGAACGGAATCCAACTTAATATTGACTGATTTGTCTTGACCGAGGGTATAAAACGTTAGACCTCGGCGCCCTCCCTCTTGCTTCTTTCCAGGAAATGTGGAGACATTAATCCATTTGTGATTGCGTAGCAGTCGGATCCAGCGTGCCAATGCCTCTTCGCTTGGTGATGTGACATAACCAAGTGGATGAGTCTGATAAAGAACAGGCCCTATATTGAATCTCCGAGAAACTTGGAAGTGAAGTTCCACGGCATGCGGGACTGTCCATGGCGATCCTGACGGAGCAGCGGTTTCCTTTGAGCCGCTCGGTCGAATTGGATTCGTCACATCATCTTGTTCATCATCTAAGTCAAATTCTAACGGGTATAATATATCGCTTGATTCTGATAAAGCTGGTAGCGTCCTAGATTCGATGTCATATGATATCTGTTCCAGCAGGCGACGCTCGGGGTCAATTGCAGTCTCAAATATTCTGTATTCATCCAAAACTTCCTGAACCCCGATAGTTGGATCTCCTCGGCGATGCAAAACCAAGATGTGGACAGGTTTAGGGCGGCTATTCGGTCGTTCGGGATCAACAAAATCTCGTCCCAGTCGATCTACGCGGCCAATCCATTGGTCGACGTCTTCAGGCTTCCAGGGCAAAGCGTAGAAGACTAAAGCGTCCGCAGCTTGCAGATTATACGACTGCCGGTACACATTGTGAGCGATCAATAGCTGGTCTTTTGACTCCTCAAAGGAACGCAGCCTTGAATTGGCAAAGTTGCGAAGTGTTTGCGAATCCAGTGTCTCGTCAACCGATAGATCTCCTATGCGTTCATCTTTCGCTAACACTGTTTTCAATTCGATTCGGTTTCTTCGTGATCCCACTGTAGGAATTCTCCAAGTAAGCTCGTCGCTCAACTCTTGAACTGTCGCATTGTCTTCTGCGGCAATAACGACCTTTCGCGTTGGATCGTCTTGCCAAAATCGAACCAGCCAATCGACCATGCAATCCAAACGCGAGTCTGCATATTCACGTCGAGACAATTCGCTAACCATCTGGAGTTGTGATTCATCTTCTGTTTCGCCCCGCCTCAATTGGATTAGGCGATTTTGCAGGCTCTGGCCGCCTAAAGAGGTTCGTTGCAAAAGGGCAGACGCGGCCCGCCGATGTTGAGGTTCCAGATGGTTCTGCAAAAAAACACCAACATATTTTAAAGAAGCTTGCATTCGATCTCGTTCGGCGGATGTTGCCTCGATGACTATTCTTTTGAGACGCCGACGTGGCAAATGATCAGGAAAATCGGTGCGATAGGAACGCAGCACGTTGCGGTATTGCCATCGAGTCTCCGCAAGAATACGAATGCGTCGATATTCTGCGAATGATTGGTATGTCTCGGATACACCGCAAGGTTTGATGTTCGTCTCCAGTTGACCGTTTACAACCTCGAGAGTATGCCGCATGAACATATCGTATACAAGTCCCAGCGCTTTGTCATGAAGGTCACCAATTCGACTACGCGACCAATCGAGGTCTTCATGCAGCAAACCGTCATCGGCATCACGTCTTGCCCGCTCGATTCGATCTGGTTCTAGGATTTGTAGTAATTCGAGAAATCGACGCATATCGCGAAGGTTCGGTGACGCGGTAAGTAGCAACAAGTAAGTGAAGTCTGTCGAATTAGAGGCAACAAAGCGGAGCGTGTCCTGCTTTAAACTCTGTGGTTCGTCCAAAATCAGAAGATCAAATTGATCGGTGGCAAGCACCTCAGAAGGTTTGCTGATTTCAGTATCATCGATGACATGGAACCAGTCATCGCCGACGGTCTCATTCCCCAATTCTGCAATACATTGTGCTCTCCAAGCAATTTCATCTATCCATTGATTCTTCAATTCTGCTCGAGGGACAACGATACGCACACGCAGCTTTCCGGCTTGCAAACGTAAAGCATTTGCTATCATCAACGCCTGGATGGTCTTTCCCATCCCAACTTCATCTGCGATCAAATGATGGATACGAGTAGACGACAGAATCCTTTGCACATTCTGAACCTGATGTGGATAAAACTGGGCTCGGATGCCCGATGCCCCACTGATCGGACATGCAAGATACTCCACATGTCGTCTTAACGCTTGCACGCCGTGCATTAACAATTCGAACTTTTCGATTTCAGTCATGAGAATAATATTCCAATTCGCACGTTCACTTTTCGAGTCTCGCATTCTGCTGAACCCGCCAAGCAATAAATGCACCTGCCCGAGCAACGCTACGATCATGTAGTAACTTTTCTAAAACCGTTTCCCACGCTTGTTTCCGAAGCCGTTCAGGATAGAGGAGCATATTGAAGTAGATACTAAGCTCGCTGGGTATCCAACTTTGTCGGCCTCGGCCTCGCCCCAAATGACGACGAATCCATGAATGCAACTCGGTAGCTAGATCACTGATAGTCATACCTGTGATTCGCCAACCGAGTAGTTCATCTCCACCGCTAACCGGAATGATCAAATCTGCTAGGTCCGCGCCGCATAATTGTTCATTGGCTAGACAGAGTGATCGGGTAAGTGATTCTGCATCAACAAACACGGAATCATCTTCAATCAAATGCTGATACATCGAATCAAGTGGAATCGCGCCATCGCCGTCGACTTCAGCCACCGTGCCATCCCACCACTGCTCCGGTAAGACTTCGGCAAACTCCGTAAGCACCAACGCAGGTAGCATTTCTGGCAGATGTCGTACTTTCTCACTTGGAGGTTGAAGTAAGTCTTTTTGTGTGGATTGACACATCCACCAAATCTCAGCCGGGTTGGAGGATTCAAGATGCCTCATCTCTTGGTGTTTATAAAACCAATTTGACCCGCACAAGCAGTGTAAGACCCATGATCTTAATGTATCGGCAGCTCGAACGCGGTTGATTTCGGCAATTAATGAAGAACTGCTGGCTGACGAGATTTGTAAATACCGCTGCGTAATCGAACGCACCCCCGAACAGTCTCCAATGTCATCCATTTGACGAAGGAACCGTCTTGGCGGCCGAAGGGTTCGAAAGAGTATCGAATCGCCCAGCAAGCCAATCCTTGCGTCAAAGTGAAACTCATTGTCGTTGCTATCCAAAGCCACCGAAAGAAAGGGATCACCTTCGTTTGGTTTGTCGATAACCCTGTTCTCAAGCAAGCAATAGTGCTGCACGTTGAACGAGCTGCTATCATTGACCGCGATCGGCAGATTATTTTCGCCATCTTCCCACCAAAGTTCTTGCAGCTCAGTTTCCAGTCGCCACGATTTTTTCAACATACCCTCGATTTCGACCGACAGAGTTAGGTCACATGGTGACTTCAGTACTGACTCCGGCACTGCTTTAATCAGTTGATTCCAAATTGGATGGTTAGTAGCCAACCGCGTCGGGATTCGATCTAAAGAAATGCTCGCCGTTGCTTCACTCGGAGATAACGACAACTTCGCAGAGATATTCTCGATTCCACGGTCTCCGCTGATATCCAAATTCAAATGGTGGTTGAACAAATCGCTGCGAGACAACTCCGTCTCTCCCGCATCAACATGAGATAACATCGCATGCCATGGGGGCTCGGGGTCGGATTCGATAAAGCCGTCCCCTGAATCATCCAAGATCCCGAAACTGAATGAATCGACTTCCTGCTCTCCTCGCAAAACCGTCAAGCTGTAGCTGCCTTTTTTTTCAATCCCCAAAGTCGCCACTTCAGTGACCAATTCACGCGTGACTTCTTTCGAACCTTCTCGCAGAACCAAAGTTAAAGGCTCCTCGCCCAAGACCGAGATGCCAACTTCATCATCGGTTGTATAAATCGGGCAATCAACTGACTCGATTGAGACAGACGACGGGCGAAGCCACGTAAAGCACAACGGGGCGACCTTTGTGATTGATGAAGTTCCGGGCCAACCAAGCCACTCACGCACCTCCGGATCATCCGCATCAAACTCGTGAACCTCGCCTCCATCAACTAAGCCAACTTCGCGACAGTACAACCCGTTGTTCTTAGATCGTTTTACCTCGATTTCACCTTGCCGTGAAAGCACCCAGATCTTTCCGCTATGTGGAGCTCGCCCGCTGATGCAATGCGAACTGTCGTCACGGGGTTGTATCGGCGGAAAGGCCAACATTTCTGCCGCAGGGAAACGAACGCTCTCCAGCCATCGCTGAGCTTCTTTATCAACGTTCTGTTCTTCAATCTCTGTAAAAAACGGCGTGCCCGAATTAGCTCTAGCCGCGTAACTGAAACTGACGTGAAAGTGTCCACGGTTTGAACGCAAGCAGTTCCCTGGTATTGGTGACGCCCCCGGAAATCCCCACGGTCGAACTTTCCAACGACGCCGAACTGTTTTGAGCGCACGCTGAACAACCTTTGATAGTTCTGGCATTTCGCCACATAGCTCCAAACAGCCATGCTCGCCATGACAAAGAAAGAAACTACCAAACCTAAGATGTGACTGGTTCTCATAATCACTCTTGTCTGATACTCTCTTAAGGTTCCTCACACGATTTGTTTCTATCTGCCGAACGGCGCGACGGATATCCGGTTCGCTACGAAGATCTTCGATAAGCCGATCCCGAAAGTGTTTCGAGAACAACTCGGCTTCATTTAGTTGCTTGCCTCCAAGCAAATCTCGAACGATACCAGCCACAATTTCCGGCCGTTCTAACCAGGTTCGAAAACGACGAGATCCGACTGGCGTTAGGATCTGCGATAATTCGTTGACAATGGTGTCATCTTTTACTGATTCGCTTAGTACATCATGGCGGAATCTTTGTAAGCAATCCGCGAACGGCTGGCGGATGTCTTTCGCGGCGACTGCATGCGTAATTGGCCAAGCGATGTGGCGAAAGGCCTTTTCCCACTGACTGTTTCCGGGCGCAACAGCACCATAATTAGAACTTGCATGAGCGAACCACTGAGAAATCCGCTTGCGATCCTCTGTGTCGAATTCAGATCCAAGCGTCTCACTAAGCCTAGGCCAAAAGTCTGTCCCATTGCCTTCGTATCCGTAGCCGACTTCCACCGCGCATATGAGCAAAGGTAGATACGCCGTTTGCCAATCAAACGAACTGAGAGAGCAACTGCGGAGGCCGCGCAGCACCAACTCTCGGATTGATACCAACTCTTGAACGTCGACTTCATGGTCAATCAAAAAGCGGCAAGCTGGTCCGTTGCCTCTGTCAAGTGAGTTTCTACTGAAATGCTCATCCAGTTGTTGGTGTCTTTCACGCAGCTTATCCACTGTTTGCCCTTATGTCTTCATACTTTTCCAGTAGTTTATCCAAACGTTGATTCTCTGCCAGTACAGTATAGCGAATAGTGGATAACAAATGAACTGGTAGCAACCTGATCGAGATGACCGATCTGTCTTTTTGAAACTGGACCGAGGTATTGGACAGCGAACGGCTGTCAAGAACCATTGAGTTAATATTTAAAACTAAGAATCTGACTCTGAGTCACCTGTGGTCTGATGCCGCCGTGATCTCAAATCCAGCATGAGTTTTTTCTGTAGATTAGACACAGACTCCTGTGACCGAGATAACGTGTCAGCTAAATGGGTGCTTTTTTTTGTGCATTTGCGAATTGATGAGATTCGCGAACGATTTAATCACTTAACCGAAGACTCTGTCTGAAGAAACTTGATTAGTTCGGACGATATGACGCTGTCTGGCATACCGTCCGAACTAACAGGCCTGCCGGCCAGCCTTGCAGGTTATGTGATCGGCCAATGGTACTCGCCGGCATCATGTGTTTCGGCAGCGGCTTGAAAATGTGTCAAGCGCAACCTGATGCATCAACAAGATCAGCCAGCTTAAGGGGGAGTGAGTATCTGAAATTCGGAGTAGAGCACGAAATCAGGATCGCTGTCTGTCGATTTCATATTGCATTCTCCCGCAGTGCCAGCGTACCACAGAAGGACGCGCGCCTGATAGATGCCGGATGAGACTTGCTTGTGTTCCTTCCAGGGTATCACGTCTGGTCGTAGTCTGAGAAAACGTGAGCCCTGTTTGGATGAAACAGGCTTCCCTTCCTCATTATAAATTTTTAAAAGTGCGCAGGCGGGATGCTCTGTATAGACGTTAGTCAGGATCGCGTCTGCCTTATCCGCATAACATCGTCGGGGGATGGCAATCACCTGATCCCGTCCAAGCTTTCCCGATGTCAGTGCTTTTAAAAACTCTCCGGAATTGTTTGACGTGCC
>LADL02003847.1_pt1 | contig 11611 bp, 13 predicted proteins | sample 619721 | NCBI WGS metagenome assembly LADL02 (sample SAMN03397408, study PRJNA257561) | rock porewater metagenome | biome: terrestrial; feature: Opalinus Clay rock; material: porewater; isolation source: Opalinus Clay rock porewater BRC-3 borehole | place: Switzerland: Mt Terri URL, St-Ursanne ...
TTTTTAACCAGGGACCCCCGCATGAAGGAAAGAAGGAAATACGGACTCAAAAAGGCCAGAAAGGCCCCGCAGTATTCCAAGAGGTAAAAAAAGTTATAATGTTCTTTGGAAAAAGGAAGGTGAAACCTTCCTTTTTTTCATATATATTCCTCCCCCTTCATATAATCAATGTAGAGTAAGACGGGGGGAGATAAGGTGCCTATAATCAGGGTTTTAAGATTCAAGATGGGCTATGTTGCTCTGACGGCTGCCCTCATTTACCTTGGGTACGGATCCTGGGTGAGCATTGCTGAAGAGCTTGACCGTCGTGCTGTGGAAGCTCTGTCCACCGTTCTGGCCAATAGAGTTATTGTGGTGGACCCCGGACATGGAGGGATAGACGGAGGATCGGAGAGTTCAGGCGGCACAAAGGAAAAAGATATAACCCTGGAGGTTTCCAAAAGGCTGGCTGCTATGCTGGGGCAGGCCGGGGCCATTGTTTTGCTCACCAGGGAGTGTGACATGTGGCTGGCCGATCCCGATGCTCCCCACAAGAAGCGATCGGACCTGACTAAAAGGGTAGACATAGCCAACCGCAATAATGCAGATGCTTTCCTTAGCATTCATGTCAATAGCTTTTTCCGCAACCGGGGGCAGCGGGGAGCCCAGACATTCTCCCAGCCTGGATCCGTGGAAGGCAAAATACTAAGCCAGTTTGTCCAGAACGAATTGGCCAGGGTATTGGGAAACACAAAGCGTAAGCCCAAAGAAATTGATTATTTTATAAGGCACTCAAAGGTACCGGCAGTGATAGTGGAAATTGGTTTTATTTCAAATCCCGCCGAGGAAAAGCTCCTGCTGGACTCTGCTTATCAGAGCAAAACTGCCTTTGCCATTTATTGCGGCCTTGTCAGGTATATTGCGGATAAAAGCTCCAGAATAGCTCCACTGCAGTAAGAATTTCTTTTAAAAAAGGCTGTCTAAGAATATTTTACCTAAAAAAACAATGTAATAAAGCAAACCTTCGGTGGCATCATAATTTATGGAACCCAAAAAATTTACCCGGAGGTGTTTAAGGTATGATACAGGGATGGACTGACATGTCGAAGGGTGTGGAGGTAAAGCAGGCGGCTTACGGCAATGAGGCCACAGTTTTATATAACGGGCTTTTGTCGAGGTCAGGGGCCGATCAGATATTCCTCCACCTCGGTTATGGAGACCCCAATCAATGGCAAAACGTTACCACTCAAAAAATGGATCCTACTAACAGGGGCTGGGAAAAAACCGTTAGAATGACTGATAATAAGGCAACATTTTGTTTCAAGGACTCGGCCAGCAACTGGGATAACAACAGCGGACATAACTGGATAGTAAGGTCATAACAGCAAAACCCGGGGCGTACCCGGGTTTTTTGTCTAATCTTTTACTCTGAAATCTAATTATCTATGGTTATAATAGTATAACGATTTATCAAGGAAAGCAGGGAGAAAGTATAAATAAAAATATAGAAAGGCTAAAGGCTCATGAAGAAAATTATTGTGAGCGGGTGCCTGGCGGGGGTATTGTGTAAGTACAACGGGACATACAATAATGTTCCGGAAATAGTCCGCCTGGTTGAACAGGGAAAGGCCGTCACAGTATGTCCCGAAATACTGGGCGGGGGAGGGGTTCCCAGGGAACCCAATGAGATTGTGGGAGGTGACGGTCATGATGTACTGGAAGGTAAGGCAAGGGTCATTACTAATTCTGGGAAGGACTGCACGGAAATGTTTGTACTGGGTGCCCAAAAGGTACTGGAAACGGCAAAAATGGTTGAGGCAAGTGTTGCTATATTAAAAGAAAGAAGTCCCTCCTGCGGCAGTAATATAATATACAACGGAAAATTTGCAGGAAATAAGATAACTGGTAGGGGGGTTACGGCGGCACTGCTGGAAAGAGCCGGGATAAAAGTATATTCTGAAGAAAATTTTAAATATTTCATTTGAAGAATAAATGGTTAGCTATAACGTAAGAGTTACAGCCAGGGAATCTTGTCAATGTTATCTCCTCTAAGAATAGGGATCATTTTTGTTTTTAAAGGATCGGGTATATTTTGTAGCTTTGTGCAATCTATTTTCAAAATGTCCACGGTATCAATTTTCAAAAGAAAAGCCAGATCCTTCGCCGTCAATCCCTGTTGCTTTCTTAGTTGTTTTACGGTTTTATTCTGTATACCCAGTCCAAAAATCACAAGGATCACCCTTTTCAAAACACTGTACTATCTCCTACTCACCGGAATCAAGCCATGTATCGGTTATCTGACCATCCCGGCCCAAGGCGGCCGCATAAAATCTTTCAACCCTCCAGCCTCCCTCGGATTCTGAAAAATAAGTGTATTTCCCTCCATATATTTCCGGGGTGGTGCTATAAAAAGTCAGATTGCTAAAACCCACAAGGGCCATGATTCTCCGTTCGGGGTAAGTTTTAGAAAGCTCGTTTACGATACTTTGGGCGTATTCCACTGTTCTATTGGGATTGGGAGTGAATACTGCTTCGGAGAAAGAAAAATATTTAAAGGGGTCTACTCTGCCAAATACCAGTATAAGCTTGTCATCTTTACTCCCGTGAAGGGGGAGTTCTTTAACATAAAATTTTAACTCCACTCCATCCAGGTCGCTGAAATGGGAGTCTAAAAAAGATTCGGCGGATACGAAGGTTTCATCCGATTTGTCAAAGGGTTTGACATTTCCCGATATGATGAGACCGTCTGTGGTTATGTCGTTAAAAAAAGCGGTAAAGATCAATGAAACGGCTTCGGCCCGGGTCAGCAGCGCGTCAGGGCGAAATGTACCGTCACTGTATCCGCTGATAATACCGTTTTTAACTGCCCCGAGAACACCGTACCTGTATTCCGGTGAGATGCTTTGGTAATCACTGAACACAGATTGTAATTGCGACGGATCATCGGTGCTATTGTATTTTTTTAATACGGCCATGGCTGCGGCAGCCTCCTGGCGGGTTGCAAAATCATTGGGACGGAAAAGCCCCAGGTCCAGGGAATGGTCGTTTATGAAAAATTTACTTGCGGTTTCCACAGGAGAGTAAAACCACTGGTCATAGCTTACATCTGTAAAAGAGGGTGTTTCCGGATATAGTGGCGTTTCACCCGAAGTTTTGGCCAGCAGGGCAGCCAGTTCTGCCCTGGTTACCTCCTGTGTGGGGCGGAAGGTAAGGTCGGAATAGCCGTACAACCAGTTTTTTTTAACAGCAAAACTAATTTTCCCGGCAGCCCAGTAATCCTTTGGAACATCGGTAAAGACTGTACCAACCCGGGCAAAAGCCGGCACATTCATGTTAATCAAAAAAACTATACAAAATATAAAAACAAATATTTTTCTAATCATCTGTACTCCCATAAGTAGACTGGACAGGAGAAGGCATATCCAGCAGTATATTATATAATAAAACTAAATTAGCTTTTAGTCTATCATTTAGTTTACCATACGTACACCGGGATATTTTGCATTATTCCTCCATTTACCCTCTATCATGCTGAAACCGTAAGCAGGCACGAATTTTACAATAATTTAGTTATACCAGGATTCCATTGTATCCCAGTCTGTCAGGCAAAGGGTTTTAAATTTATGATATTAATATTATAGGTGAAGGTATTGGATATTATAGTATAATAGTATAGTGGAAAAAGAAAATGTCTTTTGTTGGTATTATCGGCTAATATTTTTATATTGTGGAGGAGAGAGTCAATTGGAGGTAAAAATAAAAACAGCTCTGGAGAAAGCACTGGAAAGGGCGGCATCATTAAAGGAGGTACCCCGGGAAGAAGTCGAAAAAATGGAGTATATGCCCAGGGGGAGGACTATTGCCGCAAATTTTATAAATAACAGAAATTTTAATATAAAGGAAGCCCTTTCGCAGATTGAGATCGGTACTGAAAAGTACGTGCTGGAGGGACTTCAGGAAGTGTTACTGCTGAATATATCCCTTCCCCAGGATGAGGCGGCCGACGATCACAACCGTAGGGCCATGGAGGGACTGCTGGCCATTAAGAGGGATAAGTCACTGGCTACGGGTATACTGGGTGAAATGGATCACCTTCTGGGTTATTACCGCCAGGCCATGGACCAGACAAAGGAAAGATTTAAGCAGGATTATGAGGCCCGGGGGCGAATGGCCCGCAAGCAGGGACAGAGGGGCAGGGATTCCGAAGGCATCCAGGATTTTCGGGAAGAGTGGTCATCAGTGTTAAGACAGTTGAATACCCGGTTTGAGGCCGGCCTTGCAGAAATAAAAGTCAAGATAAGAAATACTGATTAATAAAAAGCGCCCAAAAGGGCGCTTTTTATTACATCAGGTCCATGGACGATCCCATCTTGCCCAGAAACCTCATGCATTCAAATTTCATGATATCATCCTTGGACACATTTTTTCCTATGCGGGCCATCAGAACATTGGCCGGATGTTCAATTATGTCCGGGTCGTCTGTTGTTGTGAGGTTAAGCCCTACCCGGGCAAAAAGCTTGGTGAGCATTTTTTGGTATTCCCAGACATCCAGGTTGCAGTTCCGTAAATCCCAGTGCCAGCAGTATTCCATCGTGAGTACTATGTAATTTTCCAGCAGCTCATTACTAAAAGCCGACCTCATCAGGTGGTCCCCTACGTTGCATTTACGCCAGTCCGGACTTATTTCAATACCGCCCATTTCAACAGCCCTGGGGTGTTTATACCACCGTGTATACTCATCAGCCTTGTGAAAAGTTACGTAGCCTATTATTTCATCTTGGTATCGTGCAATATAAACCATTCCGAGGGGCAAATTAGTTATAATTACCAGCGCATCTTTTTGTCTGTTGGCAGGCCGGAAATTCCTGAGGTTTTGATTCATTTGGAGGGATTGGATATAATCCCCGGTGACCGGGCCCTCAATGTGTACCTGTCCCTTGGGTGTTTCAAATTGACAAACTTCGTTACTCAATCACATCACCACCTTGGATAAAATCCATATGTTCAATTATCCATATTATAGGGATAACTGTGAACCTTTACAATAGTGCCGGGCCAAGTGCTAAAGTTTTAAATATTCAAACATGGCCTTTAATATCACTTATCATTTTGCCAGTGATCCCAAAACAGCGGAAAGATCATGACACAGATCAATCAAATGAACACATCCCTGGCTTCCGCCCAATAGCCCGGCTGTTTCCTTTTTTGAAGGGGATGGTATGTGCCCAATTAAATTTGCGACATAATCCGCGGCCTCAAAGCAAACCGGGTCGGGTGCCCTCAAAAGCCGACTCTGGGCTGAAGTAATGGATTGGGTCTTTTTATCCATTGCCATACTAATTCCCAATTCGTGGAAACTGTCGGACAATCCTGCTTCCGCATGAAAAAATACTTCATTTTCTGATACCGAAACCGTTTTAAATTTATTGTAGAGGTTTCCATTGAACCTGTTCTGTGCTGAAATATGTTCAGACCACTGGACTGATACCCTGTCCAGGTTGCTATAGTAGCGGCAGGAGTTATTGTATATATTGTTCCAGAAGTCATCGTAGCTTTTGGCGTCCTGGAAACCTCTTTCCTTATATAAAAAGGTTTCGGACTGTATTAAACCCCTGACAATTTCTGATATCAGGGAGAGGGCCTGGGGGCCTCCCTCGCCGATAACAGCCTTGCGTAGTTTATCTCCTGCCCCAAGGTAGGCCTCCACTCCTGAGAGGCCCTCTATATCAACACTCAGTGGCCCACCCGGACCCCGGTATATTTCCCAGCGGGCATTTCTGATTTTAAATGTTTTTAAATCCACCAGAAGGCTTGCGGCACATTCCATCTTGGTGGAAAGAAAAATTGTTTTACCGGAGAGAGCTTCCGGGCTGGTTACATTTACCGATGTATGCCAGTGGGTATGATGAATTCTTTGCATATCTATCACCTCATTATACTAAAAAGTTTATTTCCCAGCTCTTTTTTTTTAATGTACAAAAAATGGTTACAATGGTGGTAAGATAGTAATTATAAGAGAGGTGTTTTAATGAGTGGTCATGTAGTGGACTTAGACGAAGAGCGGCTAAAAAAAAGCCTGGCTCAAATCTACAAAATACAGGTAACAAATTGTTTTCCCGATGAAATCATGCCCCGGGCTATAGAATCGCTGGGACTGGATGAAGATAGCGCCATCGACCTTTTAAAGGGCTTCATAGAATTGGGCTGGATAAGTACCGGCAGCATAAAGGAAAAATTCTTTTTACGGCCGGGATACGTATTGTGTTTTCCTGTGATTGTTTCAGCCACCGGACTGGAAAAAATAAATGGCTATATTTAATAACTATTCTTTGCCGGACAAAATTTCCCTTTTATAATTTTCAGGGAGGAAATACTTTCGTTTACGTGGAAAAAGCTATAGCAAACTCCTCGGGAGGTGAATGTATTGGATATTTTACAAAAAATGGGCGAGACTGCCAAGGGGCTTCAGGGAAAAGCAAGGGAACTGGGTGACATTGCCAAGGAGGTCACCCGTAAGTCAGGCGATCTTCTGGAAGTGACCAAGCTGAAGTATGAAATGTCCAGATTGGAAAAAGAAATGGAAAATAATCTGGCTGGGCTGGGCACGGTGGTTTACCAGAAATTTAAAGGCGTCGGTGACATGGATGATGAAATAGACCGGCTATGTCAGAGTACAACCAGACTGGAAGAAGAGATCAGCGCTCTGGAATTGCAGATTCAGAAGCTGCAGCCAAAAACACTTACTTGCCAGCAGTGCAAGGTGGACCTTCCCCAGGGAGGAAAATTCTGTTCCTTCTGTGGCTCGGTTGTTCCGGCGGAAGACAGAGAAAAATAGGGCATCAAAAAGCCGCAAAAGCCGCAGAGGTGTCTGCGGTTTTTTTTAAGATATAGAAATAACGCTGCCGGAAATGCTGTGGATAATTTACTATGCCGGTGGTCCAAAGGAGTCCCCTCTTTGTTTTAGCCCATTTTATTTTAATAGGAGCGTAAAAATATGAAAGATTACCATGATAAAATAGTTGCCCTGGCAAACCTCCTCAGAAGCAACAGCCCCTGCTTTGTTTTAAGCGGGGCCGGCATAAGCACAGAAAGCGGGATACCCGATTACAGAAGTGCGGAAACCGGACTCTGGACCAAAATAGATCCGGCAAAATCGGCCAGCCTGAGCGCCTTTCTAAGGGATCCGGCTGCCTTTTACAACATGAATCTGAAAAGATGGATGGGACTCCATGAGGCATGCCCAAACGACGCTCACAAAGCACTGACTGTTTTGGAGAGGGAGGGGCTTATTGTGGGGGTGATCACCCAGAATGTCGACAGCCTTCACATAAAAGCAGGTTCCCGCAGGGTATGGGAGGTGCATGGACACCTGCGTTCGTGCCGTTGTATGAACTGCAAGAAAAAATATCCCTTGGACGAAGTTTTAACAAAGTATGATACCGGGGAGAATCCCCCCCGCTGCCAGGAGTGCGGGGGGATACTGAGGCCTGATGTGGTTTTGTTTGAGGACCCCATGAGTGAAGATTATTTCAAGGCTGAAAAGGCCCTCAGCGGGTGCCAGCTTATGATAGTGGCGGGAAGTAGCCTTCAGGTTTATCCGGTGGCCGACCTACCCTCCCTTGCGAGGAGACTGGTGATCATAAACCGCGATCCTACACCCTGGGATGAAAGGGCCGAGGCGGTTATTAACGAGTCTACCGGAAAAGTGTTTCGGGATTTGTTGGCTGCACTGGAGCTTGAAGCTCATTAGCACGGATTTTTGGTTAGTAGTTATAGGTTATAGGTTGTAAGTTGAAGGTATACTTATTAGCAACATGCTTTCATCAGGAGTCCCAGACCAATTACCTATAACCTGTGACTAATTACCAAATACCCGTTGTCATATGATATAATAATTTGTTTGAAAACAGTAAAAAACGATTGGATGGGACTTATGGCATTGATTATGGCGATCGAAACTTCCTGCGATGAAACCTCTGTGGCTGTTGTCAGGGATGGCTTTGAAATATTGTCCAACGTAATATCATCACAGATAGATATACATAAGAAATTCGGCGGGGTGGTGCCTGAGGTTGCATCCAGGAAGCACCTGGAGCTTATCAACGGGGTGATAAAGGAGGCGCTGGACACAGCCGAAGTGGGATTTTCCGCGCTGGACGCGGTGGCCACCACCAATGGTCCAGGGTTGGTGGGTGCTCTGCTGGTGGGTGTGTCGGCCGCCAAGGCCATAGCCTATGCCCTTGATAAACCCCTCATAGCGGTCAATCACATGGAAGGCCACATACATGCAAATTTTCTAGTGGATCCGCACCTGGAATTTCCCCTTATTTGCCTGGTTGTTAGTGGAGGCCATACCGATTTGGTGGTTATGAAAGGTCACGGAAGCTATAAGGTGGTTGGGAGGACCAGAGACGATGCCGCTGGTGAAGCCTTTGACAAGGTGGCCAGGACAATGGGCCTGGGTTATCCCGGGGGGCCACTGGTGGACAGTCTGGCTGCCTCTGGAAACCCATCGGCTGTGCGGCTTCCCAGGGCCTATCTGGAGGAAGGGAGTCTCGACTTCAGTTTCAGCGGACTCAAGTCGGCGGTAATAAATTATCTTCACCGGGCCCGACAGAGGGGTGAGGAGACAGATAAGGCAGATTTGGCCGCCAGTTTTCAGCAGGCTGTGGTAGATGTGCTGGTTCACAAAACACTGGAGGCGTCGGAACAGTATTACGCCAGGACGGTATTGCTGGCCGGGGGAGTTGCGGCCAACCGCCTCCTGCGATCCAGTATGACCGAGGCCGCTTCAAAATACGGCTTACGGCTGGTCTATCCTCCCGTTATTCTTTGCACCGATAACGCCGCCATGATTGCCTGTGCCGCTTATTACAGGTATTTGAGAGGGGAATTCTCGGATCTAACTCTGAATGCAGTACCTGGTTTGGAGCTGGATGAGATTGATTGTTAATATTTCAGAAAATTTGTCACTTTGTTGCTATTCAACATATTAACAGGCAGTTATTTTTGACCTTAGTTCGGAAAAACCCGCAGAAGAGACGCAAGCCCAATGGCTACAGCGTTTCCAGGTTTACCCGTGCTGGTGGTTAAACCCTTTTTATACCTTCAGAATGGGTTTATGTCTGTGGATAATGTGGATAAGTCTGTTAATAACTTGACTGAAGGGACTTATATCTGTGGGTGAAATTGTGCGGCGAGCGATGTCAAAAGAATCTGTAAAAGCCATGATGATCGAAAATGCGGCCATTTCAAACATTTTACCTGTAATTTCGAACTGCAACGTACAGTGCAAGTTTTGCAGCCATGCCCAGAACCCTTATCTGGTGGAAACAGAAAAAATGCCACCCATATCGCTGGATTTGGTTCAACAGGCTCTGTCATTGATGGATCCCCGGAAACCTGTGGTAATAGGTGAGTCGGTAACCAGGCTGATGGAGGGGGAACCTTTTTTGCACCCGGAGTTCAGGCAGATATTGCAGCTGATCAGGAAAAAAATGCCCCTCTCTGCACTTCGCATCACCACTAATGGCACATTGCTGGACCGGGATACAGTTAGATTCCTTTCTGCCCTGGGCCATGTGGAGATCTGTCTCTCATTGAACAGCGCTGATCCCGGTGTAAGAAGAATGCTGATGGGAGATTCCAGGGCGGAGGCGGCGGTAAATTCGGCGGCGTTACTCAGTGAACATGATGTTTTTTATCACGGAAGCATAGTGGCAATGCCGCATCTTACCGGCTGGGAGGATCTGTCCAGGACCATTGAGTTTCTGGACGGGAACCGGGCCAGGACTGTAAGGGTTTTAACCCCCGGATACACATCCTTGGCCCCTACAGAATTAATGATTAAGGAAAATTTAAGGGAAGAATTGCATAATTTCATAAAACACCTGAGAGTGAAACTCAGGGTTCCAGTTACCGTGGAGCCACCTCTTATTGAGAATCTTGATGCCGCGGTGACCGGGGTGATGGTGGGGTCACCGGCACACAATGCCGGAATGATGTCAGGGGACGTGATTGATAAAATAGATGGGAGACCCGTTTTTTCAAGGGTTGATGCCTTCAAAAGACTGCTGATGGGGATAAGTCCCCGGGTGGAATTGCTAAGGCAGGGCAAAAAGCAATTTCTCAGCCTTACCAAGGATAAGAACCAGTCATCCGGGCTGGTTTTCGATTATGACATTGATCCATTTACCATAAAAGATATTAACCGGGCTGTCAGGCGAAGGAGGGCAGAACGCACGGTGCTGATTGTTTCTGAACTGGGCTATCCGGCATTGAAGCTGGGATTGGAGAAAATGCCGGATACAAATGAGGAAATAATTCCGGTAATGGCTAAAAACCATTTTTTTGGGGGATCCATCGGGTGTGCCGGGCTCCTTACTGTGGAAGACATGAAGAAGGCTATGGTTGGGTTCAGGGAAAATACCGACCTTATTGTTATTCCGGCAATTGCCTTTGATAAGAGGGGAAGGGACCTGACCGGCCACAGTTACCTATATTTGAAGCAGGATAAAGGACCGGAGTTGGAAGTAATTTAGTTTTGCGGAAGGATTCCTCATTTAAATGTTGAAAAATATTATATTTTAAGCACACAGACATGCAATGAAAGGGGTAAATTATGTACTGGGATCGAGAATTTGAAACCATGCCCCGGGAGAAACTCCGGGAGCTGCAGTTGGAACGTTTAAGATCAACATTAAACAGGGTTTACAACAATGTTCCCTTTTATAAGAAGGCCATGGATGAGAGAGGGTTAACACCGTCAGATATACAAGCCGTGGACGATGTTAAAAAACTACCTTTAACCGTTAAGCAGGATTTACGGGACAATTACCCCTTCGGACTTTTTGCCGCTCCCATGGAAGATGTGGTGAGGGTACACGCCTCGTCCGGAACCACCGGAAAACCGACGGTGGTAGGCTATACCAAAAACGATATCAACATGTGGGCCAATCTTATTGCCAGGTCCCTAACCATGATAGGAGCCACCAGGAGTGATGTAATCCAGAACGGCTACGGCTATGGTCTTTTTACGGGGGGAATCGGAGTCCACTATGGGGCAGAAATGTTGGGCGCTACCGTGGTGCCCATTTCCGGCGGGAACACGGCCAGGCAGCTGATGTTGATGCAGGACTTCAGATCTACTATCATGACCTGCACTCCCTCCTATGCGCTGTTTTTGGCCGAGGAGGGGGAGAACGCAGGACTGGACTTTGCGAAGCTGCCCCTGAAGGCAGGGGTTTTTGGAGCTGAGCCGTGGTCTGAGCGCATGCGCCAGCAGTTGGAGGCAAAGCTCTCCATTAAAGCCTATGACATTTACGGCCTGAGCGAGGTTCTGGGTCCCGGGGTGTCCATGGAGTGTCAGTGCCAGCAGGGAATGCACATTTTTGAGGATCATTTTATTGCCGAGGTAATAGACCCCGAGACAGGCGAGCCTCTTCCCTTCGGCCAGCAGGGAGAACTGGTATTCACCTCCCTTACCAAGGAAGCCTTTCCCATAATACGGTACCGTACCAGGGACATAACGGTGCTTACCGAAGAGCCCTGCGCCTGTGGCAGAACCCATGTCAGGATGAGGCGGGTGACCGGTCGCACCGATGATATGCTGATTATCAGGGGGGTTAATGTA
>LADL02002920.1_pt1 | contig 11563 bp, 8 predicted proteins | sample 619721 | NCBI WGS metagenome assembly LADL02 (sample SAMN03397408, study PRJNA257561) | rock porewater metagenome | biome: terrestrial; feature: Opalinus Clay rock; material: porewater; isolation source: Opalinus Clay rock porewater BRC-3 borehole | place: Switzerland: Mt Terri URL, St-Ursanne ...
CCCGGCGAGCGCGAAGTCGGCGGCGCCGCCGACACCGCTGATCGCGTGGCCGTCCGCGAGCTCAAGATTGCACTGGCCGAACAGGTCAACCTCGAGCGCGGAATTGACCGAGACAAAGCGCTCGATGCCATGAAGGACGCGCGCGGCATGGGTCTCATCGCAACCCCTGACGGAGAGGCGGTCGCACTGCGCGCTCCAGCGGTAGAGCGCATCGCTTCCCACGACGACGCATGTCGTCATCGCGGCGTCCGGGTCGAGTGCGCCCGAGGCCGCGAGCTGCATGACGGGATCGGAGAGCATGCCGGAATGAATCCGCAGCCCGCGCCGGTCATGCAGCAGATCGAATAGCGCATTGGGGACCTTGCCGAGGCCAACCTGCAACGTTGCGCCGTCCTCGACAAAACCGGCGATGCAGGCGGCGATCGCGGTGAGCGTGGGATTGCTCGCTCCGGCGCTGTAGCTGCGCAGCGGCGCATCGCTCTCGCACACAGCGTCAAAGTCGGCGTAGGGCAGGGTGACCGCGTCTGGTATGCGCGGCACATTGGGGTTGCAGATCGCCATCCGCCGCGCGCTTCGCGCATGCACGACAGGTGCAAACTCGACCGCGGGACCGAGCGAGCACAGGCCGCGCGCATCGGGCGGGGAGACCTGGAAAACCGACACGTCGATCTTCAGCCGCTGTTGCGCAAAATGGGTAAATCCGGAGTACGAGAGCGGTAGGTGACGGAAGCGTCCGCTGCGTTGCGCGGCCGCGAGATTGGCGTGCATGAAAAGTCCCGTGACGCGAATCCGCTCAGGCAGCTCGTCGATCGGCACCACGTTGATGCCAGGCACAAAGGTGGTGATCAGCTCGATGCTCTTGTCGAATTGGCGCTGCGATGTGAGGACATCCACGAAGCCGGTCGCCTCGCCGCTCGCGCCGGCCAGATACACGCGCTCGCCGTCGCGCAATTCGCCGGCCAAGCGGTGGAGCGGAATCTGACGGGGCATCGCGGTCTTTCCGGTTCAGGATGTGCGGCGGCGCGCAGGACGCCGCGCGCGTTTGCCCAAGGGAATTACACCGGATCCCAGGTAAAGACATCCCCCGATTTATCGAGCGGATACATCGACGGTTTGAACGCGGGAAATGCTGTTGCGATGCACGCCTGCGGCGTCCAGCCCTCGCTCGTGTGCATCGTGCGGACAGGGCGCGGCTGGCTGAACAGCATGATCTCGTTGTTGCGCGAACCGAAGACCTGGCCCGAAATGTCGCTGGCCTCGTCGCACATAAGCGCCACCGCAAGGGCGGCCACCTTGTCCGATTTCAGCCGCTTGAGCCCCTCCAGGCGTTCGCGGTTGCGCGCGTTGGTATCGGGGATCGAGTCGACCATGCGGGTGAATGCAAACGGCGCGATGCAGTTCGAGCGGACGTTGAACTTGGCCATATCGACCGCGATGTTCTTCGAGAGTCCCGCAACGCCGGCCTTGGCGGCGCCATAGTTGGTCTGGCCCAGATTGCCGATCAGGCCGCTGGTGGACGTCATGTGCACATAGCATCCGCCGCCCTGCGCGCGGAACGGATCCGCCGCTGCGCGCGACATGTAGAAATATCCATCGAGATTGACGTTTCTCACGGTGTCCCAGTCGGATTGGGTCATCTTGTGAAACATCGCGTCGCGCACGATGCCGGCATTGTTGACCAGTGCATCGAGCCGCCCGAAGGCATCGAGCGCGTCCTGAACGATCGCATGCGCGCTGTCCCAGGTCGCGATGGTGCGAAAGCTTGCAGCGGCGCGCCCGCCCGCCGCGTTGATTTCGTCCGCGACGCGCTGGGCGGGTCCCGCGTCTCCGCCTTCACCGCCAAGCGACACCCCGAGATCATTGACGAGGACACTCGCGCCATAGCTGGCTGCGAGCTTGGCGACGCCTTCGCCGACGCCCCCGCCGGCGCCCGTGACGATCACGACTTTTCCTGCAAGCATTTGCGAATTGTTGCTCATTGCTGAAGCCATCCTGTCCGTATCATTCGTGGTCGCAGCGCCGGCTTGATCGCCACCAGCCGTTCCTCGCATGTGCAGCATCGACAATACCGATGGTGCAGCACTTATTTTATTTCGACTATTAATCGACAATAATAAGCGCGTCTCATACCGGATGGCAAGATATTCCCTAGAGCGCCGGGTGCGATATCCCCGTCGAGAGACCGTTTGGGTGTGGCAGACTTGCCAAGCCGGATCAAAGCCGGTAATAATATCGACCAACGATTGATAAAAATATTCATGACGCGTTAGGGCGGCGCTGGTCCTGCATTCAAGCGGTGAAGACCGGCGCCGGTCCCTGGAGAGGACGGCGGTGACTTTCGGGATCACAGGATTCGGCGCGTACATCCCGCGCCTGCGGATCGAGCGCGCGGCGATTGCTGCGGCAAACGCCTGGATGGTGCCCGGACTCAAAGCGCAGGCAAAGGGTGTGCGTGCGTTCTGCGGCTGGGATGAAGACGCCGTCACCATGGCGGTCGAGGCGGCCCGCGATTGCCTCGCCGGACGTCGCAGAGACCAGATCAACGCGGCCTGGCTGGCCTCCACCACACTTCCCTATAGTGATTTGTCGAACAGCTCGCTCGTGGCGGGCGCGCTCGGTCTCGCGCGCACGATCAGCGCGCTGGATCTCGCCGGGTCGGAGCGGGCGGGGACCAGCGCTCTGGCGCTCGCGCTTGAAAGCCGGACCGAGAATGTGCTGCTCATCGCGTCGGAACGGCCACGTGCAAAACCGGCCAGCAGTCAGGAGCTTGCCTTCGGCGCAGGCGCCGCCGCCCTGACGCTTGGCACGAGCGACGTCATCGCGAAATTTCTGGGCAAGGCGCGCAAGTCCGCGCCGTTCGTCGACCATGTGCGCGCCGCCGATGCGCCTTATCCGCAATATTGGGAGGAGCGCTGGATTCGCGAGGCGGGATACGGCGCGCTGGTGCCGCCTGTAGTCGACGCCGCGCTCTCCAGCGCATCGCTTGCGATGGGCGATATCACCCATCTTGTCATGCCGTCACCGCTTAAGGGTGCCTCTGCGACGCTGGCAAAATCGCTCGGATTTACCGGCTCGGTCGCCGGCGGTCTTGAGGACGGCTGCGGGTATACCGGTGCGGCCCACGGCCTCCTGATGCTGGCCGATGTGCTCGGGCGCGCGAAACCGGGCGAGAAAATCCTGCTTGTAGGGTTTGCGCAGGGCGTCGAAGCGATCATCTTCGAGGCGACCGGCGAGATTGAAACGCGCTCGGCCGGACGCGGTGTGTCCGGTGCGATGTCGCAAGGCCAGACGACCGACTCCTATATGCGCTTCCTGTCGTTCTACGGGGAAGTGCAGCCTGAATGGGGAATGCGGAGCGAGAAATCGGAGCGCGCGTCGCTCAGCGCACATTACCGCGTCGCGGAGCAGCTGGCCGGCTTCTTCGCCGGCGCGTGCGAGGCATGCGGCACGGTCCAGTTCCCGAGGCTTGCGTATTGCGTCAATCCCTCATGCGGTGCTCCCTCGTCGCAGTTTTCAGACCATCCGCTGACGGAAGAAGAGGCGCAGGTTCTCACCGTAACGACCGACTGGCTTTCCTTCACGCCCGCACCACCGCTTCATGTCGGTTTCGTGCAATTCAAGTCGGGCGCGCGGTTGTTGATGGAAATGGTTGACGTCGGTGCGGCCAGTCCGCAGCCCGGCATGCCGCTTCGCCTCGTCTTCCGGATCAAGGAGCGCGACAAGGTGCGCGGCTTCAACCGCTATTTCTGGAAGGCCGCCCCCGCAACGATTACGCGAGAACACTGATGGCAAGCGGGATCAAGGACAAGGTCGCAATTCTTGGCATGGGATGCGCGCGCTTCGGCGAACGATGGGACGTCGGCAGCGAACAGCTCCTCGCTGAGGCGTTCGACGAAGCGCTCGCCGACGCGGGCATCGCAAAAAATCAAATCGATGCAGCCTGGTATGGCGCGAGCCTGGACAGCGTCAACGTCGGAAATTCGGCGATTCCGGCCTCAACGGCGCTGCGTCTTGACGGGATTCCCGTCAGCCGCATGGAAAACATGTGTGCGACCGGCACCGAGACGCTGCGCGGCGCGGCGTATGCCGTGGCGAGCGGGGCAGTCGATATCGCGCTCGCGATCGGGGTCGAGAAGCTCAAGGACACTGGTTTTGGCGGCCTGCCGATCCCCTACAAGGGCACGCTCAATGATCTGTGGCTGCCGCTGGTGTCGGCGCCGGCCGGCTTTGCGCAGCTCGCAAGCGGTTACCGCGCAAAGCACAGGATCGCACCGGCAGAGCTGAAGCGCGCAATGGCGCATGTCTCGTGGAAAAGTCATCAGAACGGTGCGCTGAGCGAGAAGGCCCATCTGCGCAAGGCGATCTCGATGGATACGATTTTGAACGCGCCGATGATTGCGGAGCCCTTGGGGCTCTTCGATTGCTGCGGAGTCAGCGATGGCGCCGCCGCCGCCATCGTGACGACGCCGGAGATCGCGCGCTCTCTGGGCAAGCGCGACCTTGTGACGATCAAGGCGATCCAGCTGTCGATCAGCTCAGGACAGGAATCCACGATGTCCGACTGGGACGGAAGCTATGTGCGCAATACGCGCATTGCCGCCAAAAAGGCTTACACGGAAGCCGGCATCACAGATCCGCGCACGCAGCTCAGCCTGATGGAGGTGCATGACTGCTTCTCGATTACCGAGCTGGTGACGATGGAGGACCTGTTCGTCTCGCCGGAAGGGGGCGCCATCGGCGACGTCCTCGACGGGTTTTTCGACCGCTCGGGCGGCGTTCCGTGCCAGATTGACGGCGGACTCAAATGCTTTGGACATCCGGTCGCGGCATCGGGCCTGCGCATGGCCTACGAGGGTTACCAGCAGCTTCTGGGACGAGCGGGCGCGCGCCAATTGCCGTCGCCATCTCTTGCGCTGACACACAATCTCGGGGGTGTTCCCTATCTCGGCGTTGCCGCAATCTCGATCCTGGGACTTGCGCCATGATCGCCTCAGGGCCTATTGCACGGAGCAGTCTCCACTCAAGAAGCAGGTCATGACATGGCAGGTCTATATTTCGACGAACTGCGCGTGGGTCAGGTGTTCCAGCACGCCATCCGCCGCACGGTGACAGAAGCGGACAACGTCTTCTTCACGGCGCTGACGCACAACCCGGCGTGGCTCCATCTCGACGAACATTATTGCCGCGAGCACACCGAATTCGGCCAGCGCATCGTGAACAGCGCATTCACGCTCGGCTTGATGGTCGGCATCACGGTTGGCGATACGACGCTCGGGACCGCGGTCGCCAACCTGGGATGGGATGAGGTGCGCTTTCCTCATCCCCTCTTCCATGGCGACACCGTTCACGTTGAGACCGAGGTGCTCGAACTTCGCGAGAGCAAGTCGCGGCCGACGGCAGGAATTGTGGTTTTCCGTCATCGGGCCTTCAATCAGAACGACAAGCTGGTCGCGGAATGCAAGCGAACCGGTCTTCAATTGAAAAAGCCGGTGGCGTAAGGGAGGACTTCAAGTGATGGATCAGCAAAGACCGTTTCGTGCCGATTGTCTTGCAGGAAAGCGTGTTCTGATTACCGGTGGCGGCACCGGTCTGGGCAAGGAAATCGCGCGCGGGTGCGCGCAGCACGGTGCGACCGTTTATATTTGCGGGCGGCGCGGCGAGGTCCTCGACGAGGCTGCTGCGGAGATCAATGCGGCATACGGCAAGAAGGTCATCCCGGTCTTGTGCAATCTGCGCGAGCCGGACTCGATCGACGCGATGCTGGACACGATCTGGGCGGAAGGTCCGCTGACCTCCCTGATCAACAACGCGGCGGCCAATTTCATCTCGCCGACCAAGGACCTTTCCCCGCGCGGCTACGAAGCCATTCGCTCGACGGTGATGGACGGGACATTCTACGCAACGCTCGCCATTGGCAAACGGTGGCTCGCGCAGGGCCTCAAGGGCTCCATTGTCAGCAACCTCGTGACCTGGGTGTGGACGGGCTCGGCCTTCGTGGTGCCGTCGGCGATGGCCAAGACCGCAATCCATGCCATGACCATGTCGTTGGCGGTCGAGTGGGCGCCTTACGGCATCCGCCTTAACGCCGTCGCGCCGGGGCCGTTTCCGACGGAGGGCGCCTGGGAGAAGCTCAATCCGATCCCGGATACCGATGTCGGTGCGACGCAGAAGGAAACGGTTCCGATGCGCCGGCACGGGCAGATGCCGGAGCTTCAGAATCTGATGATCTTCCTGATCGCCGACGGCTGCGAGTATCTCACCGGCCAGACGATCGCGATCGACGGCGCACACCACCTCGCCGCACCGAGCACCTTCGCGGATCTCGCGCATCTGAGCGACGAACAATGGCAGCGCGCCCGCGACGCGATCCGTGAAGCGGCAGTAAAAGAGAAAAAGCAGCGATCCGTCTAGGGAGGACAGGATGGACTATCAAGCGTTCCGGTTGGAGGTCAGCGACGGTGTCGCCCATGTCGCGCTTGCGAAGCCGGCTCAGGGCAACCCGATCGACGGACAGTTCTGTGCGGAGTTCAGTGAGCTGACGATCGCGCTGGACCAGCGCAAGGACGTGCGCGCGGTGCTGCTGACGGCAGATGGACCGGCCTTCAGCGTTGGCGGCGACATCTCCGCATTTGTGCAGGACCTGGACAATCTCCCCACGCAGATCAAGCGCTGGACGGCCGGGCTCCACATGGGGATCTCGCGGATGCAGCGCATGAACTCACCCTGGGTCGCGGCGGTGCATGCGGTGTGCGCGGGCGGGTCTCTGGCGCTGGTCGCCGGCTGCGATTATGTGCTGTGCGGGCCGCAGGCACGCTTCGTGGCGGGCTATCCAGGCATCGGCTTTTCGTGCGATGCCGGAGCCTCGGTGACGTTGTCGCGGCGCATGGGGATGGCACGCGGTCGCCGCTTTCTGCTTGCCAATGAATCTCTGGACGCCAACGGCGCCATCGCAGCGGGTCTGGTGGATGAGCTGGCCGACGGCGAAACGCTGGGCGAGCGCAGCGAGGCCGCGGCGCGCCGCTTTGCCGCCGGTCCGACATTGGCCTACGGAGAAATCCGCCGGCTTTTCCTGTCGGCCGGAAACCAGCCGCTCGAAACGCAACTGGAGTTCGAGGCGCAAGCCCTCGCCCGGATCGCAGCAAGCGCGGACGCGCGCGAGGGCCTCACCGCCTTCCGCGACAAGCGTAAGCCAAAATTCACGGCAAACTAGATGGTGCAGCGCTGATGTGGCTCTATCCAGAAATTCGCACCCTGTCGGACTATCCGCGATATCACGGGCGCGTGCACGCCGATAAACCTGCCTTGGTTCACAACGGGCGCACCACCACGTTCGGCGATCTGGATCGGATATCGAACCAGATCGGCAATGCGCTGATCGCGCAGGATGTTGCTCCGCAGGGCCGTGTTTTGTATCTGGGCAAGAATTCGGACTGCTTCTTTTATGCGATGTTCGGAGCGGTGAAGGCGCGCGCCTGTTTCGTGCCGCTCAACTGGCGCTTGAGCATCGCGGAACTTGCCGTCGTGATTGCAGACAGCTGTGGCACGTTTGCGTTTGTCGACGAAGAATTTGTTGAAACCTGGCGCAAACTCTCACAGGGCTCTGCCGCTCCAATCCCGTTCTGCACCGTGTCCACCGATACGCGGGAGAGCGATCTGATGGCGCAGTGGTATGACGCCCACCCGGTGTCGGATCCCGCCCTTCCCGGGATGCTTGATGACGCGGCGATCCAGCTCTACACGTCCGGAACGACGGGCGCGCCGAAGGGCGTCGTGATCTCGAACGCGAGCCTCAACCACATGCGGTTGTGCGAACATTTCGAGACGGCGTTGAGCTGGCGTGACGATGACACTTACCTCTTCTGCACGCCGAACTTTCATCTCGTGGGCGTCGGTCTGTCGCTTCAGCTTCTCTACAACGGCGTCACCATCGTCGTTGAGCGCGTGTTCGATCCCGGCCACACGCTGGCCGCGATCACGGCGCACCGGCCGACCATTCTGGTGGTCGTTCCCGCAATCATCCAGATGCTGCTTGACCATCCCGATATCGAGCAGGCTGATTTTTCGTCCGTGCGGCTGGTGATGTATGCGGGATCGCCGATCTCGCTCGGCTTGATCCGGCGCGCGCTGGAGAAGATGCGCTGCGAGTTCATGCAGTTTTACGGCGCGACGGAGACCTCCGGCGCGGTGACGTTGCTGCGCCCCGACCAGCACGACCTGTCGCAGGAGGCCAATCTCAAATCATGCGGAACGCCGCTGTCGCTGATCTCCGTGCGCATCGTCGATGACACGGGGCAGGAGGTGCCGGCGGGTATTCCAGGGGAATTGCTGGTCCGCTCGCCTGCACTTGCCGCGGGCTACTGGCAGATGCAGGACGCAACCGATGCCGCGTTCCAGAACGGCTGGTATCGCACCGGCGACGTCGCGTACCGCGATGCGACCGGGCTTTACTACATCTACGACCGGGCCAAGGACATGATCGTCTCGGGCGGCGAGAATATCTATTCGGCCGAGATTGAAAGCGTGCTGTCGACCCATCCTTCCGTTCGCGCGGTTGCCGTGATCGGGATACCGGACCCCAAGTGGGGCGAAGCGGTGAAGGCATGTATCGTCCTGCATCCAGGCGCGGCCGCGGACGCAAACGATATCTTGCGGTTCGGGCGTGAGAAGCTGGCGGGCTACAAGGTTCCCAAATCCGTCGACTTCATGGACGCCTTTCCGCTGACCGGAAGCGGCAAGATCTCCAAGAAGGATCTGCGCGCCCGGTACTGGTCAGGGCAGGACCGTGCGGTCGGGTAGTCGGCCCCGCGCCGTTCGGGCCTTCCTAGAGCATTGATTCAACAGCGCTTCCGCGTCACGTGCAGGGCCCGGGCGACAAAGAATTGTCGTCCCGTCCGACTCGTTGCTAGTGTCCTCCTCGACGGAAATATTCCGACCTGCGCCGACAGCCAGAAAAAAACGAGGCTGCTGCGCCCGCACAAGGCGAGGAGAGAACAATGAAAAGTGCCCGGAATACGACACCTGATCTCGATGCCGTCATCGTCGGCGCCGGATTTAGCGGACTGTGCATGCTTTACCGGCTGCGGCAAATCGGCATGTGCGCGCGCGTGTTCGAGACCGCGCCCGATGTGGGTGGAACCTGGTACTGGAACCGGTATCCAGGCGCACGCGTGGACGTGGAGAGCCTTGAGTATTCATTTTCGTTTTCCGAGGAGCTTCAGCAGGAATGGAGCTGGTCGGAGCGTTATGCGCCACAGCCCGAACTGCTGCGCTACGCCAACCACGTCGCCGATCGCTTCGATCTGCGGCGAGACATTCAGCTGGAAACGCGCGTCACGTCCGCGCTCTATGATGAATCGGCGAATGTGTGGGTCGTCACCACCGATCGCGGCGAGCGCGTCACCGCACGGTACTGCATCATGGGGACCGGCATTCTTTCCGCGCCCAAGCCACCGGAGATCCCCGGGTTGGAGACGTTCGCAGGCGAGCGCTATCACACCGCCATGTGGCCGCAGGAGGCGGTAGACTTCGCCGGCAAGCGTGTCGGCGTGATCGGTACCGGCTCATCCGGCGTCCAGTGCATTCCCATCATCGCCGAACAGGCAAGCCACCTCACCGTCTTTCAAAGAACGCCCGTCTACAGCGTTCCGGCCCGCAACCGGCCGATGAACCGCGACCTTGAGCGCGCCGTGAAGGCGGACTACGCCGCCTTGCGGCAGATGGAGCGCGAATCGTTCGCGGGTTTCGTGATGGTCAACGACAAGCCGAGCCCCGCGAGCATGGTGTCGGCACTCGCGGTCTCCGCGGAGGAACGCAAGCGCGTCTATGACGAGTGCTGGAAGTCCGGCGGCCTGTGCTTTTATTTCGCGTTCGCCGACCTCTTCCTCGATATGGATGCGAACAACACCGTCGCGGAGTATCTCGCCGACAAAATCCGTGAACGGGTCCATGATCCCGTCATCGCCGAGAAGCTGGTGCCCTCCGGCTTTCCGTTCGGCGCGAAGCGGCTCTGTGCAGACACGAATTATTACGAAACCTACAATCGCGACAATGTGACGTTGGTCGATGTCCGCGAGACGCCGATCGACGCGGTGACACCGCGCGGGGTGATCGTCGGCGGCCGCGAGATCGCGCTCGACGTTCTCGTGACCGCGACCGGCTTCGATGCCGTAACGGGTGCGATGTCCAAGATCGAAATCCGCGGGCGCGACGGTGTGACGTTCAACGAACGGAATGCGGATGGTCCGCGCTCCATGCTGGGCATCATGAATGCCGGGTTCCCGAACTTCTTCACGATCGGGGGTGCCTTGAGCACGTCGGCGCTTACCCAATCGATCGTGAGCATCGAGTATCATACGCAGTGGATTGCGGACGCGATCAGCCACACGGAGAAATCCGGCCGGGCGAGAATCGAGCCGACGGCCGAGGCGGAAGATGCATGGGTCAAGCTCGTCAACGCGACGGTGAGTTTCACGCTCTTTCCCCGTGCTAACAGCTGGTATATGGGCGCGAACGTCCCGGGCAAGCCGCGCCGCGTGCTGACCTATGTCGCGCCGTTCGCAGAATATCGCCGCCAGTGCGACGAGATCGCCGCAAAGGGCTACGAGGGCTTCGTGTTCGGGGCGGCCGCACCGAAAGTGCGCGCGACCGTTTGAGCGGCGGATTTCGAATTCAAAAGCAAGGAGCGGAGTTTCACCGGCTCCGCCCCTTGCTAGTTTGCACGCATCGTTCATTTTGAGATGGATGGAGTGCGATGATGAACACCGATGAAGGGCGCTGGAGCGCGGTAACGGTTCGCGATGGCAGCCAGGACGGCGCGTTTTATTACGCTGTCCGTACAACCGGCGTGTATTGCCGCCCGTCGTGCGGCGCCCGGTTACCGCGCCGCGAGAACGTCTCCTTTTACGAAAGCACCGGTGCAGCCCGGGCGGCTGGTTTCCGACCCTGCAAGCGGTGCCGTCCGGACGAACCACCACGCGCGGCGCGCGAGGCGGCATGGGTCGCGCAGGCCTGCCGCATGATTGAGGGAGCAGAGGAGGCGCCCACGCTGGAGCACCTCGCCGCACGGATCGGCCTCAGCCCTCATCATTTTCACCGGATCTTCAAGTCTGTCACCGGGGTGACGCCGAAGGCCTACGCGCTCTCGAACCGCGCCGAGCGCGTGCGGACTGCGCTCGCCGGCCCCAATACCGTGACGCAGGCGATTTATGAGGCAGGCTTCAACGCGAGCAGCCGGTTTTACGAATGCGCCGATCGTGAGCTGGGAATGAAGCCGGCGCGGTATCGGGCCGGCGGGACCAGGGAGCGAATCCGCTTTGCCGTCGCGCAATGCTCGCTCGGTTCGATCCTCGTCGCCGCGACCGAGAAAGGGGTCTGTGCCATCTTGATGGGCGACGATCCGGGAGCCCTCGCGCACGATCTTCAGGATCGCTTCGCGTCTGCCGAGCTGGTGGGCGGGGACGCGGACTTCGAGCACACGGTCGCGCAGGTCATCGCGCTCGTCGAGGAGCCGGCACGCGGAAGCGCGCTCCCGCTGGACATCCGGGGCACGGCCTTCCAGCGCCGG
>LADL02003099.1_pt1 | contig 11559 bp, 8 predicted proteins | sample 619721 | NCBI WGS metagenome assembly LADL02 (sample SAMN03397408, study PRJNA257561) | rock porewater metagenome | biome: terrestrial; feature: Opalinus Clay rock; material: porewater; isolation source: Opalinus Clay rock porewater BRC-3 borehole | place: Switzerland: Mt Terri URL, St-Ursanne ...
GTGGCAAGACGCCTCGGAACGGCTTGGCAGACTGTCGTACTGGCCTCCGGTTCGGAAAGGTGAACCTCTGTCACCGCCTGACTAACCGACCGCGGTTCTTTCGATAATCTGGACGAAGCGGGATGCGGAGTTCCGCATATCGGGATAATCACACTCGCAGGTGGTCTAGTGCCCGATTTCGCGCAGATTTTGTAAGTCGTGTTCCAGAACCCGCATGCGGATCAGGCTTGATGCGGCGTCTGCGATTGTCGTCATCGCCTCGCGTTCGGGCGTGTCGAGTGTCCTCGGCACTACGTCAATCACGCAGATCGACCCCAGAACAAACCCAAGCGGATCGCGAACGGGCGCGCCTGCGTAAAACCGAAAGCCGTGTGGTTCGGACAGCGTCGGGTTGTGCGACATGCTTTCGATCTGCGTCAGGTCTTCCAGGACAGTGAAATCGTTGGCAACCAGCGTCTCGTTGCAAAAGGCCCAGTCCCGTGGGGTGGCCTCGCCGTCAAAACCGATGCGGGATTTGAACCACTGCTCGGTCCGCGTGATCAGGGTGAACATGGCGATCGGGGTCCGTGTGGCATGCGCGGCCAATCGGACAAGACGGTCGAACGCGGCGTCCGGCGCGGACCCGACCAAACCTGATTGCGCGACCGCCTCCAGCCGCGCCGCCTCGTTCCACGGTGTGCGATAGGCGACAGGCTCGGTCGCCGCGCCGTCGCGCGACCGCAAGTAATCGACGATCTGTGCCGCCGTCGCCGGGACATCGGGCAGCAATTTGGCCCGCACGCGGTTCATGCCCAGGGCCACCGGTTCCGCGGCGTTGCGCGCACCCGCACTAATGAGGATCGTCTTGCCAAACCGAATGCCTTTTTCAAGCGATGCGAGCAGCATGCGGCGCGTATCGTCCTCGGAGTTTTCAACGATCACCAGCATTGGCGGAACAGACGCAAGCCACGTCCGGACCGTGTCGATGTCTTCCGAGACATCGACCACCAAACCTAATGCGGGAAGGCCGACCATACGCCACGCATCCCCACGCCCGTCACCGGCAAGAATGATCGCATGTGCCCGGACGACAGCGTCCTCGTGAACGGGGCTTTCCATGAGGTCCATGACCGCCTGACGCGGGATCCGACGATGGCCACCCGGCGTTTTCCATGAAGGCAGCTGGCCGCTTTCCACCCACAGCTGCGCCGTCCGGGTCGATACCCCCAGCAACTTCGCCGCGTTCGCTGTCGTCAGAACATCTTTCACGTCATTGCCCACCCTTGCATGGGCATATAAGAAAAAATGCCAGATTTGCAAGAATACGCAATCCGTAGCACGGGTTCAGCGTGTCAGCGGGTCAGATCGGCCCTTTCAGACGGCAGTATGATCGCTGGTACAGCGCCTGTCCCCCGTATCGCAGCAGCAAATTCCTGATCGATCGAGGCAACCGGCGCATCTTGTCGCGCGCGGCACCCTGACGATGGACCCACTCGATACGCTGAGTCCGTCTGGCCGCATAGCCGGCGAGAGCCGACGCAATGTCTTTCGTCCGTGCCAGCTCTTCTGCCAAAACGAGCGCGTCCTCAAAGGCCATGCCCGCCCCCTGAGCCATGCTGGGCGGAGAGGCATGGGCGGCGTCGCCAACCAAGACCATGCGATTGCGATGAGTAGTGGCCATGCGCAACCGCACGAGTTGGCCGAAATGCACATTGGCATGCGCCGAGTATTTCAGTGCCGCTGACAAAGGCCCGGCCCCGTCCCGAAACAGCGGCTCAAGCGGCGTCGAGGAGGAGTAAGTTCCGACAGTCGACGCATCGACGGACAAGTCAGCATAGATGTAGACCTCTGACGAGGAGACAGGAATGCCAAGCAGGCTCCTGTCGGCCGCCAGCATTACCGTCCAGTCGGTGATCCCGCTGATGTTGGGCACGACAAAGCGCCAACACAGATTGCCGACATAGGCAGGCAATGGCGCGTCAGGGAAGGCAATGCCCCGGACAGTCGAGTTGACCCCATCCGCACCGATCACCAGATCATAGGCCTGAACCGCGCCATCCTCGAATCGGACTTGCCAGCCTTCGCGCTCGGGTTTCAAACCCACGACCTGCCGGTACTGGATTTCTTCGGTGCCCAACCCGCGCTTCAGCAGGTCCCACATCACGGACCGCTTCAGGGATCGGCAGGGCCCGACGTCGCGCCAGAAATCATCTGTGTCGACAACATTCAGAACCTGCCCCCGCTCATCGCAAAACCGTTGACGGGTGATGGGCTGTGAATGGGCAAGCAATCCGTCAAGCAGCCCGAGGTCCCTGATGGCGCGCACCGCGTTGCCCGGCAGGTACAGCCCAGCCCCCGCGGCGCCAGCAAAGTTGCTCCGCTCCACGATGGTGGCATTGAACCCACGCAGCGAGAGTGCGCGGTGCGTGGCCAGCCCAGCGATGCCAGCACCCACGATAAGTATTCGCATTTCAATGTTCGCTTCTTGATCAGATTGTTGGCTTCGCCGTGCAGAGGGGCTGCCCATGCAACCCCGCTGCGAAACGTGCGTGCCGGGCACCCGTCGGTGTCTGTCTTCACCAGGTGACCCAGCACTCCGTCGTCCGGCGGACGAACACATGCCCGGAGAAGACCGGCCGGGTTTCCAGAGTCAGGCCCGGAAGCCGCTCTGCCAGCACGCTCAACCCCTCTTCCAGCTCTGCCCGTCCGAAGGCCTCTGCCACGCATTTGTGCGCGCCGCCGCCGAAGGCCAGGGTCGATGCAGCAAGGTCCGCCCGGAAGATGTTGAAGCTGTCCGCCCGTTTGAAGATGCGCTCGTCCCGCAAGGCGGACATCGATGACAGGATCACCAACTGGCCGGCGGGCAGCGTCCAACCATCGACATCGATGTCTTGGGTCGACACCCGGACGACGCCCGCGATCCCGGGCTCGAAGCGCAGCGATTCAGAAACTGCCGACGGCACCAGAGCTGGGTCATCGCACACGGCCTGCCATTGCGACCGGTTCAGAAGCAGGTTGGCCGTCTGCGCCACCAAGGCGGTGCGCACGGATTCCGTGCCGCCGATGATCAGTTGAACGATCTGGATCAGGATCTCCATGCCCGAAAGCTGCTGATGGCCTTCGGCAAGCGACAGATATTGCGACAGGAAGTCGTCCGCCTGACCGGCCCATTTCCGGGCGATCAGCGTCTTGAGGAAATACTGAACCTTGGCGGCGGCCATTTCGGCGTCCACTATCGCCTCCTTGGCCGCATTCGGGCGGAAGAACTCGTTCATTTGATTGATGTCGCGAATGAACTCGGGAACCTCGCGATCCGGGATGCCGAACATCCCGGCAAGCGCCATGACCGGCAGCTTGGCGGCAAACCCGCTTGCCAGTTCGATCTTGCCGTCGCGAAAGCACCCATCGAGCAACGTCGCTGCCGCCACCCGCACGGCCATGCGGAAATCGTCGATTGCCTGGGTTGCCAGGGCGCGTGACATGGAGTCCCGGCGACGCCCGTGAATGTGGCCATTCGCGGTCAACATCCCGTTCTGGAATACATCGAACAGCGCTCCCGAGGTCACGCCCGCCTGTGCCGGAATTGCGGTTTCGGTGGCCTGCAGTCGGGGGTCCCGCGAAAGTTGGCTGACGTCCTCGTGCCGCAACACGGCATATCCACCGGTTTCGAGACTGGCGAAGGGGTGGGATGCACGGAACTGCCGGAAGGCGCCGTGCGCGTCTCTTTCAAGGTCGGCCGATGAGATGACCGGAACGACGCGATCTTTCGTCAGCATTCAGGGTCCTTTCTATGATTACAGGCCACGCGGTCGGGCTGTGACGGCGCGTTCTGGGGAATTTGAGATCAACGTGGCGGCATCCGTCGCCACGTCGGGATCGGCCCGATTGGCCAGAATTAATTGTCAGACTCGCTCCAGATCCGCGGCGGGTTGTGCGTGTGACAAACCGTGCGCCTGCCGGATCAAGTCTGCCGCCCGCTCGCCGATGACGACACAGGGCGCCATCGTGTTGCCCACCGGGATGCGTGGCATGATGGAAGCGTCCGCGATGCGAAGACCCTCGACGCCATAAACCCGCAACTCGCTGTCAACGACCGACATTCTGTCGCGACCCATCTTGGCCGTGCAGGATTGGTGCCAATAGGTGACCGCAGACTTGCGGATGAAGTCGATCATGCCCGCCCGTTTCCGGGGGCCGGGGGCCGCCTCTTCGCGGACGAGCGGCGCGAACGCCGCACTGTTGCCGACGTCGCGGCACAACTCGACGGCCGCCAAGGCCGCGGCAACATCTTCCGGATCGCTGAGCGAGTTCGGCTCGATCAGGATTGGGTCGCGCGCGTCCGGTCCGGTCAGGCGAAGCTGTCCGCGACTTTTTGGCTGGGCGAGGCCGGCAAACATCGTCCAGCCGTACTCGGGCGTGGCGACCTCCGCTTCCGCCGGCGCAGGCACCGGGAATTCAAGCTGGCACTGCAAGATATCCGGGTGGCTCAGCCGGGAATCGCTTTTCCAGTAGAGCGCCGCCTCGCAGCCGCCACCGCCCACACCCTGCGGCGCGTGGTAGGCCCAGGTGCAGCCAAAGGCGATGTGATCCTGATGATTGCGACCCACACCGGGCAGATCTTGGACGACGGAAATCCCATGCGCACGCAGCTCGTCTTTCGGGCCGATGCCGGATTGCATGAGAATCTTCGGCGTGTGCACCGCACCGAGTGACAGGATGGTCTCGCACCTCGCGCGGAACCTGCGAGGTTCGCCGCCCACCACGGCATCGACCCCGATCACCTTCTTGCCGGCAAACACCAACCTCGTCACCAAGGCGCCGGTCAGCACTGTCAGGTTTGGCTGCATCCTGATCGGCGCGACATAGGATTGGAACACCGACTCGCGCTTGCCACCCTTGATGCGCAGATCCGCGATGGAGGCCCCGCCGGCGCTTTCCATCATTGCGCCGTTCGGGCTGTCGAAAACCGGGATCCCCGCCAGAGCGGCAGCATCGACCAGGGCTTGCGCGATCGGCTGGGGTGCATCCGGCTGCGCCACATGGACCGGGCCGCCGGTTCCTCTGCGCACGAAATCAGGCGCGACCGCCCTTGATGCGCAGATCCGCGATGGAGGCCCCGCCGGCGCTTTCCATCATTGCGCCGTTCGGGCTGTCGAAAACCGGGATCCCCGCCAGAGCGGCAGCATCGACCAGGGCTTGCGCGATCGGCTGGGGTGCATCCGGCTGCGCCACATGGACCGGGCCGCCGGTTCCTCTGCGCACGAAATCGGGCGCGCCGCGCCAATCCTCGATCCGCCGGTAATAGCCCAGCACGGACTCGTAACCCCAACGCGCGTCGCCCGACTCGGCGGCGAAATGGTTCCAATCCTCCTTGTGGCCCCGCGCCCAGACCATGACATTGATGCTGGACCCGCCGCCCAGCCCCTTGCCCATGCTCAGCGGCAAACGCCGACCGGCGAGCCCCGGTGCGGGCTGGCCAACGAAGCCCCAATCGCGTTCGCTGCCAAGATTGAGCGGCCATTGCGCGGGGTCCGAGACCCTGTCGTCGTCGTCATCGCCGCCTGCCTCCAGCAACAGCACGCGCGCCTGGCCGTCTTCGGCCAACCGTGCTGCAACGACCGATCCGCTGGAGCCGGCACCGCACACGATGAAGTCGAAGTCATGAGGATCATGCCCGGCGGATCCGCTGGTCAGGTGTGTCTTTTGTTCCATGGGTCTTTCTCGCTGTTCCTGCAACGAGGCCGAGGACTAGTCAGGATCACTTTCAAATACAACTCGTATTATCAATTATATCATATTTTTACCCTCACGAACCCGCGACGATCGGGATCTGGTGTTCAGGAAACGCAGAACGCAGTTCGCACAGGGCCCGCGGTGGCGCACCCTTTAAGCTGTTCGTGATGTGGCATCTTCTGGACCCCGCACCGGATTGGCCGCCGGCGTCGAAGGCGCGCGAGGAGCAGGCTGATCGCGTTTTCCGTGATGGAGGTGTGCGATGGGCGGCCCGGAAATAGGGGAAGCACAGCTAACCCGGTTCTGGCGCGTCATCGGGTGCAGAAAAGCCCCAACTGCTCCAGCCGCCCCGGCCGATCAGTGCTCCTGCATATGCGTCACACAGCGAACTGCGCACGGATGGACTGCGCGGCGGGCATCAGTTCCGTTTCGCTGAAACTGCCGCCCACGCCATAGGCGGTCCCGTCGCGGATCCAGGTGACTATGCCGGAATCCTCAAGGCGCCGGAAGGTCATCGGGCTGGTCGCGTCCGGATCGCTGTTTCCTGCGACATACAGGAGCAGGCGGCCGCCCGAGGCATTTTCATACATCATCATCGCGGCGGGCGCGCCGTCTGCGACCATCAATCTTCCCCCAACCAACGCAAAGCCGAGGTCGTTCAGGCTCGGGATCGGAATGGGGCGGCCGAGACGCTTGCCCAGCCAGTCGGAAAGGTGGTCTGCCTCGTCGGCCCCCACCTCGACAGGATGCAGGACCTCTGGCGAAAAGACGGCATACGCACCCTGTGTTTCCTGGGCCACGCGCATGGCCGCATCCGGGCGGAACGCAAGCTGCTGGCCAAGCGCGCCTGCGCCGATGCCGATGCCCAGCCAGAGCGCCGACGCTGCAATGGCGCGCCAGCGCCCTTCGCTGCGCGGTTCCAGCATGTCCGCCATTGCGAACGGCGACGTTTCCATAACAGCAGCGTCGGCATGGCGCAGAAGTGCGGCGTTGATGAAGCGCCAGTCGGCGACGCGCTGGGCATCGGCGGGATGATCCCGCAGATGAGTTTCCACCGCCGCAATCCGGCCTACGGGCAGCAGATCGTCGGCATAGGCGTGCAATTCGTCCTGCGTGACGGGTCCAGTCTGAGATGCGAATGTGCCTGCCATGTTATTTCACCTGTCTCAATTCGGGGCGCGCCCCTTCCATCCCGAGGGAGCTTCGCAGCCGCTCTCGGGCACGGTTGAGGCGCGACATCAGCGTCCCAACGGGGATGCCGAGCGTTTCCGCCGCCTCGGCGTAGCTCAACTCCCTGACCGCAACTAGCACCAGCACCTCCCGCAAATCGCTTGGCAGCCGATCCACCGCGGCCAGCACCGTGGACACTTCAGCCCGGTCTTCCTGATTTGCCATCTGCGAAGGCTCCGCAACATCGTCGATCGACAGCGCAATACGCCGGTGGGCGAAGGTGCGCGTCCGGTCGATGTGTATGTTGTGCATGATCGAGAACAACCAGGGCCGCAGCTTGCGATCGGATTGCCAAAGGTGGAACTTGCGCAGCGCCCTTTCCAGGCAGGCCTGCACAAGATCGTCAGCATCCTGCTCTCCGCGCACCAGAACACGCGCGTAGCGGCGCAGGTGCGGAATTTCGGCGATCAGTCGTTCGCGGCTGCGGAACATGCCGCTTTCCTTTCACGTTTCTGTGGCAGCATACACGTTCTTGCGTCATCACCACGCGCTGCCGCCCATTCTGCAGGAACAGACGCCCCGGCTGGCAGAAATATTCGCACCTGCCCGCGATAAACTGCATGGGGCGACCCCGCGCCCCTGTGCGCTGCCATCACGGCCCTGCCCGCGTCACGGCGCGCGCCCGGTCGCATGGGCGTGAGGAAGGCACTGACTGCCCCCAGCCGTTCAAGTCTGCGTGATCGGGCGTTACATGCCACAATATTTTGCGGGGTGCCTCGTCCATGCTGCGTGCTCGAGGGACGGCACTGCAGTGGCAGTTTGCCGTCGTCGCTCGGGGCCAAGCCCGACAAAAAGGAACAGACCTATGAAATCTAACCATTTTCTGGCCAGTGCGGCCTTGGCGATCAGCGTTATGGCGACTGGTGTTGCCTTCGCAGGCAGCGTCATCTCGACGACCGAAACCGCCAAGGGGGCGGCGCTTGTCGATGCCAAGGGGATGACGCTCTATGTCTTCGACAAGGACGCGCTTGGGGTTTCGAACTGCTACGACAAGTGCGAAATGAACTGGCCCATCCTGAGCGCCGGTGCAAGCGACCGTCCGCAGGGCGAATTCGGCATCATCATCCGGGCCAATGGCGACCGGCAATGGGCCTACAAGGGGCAACCTCTGTACCTCTGGGTCAAGGACGCGAACCCGGGTGACACCACCGGCGACGGCGTGATGGGCGTGTGGCACATCGCCAAACCCTGACCCTTCCGGCCCGCGACGGACAATGTTCCGCCGCGGGCCGTCGTGTAGCAATGCGCTGGCGTTTCCGTGGCTGGGCTCTGCTCAGCCCATCACCGGACGGGACGACGGCGCTGTTGCTCGCCGCCGCCCGGCACCCCGATGCCGTGGCCATGAACCTCGACAGAATGATCGACTTCGTGGAAACGGGCTTCGCCTCGGACAAGGGAGACCAATTCAACGATCCGGAGCTTGCCGACGCGCAACAACTGCTGGAGCTGGGCGCGAAGATAGCACGTTCAGTATACTCGCGGGCTCGGCCGCCCGCGCTACCGGCTCCTCGGCGGACGCTACCCGTCTGATCCTGAACAACCTCCTGGCGACGCTCGAAGGCAGGCCGGACGAGATGGTGACGCTCGCTATCGCAGGCCCCCACGCATGCAAACTGTTGCCCAATTCCGCGACCGGTCAGGAGGGGCTGCTGACCGGGGAACGCGCCATCGCAATCCTCAGCCGAGTACAGCGACGGACCCGCCAGCACGATGGACGCGCAAGAACCGCACCTGCGCACGCGGCTCAGCGTTACCGGGATCACGGATCAGGAGTTCATACTGGCCGAAAGGCTCGCCTTCGGAGCAGAGGAGCGCGAAACAGCACGGCGTCGCGCCAAGGACGGCATCGCCAGAACCGTGCGACTGGCTGTCGCCCAAGGAGCATGAAGACCATGGAGAACGAGGGAACTCGCCCCACCGAACGCCGCACTGGACAGCCTAGATGAAGTATGGGGAACTTGCGTGAACTGAAAGATTCGTACTCAAGATGCCAAGATCAAGCTCGTTAATGGCAGCCCTTCTGGCCGTTCTTCTGTCGGCCTTACCCGCTATGGGGCAGATCGACAGAGTTGTGGCGACGGTAGACCCCGATGTCATGGTGTTGGCCTTGAAAGAAGGACAGGGTCAGCGCTTCACGCGGCTTTCCACAATGGACGGCCTGTCGCAGACCCGGGTCGCCCAGATCGTGCAGGACAGGCAGGGCTATATCTGGTTCGGCACACAGTACGGGCTGAACAGGTATGACGGCTATGAATTCAAGACTTTCGTCCACGACAAACGCGATCCGGACAGTATCGGGGCGGTGTTTGTCACGTCGTTGTTCGTGGACCGCGACAACAAACTGTGGGTCGGCGGCGCCGGTACGCTCGACAGGTTCGATCCGATCACGGTAACGGCCGAGCGTCTGACGTTTACCCCCGAAGGCGGTGTCGGCGAACAGCCAACCGTGGTTCACATCTCGCAAGACAGCGCAGGTGCGATCTGGTTGGCAACCGGGGCGGGACTTTTCCGCCGTGATCCCGTGACAGGGGACACGCGCCAGTATCGCAGCGATCCCAAAGTTCCCGACAGCTTGTCGTCCAACAGCATCCGTTTCTCGGGAGAGGATCGTGCAGGGGATCTATGGATCGGCACGACGGAGGGGCTGGACCGGCTGGATCCGGCAAGCGGAAAGGTGACGCTGCACGTACCCTTTCCCGATTCAGTGCAGGTTTCGTTCTACGAGGATCGGGAGGGCAGGTTTTGGGTTGTCGGGGCGACTGGAACCGGGTTGGCACGACTTGACCGGTCGACGAACAAGATCATCCGGTTCAGCTTCCATGAAACGCCACCCGGGCCAAACGATCTGACCGGCGTCATGGGGATGGTGGAGGACGATACTGGCGCCCTCTGGATCGGCTCCCCCGGTCGCGGGCTGTTGCGTTTTGATCCCGACAGCGGGCAGGCGGTCCACTTTGGCAACTCTCGGTCAGACCCGGGGAGCATCCCCGAGGACAAGGTGATCGGCCTGTTCAAGGATCGCGAAGGCAACATCTGGGCCGCGCATCACTCGGTTCCGCCCAGTTTGTTCAACCCGCGGCAGCGCCTTTTCGAGACGTTCCGCCAGGGCGACGGATATCCCGACAGCCTGCAGACCGACTTCATCAACGCAATTTTCGAAGACGACCGTGGCCGCCTGTGGATCGGCAATGATTTCGGGCTGACCCGGGTCGACCAGGCAACGGGGCGCTTTACCCGGTTCCACGAGGGGCTGAGCAGCAAACCGATGGTCATCACGATTGCCCAGGACCGGGCCGGGACGATCTGGGTTGGTACCTACGGCAACGGAATGGCGCGGCTTGACGAATCCACGGGGCGGTTCGAACGGTTCGTTCACGATCCAGCCGATCCCTTCAGCATCGCGGCAAATCAGGTGCATCGTCTGCTTCTGTCGCATGACGGAACGCTTTGGGCTGGAACAGCGGACGGCCTATCGCGCTTCGACGCGGTGACCGGCCGGTTCAACACGTTCAAGGTCGACTGGTCCGACAGCAATGCGCAGACATATGTCTCGGGGGCCGAAGATGCCGATGGCATCCTGTGGCTCGGCACGCATTACTCCGGGTTGCACCGGTTCGACCCGAAAACGGGCGAGATCCGCGTCTATTCTGCCGACACCGCCACTGAAGGCACCCTGCGCAACAACATGGTTCCCGATGTACATATCGGCCCGGACGGGATCATCTGGGTCGGCACGCAAAGCGGGCTTGACCAGTTCGATCCAGCAACCGGCAGGTTCACGGCGATCCACGAAGGCGCGATGCAGTCCGACCGGACCATCAGCCACATCCTGCAAGACAAGGCCGGAACGCTTTGGATTGGCACGAACAAGGGTGTGGTGCACTATGATCCCACAACCGACACCTTTGCCGACTACAAGAACATCGTCGGGCTCAGCGGCAACGACTTCACGGGATGGGCCACCGGATTTCGAGGCGCCAGCGGCGAGATGTTCCTTGGCGGTTTCTCGGGCGGCGTTGCGTTCTTTCCCGAGCTGATAGCGTCTATTCGGCCAACGTTGCCGATCCTGCTGACGGACCTGGAGTTTCCATTTCTGAAGGCAGAGGACATCTCGCGATACAAGGACGATGTGCCGATCGGAAGTGCCACCGAACTCTTGCTGGACTACCGGGCGAACAGCCTGTCCCTGACCTTCGCCGCGCCAAGTTTCGTCAATCCCGCATCCAGCCGCTACCGCTACATGCTCGAGGGGCTCGAGGACGACTGGCGCGAGGTTGACGCCATGCAGCGACGGGCAACCTACACCACGTTGCCGGCAGGGGATTATGTGTTTCGCGTCCAGGCTGCTGCGACCGGGAGCGCCTGGAGCACACCTGGCATCGCCCTTCCCATCGTCATCCGCCCGCCCTGGTGGCAAAGCTGGTGGTTCCGGACGATCTGCGGCCTGGGCGTCGCTGGTTTGATTGCCGGTGCACTGCGGGTTCGCACGGCGCAGGTCGAACAGCGCGAACAAGAGTTTCGGAAACTGGCCGAGAATGCCCCTGACATGGTCTTGCGCTTTGACCGCGATCTGCGCCTGTTCTATGCCAATTCAGCGGCGAGGGCGTTCATCGGACC
>LADL02003109.1_pt1 | contig 11552 bp, 10 predicted proteins | sample 619721 | NCBI WGS metagenome assembly LADL02 (sample SAMN03397408, study PRJNA257561) | rock porewater metagenome | biome: terrestrial; feature: Opalinus Clay rock; material: porewater; isolation source: Opalinus Clay rock porewater BRC-3 borehole | place: Switzerland: Mt Terri URL, St-Ursanne ...
AACAGCGGCGGGCCCCTCCCGCACGCCTCCCCGTCCCTGCGCAAATTCGCGCGTGAGCTTGGCGTCGATCTCAGCCAGATCACCGGCAGCGGACCGAAAGGCCGCATCATGAAGGAGGACGTGCAGGTCTTCGTCAAAGCCCGAATGACCGGTGCTTCGCCTGGCGCAGGCGCACTCAACGTCCTTCCCTGGCCCCAGATCGATTTTGCCAAGTTCGGCCCGATCGAGCGCGCGCCGCTTTCGAAGATCCGCAAAATTTCCGGCGCCAATCTCGCCCGCAACGCAATTGTCATTCCTCACGTCACCAATTTCGACGAGGCCGACATCACGGATCTTGAGGCGTTCCGCGTAGCGCTTAATGAAGAACGAGAGAAAGGAGCGGCGAAGCTGACCGCCCTTGCCTTCGTCATCAAGGCGGCGACTGCAACGCTCAAGAAATTTCCGGCCTTCAACGCGTCGCTCGATGGCGAGGATGTTATTTTGAAGCGCTACTACAACATCGGATTCGCAGTCGACACGCCCGACGGGCTCGTCGTGCCGAACATCAAGGACGCCGACAAAAAGGGCCTTCTCGATATCGCGGCGGAGTGCGCCCGGATCGGGGGCGAGGCACGCGAGGGCCGCTTGAAAGCAAGCGACATACAGGGCGCGAGCTTTACCGTTTCGTCCCTCGGCGGAATCGGTGGCACCGGGTTCACACCCATCATCAATGCACCCGAAGTCGCCATTCTCGGGCTCGTGCGCGCGGCGACAAAACCCGTGTGGGACGCGGGGACATTCCGCCCACGTCTCATCCAACCCGTCAGCCTGTCATGGGATCACCGCGTGGTCGACGGGGTCGCGGCCGCACGCTTTCTTGGACATCTGTGCGCGCTGCTCGGTGATTTCCGCCGGATCGCATTGTGAGTGCCGAAATGCAGACTGAACTGCTCGTGATCGGTGCCGGCCCGGGCGGCTACACCGCCGCATTCCGCGCCGCCGACCTCGGTCGCAAGGTGATCCTTGTCGACCGCGGCACGACGCTGGGTGGCGTGTGCCTCAACGTCGGCTGCATCCCATCCAAGGCGCTGCTCCACGCCGCGAAGACGATCGAGGAGGCGCGCAGCTTCTCGGCACACGGCGTCTCGTTCGGCGCACCGACCATCGACCTTGGCGAGTTGCGGGGGTGGAAGGACGGCGTCGTCTCCCGCCTCACCGGCGGACTTGCGAGCCTGGCACGCAAGCGAGCGGTTACGGTCGTGACCGGTGAGGCCCGATTTTCCTCGCCTCACGCCGTCACGGTCAGCACCGGTGCGGACATTCGCACGATCTCGTTCGATCAGGCGATCATCGCTGTGGGATCGCAACCTGCGACACTGCCGTTTCTTCCGCCGGACGATCCGCGGATCATCGATTCAACCGGGGCACTTGCGCTCGAAGATGTGCCGGAGCGGTTACTGGTGCTGGGCGGAGGCATTATCGGGCTGGAGATGGCATGCGTCTATCACGCGCTCGGCGCAAAAGTGACGATTGTTGAACTGATGGACCAGTTGATCCCTGGCGCCGATCGCGATCTTGTTGCCCCCTTGATGAAGCGCATCGATGGGCGCTACGAAGCCATCCTGCTGAAGACCAAGGTTACTGCGGTTCACGGGCAACCGGACGGACTTACCGTTCACTTCGAGAGCCCCCAAGGCACGCGCTCGGAGCGTTACGACAAAGTGCTTGTCGCCATCGGGCGCACGCCCGATGGCGCGCGGATTGGCGCGGCGTCAGCGGGGGTTCACGTCGATTCGCGCGGGTTCATTCCGGTCGATCATCAAATGCGCACCAACGTGCCGCACATTCTTGCGGTCGGCGACGTCGTCGGCCAGCCGATGCTCGCACACAAAGCGACGCACGAAGCCAAGATCGCCGCCGAAGTCGCCTGCGCCCAAAAGGCGTCGTTCGACGCGCGCGTTATTCCTTCGGTTGCCTACACCGACCCGGAGATCGCGTGGGTCGGCCTCACCGAGGGTGACGCGAAGGCGCAAGGGATCGCGGTCGCCAAGGGCGTATTTCCGTGGGCGGCATCGGGCCGCGCACTCTCGCTCGGCCGCGACGAGGGGTTCACCAAGCTGATCTTCGACCCTCAAACCAGGCGGATCCTCGGCGCGGGGATCGTCGGCACCAATGCCGGAGACCTGATCGCCGAAGCCGCACTTGCGATCGAAATGGGCGCGGACGCCGCGGACATCGCGCTCACCATACATCCGCACCCGACATTGTCGGAAACGGTAGCAATGGCTGCCGAGGCGTTCGAGGGGACGCTCACCGATCTCAAGCTTTGAACAGGCGGTGCGTGCCCAACTCAGGGAAACGATGTTGCGGCGGGGCGTCGAGTCGCAGGCAGTTGCATTGAGTGGCTGCGTCCTGCATTAATGGGGCTCCCCATGATTGCCGGAACCTCAATGCAGCGAAGACAACCCGCCAAGGCAACCGCAGACAAGGCCGGGGGCGCGTCATCTCGCCGTGGCGGACGCACCGCCGTCCGGCTCAATCTTGCGCCCAGATCCGCTGCGCTCCCCGAGACGATCGACGGCGAAAAGCCCAAAAAGGGTCGCCGCAGCGATGACGTGCGCGAGCGCGTGTTGAAATCGGCGCTGGAGTGCTTCGGGATGTTCGGCTTTGAGGGCACCTCGACCCGCGCCGTCGCGGAGCGCGCCGGTGTCACGCACACGTTGGTGCTGTACCACTTCGAATCGAAAGATCAGCTGTGGAAAAGCACGATGGAGTTCGCGCTCGGCACCTATATGGCCGGGATCATGGAGAGCCTCGACACCAGCACGGAGCTTCCCGCGGCGGACGCGCTTCGCATCTTTATCGACCAATTCGTGCGGATGTCCGCACAGGTTCCCCAGATCCATCGCATCATGACGATGGAAAGCAATCAGGGTACGGACCGCCTGCAATGGGTGATCGACAATTACCTCTACCGGCATTTCTGCGCGGTGCGCGATCTGATCCGGCGCGGGCAGATGGAGGGGACGGTGCGCGAGTGCGACCCGGCCCGTCTCTATTATCACATCATTGGCGCCGCCGGGACGCCCTTCACGATTTCGACCGAGTACCGGCAGTTCACAGGCCGGGACGTGTTCTCGGAAGCTGAGATTCTGCGCACCATCGCGTTCATCTACGAAATCGTCTTCATCTGATCGACGGCGTCTGCAAAGTTCCCGCGTGACGGCCCGCGACGATCGGTTCTGGCCGAATCAATACTTGACCAATTGGTTCAATTCGAGCATTCTGTGTGGGGGCGAAGCGTGTCGGAAGAGGTGCGGGAACGCCCGATCAAGCAACAAGACCGGCCCCGCGACAATTCGAAAGAAGATGTGGGAAGGAACCGCGTGATGACGACCCAGACCAGCCTGAAGACCGCCGATGCCACCTCGCAATCCGCGATCGTGCCTCCGATCAAACTCGCGCATTTCGTCTTGCGGACTTCGAAATACGAGGAACTGGTCGCGTGGTACAAGCTTGTGTTCGGGGCGCGTGCGTCGTTCGAAAACGAACTGCTCTCGTTCCTCACCTATGACGACGAGCATCACCGTGTTGCGATCCTGCGCGTGCCCGATCTAGCCGAGCAGCCTGCCGCCGCAGCCGGCGTCCATCACATTGCCTTCACTTACGCGACGATGGCCGATCTGATGGGCCAATACGAGCGCTTGCGCGACCTCGGCATCAAGCCGGTGTTCGTCATCAACCATGGTCCGACGACCTCGCTCTATTACGCCGATCCGGACGGCAACCAGCTTGAATTCCAGATCGAGAACTTCCCGACCATCGAAGAATCGACGCAGTTCTTTTATTCCGATGAGTTCGCGGAAAACCCGATCGGTGTCGAATTCGATCCGGACGAGCTATTGCGGCGGTTGCGCGCAGGCGAGCCGGAAGCGGAGCTGAAAAAGCGCCCGCGCGTCGGGGCGCGCGGCCTTGCCGACGTGAAGCTGCGTTGAGAGAGCTGCCGTGGCGACCCTCACCCCCGCCGATCACATCGCAATCAACGCGCTCGTAAGCCGCTATTTCTGGCTGGTCGATCATGGTCGGGCCGGGGAGACTGCCGCGCTTTTCAGCCCGGCCGCAACGCTGACCTTCGCACCCGGCAGCCCCAAACCGGGGACGCTCGAGGGGACAGCGATCGCGGCGGCAATGGCTGCGCGCGAAAAGCAGACCGGAGTGACTACACGCCATGTCCTGTCGAACGTCGCGCTCACGCCGCGCGAGGATGGAGCGGTCGAGGGGTACCTGCTGCTCACCTTGTTCCGATCCGACGACGAAACGCGCGGCACCACGCCGGCCGCTGTTGCCGATATCGAGGACCTTTACGTGCGCGCCGCGGACGGCTGGCGCATCGAGCGGCGTCTCATCACGCCCATTTTCAACCGCGCGTAACCCGGAGGCCCGGGCGAGCGGCGCACACAAGAAGACGCCCCGGCCGTGCCAGAGTGCGGCACGGCCAGAGGGCACGGTCCGGGAGGCAAAATGGAAGCGGATGTCATCATCGTCGGCTCTGGCGCCGGCGGCTTGACCGCGGCGATCGTCGCGGCGAAAGCAGGGCTTGAGGTCGTGGTGCTGGAAAGCACGCCCTGGTTCGGCGGAACGACCGCGTTCTCCGGCGGAGGTGTCTGGATTCCGGCCAATCACCATCAAGGCGAACTCGGTGTCAGCGATACGAAGGAAGAGGCAGCGGCCTATCTTCAGGCCGCGCTCGGCAACCTCTACGACGCGGCCAAGGTCGACACCTACCTCGATAACGCGCCGAAGATGTTGTCGGAGCTTGAGGCGACCAGCGAAGTCCTCCTCACCGCGAGCACAATTCCCGACTACGTCCCAGGCGCGCCGGGCTGGAAGACGGGGCGTTGCCTGCTGACCGCGGATTTCGACGGACGCCGGCTCGGCACGTGGTTCGCGCGACTGCGTCCGCCGATCCGCGAAATGGGGCTGCTTCACAGCCTGCAGATCAGCCCGCTTGATGCCTACACGCTCCAGAGCTGGAATAAATCCTGGCCGGCCTTTGCGCTCGCGGCCAGGCGCGCATTCCGGTATGCGGTCGACAGACTGACATGGGGCCGCGGAACCCATCTCGCGAACGGCAATGCGCTGGCCGGGCGGCTGCTCAAATCGGCGCTCGATGCCGGTGTCACGCTGATGAACAACACCCGCGCGCAGCATGTCATTATGAACGGAAAATCCGTCGCAGGCGTGGAAGCGCAGTGCGAGGGCGGACGCACTGAAAAATTTCTCGCGCGCCGTGGCGTTATCTTGGCGAGTGGCGGCTTTGGCGCGAACGCCGAAATGCGGCGCAAATATCTTCCCCAGGCCGATCACGGCTGGTCGTTGCAGCCGGAGGGCAGTCAGGGCGACGGAATTGCGATCGGCCAGGAAGCCGGCGGTGCGCTCAATGAAGGTAACGCCGCGAACGCAATCTGGGTGCCCGCGTCCGCTTACACGCGGCCCGACGGGACGATCGCAAAATTTCCCTCGCTATTCTTTGACCGCCACTGTCCCGGCTCGATCATGGTCGATGCCGCAACCGGGCGCCGCTTTGTCAACGAAAGTTTCCACTACCAGAATTTCGGGGAGGTCACGCGTGAGCGTGGCATTACCAAGATTTGGATGATCAACGATCTGGTTGCCGTACAAAAATACGGCATGGGCATGGTGAAGCCGGCGCCATTTCCGATCGCGCCCTGGGTCAAACGCGGCTATATCGTCGAGGCGCAGACGGTCGGCGAGCTCGCCGCCAAGATTGGTCTCGATCCGGCAACGCTGGAGAAGACCGTGTCTGATTTCAATGGATATGCCGACGCGGGGCACGATCCGGACTTCAAGCGCGGCGACGACAGTTATTCGTCCTACATGGGCGACTTTACGCACAAGCCGAACCCCGCGCTCGGCGCACTCAGGACGGCGCCGTTCTACGCCCTCGAAATCCGTCCCAGTGATCTGAGCACGCTGATCGGCCTGGATACCAACGAGAAAGCGCAGGTGCTGGGGCGCGACGGCGCGCCGATCCCGGGGCTTTATGCTGTCGGCGTCGACAACAACACGATGATGCGGGGCCGTTATCCCGGCGGCGGTTCGAGCCTCGGGCCGGCGATGACCTTCGGCTATATCGCAGCGCGCGACCTAGCGGGGCTCGCAGAGGGTCAATCCGCCCAGCCGCATTATGCGAAAGCGTAATCGCGGCTAACGGGCGAGGATCTCGCGTAGGGCGCCCCTGAGCGCTCCGGCCGGATCCGGCGGTGCGTCCATCGTGCGCCAGCCGATATGCCCGTCGGGTCGCACCAGCACCGCACCCGTATCCGTCACCTCGCGCAACGCGGCCCATGCCGGGTCGTCGAGCGCTTCGATGATGACGTTCGCCCCCGCGTCGCGCGCCGCCTCCCGCCACGCGGCAGCATTGCCCGTCATCAGCACGAAGGCGGATCCATCAATCAGGTCATGAGTGGATATTCGCCCCCCTTCACGCTCGATCCACGCATGCGGCAAGCGATGACCCGGCCGCGTGGTGGGGTGATACACGCCGCCCATGGGATCGCGCGGCGGCGGCGGCGTGCCATCGGCGACCAGCGCGCCCGCCTCGTAATGGAATCCGATCTCGATGTCGTGCGCCTGAAACTCCGCGCGTTGGGTACCGCCCATCTCATTCATCAGTGCACGGCGCGTCTCGCCGATTGGCGTATCGGAAAAGTAGGTTCGGAATTGCTGGCGATTGACCTCGACCGGCGCGCCGGGTATCAGGCCGAGCGCGACATCGAAGACGGCGTGGTTCTGAAACGTCAGCAATGCCCACTCCACGTTGCGCGCGCAAACCGGACGCCGCTCGCTCTCATAGCTGTCCAGCAGCGCCTCGCCCGCTTCGCCGCGCAGCACGCGCGCGAGCTTCCAGACCAGATTGTGAGCGTCCTGGATTGCAGAGTTGAGACCGAGCCCGGTCGTGGGCGGATGGCGGTGGCCGGCATCGCCGACCAGGAACACGCGCCCCGCGCGGAAGCGATCTGCCAATACACCCTGAACCTGCCAATTATTCATCCGCAATACGGTGATCTCGGTATCGGGCAGGTGCAGCAGCTCCCGCAGCTGAGGAACCACCGATGTCGCGTCAAATTGCGCCGGATCGTCGGGCAGAAACGCAAAGTGGAACAGCCACTCGCGCGAGTGGCGGTCGTAGCGCTCCGGGCCGAGCGCGACCATGACCCCGCTCCCCCACGAGCCTCCCCGCTCCGGATTGTTGAACCAGCGGATCATCGGACTGTCGTCGTCGATGTATTGGGAAAGATCGGCCGCGAAATGAGCCGTCACCATGTCGAACAGGCGCGGCGCACCCTGCATCTCAATTCCCAGTGCAGGCCCGACCGTGCGTCCGCCGTCGGCCGCGATCAGGTACCGGGCGCGCACGCGATAGCTTTCCTCCCCGCCCGTTCCTGCAATGATGGCTGTGATACCCTCGTCGTCCTGCGTGAAGGATTTGAGCTCCCGGCCATAATTGAGATCAGCGCCCTTGAGGGTCCGCGCGTGCGCCAGCAGCAGAGGTTCCAGACGAAGCTGAGGATAATTGCTCGCCCAACACGGGCTGTCGCGCTCATACGCCTCTTTGAGTGCCCCGCCGCCGAATGCGTCCATGATATGGATCCGCTTGCGGTCAAGATCGCCGTCCCCACCGAGCGATGTGTACCATCCGACGCGAGCCATGTGCTGGGGCGGCGTCCCGCGCGATGCGACGTCGTCGGCGATCCCCCATGTGCGGAAGATTTCCATCGTGCGCTGATTGAGATAATGCGCCTTGGGCGCCGGGGAGGATGCCGGATAGCGCTCGACAAGATGATACGATATTCCATTGCGCGACAGCTCGATCGCGCTCGCCAGGCCGGCGCCCGCGCCGCCGACAATCAGCACCTCGGTCTCCAGATCGTGCATGGGATTTCCCTTCGGGCGCAGCGGCGCCTAGCCCATCTTCGCGATGACGTCTCCGAGCGCATCGCGCACGATCGTGGTATCCCAATATTCCCTGAAGAGGACGATGCGCCCGCTCTTGAAGCGCATGATGGTGACGTAATCCTGATCGTAGACCGGCCGGCCGGGGGGGTCACTCAGCCCCTTGTATGTCAGGAGAACCATATCGCTGTCGGCCATCGCATATGCAGTCATCTCGCGGAAGCGCAAGCCCGCAACCATCGCAAAAACGCCATTGAGGTACGCCTCGACGTTCTCGCGTCCCGCAACATGCGATGGCATGCCGACCGATTTTGCATAAGGAAATTCGAGCTTGATGTCGTCGCTCATGTTCTCGAACCAGAATTTCCGATCGGTCTCGAGCGAGCGCATAAGGCGAATCGCCAGATCAGTGTTGTCGCTCATGGACGTCCTCCAGTTGGGGGCTGCACGCTCTTGAGGCGCGCTCGCGCAGATCTTGCTCTACGGTGCGAGAGCCTCGGCGACGGTCTCCGCTTTCACCCATTTGTCGACATGATGCAGACTGTGGCGGATCATCACTTCGCCGTCCTGCAGGTGCATCACATCATGTGCCATGGATTCAATACCGAGCTGGGTGCGCTCGGTGTTGGTGACATCTTCAAGCAGGATTTCCGCAAGGCGGGCGACATACAGTTCCTGCTGAAGCCGCTGGCGCGCCGTCTGCGCATCGGGAATATGAAATTCGGCTTCCCAGCGCGTGCTGTTGACGCTGACCGGCCAGAAGCGATGCGACCAGAATCCACCGGGCGACAGATCGATATGGAAGTTGGGGAAAATCCACGTGACGTCGACGGCCCAATGCTGCGAGCGCGTGGGGTTGACGGCCGTGTGCGCAAGGAACGCTTCCATCTCGTGCTTTTGAGACGCGCCGAGCACGTTGCCGGTGTTGATGTTGGCATAGGCGAGCCGCTCGACCTTGGCACGCTCGGGCGGCGCGTAGTCCGGATTTCCGAACGTCGACACCTGCCGATGCGGCCCCCAGAATTCTGCGCTGATGGGCCGCGAAAAGGGATTGAGGCGGCTTGAGAACGTCGAGCCGATCGTCGCGGGGTGGATGGTGGGGATATGATACGTCTCGGCAAAAGCGTCGGCGATCACCTTCCAGTTGGCGTTGAGCCGCGCCTCGAACAGGATCGATTTGGTGGAGTTGCCCCACACCATATTGGTAAAGGCTTCGCCGAATCCGCCCAGGAATGTGCGAAGCGAGACTTCGGGCTCCTTCTGGTGATTGAGAAAGATCCACCCCTCCCACACCTCCGTCGCAATCGGTCGAAGACCACAGTTCTTCTTGTCGACGCTGAAGAAATTGCCTTCGTCGGGGACGGCGACCAGCTTGCCGTCAACACGGTACGTCCAGCTGTGATAGGCACAGGTGAACTTCTTTGCGACGCCCTTCGCTTCGAGCACCACCTGATTTCCGCGATGGGCGCACACATTGTAGAACGCCTGGATCTTGTCGTCTTGGTCGCGCGTGATCACGATCGGGGCGTTCCAGATCTCGATCATCTTCGTGACATAGCTGCCCTTTTCGGGCAGCTGCTCGACACGCCCGACGCACAGCCACGCGCGCTTGAACAATCGCTCGCGCTCCAGCTCGAAATAGGCCGGCGAACGATAGGGGTCGGCCGAAACCGGCCCGGTGTCGAGTCCGGCTTTGCGCGTGATGTCGCTTGCGCAAACATTTGAAAGCTTGACCTGCTCGTTCATGGGTACGGTCTCCTTCAGTCGATCGGCTGAGCGCCGCGAAGAATGCGGACATAATGGGGCCACGGCGAATTGCGGGCGCGCGGCTGGTTGTGCAACTCGATCGCCATCGCCGCCTGCGCGAGTCCCAGAAGCAGCTGATAGAGACGCAAGCTCGGCGGCGGCAACGCATCGAGGGGGAACGCCTCGACATGGGTGAGGATATCTTCAGCCCGCGCAAGGACCGCGTCATAGTAGTGGCGAATTTCCTCCATCGTGTGCGAGGCACGAATGTCCCAGCGCGCCTGCGCATCTTCGCCGACCCATTCGGGCACGAACTCCAGCAGGTCTTCAAACCCAAGCGGCAGCGTCAGATCCGCGGTGCCATCCCGGGAGGTGTCCTCAATGTTGATCGTCATGGCCAGCTCCTTGTGCCGCTGTCGCGGTGCTCGAACTACTTCGCGGTATAGCCGCCGTCGGCTGCGATGCAGGCGCCCGTCACGAACGAGGCGTGATCCGAGAGCAGCCACACCGCAACCGTTGCGATCTCGATTGGTTGCGCGAGCCGCCCGATCGGCTGTTGGTCGATCAGATATTGTTCCAGCCCAGGCGCCTGTGCCATCGCACCGGTCAGCATCGGGGTCAATGTCGCTCCGGGAAGCACCGCGTTGATGCGTATGCCTTTGGTGCCATAGTCGATGGCACCCGCCTTGGTCATCCCAAGCACTGCATGCTTGCTCGTGACGTATTCCGAGGCACCGGGAAATCCGGTCACGCCGGCGGCCGACGAGGTGTTCACGATCGCGCCGCCCCCGCTCTTCAGCATCGCGGTGATTTCATGCTTCATGCAATAAAATGTGCCGATGACGTTGATGTCCATCGAGCGCTTGAAGTCCGAAGCCGTGAGTTCGTGGAGCGACTTGCTGGTCTGCGGGATCGCGGCATTGTTGAATGCCCCATCGAGCCGTCCATATGCAGAGACAGCCGCCGCTACCATCGCTTCGACCTGCGCTTCATCGGCAATATCGGTCTTGACGAACTGGGCATTGCGCTGCTCCTCGCGGATCAGATCGACTGTGTGCTCGCCGTCCTTCACGTTGATGTCGGCAACCGTGACATTGGCCCCCGCGCGCGCCGCCAGAATCGCTGCCTCGCGGCCCATCCCGCTGCCGGCGCCGGTGACGATGATCGACTTGTTCTTCAGATCGTACATGTGCTTCCTCCGAGCAGGTGTCGCGCGTTGACGCGCGTTGTATTGGTCAGTCGACGGCGCCGGTCACCTTCGCGAGCAGCGTATCGACATCGTCCGGCAACGCATCCCCGCGCCATGCCACATGATGGTCGGGCCGCACGAGAAGAAGATCGCGCTCATAGATCGTGCGCAGATCCGGCCGGGCGAGCCGCAGAACGGCGAGCGGCATGCGCCGGTCTTTCGCCGCAGCCTCGATCGCGGACGCATCAACGTCGCCGAGCGCGATCAACGTGAAATATTTCCCCAGGCGGTCGTGAAGCGCGGCGCCAGGCTCAAGGAAGACGTGCGGGAGACGCGCCCCGGGACAGGTCGACGGACGATAGGTGACCGGATCGACGGCGGGGGGATTCGGCTCGCCACAGATGACAGGCGAATCGTCGTAGCGATAGCCAAGCTCGACGCCCCAGCTCTCGTTCTCGATATTTCCGAGTGCGGCGATCTTTTCGCCCGCAGCCACCCGCCGGGCTTCGGCGCCCTCGCCTTCGAGCGCACCGGCCTCGGCATAAACGCCGCCGATCTCCATGCGCACGCCCATGTGACGGCGCGAGGCGGCGAGGTGCCACCACGCGGTCGGGCGACGCTCGCGATCATAGGCTTCGAGCAATTGTCCGCCGCCCCAGCC
>LADL02003190.1_pt1 | contig 11544 bp, 10 predicted proteins | sample 619721 | NCBI WGS metagenome assembly LADL02 (sample SAMN03397408, study PRJNA257561) | rock porewater metagenome | biome: terrestrial; feature: Opalinus Clay rock; material: porewater; isolation source: Opalinus Clay rock porewater BRC-3 borehole | place: Switzerland: Mt Terri URL, St-Ursanne ...
CCGACCCTGGCGCGGCCTGCGCCAGAGCACAGCAGCGCCGACCGGTGCGGGCTCAGCGCCTCAATAGTTCCACTGCAACTGGAAGCGCAGCAGGTCGCCGTCGACCTCCTCGTACGGTGCGACGAGAACGTTCGTGCGGTCCGCCAGCACATACATCGTGGTCAGTTCAATCTCGGGCCGAATCTGCCATTCGACACCGAATTCCGTATCGGTCACGGAGGTGCGCGGCGCATTACGCTCGAACTTCATCGCACCGTCGAAGTACTGCCAGCGCACGAACGGCGTGAGGATGCCAAAAGGTGCTTCGACGCGATACATGGCCTGTACATAGCCACCGTTCAGCGCGGCCACCGAAATCTCTGTCTGGTCGGCGCTGAGCGCCGGGCCGCGACCCCAGTTCCATTCCGCTTGCAAACCGAAAGGCTGAGGATAGAGCAGTGCGCTGACCCCGAATCGCGCGTCCTGAAACCCAGAATCGGGAGCGCTGAGCGCGATACCGGCATCGACTGACGGCATGAAGCGCCCACTCAAGAGTTGCGCGCCAGCTTCGACAATCTGTCCGTTCGCGAACTGCCACGGCCAGCTGAAGCGTGCAACCATATGGAATTGATCATTGGCTTCGAGACGATTTGCGCCCTGGCCGTTGTAAATGCCGAAAGCCAGCGCCCCATAATCCCCCGAGCCCTTGAGTCCGCGATCATTGATGTCCTTGAACAGTGCGCGGATGTGCGCCGGCGCCCAATAGAGAAACGCACCGATGTCGCGCTCGTCCTTACAGCAACTGTTGAAGGCATCGTTGCGATCGAGCGCGAGTCGATTCTGGCTCGATTGGAGATTCTCGAACCCGTAAGGGATTTTCGACTGCCCGACCCGGATGCGGAACTCCTTGTGGGCATCGAACGCGATATCGGCGTAGGCATCGCGCAGTTGCACGAAATGAGTTTGGCTCGAGCCCGGGGGTGTTACCGCAAAATCCGGTTGAATGTATACCGAGAGATGGTCAGTCAAATCGCCGCTCAACACGACGCGTGCACGGCGGATCAGGAAGGACTGGTCGTCTGCCCAGGAGCGGTCAGCGTAATGGCGGTAGTCGTCCAGCGCGTTGTCTAACACCTCGTTATAGCGAAATTGGGTATAACCTCGAAGGCTGAGTCGATCGAACCACTTCGCTTTGGGCTTCTCCGTCACGACGGAAACTGCGGCGCCGGCTGTCACTGGAGGCGCGGACGGGGGGCCTGCCTGGGCCACGACATGCGGTGGCGCCGATACCGCTTGTGCGGGCTGCGCTGAGGCCACTGACTCTTCGACCCGGGCGAACCGCCCCAGCCTGACTCGGTTGGTTCCGGGTTCCGTATAGACTTGCTTGGTCACCGAGTCGACATAGAGATCAAGTGTCTCCGCAGCCATCACGAGCCGCGCAGCACTCGCCATCAGGAACAGGACGATCAGCGTCGAACAAAATGATTTCGCACTGGGAATTTGACGAAGCCCTGCACGGCAGCGGCCTCGTACCGCGCATGATTGCTTGGTGATTTGGTGGTGTGGGCCCGTATTCCGGGTGGACTCCAGATCCAGAGACAACATGCGTCTTTCCTCTCGGTCGAAAGATTTTTTTATGTCGGAGAGTGCTTGAAGGTCCACCCGCCCGTTGCGGACTGGCCTGTCGCGGGACGCATTTTGTTACGGTGTTATTACAACTTTGTGACAAGCGCCGGCATTTTCGGTCATCAAACCGACGCGGAACTGTCATCGATCGAGTGACAACTCAAGACAAGGAAAAGACGCCGGACGAACATGCAGCCCAAACACGCAACACGTGCAGGAGCCTGGAGGGTTTAACCGAACAGGGCGCTCGCCGCCCCGGATTGGCGGGCAAGGCGGGGGCGCAGGGAGACGCTGAGTACTACGAATGTATGGCCCGTGGATCTGGCCTCAGCCGGCGGCAGGGGCTCGCATTAGATCATGTTTGCCGGGCACTGCTGTTGCAACCGCCGCGCGTAGTGCATCGAGCCTGTTGTCGTAGTAGGCGTCTGGCGGTAGACAATGATCAGCATTCAAAGCCATCAACACACTGCGCACCTCGGGATTCATACCGCACACGTAGACCGTGCGCCCTGCCAAACGCGCGTCACAGGCGATCGTTTCGACTGCACGCGCCGCTGACACATCGATACCGTTCGTACCGGAAAAATCGAGCACGATAGCACTTGCCCGCGCCTTGACTCGCTCGCGGACATGATGCCCGAGATCGGCCGCCGCACCAAAGCTCAGCGGTCCATTGAAGTCGAACAGTGTCACCCTCCCGTCTCCGGCTTCGAGCAACTCGCGCTCTTCTGGTGTGGTCGTGCGCGGCAATTCCTGCTGGAACGCCGTGAGCTGTTCGTCGGCCATCTTCTTCGCGAAGGCGAGTGCTGCAAGCACCACGCCCACAGCAACGGCGGTGATCAAATCGACAAATACGGTCAGACCGAGCACCAGCACCATCAGGCCGAGATCCCAGCGTGGTCCTTTGTGCGCACGTAGCAGGTACGAAAAATCGATAATGTCGTAGCCGACTTTGAGCAGAATCCCGGCTAGTACCGCGTGTGGGATGCGTTCCGCGAGCGGCGCCAAGCTGACCACCACCAGGAGCAAAAGCACCGAATGCATCATTCCGGAAAGTTTGGTGCGACCACCGGTACGGATGTTGACTACAGTACGCATCGTGGCGCCGGCACCCGGAATGCTGCCGAACAGACCGGCAACCGTATTGCCGATCCCCTGCCCTATCAATTCTCGGTCGGCGTTGTGCCGACTTCGAGTCATATTGTCGGCGACAAGCGACGTCAACAGGCTGTCGATCGAGCCCAGAATCGCCAGGATGAATGCGGCTTCGAGCACGAGCGCAAACGTCGCACGCGAGAACTCGGGTATGACGAAAGCCGGGAACCCGGTCGGGATGTTGCCGAGAATTGGTGCTCCGGGGATGACGAGACTGAGTAACGTGCAGCTGACCAGCGCAGCCAATGGAGACGGTACCCATCGCGCCCAGGCTTTCGGCCAGTAGAACACGATCGCGAGCGTCAACAGCCCAACCGTCAACGCGGGCCAGTTGGGATTCAGCACCGCGTCCGGCACCGCCGTCAGCGCAGGGATCGTTCCGCTGGCGCCAGGTTCGTGGCCGAACAGCCGCGAGAGCTGCAGCGCGATGATGATGCACCCGATACCGCTCATGAATCCCGATACGACGGGATACGGGACCAGGCGGATATATTGACCGAATCGCAGCAGACCGAAACCTATCTGCATCAGGCCCGCCAAGACGACCGCCGCAAAAACCAGCGTCAGATTGCCGGACAAGGCCGCGAATATGCCAGCGAAAACGACCACCATCGGGCCGGTCGGCCCAGAGACCTGGGCTCCGGTGCCGCCAAAGAGGGAAGCGAAGAAGCCGACGAAAATTGCACCCCACAGCCCCGCAATGGGACCAGCGCCGGACGCTTCGCCGAAAGCCAGTGCGAGCGGCAGCGCCACGACCCCGGCAGTGATGCCGCCGAACATGTCGCCGCGGAGATTGGAAGTATCGAAATATCCAGTCAGGTTTGCCCGTCCGTAAGCGCTACTCATGCATTGGATCTCGGCAGGGGATATCGGGATATCACGCAGCGCACTCGTCTTCCGCGGCGAGCGCGGCAAGTTCGTCGGCATAACGTTCCGTGACCGGGACGAAGTGCCCGACCGCCTCGTCGTAGGCCGAGACCTGACCGGTCTTGATGTCGTAAACCCAGCCATGCAGCGTAATCGCATTCTGCGCGAGAAGCGCCATCACGCTCGGGTGGGTACGGAGGTGTTGCAACTGCAGCAACACATTCTGTTCGGTGACGAGAAGCATGCGTTCGTCGTCGCTCAAGGCCTGCCCGATGCCGTTTGCGACCGCGACCGCCCCCTGTGCATAAGCGAGCCACGCTTTCACGTGGGGTAGTTGCTCGAGGCCCGCCGGATTCATCGCGCCCTTCATCGCCCCACATTCGGTATGCCCGCAGACGACGATGTGCGGCACCTTAAGAACCGCCACGGCGTACTCGAGCGATGCGGTCATTGCACCGGTCTGAGTCGAGTGAGGCGGGACGATATTGCCAGCGTTGCGACAGACGAACAGCTCACCCGGTTCGGTCTGCGTGATCATCGCGGTTTCGATACGCGAATCGGCGCACGCGAAGAACAGCGCTTCCGGTGATTGCCCAAGGCTTAGACGCTCGAACATCTGTTTCTTGTCGGGGAAGATGTCTTTTTGAAAACGCACGACACCTGCAGCGAATCTCGGCATGGTCAGCTCCTTGGGTACTACTAATTCTTGTCTACGATTTCTGCTTCAGCGTGCGAACGTTCACAACTGCCAATTGTTCCAGAGATTCGCCGTCTCGACGGTCCGGCAGACGCCACGTCGTCATCGACTCTCAACATCGGCCTCGTGCGCTTCTATCCGTTCTAGCGCCTACACCCGGCAATATGCGCAACCAACTCCTGTGACCGTTTCATGCCTCAGCAAAAAAATGAGGGATGCGCCAGCGGCGCATCCCAGCCTCGATAGCTGCATTCAGCGCAGCGACCGGTCGCGCCTGAACGATGGCCGGCCACCTGTTTCGACACGCGGGGCCAGCGTAGGACCGGATGCTTCGAGGCGCGCAACCTCAGCAACGGTCAAGGTCTCGGTGCGGCGATTGAAGGGCGGCTTGCCGCCGAAGTTCGTCGTCCGTACCGTCACGAGTTCCCTGCCCGCGGGATCGTCTGCCATCGGCGCCGCTGGTTCGAGCTTCGCCACAGCCGTTGCCGGCAACGTCTCTGTGCGTCGGGCGAACGGTGGCTTGCCTGAGAAGTCAACCGTTCGCACCGTTACGTACTCGGGCGCGACATCGGCGGCATCGGCAGCAAGTGCGCTCGGCGCGGATAGCACGAACCCCAGCGCCACGATTGGCATGTAATATTTTTTCATTGGTAACTCTCCTTATGACGGCCTGCAAGGACCCGATATTGGGTCTCTCCTGCACTATGAGCCACCCGATTTCCCGAAGGAGTGGCTCAAAGGTGCTTCATTAGACTATGCCGCGAACATTCGTTACCAAAAACGATGCAAGATTATGTGATAGATATAAATTATCAGATTTCACGGTATTGGTGCATAGAATTGAGTACGGCTTGATCCGGTCCAGCCCTGCGGCCGTGCGTACAGGTTGTCATCGTTAGCCCAACATTGGTGCGCAATGCCATATATCGGTGCGATAAACTGATCAATTCATTTAAACCAAGTTATCTATTTCTTTTGAAATCAATTACCTGATGAATGGCTCGCGATTTGCACGGCATGCCCATACACGACTGTCTGGAGCAGATCGATGCGCCCGTCGACCCTATGCATACTTGGCCTTCTGACGTCAGCGCTCTGCACGGCAGTCAGTGCCGACGATTTCTCATTCAAAGTCCCTTTGACACGCGCGACGTCCGGCAACCTTTACGTCGATGGGGTGCTGAATGACCAGGTCCGATCGAGCTTCCTCGTCGACACTGGGTCCGGATTGGTTACCATCAACCAGCAGTTGTTCGACGAGTTGGCGAAAACCAGTCGTATCGAGCGCGTAGGCCGCATGGCTGCACGCATGGCGAATGGGCGCCTGCAAGCCCTGGACCTTTACCGCATCGAGCGCTTTCGCATTGGCGATCACTGTGAATTGGGCTCCGTCGATGTCGCAGTGATGTCTCGTGACGGAGCTAACATCCTCGGCTTGAATCTGCTGGTCAGAGCCGCTCCGTTCGCAATGCATGTGTCCCCGCCGACGCTCGCGCTGTCGGCGTGCGGCCTGCCCCCGGAGTTCGTCGCGGCCAAGTAGGATCGTAGGAAAACGCTAGCAGCGCGCGTACGCGCCTCGGCGCAGCCTGCTGGTGGCGGTCAACCGCCTACTGAGCACGGTCACTCTATCGTTGTCACCAAGTGGCCGATACGGCGCTTGAGTATGCTGCGCATATCGACGGCCAGCCGCTGGAAGAACGCGCGCGCAGGTGACGCTGCTCGCCACACTAGCGCATGCGCGCGCACCACGCGTTCGTCGGCGAGTTCCGTCACATGAAGCTGGCTCTGGTCATGGATCTCGGACAACACGTACAGCGCCGGCAGAAATGCATGGCCCATCCCCATCACGACCATATGGCGTAAAGCATCGAGGCTGGTGCCCTGATAATCACGCAACAGGCGTGCCCCTAGGCGTTGACACAGTTGCTCGACTTGGCGATAGAAACGATGGTGCTCCTCAATCGCCAGGATATCCGCATTGAATAGGTCAGCGGCCAAGATGTGCTCGCGCCGGGCGAGTTCGTGATCTTCATGTATGACCAACTTGACCGGTTCACGAAACAGCGGCGCGACAACGAAGTCCGAATTCTCCAAGGGCATTGGACAGAGCACGATATCGTGCCGCCCATTGGCGAGTCCCGCTTCGAGTTCACGCTGTGAATCTTCGCGCAGGTAAATACGAAGATTCGCATACTGGCGGTGCAAATCGGGCAACAGGTGCGGCAGCAGATACGGACCAAGCGTGGGGGTCACGCCCAGACGATAGGTGCCGCCAGGACCATTGCGAAGCACGTCCGCAGCATCAACGAAACTGCCGACTTCTTCGATGATGCGCCGTGCGTGCTGGACGAGATCGCGACCCACCGGCGCCAACCGCGTCCCCGAACGAGAGCGCTCGAACAAGCGAACGCCAAGTATTGTCTCGAGCTGCGCAATTTGCGCAGTCAGCGTCGGTTGACTGACACCGAGGCGCTCAGCCGCGCGCCGAAAGCTCTCGCATTGGGCGATTGCGAGGAAGTACTCGATTTGCCGAACGGACGGTTTCTCTGGTTGCACTCGGCCTACCTCGGGCGATATCGGGGCTGGATACGTCGCTGCGCGGACTCGTCAGCGACGACAATGTACTTTGCGTTTAATCCCAGCGCATAGGAAGATTACGATTAATTTCTCGAGGAGCAGATAACTTGTCAGAACTAGTCAAATCGAGTTGCATCGCGGCGGTCTGCCTCAGCGTTGCGGCGGCATTTCCGGTGGCTGCGGAAGACGTCAGCGCGGAATGCCGGGGCGTCGCGGCCGGGGTAGTCGCGGCGATGCGAGCCGCCGACGAACTAGCCACTGATGCCGAAGTCGCAGTCGCAATTGTCGCTGCGCGCCGGGCTTGCAGCGCAGCGCTTACTGACCTGGTCCAGCAGGGAGCGACTGCGACCACAGATACCGCTGCAGCCGTGGCGCCGGAGAAAGCGGAGAAGGATGAGCCGAGCGTGTGGGATTTGTTGACGCGCGATCGGGAACTCAAGCCAGGTAACGAACGCTTGCGGCGCTTGAAGACTCAATAATCCTGTCGTGAAGACGGTCGCACGCTTGCCGTTGGTTCTAAATCTGCACGTCCCATTCGCTAACCCGAACGTCTTCCGCGTTTCAATCGATGCGAGACTGTTCTCGGCTGCGACGCAGTTCCGGCAAGTTGCGACTGTTGCCCGTCGGGCAACTCGCCAAGCCATGCTCGAGCAACGAGGGCTTCGAATGCCCGTGTGCTGAATTCTGCTTCAGACGAGAAGTAAAAAGCCCGGGAAGGTGAGTAGTACCTTCCCGGGCTGTGCTGACGAAACCGTCTCTCGCGTGGTGGGGTCGGCTCAGAACTCGAAATCGACCGTGTACGACACGACGAACTTCACACCACCGTTCTGCAGACCGCCATCCGGGCCACCGTAGTCACCCAGATCGGTATGGCTCACGACGAAGCCGAATCCTGCCTTCGACAGCGATACGTTGTAATCGACGTAATCGAAGGTACCGTTGGCGAAGTTGAACGCATCGACGAAGTCGCCGTCGTGATAGCCGACATGCAGACCCAGCATCAAGCCATTATAGATATCGACTTCGTAGTCACCGGAAATGTAGTAGGTGGAACCGAAATCCAGGTCGTAGTCCTTGCCGATGATGGCAATACCGTTACTTTCGTCATATTCGGTGTGGGCAAACAACCACGCCGTGACGCTGAACCCCATGTAGCCCAAGCTGCCGTAGATTTCACCGAAATCGATGTCGGCTTCTTCATCGTAGTTGTAGTAGAGATAGCCGAGGTCGTAGCTGACGCCGTTGTATTCGCCGGCATAGCCAACGTAGACGTCGTGTTCGTAGGAGTAGCGGTCGCTCGGCGCATAGTCCACGTTCGACACCCAGGTACCGACATAAAATCCAGAGTCGTGGGCGTAATCGATACCGCCGGAGACGGCGGGGTTGTTCTGCGTCTGGGTCAACCCACGCCACAGGTAGTTGTTGGATGCCGAGATATTCGCGGTGAAATCACCAGCCTGCGCGGACAGACTGGCGGCGCCAGCCAGAGTGAGCGCTGCGGTGGTGGCAATAAGCTTTTTCATGATCAGGTCTTCTCCTGTTGGGTGCTATTGAAGCTGAGCGTCTGGGGCGCCAAACGTCGCCGACGTTGGCACCCTCACTGCAATCCCCATTCCACTTTTGAAGCCTGGTCACGACAGATATGTTGCTAAAACCCCTCTAAAAACTATTAAATTTATAGATATCAAATATTTAAAAATTTTTCAACAAATTGCTGCAAAGCAAAAATATTCTCAAGTTATTGATTTAAAAAATTATAAATTTTCTTGTGCGGATCCTAAAATCGCCTCATTTCGGCGCGTTGTTGCAAATAAGCATCTTTTTTTGGATCATAAAAGAGCGAAGGTGCCGTAAGTACCACGGCCCGGAAACAGTGCGGCCTACTCCACCGGCAGGCCTCACAGGGGCTCAGGTCAAATCAGGCCAAATGTTCGCGCAGGCGCGCGATGTGTGCGAGACGACCACGGCGCGCGTCAAGGGCAGCCGCCATATCCACTTCGACAAAGTGCGTCGGGGTGTTCGGCTGCATCTGGCCGATCAGATCCATATCCGCGGAAATGACCACACCGAGCGTGAAATAACCGCCGGCAGACACTGCGTCCCGATGCAGGACGATGGGTTCGAGACCACCGGGGATCTGGATACAGCCATAGGCGTAAGGCGCGTCGACAATGTTCGACGGGTTGTCACCCGCACCAAAAGGGGGCTTACGCGCGACGAACTCGATCGGATGGCCGCCGCGAAACCGATACCCCATGCGATCCGCTTCGGGCGCGACTTTCCATTCATCGGCGAAAAACCGTTGCTGCGCAGCGGGTGTCGCCCGATGCCAATAGATTCCTGGCACGACCCGCAATTCTCCCGGGTTCGTCGGTGCGCGCCGCAATGCGTCAGGTAGCGTACGACCGGCCGCAACCCACCGCGCCGGCACACCCACCGACAGCAGATCACCGGCTTGCAGCGTGCGTCCCTCGAAACCGCCCATGACACCGACGAGATAGGTCGAACGACTACCGAGCACCAAGGGCACGTCAATGCCACCGGCGACTGCTATATAGACGCGAGCGCCGGCGCTCAGATAGCCGAAGGAAAGCACCTGCCCGGCGCGCACGGCGAGGGCCGTCCATGCAGGCTGTTCGACACCGTCGAGACGTATCGGCATGGTCGCGCCAGTGACCGAAATCAGAGCGTCTTCCTTGAACATGAGTTCGGGGCTCATGAAGGTCGCTTCGAGACCAGCCGCTGCTTCGTCGTTGCCAACCAACAGATTGGCTGCTCGCAAGGCCATGCGATCCATCGCACCTCCGATGGGAATTCCGAGATGGTAATGGCCGGGCCGCCCAAGGTCCTGCACGGTGGTCGCCATTCCCGGTTTCAATACCTCGATCATTTCAGTACCTCCACGATGCGTGCGTTGCAGGCATCGATGTCACGCTCGAACTCGGCGAGATCGAAATGAACCGCGCGTATCTTCGGCGTATAGCGATCGGCCTGAACCTCGGCATCGATAGCCACATACTCTGCTTCGTCGATGGGCCGGAATTTGACGATATCGCCAGCCTTGAACAGCACCATTTCGTCACGCAGGTAGCTGACTTTGCCGGCCGGTTCGAATATCGGCATCGGCGTAATGCCGAACATCTGATAACCGCCGGCGCCGCGCACGGCGTAGATGGCGGTAAAGCAACCCCCGTGGCCAACTGTGTGGCGTGGCGTGTCGGTCCGCGGGCGGACATACTTCGGCACCTCGATCTGGCGCTCGCGCTCGACCATCTGATAGATCCACGGCACCCCGCAAACGAAGCCAACCATCGATACGAACCAGGGCGATTGGTGATGAGCGGCGATCAGATCGGCGACGGAGTCATAACCGTTCACACGCGCGCCATATTCCAGGTCGGTGGCCTGGGGATCCTGGTGACGCTCACGAAAACGCAGCATCGTCGGCCGGGTCCAAGGATCGTCGTAGCACACCGGGACCTCGATAATCCGGGTGTCGAACGAGGCCTTGCTGCCTTCGGCCGCTTCGTCGAGCGCACGAATCTCGCGCAGCAGATCGTCCGGGTGCATGCGATCCGGATCGAAGCGGACCTGGTAGGACGCATTGCCTCCGCAGACCTCGGTGACGCCTGGAAACGCGCTCTGGCGAATGGCATCCATCACGGCGAGACTCTTGAAAAAACCCGTGAAAGACATCTCCTCGTCGCATTCGACGAACAGGTGCTCGTCGGCGCCGAAGCTGAAGCGGCTGCCCATCGGTCAGACCTCCTGTTTCGATTGGGATTGGGTGAAATGCCGTTCGATCCACGGTTCGAGAAAGCGTGTATCGACTTTGCCCGCAATCACGTCCGCGTCGTCGGCCAGCGCACGGTGCAACGCGAGCGTGGTCGGCACACCGTCGATACGGAACAGGGTGAGTGCGCGGCGCAGGCGCGCAAGACAATCCGTTCGATCGCGACCATGCACGACCAGTTTGCCGAGCAGCGAATCGTAGAATGGTGGTACGGCGTAGCCTGGGTAAAGCAAGGTGTCGAAGCGGATCTCGGGATCGTCCGGCACTTCGAGCGCGGCAATCGTGCCTGGGCCCGGCATGAAATTCCGCGTCGGGTCCTCGGCGTTGATGCGGCATTCGATGGCATGCCCGTGCAGCGTGATTGCCTGCTGTGCCAGATCCAGCGGTTCGCCGCCCGCGATACGGATCATCGTTTCGACGAGATCGATACCCGTCACCATCTCCGTCACCGGATGCTCGACCTGGATACGCGTATTGACTTCTATGAAGTAAAACTCGTGGGTGGCATCGTCATACAGATACTCGACCGTGCCCGCGCCGCAGTAGCCGACCTCGGCAGCGAGGGCCACCGCGCTCCGGCACAGGGCTTCTCGCACTGTCGCATCGAGTTCATAGGCCGGCGCTTCCTCCCAGACCTTCTGACGACGCCGCTGCAGCGAACATTCACGCTCGTAGCAGTGCACGAAGCGCTTGCCATCACCGAGGATCTGAACCTCGACATGACGCGCTCGCTCGATGACCTTCTCGACATACAACCCGCCATCGCCGAACGCCGCACGCGCCTCGCTCGAAGCCTGCGGGAAAAAGCGCGCGAATTCGTCCGCATCCTGGGCGATGCGAATGCCGCGCC
>LADL02001709.1_pt1 | contig 11496 bp, 13 predicted proteins | sample 619721 | NCBI WGS metagenome assembly LADL02 (sample SAMN03397408, study PRJNA257561) | rock porewater metagenome | biome: terrestrial; feature: Opalinus Clay rock; material: porewater; isolation source: Opalinus Clay rock porewater BRC-3 borehole | place: Switzerland: Mt Terri URL, St-Ursanne ...
CGCTGCAATCAACTTCGCTTTCCTTAAATCAGCGGTTAGTTTCCGGCAGAATTCATTTGCGGTCTTCCAGTCAAACATTTCCGCCGAATTGCGGGGGCCTCCCCAGCGACTGGGATTGTTTCCCATCACAGCCTGATACAAGTTCTGGGGCACTTCGTATTGACTCATCCAGAAATTATCAGTGAGTGTAACTTTATGAACAGGTCTCTCGGAAGGCTCTCCATTTATGGAACCCATTTGAAATGACCTGGGGAATTTCCCTGTTCCGGGCGTGATCGGCACCAGCTCTTTAACAAACAGCTTCAATAACTCTGTCTTCCCGGCAGGGTTCGCAGGTGAGGATGTCGGTTTTTCCTCCGCAGATAATGCGGATAATATAGTCAGACCTGCCAGCATGAAAAACACGAGGCTGAGCAGGGCCATCTGAGGGCGGGCTGAGGAGACATTTTTGAGAGGGTTCATATGCTTCACTACTGGTTCGAATTTTGTTAGGGTACAACTGCAAATGCATTTTACCAGTTCCGCATCGAATTCGAAAGCAGAGAGGCTGACTGAATCAGTGCACTGTGCGAACTCAGTCTGCTGAAAACTGCTGCTCTCTTCCTGTTTTACTGTCAGGTTTTTCACTGTCAGGTTTATATTTGAGTCAGGTCTATTCATGTCCGAGTCTCCGAACTTAATTCCACGCAGCATTGATTTATTGTCGCATCAGGAATGCCAGCTGGTAGTGGTTGACGTTCAGGAAAAGCTCCTGCCGGTCATTCCTGAGGCTGCCCATCTCACACATCGTATCCGCCAACTGCTCCAGGCGGCCCATTTGTTTGAAATCCCGCTGCACTGTTCCGAACAGTATCCCAAAGGACTGGGCGCAACGGTGCCCGAGTTGGCGGATTTACTGCCGACTCCCCGGGAAAAACTGCGATTCAGTGCCGCCGAGTGCCTGGGCTGGGAAACCGCTGCGAATACCATCGACAGCCGTACCCGGATTGTGCTGGCTGGAATCGAAGCGCATATTTGCGTGCAGCAGACGGCCCTGGATTTGTTAGCCGCCGGATATCGCGTTATCATTCCGGTAGATGCGATTGCCAGTCGCAATCAGCTGGACCGGGAGATTGCCATCAGACGTATGGAAAACTCGGGCGCCGGCATCACGACAACGGAATCCATTCTGTTTGAATGGTGCGAGGTTGCGGGCACCCCTGAATTCAAACAGATCAGTCGTCTGGTCACAGAAAAATCGTAGGTACCGGTCATAGAAATCAATCTATTTTGAGTCCCTTCAAATCATAAAGAACCATTCACATGACAATCGAACATCATATTCCTCCCGCTATCCATCCCCCCCGTCGTACGCTGATGGGTCCTGGTCCCAGTGACGTGGCCCCCAGTGTGCTGGCCGCGCTGGGCGCACCGACCGTGGGACACCTCGATCCCTATTTTCTGAAGGTGATGGATGAAGTTCAGGACATGCTGCGAAATATTTTCCATACTACCAACGAACTCACACTCGCTGTAAGTGGGACGGGCAGTGCCGGTATGGAAGCCTGCGTGGTCAACCTGCTGGAACCGGGCGACAAAATCGTTGTTTGCACCAACGGTGTGTTTGGCGGGCGGATGGCCGATGTCGCAGGGCGGATTGGTGCCGAGGTTGTGCAGATTCATCGTCCGTTTGGCGAAGTTTTCTCTGTGGAAGAAGTGATTGATGTCCTGCAGAAAGAAAAACCCAAAGTCCTGGGCATCGTGCATGCGGAAACTTCAACCGGCGCGGCACAGTCGCTCAAAGAGATTTCCCAGGCCGTTCACGAAGCCGATGCGCTGTTGCTCGTCGATTGCGTGACATCACTGGGCGGAATGCCCGTCAAAATTGATGAGTGGGATATCGATGCGGCCTACAGTGGGACGCAGAAATGTCTGAGCTGTCCTCCCGGGCTGTCTCCCGTGACATTCAGCTCCCGCGCTGTAGCTGCGATGGATGCTCGTAAAACCAAGGTTTCCAGCTGGTATCTGGACATGTCAATGGTCCGTTCTTACTGGGGTGATTCACGTGCCTATCACCATACTGCACCGATTAACATGAATTTCGGCCTGCATCAGGCCTTACGCCTGGTGCTCGAAGAAGTCATGGAAAACCGTTTTTCGCGTCATTATGCCAATCATTGTGCCCTCAAAGTGGGCCTGAACGCGATCGGAATTGAATTCGCGGTTGCCGAAGAACACCAGCTTCCCATGTTGAACGCTGTCGTGATCCCGGATGGCGTGGAGGACGCGGCGATTCGTGGTCAGTTGCTGCAGCGGTTCGGCATTGAAATTGGCGGCGGCCTGGGCCCCTTGAAAGGCAAGACCTGGCGGATTGGCTTAATGGGTGAAAGCAGCCAGAGTACCCACGTGCTGCTGTTCCTGGCGGCCCTGGAACAGTGCCTGCTGCACTCCGGCTATCAACTCTCGCCCGGCGCCGGCGTAGCTGCTGCAAACGATTTTTACCGCACAACGATTACAGCCTGACCTCAAGCCGACGAGAACTTTTGGTTTCTCAGGGAATCGGAGGCTGATTATTTAATGAGCCCGCCCAGGAATTCCGATTCCTAAGATACGACTCTCAGTTGACTTGCTGTCCGTTGAAAGTCGCGGTATATTGAGTACAGAACAGGACGTCCTGCGTCTGTGTTTCAGTGAGATATTTTTCGAACATTCTCACGAATTTTGTGTCGAATGAGTGGCAATCGAGAAAATGATCGCCTATCATTTCCGACCACCTGTAAGGGGCCGTAGCTCAATTGGTTAGAGTACCGGACTGTCGATCCGGGGGTTGCGGGTTCAAGTCCCGTCGGCCTCGCTTATGGTTTATCTGATTAAGGGACATCGAATTTATTTTCGGTGTCCCTTTCTTTATTGATACAAGTCCATGTCAAACTGCCTTTAATCCGCAATACTAAAATTTTGTCGGATAAGGGGGAAACAGATGAGTCCTGACATTTTAATCCCAATTGCAGTCTGCGGTGGGTTATTTGGTAGCTTTTTCATCCTGATAGTTGCCGTCTGCATGTGGGAGAAACAGCCTGTTCAACCCTTTTATTTCCCTAAAGAAGGAGAGGAATATCCGCTGCTTGAGATCGCCGCTGAGGCGAATAAAGAAGCAGCTGCCATTGGTTACCAGTATGCTTGCCTCTGCCACTTTGGAAAAACTAAAATGTATCGGGTGCGGTACGACTTCTGGATCGCCCCTGACCACTCGACCATTGCTACAGTCAGTTGTGGAACGGTCGCTAAACTTCCCTGTAAGGGTATATGGCTCTATTCTCAATCCGTAGACGGCCGAATTTTTTGTACTACGAATGAAATCGGGGAGCAGGATATTTCGGGAGTAGTCGAACAGACTACCTGGACCAATTATCGATTCGAACCCCTTCACCAAAAACATATTCAACGCCTGAAGGAAATTGCGGTTGACCCCTTCGCCCCAGACAAACCACTAGCCGGGTATTTTGAGATCCGAAAAAAGAAGGCAGACCAACTCGTCAAAATGAACGATGCCCGGTTTACCGATGAAGATTGCTTAGTCTGGCGATACACGCTGAAAGGTGCGCTTAAATTCTACTTCATCTCCAACTGGGTCCGTCCTCTGGGGCGGGGCTTGCGTTCGATTAGTCTGATTAAAGACTGACAACCAGGGCAATTATTAATAGACTGTGTCCTGTTTTACTATAGCCTCTCCTGAGCTATTGGGAGGGTGTGTGACAGATTGAGAGATGCTATGATTAAATACGATATGCTCTAAACACGATGAATAAGTCATGAAATCAAAGAAATCCTTTCTCGTCTGTCTCGCCACACTCGGAAAACCACTGGTGGATTTTTCCATCCACCTGCAACCAGGCCAGAGTTGTAATGAAGTCATGCACCTGATGAATGAACTTGCTGATGATCTGGAAATCTCTCCCTCGCATTATAATAAACCGGATGATCCAGAAAACCACTCGCTCTGGGGAACGGCGACACGGGAGGCACTTGCACGCGAATTCGGTTGGATCATCCAACGAGTGAAATTTCGAGCAGGGAATCTTGAACCTAATCAGAACGAGGAGACTTTCGAAAATTACTTTCTGTGGAAAGAAATTACACCAGTGCAGTATTATCCGGAGAGTATCAGAGGAAAAATCAAAAGCTTGGGGATGGATCAACCAGGCGCAGACGATGATGGACAGGATGATGTGATTACATATGGAAACTCCATCTGAATGAACGAGCGGTTATACGCTCACTGCTGCACGAGACCTCGATTGACAGTATGTGGTTATCCGGTACGATTCTTAACCAGAGTATTATTCTGTGAGTAAAGCATCCTATAAAACTTCACTCTTTTTCGGTAGGAAATCAGAGTCAATGAGTTTCCCGGTAGAATTTGAAACATGGTTATCAAAGTCACTGGAAGAGGATATTCCTGCAGAGGTAATCGCCTTTCACTTCAACCTTTATGAATCGTCGGGACAGGATGATGTTATTTTTGGAATCGATCTGATCGGCGCAGAGAGTTTCGATCCGGAGGATAGTGACTGGGCCTGCGATGAAGTCTGGGCGCCGACTGAGAGAATCCTATATATTCCCGTTATCAATTCCGGAGAAAGTTGGGAAGAATGTCTGGAGCAAATGAGTTCGCTGATTAAGAAGTACATTATTTCTGATCAATCCGGTGCGCAAACATTGAAATCAAAATCAGGAATTGGCATAGGATTTGTCGATGGAGACCTCGAACTGATCTGGCAAGCGTGAGACAGTGAGTTGGTGCAGCGGTCGACGATCGAATTTTCAATCACAGGAACGGAGTCAGAACACCATGCAAACGGTATTAATCACAGGCGCGTCCGCCGGATTCGGTAAACTGGTTGCTGAAAAACTGCTGACGAAAGGGTTTACCGTCTACGCGGCTGCCCGGCGGGTCGAAAAGATGCGTGACCTGGAATCTCTGGGCGCCCATATCATGCATATGGATGTGACGGATACCGAATCAGTCAAAGCGGGTGTCGCGAAGGTGATTGAAGAACAGCAGCGAATCGATGTGCTGTTCAACAACGCGGGTTACGGCTCTTATGGCACGATTGAAGATGTGCCCCTGGAGGAGATTCAGCGTCAATATGATGTCAACGTGTTCGGCATGGGGCGACTTGTGCAGGCCGTGCTGCCTCAGATGCGAAAGCAGGGTTCCGGGCGGATCATCAATACGGCGTCGGTCGTCGGCCATGTCTCAACCGCCGTGCTGGGCTGGTATGCTTCGACCAAACATGCAGTTGAGGCGTTTTCCGATGCGCTGCGAATGGAAGTCAAATCATTGGGTATCGATGTGGTCGTCATCGAACCGGGAGCCGTCAAAACCGAATTTGACGAAGTCGCGTTCACCACGCTGGACAATCTGGACCATACAGCAGATTACAAGCCGCTGGTCGCCGGCTTCCGTAAATTCACCAGCGATCTTTATTCCAAAAGTCCCGGCCCCGAAAGTACCGCCAACGCGGTAATCAAGGCCATCGAAGCGAAAAAGCCAAAAACCCGGTATACCACCACACTGGATGCCAAACTGCTCCCCCGGGTCAAACGACTCTTCAGCGACAAACTGTTCGATAAGATCGTGCTGAGTCAGATGAAGTAGAGCTCATCCTGCCATCCTGATTTTCCCAGAATCCAATCTGAAACAGCGACGGTCATTCGAGACTCATCGTTGTACAAAATAACCGTTCTCGAGAAGCAGTTCTCACGCGCGACTACGTTGATTTCCCTCCCTGTCAGTATCAACCCTGAGGGACTGTTGTTCCACAAACGAGGCTCTCCAGATTTTGCTGGCAGGTTTAAGAGCGGGCTGTTCGCTGATCATCCAGCAGGTTGATCGTTGATCGGCAGGTACGCTTCTCATTTCAGACATCCTGTCGCACTTTAGTCGATTTTTGGTGTATTTGTGGAGTTGGCATAGCCTTTGCAATTCTCTTCCAGCGTGGCCAGGAATGAAACCACTTCATACTCGAAACAAATATGGAAGGAAATGAAATGTTACGCCGAAGTATAAAAGTACTAGCTGCTGCAGCCGTTCTGGGAATCAGCCCCGCATTGCTGTCCGCGCAGGCTCCTGTGGAAGACGCCGGTGCTCAACTGGAATCACAGTCAAAGGCAGCGGGTCAGGTTACCAATCCTGCTCCCAAAGTACCGGGGAAAGATGCCAGGATTGATGCGAATTCCGATCTGGATGCCAAGTCCCAGTTGAATAACAGACAACTGGACGCTGACTCAAACCTGGATGCGAAATCTAAACAGAATACGAATTCCCAGGATTCACAATTGAAGTCCAAAACGCAGTTGGACGCTGATGTGGATGCCAACACAAAAGGGAATAGACGTGATCTGCAGACACCGCCCCAGACTCCTGATGCCGCCGATGGTGCCATTCAAAGAACACCCGGTCAAAGAACACCCGGTCAAAGAACTCCCGGTGATGTCGAAATGAAGGGCAAGGTTCAAGGGGATGCCGATCTGGATCTGGAAGGCAACCAGCCACAGCGCCATCAGACCAATCGTCCCCAGACGTTCGACAACCAGGGCAATAATGAAATCGATGATTTTGTACGGCAGGGAACAGCTCATCTGGACATCGACGATGCAACCCGTGCCCGTTATCGTCATCACAATGGTCACTGGTGGTACAAAACCGATCAAAATGAATGGTTGATCCATATGAATGGTCAATGGGAACCATTTGATCCGGTAACCTATCGTAGTCCCGGTCAGCCTATGAACCAGGATTATTACCAGGACGACGACGACTATCAGTCCAGTAATTACTACGATGACGGAAGTTATTACCAGGGTGGTTATTATTACAGCCAACCCCAATATTATAATTATGGCTATGGCCGAAACTACAACCGGGGATATGGTTACGGTAACAACTTCTACAATAATCGTGGCTATGGACAGGGATACTACAACAACCGTGGTAACAGATTTAACGGTCGCTATGGTACCGGATACCGTGGTTTGAATCGTGATCAACGACAGGGTGCTGCCATTGGTGCTGGCATCGGAGGTGCCATCGGTGGTAACCAGGGTGCTGCCATCGGTGCTGGAATTGGCGCTGGTGTAGCCGACTGATTGAATTGAAAAATAAGGACCTATTTCCTGACCGCAATACTGAATGATGGAGTGAAGTATTGCTCTTGAAGCAGGCCAGCAGATGCCCCTCTGCTGGCCTGCTTATTTTTGCGCGCTGACAGCTGAGAGACTAAAGCTGTCAGCCTTCTAATTTTTATCCCTGATGAATTCATCCACATGGATGGTAAAATAATACCTGGTCAGCGGCGTCGGTTTGCCGGTCCGAGGATCGCTCGTTGTTTTCAGTTGCAACTGGGCACGTTCTGCCAGTTCTTTTTTCATGTGAGCACGGACCTGGGTTTTTCCATCAACCTTTGTGGTTGCCAGCGAAACCATCAGATCGGGTCGGCCTGTTGTTCCTTCCTCCGGAATGTAGAGCGAAATGGAATTGATGGGCTTCAACTTCCCGGCATCGGCAATATCCAGCACGATTGTCACGCGACCGGTGCCATGATCGACAACAGACAGCTCATATTTGAGTCCGAGCTCTTCTTTCGACTGACCGATTCCAAACTCAATTGCCCAGACATCCTGAGCCGTCAACAGCAGCCCCAGGAAACTAAACAGCATCGTAAATTGTCTACAAGTCAGCATTGTTTCTCTCCCTGTTGAAGAAATGAGGTAGGCTGGCAATAGAGAACATTATTTTTTCTGCGCCTTCAGAAACTGATGGATCTGTTCCCGTGTTTTCTGATGCTGTTTTTCTGCCTCTGAGTTGTCCGGCGCGGTTTCGATGATTTTGATCGTCTCTGTGAGCCTTTTTTTGAACGCTTCATCATCGGTGTTTAGCCTGGCGCGCAAGTCCGGCAGCAGCGGTGTCGCTTTTTTTCCAAAGACCGCCAGCGCCTCGGCAGCGTTCAATCGAACCCAGACTTCGTTGTCATCCAGCAGTTTCGCAATCGCGTTCATGTTGCTGGTGCTGTAGGGGTTGAGTTCTGCCAGCTGACCGGCGTCCCAGCCACGCACGGTAATATCGGTACTGGTCAGCCCGGCGGAATAACGTTTTTCCAGATCCGCCAGTTCCAGCAGGGTCACACCAGCGGGAATTTTGAGTTGGTCCAGCGGGATCGTCTCATCCACATAGATAGTCAGCATCGGGTACGGGTTCCAGATCTTTTTGCCCTGATCCTTATTTGCCATCGCCCGGGCAATGCCTCCCACCAGATGCAGGTTCCAGTTAAAGGGAATGCTTTGTGTCGCTCGAAACGACTTGGTGGAAGCGGGGCCGGGACGAAGAATGACCTCATGCTGCTTCTGATTCGTAGCAGCAAATTTCTGCAGGACATCGTTCAGCGCATCGATATCGCCGCGGTAGTAAGCATGCTCATTGCCATTGACCCAGACATGATAGACGCGGCTCTCATGATTGATGACCGGCACAATGCCCGGCCAGTCTTTGTAATTCAACGCGTTCAACCGTTGATTGCCAAACGTTTCTTCCCCCAGAGCCCAGGCGAAGGAAGAAAGACAACTCACGAACAACAAAACTGACAATAAAACCGGAAACGCGCGTCGCATGGCAGGACCTCCTTATTCAGAATAGTAAGTACGATACCTTCTGAGACGACGATCTGGCCCTCTTAGTTTCATTTATTATTCGATATTTCCTCTTTAATTACGATACATGGCATTGGCCAACAAACCAAAGACCACAGCCGACGCCAGCAGGTAGAGACTGCCTCCCTCGATTTCTGCATTAAAAAATGCCGTTGCAGATGCGATGATTCCGATAAAACCGGTCAGGATTGCGCCAAAATAGACCAGTCCCGCCTCTGCAGAGCCACGTTGTTTTTCTGCTTTATGTTCTTCCGTATCCATGTCGTTCCTCCTCATGTTGAAATCAAACTGGTAACAATTCGTGCTACTTTTGCTCTTCGGTCACAACCGGCTGATCAGATTTTGCATCGCCGCCGGAGCCTCCCAGCTGGTACGCGATTCCAAAGCAGAGCCCCACCAGCAGGACGGAAATCGGAATCGAGTACAATCTCAACAGGTTGGCGATGGAGACTCGCTGTAATAAATCGCCGGGCAGTTCCATACCAAATTCCTGTTCCCCATCCCAGCCGCGATCCAGGGCAGCCTGGCGAAACTCGCTTTCCGTTTTCCAGATAAAGCCGAACATGGCCAGAATCAAAAATCCTGCCATAAGTGCAGCGATCAGATATTTCATGTTTCACGGCTCCGTAACTGAGGTTCAGGAATCCCCTGGTTCGTGTTTTTTCTTTTTCCCGGCTTTGACTTCGGGGGGTTGATGATCCGAGTACAGGCGTTTGATGTGGACTTTGGGGTCGCCGGTGATCAGTCGGGAGCGACGGGTTTTCCAGAGGTAGTTCCAGCACCAGTCGAGCATGACTTTAAATCGGTTGCGAAAGCCAACCAGGAACATCACGTGCAGAATGTTCCAGGAAATCCAGCCCAGGATGCCGCCATAATGGATTTTGCCAATCGCGGCGATGGCGTTACCGCGACCGATCATCGCCATCGAACCTTTGTCGTAATAACTGAATTGCGGCCGCTCTTTCGGTGCGTTCCCATTGATTTCCTGTTTGATGATGTCTGCCACGAAACGACCGGTCTGAATGGCGCCCTGTGCCAGTCCGGGCACCGGTTTTCCGGTTTTGGCATCGGTCGCATGAGCGGCATCTCCGATCACAAATACTTCGGGGTGGCCGGGAATCGACATGTCCGGGCCCACAACGATCCGGCTGCCTCGATCGACTTCGGTATCGAGTGTTTTCGCCAGATCCTGTCCCTGGACGCCCGCGGCCCAGAACACATTCTCGGCCTGAATGGTTTCCTCGCCGATTTTTACGCCATCTTCTGTCACATCGGTCACGTGCACGTTCAGATGAATCTCAACCCCCATCTTTTCCAGAACTTTCTGCGCGCGGGCACTCAGATCTTCAGGCATGGGACCTACCAGCCGCGGGCCACCATCCACGAGAATCACGCGGGCCATATTGCATTGAATATTGCGAAATTCGCGGGGCAGGGTTTCGGAAGCCACTTCTTTGATCGCGCCTGCCAGTTCCACTCCCGTCGGTCCGCCGCCGACGACCACAAACGTCAGAATTTTGCGGCGGGCTTCTTCATCGGCTTCCCATTCCGCCTCTTCAAACGCGAGATACAAACGCCTGCGGATTTCCAGCGCATCATCGATCGACTTCAAACCCGGCGCATGCACTCGATATTCATCATGACCAAAATAAGACTGCCGGGCCCCGGTGGCGATGACCAGGTAATCGTAGTCGAGTTCGCCGCCATCGAAGCTGACCAGTTTTTTATCAAAGTCGATCGCGGTGACTTCCCCCAGCGCGACGTGCACGTTTTTCTGCTTCCAGAGGATTTTGCGAATCGGTGCCGCGATATTCGCAGGATCCAACTCGCCCGTTGCCACTTGGTACAGCAGAGGCTGAAACAGGTGGTAATTTCGCTTGTCGATCAGATCAATCTCGACCGCTTCATTTTTAAATGCTTTGACAACATTGATGCCGCCAAAACCTCCTCCGATGACAACAAGCCGTGGCAGCTCCGAAGAAGTACGATTCATAGTAATCTCAATTCATGGTATGAGTAGAGCAGCGCATAATTCCGGGGGACGTCAGGGGGTGCCTGTCAGTCGAAAACGTGCCCGTGATCGTAGCGTTCGTCGATGCCGGCGGCTTCGGTCAGAGCGGCCACGTTGGACTTGGTAAAGAAACCCTCGTATTTGTGACAGCGTTCCACATACTCGGTAATCAGAATCGAATACTGGGAGTGCTTAGAGAAAATCTGCTTAAGATTGGGCTCATCCAGGCATTCACCCACGACATGTGCCAGGAACGGAATACCTTTGTCTTTGAGAGTCTGCACGACGTAGTCCACGTTCTTTTCGCCGCCCCGATGATCGCCGTCGAGCACTTCATAGGCAACGTGATGTAGCCGGCGTCCGTAGTTGCGGACGAAATCTTCGGTGGGCATGGGCAGATTTTCAAAGGAGTTCACGAAGGATGGCGTGTTGTTGGCCGTGAAGACCTTGGCAGGTGATTTTTTATCGTTATCGACGTAACCGTTCCGCGTCACGTTCGTGGATGAGTTCATCTCCGCAATGTTGTAGGCACCCCAGAAGTAATGGTTCGACATCGTCAGAAATTCGAGGATCGCATCTTCCCGCTCGCCGGCCAGAATCCGGGTGGCCAGATGGTCGACGCCCAGTACCAGTTTATTCAGCTTGTGAGCTTCGCCAAAAGCGAGTACCTGATTCAGCGACTCCATGACTTCCGGGTCGAGTTCAAAGGGTTTCCCCAGCTGGAGCACATCGTAATCGTCGATATCTTCCTGTGTATAGCCGACCCGGTTACAGGTAAAATCGGAAGGGAAGGTGAA
>LADL02003792.1_pt1 | contig 11480 bp, 11 predicted proteins | sample 619721 | NCBI WGS metagenome assembly LADL02 (sample SAMN03397408, study PRJNA257561) | rock porewater metagenome | biome: terrestrial; feature: Opalinus Clay rock; material: porewater; isolation source: Opalinus Clay rock porewater BRC-3 borehole | place: Switzerland: Mt Terri URL, St-Ursanne ...
TTCCCCGGTCGCGCCAGCGCGGGTAATTCGAACCCCTTTTTGACGCTAGTTAGAGGTTGAAAATTTGAGTGGTCAGCGGTCTGACAAAGTTAATGGGGCAACGCGAATACGCGAGACATCGGAATGTCCGCTTGAGCGCCGTTCAACGTGCGGTCGCTTCGGGGCGGATCACAATCGAGAAAAACGGCAAGATAGATCCCATCAAGGCCGACGAGCAGTGGAAGGCGCTCACGATCGCGACGAAGGCGCGGACAAAAACGGCGGTCGCGGGTGCCAGCGAGTTCATGAAAGCGCGGACGCGCCGCGAGATCGCGGCGGCCGACGCTCAGGAAATGGAGACGCGGCGTCGCAAGGGCGAGCTCGTCGACGCCGAGACGGTCAGGAAGGACGCCTTTGAAATGGCGCGTGCAACGCGCAACTCGATCCTTGGCACCGCTGATCGCATTGCCGCCCTGGTCGCAGCGGAACAGAATCCGGCGCGATGCCATGAGATTATCACCGCCGAACTGAAGAACGCCCTCGATGCCCTCGCCAGCGCTACAACCTAAATCGCCTTATCGCGAGGCGTTCCGGGCGGGGCTTCGGCCTGATCAGGATTTGCAAGTCTCGGAATGGTCTGACACACACCGGATGCTTTCGGCAAAGGCTGCGGCCGAGCCGGGACCGTGGCGAACGAGCCGAACGCCATACCTTCGCGAAATCATGGACTGCATGTCGAACCTGTCGCCTGTGGAGGAGGCGGCGTTCATGAAGGGCGCGCAGGTTGGCGGGACCGAGGCGATTCAGAACGCCATAGGCTATTTCGTCGACCAGTCGCCCGGGCCGATGATGATTGTGCAGCCGACCGTGGATCTCGCCAAGCGTTACAGCCGTCAGCGGCTCGAACCTTTGTTCACGGATACGCCATGCCTGCGGCGCAAGGTTGCCAGCCAGAAGTCCCGGAACAGTACGAACACGGTCCTCTCGAAAGAGTTTGAGGGCGGCGTGCTGATCATCACCGGCGCGAATAGCGCGGTCGGTCTGCGTTCGATGCCAGCGCGCTACCTGCTGCTCGATGAAATCGATGGGTATCCTGTTAGCATCGACGACGAAGGTGACCCGATCGATCTCGCGGAGGCCCGGCAGCGCACATATGCCCGGCGCAAGCGCCTCAAGGTGTCGACCCCGACGAACAAGGCGACCAGCCGAATCCTTTCGGCGTTCATGGCCGGCGACCAACGCTATTATCACGTCCCGTGCCCGCATTGTGGCCACATGCAAAAGCTCGCTTTCGCACAATTGAAATGGAAGCAGTACGGCCTGGCTGCGCGCGATGCCGTCTATGAGTGTATCTCGTGCGAGGAAGTGATCGAAAATCATCACAAGACGCAGATGCTCGAGCGGGGCCGGTGGGTCCCAGAAAATCCGGATGCCGACCCGCGCCGGCGCTCGTACCATCTCTCGTCGCTTTATTCGCCCGTGGGCTGGTTTTCATGGGGTGAAGTCGCGGAAATGTGGGAGCGCGCCCAAGGCGACACCGAAAAGCTGCGCGTGTTTGTCAATACCGTGCTCGGTGAATGCTGGGAGGATCGCGGCGATGCACCCGATTGGCAGCGTCTGTTCGATCGCCGCGAATCCTATGCGATCGGAACCGCGCCGGCCGGTGTGGTCATGATAACCGCCGGCGTCGACGTGCAGAAAGATCGGCTCGTTTACGAGGTCATCGGCTGGGGCAAGGGTAAACAGAGCTGGTCGATCGACGCCGGCGTGCTGCCAGGTGACACCGCTGAAAAAGGAGTGTGGTCCGATCTCGATAAAATCCTCGATCGGTCGTTCATGCACGAAAGCGGCATCGATATGAGGATCGCCTCGCTTGCGGTCGACTCCGGTTACAACACCCAGCACGTCTATTCATGGGCACGGCTGCACACGATGCCGCGCGTGATCGCAGTGAAGGGTGTCTCAACGTCTTCGATTCTGATCGGTGCGCCCTCGAAAGTTGATCTGACGATCAGCGGCCGGCGCATGGAGCGCGGTTATAAAATCTGGCCGGTCGGGATCAACCTTGCGAAAAGCGAATTCTATGGGTTTTTGCGGCTTGAGCGCCCGACCAGCGGCGACGCCGCGGACTTTCCGGCGGGCTATTGCCACTTCCCGCAATATGGCGAGGATATCTTCAAGCAGTTTACGGCCGAACAGCTTGTCACGCGGCGGAAGCGAAATGGATTTGTGCAGTTTGAATGGGAGCTCATCCCGGGCCGCGAAAATCACTGGCTCGATTGCCGCGTCTATGCACGCGCGGCGGCTGCGCTGGCCGGGCTCGATCGGATGAGTGATCTCGATTTTGACAGGGTTCACGCACCGCGCAATGTCAAGCCGGACCCGGAGCCCTTTCGCGTCGGCGCCGAGGTCCAACAAAGAACCGGAAAGCGGCGCAAGAATGCCGACTGGCTCAAGCGGAGACGATGATGGCGACGTGGACGCAAAACGATATCGACAAGCTGAAGGCCAGTATTGCGACTGGTGTGCTCGAGGTTGAGTTCAACGGGCGCCGCACGAAGTTTCAAAGCCTCATGGCGATGCGCAGCCTGCTCGCCGAGATGATCGCCGACGTGAACGCGGCGGCCGGCGCATCGAACTACAAGCTCGCCGCCGTGCGCAAGGGGGTCTGATGAACCTGCTCGATTCCATCATCATGCAGATCTCGCCGACCCGGGGTCTTACTCGGGTGCGCGCGCGCATGGCCTCGCAGCTTTTCTCCCGGCACTTCGAAGCCGCCGAACAAAGCCGCCGCACGCAGCACTGGCGCCGGCCGTCGACTGATGCAAATTCTGCAAATCTGATTGCGATCCACCATTTGCGAAACCTGGCTCGCGACCTCGTGCGCAACGATGGCTGGGCGCGAAACGGACTCGGCATCGTCGCCAATAGTGCGGTGGGCTGGGGGATCGTACCCGTACTCAAGGATGATCGATTTGCAAAAGTGTGGGCCGAGTGGGTCCGACAGTGTGACGCCGACGGGCGCCATTCGTTCTACAGCATGCAGCGCCTGGTGATGAAGGCGATGGCGCAGGACGGCGAGGTGTTGATCCGGAGGCGTGCGCGCCGCGTCGCTGACGGTTTGCCGCTCCCCCTGCAGCTCGAAGTGATCGAGGCCGATTTTCTGGACCACAACAAAACCGAAGCCGCCCGCGTCGACGGCAATAAAATCATTCAGGGAGTGGAATTCGACAAGATTGGGCGACGGGTCGCATATCACCTTTTCGTCAGTCATCCCGGCGATTCGCGCGGCGATTGGGGTCGGTCACAGGAGACGCGGCGCATCCCGGCCGACGAAATCATCCACCTCTACCGTGTTGACCGTCCCGGCCAAATTCGGGGTGTATCATGGTTTGCGCCGGCGATCCTGACGCTGAAGGATTTCGACGAATACGCCGACGCCACACTGATGAAACAAAAAATCGCCGCGTGTTTTGCCGCCTTCGTGACCGATACCCAGGGCGCCTCCGGGCATTTGGGGGAAAAGGACGACGATGACCCGCTCTCGGACACGCTCGAGCCCGGCATGCTGGTCACTTTGCCGCCCGGCAAGGACGTTGAGTTCGGAACACCTCCCGCGACGACCGATCACGAGTCGTTTTCGCGGTCTCAGTTGCGGAAAATCGCGGCCGGCCTTGGCATTACCTACGAATCCCTCACCGGCGATTACTCAAACGTCAATTATTCGTCCGGGCGCCTCGGTCGACTGACGTTCGCGTCAAATATCCTTGAATGGCAGTACGATCTTCTCATTCCGCACTTCTGCGAGCGGGTATGGTCATGGGTGCAGGATGCGGCTGTGGCGGTTGGATCCGTTTCCGCGGCGATGGCAACCGACTGGACGCCACCGCCGCTTCCGATGGTCGACCCGGACAAGGACACGAAGGCCAGCATGGCGGCGGTCCGCGCCGGTCTCATGACCCCGTCGGAAATGGTTCGCGCGCAGGGTTATGATCCGCGCGTGTTCTGGAATCAGTACTCAGCCGACCTCAAAACCCTTGATAAGCTGGGCATCGTTCTCGACAGCGATCCCCGCCAGCGCACCCAAAGCGGGCAGGCGCAATCTGTCGCCGCCCCCCCTTCAGATCCCCCGGCGAAACGAAGCGTGGAATAAAAAAATCTTGGCGATTATCGCCCCTCGTCGCGTCTGGCAGATTTTGGGGCATGACGAAGCGAACCGCACATCGCAGGGAAGTCGAGACGGACACGCGGGAGGTAACTCCCCTCGCGTTCCGGGCAGAGTTCGATCGACGCTCGATTAACGAGGAAAGCCGGACCGTCGAGCTGGTCTGGTCGACCGGCGCGCGCGTCCTGCGCCGCAGCTGGATCGACGGTCCCTTCATGGAGGAGCTGTCGCTCGACCCGAAGCACGTCCGTCTGGGGCGGCTCAACGGTGGTGCACCGCTGCTTGACACGCACAACGACTATACGACCGAGGCCGTGCTCGGCGTTGTCGAAATCGCGCGCGTCGACGGCAAGTCCGGGACCGCGACGGTGCGCTTCGCGCGCGCCGAGGACAGCGAGGAAGCCGACAAGGTTTTCCGCAAGGTCAAGGACGGGATCCTGCGCAACACCTCCGTCGGCTACCGTGTCTACAAATTCGAGAAGACAGAGGGTGCCGACGGCAAGGTCCCCGTCATGCGCGCCATCGATTGGGAGCCCTTCGAGATCTCCGTCGTCCCCGTCGGCGCGGACGACGGTGCCGGGTTCCGAAGCGAAAACACCGAGCGAAACGACTGCGAAATTGTGACCCGAGCTGGGCAAATGGAGAACGATATGGCCACGAAAAAGAGCACCGCGGCACCGGAAATTGTCGACCCGGAAAGCACCGAGGAGGTGGCTGTGGTGCCTCCGGCGGCGACGGTCGCGACCGGCTCAGATGACGAAGTTCGCAAGGCTGCAGTCGCCGCCGAGCGCACCCGAGGTGCGGGGATCCGCAAAAGTGTCCGTGCCCTGAAGCTGGACGAAAAGCTCGCCGACGAACTCATTGCGTCGGACCTCTCGCTGGATCAAGCGCGCGCCCGCATCATCGACGCGGCGGCCGAAAAAGGTGGCGAAGTGGAAATCGACAATAAGGTTCGGGTCGACGTCAAGACCGACGAATTCGACAAGTATATTCGCGGTGCGAGCGATTGGTTGATCGTCAAGGCCGGTCTTGGCGATCTGGTGCGAACCTATCAGAAGGACGTCAAGTTGGAGCCTGGCGAGTTTCGCGGGCTCACCTTGTTCGACCTCGCGCGCGAAAGTCTGGAGCGCGCCGGCGTCAAAACGCGCGGCCGCGACAAGATGTGGATTGTCGGTGAGGCACTGATTCGCGCGAATGGCATGACGCAGGGGACCGCTGATTTTCCCGTGCTGCTCGAGAACACGATGCACAAGACGCTCCAGGCGTCTTATATGACCCAGGCAGACACGTGGTCGGCGTGGTGTGGTCGCGGTTCGGTGTCGGATTTCCGCGCCCACAACCGCTATCGGATGGGTTCGTTCTCGCGCCTCGACAAGGTCGCGGAAAACGGAGAATTTCGGAACAAGTCGATTCCCGATACCGAGAAGGCGTCGGTCCTGATCGACACCTACGGCAATATCATCAACCTTTCGCGCCAGGCGATCATCAATGACGACATGGACGCGTTTTCTCGCCTCGCGCGCATGATTGGACGTGCCGCAAAACTGTCGATCGAAATGGACGTCTACGCTCTCTTGTTGCTGAACGGTGGGCTCGGTCCGACGCAAGCCGATTCTCAGCCATTGTTCCATTCAAACCGCGGAAATGTTGGCACCGCCGCCGCAATCTCGGCGGCCTCGGTTGACGCGGACGCCGCGCTGATGTCGCGCCAGATGGATCCCAGCGGGAACGAGTATCTCGATCTCCAGCCTTCCGTGCTGCTCGTGGCTCGTGAATTGAAGGGTACAGCCAACACGATCAACGAGGCACAGTACGACCCGGACACGGCCAATAAGCTGCAGAAGCCAAACCAGTCGCGCGGCCTCTATAGCCGCGTCGTCGCGACTCCGCGCCTCAGCGGGACGCGCCGTTACGCCTTCGCCGACCCGACGGTGGCGCCCGTGATCGAGGTGTCGTTCCTCGATGGCAACGACACGCCGTTCCTCGATACGCAGGACGGGTGGCGCACGGACGGTGTCGAGATGAAAGTTCGTCTCGACTATGGCGTCGGTGACGTCGATTACCGCGGCGCGACGACCAACGCGGGGACCCCGTAAACGTAGAGCTGAGCGCCGCTTCCACGAACCGGAGAGAGCAAAATGGCAGGAAATTACAAACAACCGGGCAGCGTCCTGGACCTTACGGCACCGACCGATGGTGTCGTGTCCGGTAGCGGCTATCTGATCGGCGGCCTCTTCGTGGTCGCACTCGGCAGCGCGGACGAGGGTGATCCGTTCCGCGGTCAACGCGACGGCGTGTGGGTGCTGCCCAAGACCTCAGCGCAGGCGTGGACCGAGGGGCAGAAAATCTATTGGGACGACACCGGTGCGGAGTGCACCACCGTCGCGACCGCGGGTCAGCTGATCGGCGTTGCTGCCGCGGCGGCCGCAAACCCGACCGCGACTGGCGAAGTCCTTCTCAACGGCGTCGCGCCAACCGCGCTCGAGGGCGCACAGGCTGCCATCGCTGATTTCGCGGCTCTCACGGATTCGCCCGCGACCGCCGACGCGCTCCGCGATGACCTCGTTGCGACGTGGCTGCCGAAACTGAACACGCTGCTCGCGGAGCTGCGTATCGCCGGGATCATCGCGCCTTAAGCCTGAGCCCGGTTCGAAAAATCAGGCGGGCCGCTCCGGAGGGCGCGCCCGCCTTTTTGCTAGGGGATTGAAATGACGACGTGGGACGAGGCACTTCTGATTTCGGACCGAACAGTGCAGGCTGTGTTCGGCGAGGTTGCGGAGTATCGCTCGGCGCTCGATGTCAGCACGCCTCTGCCGCATGCCATCTTCTCGAACGAGTATTCTTCGATCGACGGCGGTGAGGCCAATGTCCCGACCTCCCTTCCAGCGCTGTGGGTGCGCCTTGAAGACCTGCCCATCGATCCGGTTGAGGACGACGGAGAAGTCACGGCCGCGGGGTTTATCTTCCGCATCGTCGATGTAAAGCCAGATGGTGAGGGCGGTGCCTGGCTTGTTCTTCAGAAAATCGGTCCCGCGTCATGACGCACCCACGCCAGCAGATTCGCACAGCGATCCGCGACGCTTTGGTCGGAAAAACGAATTCGGGCGCGAAAGTCTATCGATCGCGGACGAGCCTCCACCGTGCTCGCGATCTGCCGCTGACGTCGGTCTACACGCTGAACGAAGTGCTCGTCGAGGACAGCCTCAAGACCTCGCCACGCCGCTACACGCGCCTTCTTTCGGTGATGGTTGGTTCCATTGTGTCCGGTCGGACCGATGACACGGTCGCCGGCGCCGGCGAAGACGATGACGACGTCCTCGATGATCGTATGGACGCACTGGCCGAACAGATTGAGGCGGCCGTTCTTCTCGACGAGACGTTCGGCGGGCTGGTTGGCGATTGCTGGCTGTCGTCGACAGAAATGTCCTTCGAGCAGGACGCTGAACGCACGATCGGGATGCTCGCGATGACGTTCACGGTGCGATACGAGACCGAGGTCCCGATTGTCTCCGACGCGCTCGATGATTTTGAAACTGCCGACATTCGAACGAGCCTCAATGGTGAGCAAGCCGAGGCCGACCAATCGCACGACGTTGTCACTCTGCCCACGGACTAGGAGACCCGGCCATGAGCATCAGTTTTAATTCCATCCCCAGCGGGCTGTTGGTGCCCTTCGTGGCGGTCGAGTTCGACGCTTCGCGGGCTCAGCAGGGTCCTGCCTTGCTTCGCTACCGCGCGCTGCTCATTGGTCAAAAAACCGATGCGGGAACCGGTGAGGGCGATGAACTATATCGGATTTCGAGTGAGTCCGATGTGATCGACCTCGCCGGCCGCGGTTCTTTGGCACATCGCATGGCGCGCTCCTGGTTTCGTAACGATGGCCAGATTACCGAAACCTGGCTCGCGCTCCTGGAAGACAGCGTCTCTGGCGACGCTGCGGCGGGATCCATCGCTGTGACAGGTCCGGCCACCGCCAGTGGGATCATCGCTCTCTACATCGGCGGCGAGCGCATCGAGATCGCCGTGACGTCCGGCGACGCGGCCACCGCCATCGCCGCCGCGATCAACGCGGCAATCAACGCGAATACGAATCTGCCTGTCACGGCGACGGTCGACACGGCGGCCGTGACAATCACCGCCCGCAACGCCGGCCTGTATGGCAATGAGATCGATCTGCGCGTCAACTACAACGATGGCGAGAAGACGCCGGCGGGCGTCGGCCTGACCGTGACCGCGATGGCCAACGGCGCCGCAAACCCATCTCTCACTAATGTCATCACGGCCATGGGCGATACGTGGTTCCACATCATCGCGAATCCGTATCGCGATGCGACGAGCCTCACCGCGCTCGAGACCGAGCTCTCGTCGCGCAACGGTCCCCTGCGGATGATTGATGGGTATGCGTTCTGCGGCATCAACGATACCCAGAACAACCTGATTTCATTCGGCACTGGCCGCAATTCGCAATTCACGCTCCCCGTTGGCCAGCGTGGAAGCCCGACACCACCCTATGAGACCGCGGCGGCCGTTGCCGCGAAGGTCGCGGCGTATGGCTCGATTGATCCGGGGCGGCCGTTTACGAGTCTGCCGCTTGTCGGTGTGCTGCCGCCTCAGCAGAGCGCCAGATTGACCCTCGCAGAGCGAAATATCCTGATCGCCAACGGAATTGGAACGCTTCGGTACAGCGCTGACGGCGGCATGGAAATTGAGCGGCTTGTCACAACCTACAAGCTCAACTCAGCAGGCAGCGCCGACACTGCCTACCGTGATGCAAACACGCTTTTGACGCTGATGTATCTGCGCTACTCGTTCCGAGTGCAGATCGCCGCGAAATACCCGCGCCATAAGCTGGCGGACGACGGATCACGCGCCAGCGCCGGTCAAGCATTGATGACTCCGTCGGTCGGGAAGGCCGAGGCGATCGGCTGGTTTCGCGATATGGAGCGCCTGGTGCTCGTTGAGAATTTCGAGACATTCAAGGCCAACCTGATCGTGGTGCGAAACGATCAGGACCCGAACCGGCTTGATTTCTTGCTGCCCCCCGATCTCATCAACCAGCTGCTCGTCGTCGCAGCACAGATCCAGTTCCGGCTCTAGTCCGGCCTGACGCAAAAGGAGACCGCCGATGCCACAGATTCGTGGTGGGATTATTCAGCTGCAGATCAACGGCGAGGTGTATGACGCCAAGGGGAATTTTACCTACAATCTCGGCCGCGCGAAGCGTGACGCGATTGTCGGGGCGGACCGTGTTCACGGCTACAAGGAGATGCCGCAGGTGGCTTTCCTTGAGGGGGAAATCACGGACCGCGGCGGGCTTGACCTGTCGGCGCTCGTGACAACGACCGACGCGACCCTCACGATGCGGTTGCCCAACGGCAAGACGTTCACGCTGCGAAACGCGTGGTTTGCATCGGAGGGAACTGGCAACACCGAGGAGGGCAACATTGCGGTGCGCTTCGAGGCCGAGATTGGCGAGGAGGTCGCGTGATGGCAGACGAGGAAAAGCGCACCGTATTGCCGTTGAGCTTCCCTGTCGTGTTTGGCAGCGAGGAAATCAAAGAACTGCGAATTCGCCCTGCCACGGCTGGCGACATGGACGATATGTCGGCCGACCTCAAACTTGGTGATTTTCGCCGCTTGCTCGGGCGGCTGTCCGGGCAAAACGAAGGGGTGACTTCAAAACTGCATCCGTCAGATTTCTTCGCCGCAGTGGAGATTCTCAACAGTTTTTTGCAAATTGGCCCGACAACTGGCGCGAAGCCTTCTGGATCGTAGCAACCCACTACGGGTTCAGCGCAGCTGAGCTTTGGGCGATGGGTGCCGACGAGCTGGAGTTCTGGTATCGTGGTGTGGAGTTTGTGAACCGTGCCCGCTAATTATCCGCTTCACGTCGTCCTGACCGCGATCGACCGGGTCAGCGGTCCTCTGCGCCGCATCAACGCGACCGTCTCTCGGCTCAATTCACCTTTCGTGCGCGTGAACAACGCGATGCGCTCGCTGGCCAACGACGCCGGCGTTCCGCGCCTGGCGCGTTCGTTCGGCAATGTGGGTTCCGCGGTTCAGGGTGTGCAGCGCGAGGTGTCCTCACTCGCGGGGACGTTCGCCAAGGTCGCGATCGCGGGCGGTGGCGCGGCGTACCTGTTCAAGCGCCAGTTCATCGACACGGCCGACCAGTTCGAGCGGCTGAAGTTCAGCCTCGAGGCCATCGAAGGCAGCGCGGAGGCCGGCGCCAAGAGCATGGCGTTCCTCAAGAAAATGACGGTTGAAACTCCGTTCGAGATGAATGACCTCGCACAGGCGTTCCGAACGATGCGCGGCTTCGGCATGGATCCGACAAACGGCTCGCTGAAATCGATCGTTGAGCAGGTCGCGAAGATCGGCGGCACCGGCGAGCAGCTGCAGGGTATCGTGCTCCAGCTCGGACAGGCGTTCGGTAAAACGAAATTGCAGGCGCAGGACGTCCGGCCGCTGATCGAACGCGGCGTGCCTGTTTGGGCGATTTTGCAGCGCGCGGCCGAGCGCATGGGGAAGAAAATACCCATCAAGCAGCTGCAGGAAATGTCGGAGTCCGGCAAATTGGGGCTCAGCGCGATCAATGCCCTGATCGAACAAATGGGCATCGAGAGTGCGGGCTCGAGCGCGCGGATGATGAAAAGCTGGACCGGGCTTATGTCGAATATCTCGGATCAGTGGACGTTCTTCAAGCTCAGGGTCATGGACAGCGGCCCGTTTGACCTCCTGAAAGGCAAGCTGCAGGGGATCCTCGACACGATCCAGGCGATGAAGGAGGACGGCAGCCTCGATCGCATCGCCGAGCTGTGGGGCAAGCGCATCGTCGAAGGACTGCGCACAGCGTGGCGGATCACGCAAGAACTCTATCGCGGGTTCCGCGATGCGTGGCGCGTGCTCGGTCCCATTGTGGTGGCGTTCGGAGTGCTGGTTGAAAAAATGGGGGGTGCCGAGACCGTCGCGAAGGCCCTTGTGGGGCTCATGGGCGTTAAGCTTGTCGCGTCGGTGATCAAGCTTGGTGGGGCTCTTCTCTCCGTCAACGCGGCTCTTGTCGGCACACCGCTGGGCCTGCTTCTGCTCGGCGGCGCCGCCGCGGTCGGCGGCTTGATCTGGGCAGTGTCGTCCCTCAAAAAAGATCGCCAGATCGGGAGCGGGCGCGGTGCCCACGGCGAACGCCGGTCATTCAACATTCCGCAGTCATCCCTTCTTGGGCCGCCTGGAGGCGGACACGGGTCCCGGGGATCGCTCGACGTCAATGTCCGCGTCAGCGGCCCTGCCGGGACCGAGGTGCGCACCGGTGGGCGCGGTGTGCGCACGCGCGTGCATC
>LADL02003388.1_pt1 | contig 11442 bp, 10 predicted proteins | sample 619721 | NCBI WGS metagenome assembly LADL02 (sample SAMN03397408, study PRJNA257561) | rock porewater metagenome | biome: terrestrial; feature: Opalinus Clay rock; material: porewater; isolation source: Opalinus Clay rock porewater BRC-3 borehole | place: Switzerland: Mt Terri URL, St-Ursanne ...
TTGCTGCTGTCGACCGGTGCGCGGTCTGCCTTGGCGCCGGTATCCCGGATGATGGAGCCGACGACCGTACGGTCGATATTGCCGGACGAATGCTCCACATTGGGGCCGCTGCGGCTGGCGGATTCCAGGGCGAAGGCGGAGGTCGTGCCGGCAAGCGAGGCGATGACGGCGGTTGCTGCGATGAGGTTCTTCATGGGAATTATCCTTTCTGAGTGAGATTCACCCAGGTCGGCAGATGGAGTCGGCCTGAGAGGTTTGGGCTGTTCCGGTTATTCGTGGGAGGACGTGCCGACGGTGACGCCGCGGCCGGAATCAAAGCCGTAGATGACATTGAGGTTGCTGCTGTCGACCGGTGCGCGGTCTGCCTTGGCGCCGGTATCCCGGATGATGGAGCCGACGACCGTACGGTCGATATTGCCGGACGAATGCTCCACATTGGGGCCGCTGCGGCTGGCGGATTCCAGGGCGAAGGCGGAGGTCGTGCCGGCAAGCGAGGCGAGGACGGCGGTTGCTGCGATGATGGTCTTCATGGTGTCGTTCCTTGATGTCTTCCGATTGGAAGCGGGGGGTAAATCGGATCGAACTGTTCGGTTCGATGAGTGTTATTTGCGCCCGGAACTTGAAGATTGCAATAGTTAGTTGCGCGCAATCGAACTCTTTGGTTCGACGTTACGTCTGCCCCTTGAAATTCCGTTCTAAAAATTAGTTCATTTAAAACAACTGGATAAGACGTCATTCCTTGTCGGGAAAAGATGCAAAATGGGCCCGGTTACGCATTGTCAACAAAATGTGACGTGCCAATCTCGACCCTTGCGATCGGTGTTTCTGCCTACCGAAAACGCTTGACGAAGCCCTCTCGACCTCTTAAACAGAACCGTACCGTACGGTACTTGAAAGATGTCCATCGTGCAGACCGAAACCGCCAATGCCGAATTTTCGCCGCGCCAGAGCGCCGTTCTCGCCGAAGCCTTGAGGCTTCTGGTGGAGGGGGGCGACAAGGCATTGACGACGGCCGGCCTGGCGCGGGCGGCCAATTGCTCCAAGGAGAGCCTGTATAAGTGGTTCGGCGATCGCGACGGGCTGCTCTCGGCGATGATTTCCTACCAGGCGAGCAAGGTTCGCACCTTCGAGCGCCCCGGCGAGCGGCTGACGGCGGCAAGCCTTGCCGAGCACCTGGAGGTGTTTGCCCACGACCTGCTCGAGGTTCTGGCGGGAGACGTGTCGCTGGCGCTCAACCGGCTGGCGATCGGCCAGACCAATCGCGACGGCTCGAAGCTAGGCACGCTGTTGCTCGAACGTGGGCGGCGGCAGATCGACCGGCGGGCGAGGGCGCTGCTGGACGCCGGCCAGCGCGACGGCCTGTTGCGCTTCGCCGATGGCGAGGAGGCCTATCGGACGCTTTACGGGCTGATCGTTAGCGACATGCACGTGCGCATGCTGCTCGGCGACATGCCGCAGACAAAGAGTTTCGCTGCCAGGGCGGAGAAGGCGGTCAACGCCTTCCTCACGCTCTACGGCACGGAAAAGGTTCTGGCCGGCCGCGACGGGGGAACCCGTTCCGGCCAGCCGGTCAATGACAGTCACCACAACCGACAAGCATAGGGAAGGAACTTAACATGCGCGTCTATTACGATCGTGATGCCGATCTCAATCTCATCAAGGCCAAGAACGTCGTCATCGTCGGCTACGGCTCCCAGGGTCGCGCCCATGCGCTGAACCTCAAGGATTCGGGCGCTGCCAACGTGGCGATCGCGCTCAAGCCCGGTTCGCCGACCATCAAGAAGGCCGAGGCCGACGGCTTCAAGGTCATGACGGTCGCCGAGGCCGCAAAGTGGGGCGACCTCATCATGATGGCGACCCCGGACGAATTGCAGGCCGACATCTACAAGGCCGACATCGCCGGCAACATTCGTGACGGCGCAGCGATCGCTTTCGCCCACGGCCTCAACGTCCATTTCGGCCTGATCGAGCCGAAGGCTTCGCTCGACGTCGTGATGATCGCGCCGAAGGGCCCGGGCCACACGGTTCGCGGCGAATACCAGAAAGGCGGCGGCGTTCCCTGCCTGGTCGCCGTTCACCAGAACGCTTCCGGCAACGCCCTTGAACTCGCTCTCTCCTACGCCTGCGGCGTCGGCGGCGGCCGTTCGGGCATCATCGAGACCAACTTCCGCGAAGAATGCGAAACCGACCTGTTCGGCGAGCAGGTCGTTCTCTGCGGCGGCTTGGTCGAACTGATCCGCGCCGGTTTCGAAACCCTGACGGAAGCCGGCTACGCGCCGGAAATGGCCTATTTCGAATGCCTGCACGAAGTGAAGCTGATCGTCGACCTGATCTATGAAGGCGGCATCGCCAACATGAACTACTCGATCTCCAACACCGCCGAATGGGGCGAATACGTCACCGGTCCGCGCATCATCACCGCCGAGACCAAGGCCGAGATGAAGCGCGTGCTGCACGACATCCAGACCGGCAAGTTCACCTCGGACTGGATGCAGGAATACCGCGCCGGTGCCGCCCGCTTCAAGGGCATCCGCCGCATGAACGACAGCCACCAGATCGAAGAAGTCGGCACCAAGCTGCGCGCCATGATGCCGTGGATCGGCAAGAACAAGCTGGTCGACAAGTCGGTCAACTGAGGCAGTAGCCAATAGCCGATAGGCAGCAGGATTTGAGGGCCGGGGAGGGCAACTTTCCCGGCCTTTGCTATGGTTGCTTCGGGTGGAAACGTACGTTTTGCAGATGCTCGAAATGCTGGTCGCACGTCAGAAGATCTGCGTCATTGGCGATTGCGGTCGCATAGACGATGGCATCAGCCATGGCGAGTTTATGTTCGCGGGCTACCTCGGCCGCCAAGAGCGCGATGCGGCTGTCCAAGGGGGCGACGATGCACGTCATCGTGAAGGCCAGAAGGCTATCGCTGATGCTTTCCCCGCGTTCGCGATTGAGCCATTTGGCCAACTCGTATTGAACGATCGTCGGAACGATGCAGTTCTCGGTTTGGGGGAAATCGTCCGCCAGGGCATCCCCCGTTTTGCTGCCAAGCAGCCATTCGATCCAGGCGGACGTATCGACGACCCGTTTTAAAAGCGGTCGCTTCGGTCGCGAATATCGGACGCGTCAGCGCCCTTGGCGATGCCCTTGAGTTCTGCGAGCTCGGGAACGGGCATTACCAATACGCCTGCGCCTTTCGGAATGAAAACGAACCGCTGACCCGCCTTCCAGTTCTGCCGGTCGCGAACGTCCTTGGGAATGGATATCTGGAACTTGGATGAAAGTGTTGCGGTCTCCATCTCTCACCTAGTCTGCATCGATGGCCTTCGTTAAAAATATAGCACGATCCGTCGACAGTTGCGAGGTATCCGCGCATTGAAGGCATCGTGTCGGGGGGATTTGATCGACTGGCTCGATAGGTCAGCATTGTTGACATATCTTCTATCGTGTGGTCATTTTCACCCTCAACGATAGAACGCAGAGGAACCCCCCGTGTTGAATTGGGATCATGTCTTTGCCACGCGCATGTCACGCATGCGCGCTTCCGAAATCCGCGAACTGCTGAAGCTTCTGGAGCGGCCGGACATTATTTCGTTTGCCGGCGGCATTCCCGATCCGACGCTGTTTCCCGAGGCATTCAAGGCGGCCTATGCGGAGATTTTCAGCGGCGACCGGGCGGCGGCGGCGCTGCAATACTCGGTCAGCGAAGGCTACAGGCCGCTGCGCGACTGGCTGCGGGGCGAGATGGGGAAGATCGGCATCCCTTGCACCGCCGACAACATCTTCATCACCTCCGGCTCGCAGCAGGCGCTCGACTATCTCGGCAAGCTGTTCCTATCGCCGAAGGATACGGCGCTCGTCACCTGGCCGACCTATCTTGGCGCGCTTCAGGCCTTCAATGCCTATGAACCGAACTACGACCAGCTGACGCTGGCCGGCAACCGCACGCCGGAAAGCTACAAGGCGACGGCCGAAAATCTGGGCGGGGCGGTCAAGTTCGCCTATCTTTCGGCTGATTTTTCCAACCCGACCGGCGAGACGGTATGCCTTGCCGAGCGCGAGCGTCTGCTGAAGCTTGCCGAGGAACTCGACATCGCCCTCATCGAGGACGCGGCCTATCAGGCGCTGCGCTATGACGGCGAGGCGATCCCGCCGATCCTTTCGCTCGAGATTGCCGAGAAAGGGTCGATCGAGGAGACCCGCACCATCTATTGCGGCAGTTTCTCCAAGACGCTCGCGCCCGGCCTGCGGGTCGGCTTCGTCGTCGCCAACCAGACCGTCATCCGAAAGCTGGTGCTGATGAAGCAGGCGGCCGACCTGCATTCCTCTTCGATCAACCAGGTCGCCATCGCCCATGTCGCCGTGCGGCATTTCGATTCGCAGGTCGCCAAGATCCGCGCCGCCTATAGCGCGCGGCGGGACGCAATGCTGAAGGCGCTTGCCACCTACATGCCGGCCGGCACGACCTGGACCCGGCCGGAGGGCGGCATGTTCATCTGGGTGACGCTGCCGGAAGGAATGGACGGGGCCGAGCTTTTGGCGCGTTCGGTCGAGACCGAAAAGGTCGCCTTCGTCCCGGGCCAGGCCTTATTTGCCGACCGGTCGGGCGCCAATACGCTGCGGCTCTCCTTCTCCTGCGCCAACGAGACGATGATCGACGAGGGGATCAAGCGGCTCGGTCGGCTGGTCCAGGGCGCGCTGGCCGCCGCCGCCTGAGACATACGGGATCGTCCTGGAGCGGTGGTGGCATGGTCGCCGGCCTAGCGGCTGGTCGTCTGCGGCCCGTAGGGCCATCGCAGCCAGACCTTCCGCCGGACTGCACCGCTGCGGGGTCGTCGCTGCTTAACCTTGTTGGCGGAAACCGGCCCGGCGAATGCAGCCCGGCGTTGAAGGGGCACGGGGTTGCGTGACATGTTAAGGGCTGGCATGGGAAACCGAGGAGGGGGCATGCGGTTCCTGGCATTCGACGGCTTGAGAGGCCTGTTTTCGCTGCTCGTGGTCCTCGCGCACGTGCCGGCCGCGACGGTGCTGCGTCAGTCCGGCCTGAGTGCGACGGGCGATACGCTCGTCGATCTGTTCTTCGTCTTCAGCGGCTTCGTCATCGCCGCCGGTTACGAGACGCGGCTGCTTCAAGGATACGGCACGGGCCGCTTCCTCGTCGAGCGGCTCGGACGCATCTATCCCATCCACTTCGTCATGCTGATGGTTTTCATTGCCACCGAGATCGCCTTCGCCACCGTGCTCGGTTCGCTCGGGCAGCAGGGTCGGGTGCCCTTCGAGGGGGACAAGGCGGTGGAGGCGATCTTCACCCATCTGACCCTGATCCATGCCTGGAACGTCCATGACATGCCGACGTGGAACTACCCGACCTGGAGCCTGTCGACGGAATGGGCGGCCTATATCGTCTTCGCGGTTGCGCTTCTTGTCCTGCGCCGGCGCTTCACAACTGCGGCCGTGGTCGGGATCGGCGTCTCCATCCTGGTCTTGCTGACGGTCGCCCCGAACGGCATGAAGTCCTACCACGATTATGGCGTGTTCCGGTCGATCCTCGGCTTTTCGGCCGGTGTGCTCGCCTATCGTGCCTTCGACGCCCTGAACCGCCGCCAGGCTTTTTCCGCGCTTTCGAGGCCGGTCTTTACGGCTCTGGAAGTCGGTGGACTTGCCGGGCTGTTCGGGTTGCAGGTGGCGTTCGGAGCTACGGATTTCGCCGTCGCGCTACCGCTCGTCTTCACGCTGCTGATGATCGTGTTCGCCTATGGCAAGGGCCATGTCTCTGCCCTGATGGGCAGCCGGCCGCTCGTCTATCTCGGTACGATTTCGCTGTCGATCTATGTCGTGCACGTCTGGATCATCATGCGCGCCGGCAATGTGGCGGCGCTCGCCGAACGGCTGACCGGCCTGGATCTCGTCACTTACGTCGCGGAGGGCGATTCACGCCATCTCGAACTCGCGCTGCCGCCGCTTGCGGCAAACCTCCTTGCCCTGCTGGTCGTTGCCGGCGTGGTACTCGTCAGCCACTTCACCTATCGCTACGTCGAGCTTCCCGGCCAGGCGCTGTTCCGCCGCCTGGCGAAACGCCTGTTGCCGGCGGACACAGGGCCGGGACGGGCCGTGACCGTAAACCCCTGAGGGTGTCGCTTGTTTGCGGCGGATGCGACGGTTTTCAGTCCCGCGCGAGCACGATGACCATGTCTTCCGGGTGATACTGGATCGGATCCGAGCGGGACGGGTTGACCGTCACACCGCCGAGATTGCGGGTGTCGGCCTCGTCCTCGCGCTGGCGACGGTAGCCGATGGCGATCTCGCCGCGGCGCAAGGCCGCGAGTGCCACGGTGAAGAAGTTCACCGGACGGTCGATCGCCACATAGTCGCTCATCGGGCGCATGTAGATCTCCGAGCCGTCCTCGTCGAGCAGTTCGGCAAAGATCGCCGCCATGAACTCGTTCTCCGAGGCCTGGGCGAGCATCAGGCTGACCAGCTTGTTGCTGACGACGAAGTCGTCGGCGCGCGTCACCTCGGCAAGCTCGCGGTTGCGCACGTCGGTCATCTCGCTGACCACGTTAACGTGGCAACCGGCCCGCTCGGCGATCCTGCGGATATGGAGGAGGGTGATCAGCGTGCGCGTATCGGCCGACTGCATGCTCATGTCGTCGCTGTAGCCCAGCACCAGGACATGGTCATAGCTCGGGATGTCCAGGCGATCGAGGGCGGTGCGGCTGCTGGTGTCGATCTCGTGGTATTCGATCGCCATATTGCCGTTTGGCAGCCGCAGACCGGCCATGTCCGCCTTGAATTGCGGCGTGTCGGCTGCGATCGTCAGATGCGAGCCGGGGGTGACATAGCGGCAGAGTTCGGAGGCGATGAGCGGGCCGCGGCGGTTCCAGCCGAGCACCAAGGTCCGTTCCGGCCCGGCAGGGCGCCTCACCGCAGGCAGGATCGCCTCCTTGGCGAGAGCAACGTCATTGCCCCAGGTCTTGATCGAGTCGTCGTCCTCGGCGATGATCACGACCCGTTCGCCCGGCTCGATCAGCCGGTTGGGGGCCGGGTTGAGGTGGATCTTGCCGGCGCGGTCGCAAAGGCCGATCAGCGTGCAGTTCTCATAGGCCATGACGCCGGCGGCGAACGGCTTGCCATGCAGCGCCGGTTGCTCGAGCGTGTAGATTTCGCAGCCGTCGAAATCGAGCAGCTCGGAATAGACGGCCGACAGGCCGGACTGCCGGCTGGTATGGACGACGATCCGCGAGATCAGGTCGTCGGCCAGCACCATCTGCATTTCCTTGCCGCCGACGATGCGGGCGACTTCTGCGTTGTGGGCGTCGCGGATCTCGGCTGCGATCATGTAGGGCTCAGGACGGCGCTTCGGATCGTTGACCAGCGCCAGCACCGATTTGATGACCTGCGAATCCGGATCCAGGTCCTCGGGTGACAGAACGATGATCGAGCGGGAGTTCTGCGGATTGACGATGTCGAGGTCGTAAAGATCGGTCGGGTCGCCGCTGCGGCAGATGATCTTGGTGTTCTTCAGATCGGCCACCTTGGTAGCGATCTCGTCTTCCATCTCGACCTTGTCCTTGTTCGCCATGATGACGATGCGGGGTCGCCGGCGGCTCTGATTGGCGATCACCAGCTCCGAAATGACGTCGAAGATCGAAGACGACCAGTTGAGGATGATCGTGTGGTCCGTCTCCAGCACGCGCGAGCGGCCCTTGCGCAATTCGTCGAGCTTGTTCTCCAGGCCGGAGCTGATGACGCCGATCAAGGCGGAGAAGACGAAGATGCCGGCGAGCGTCACGACGAGCGCGACGAGGCGGAAGCCCCAGCCCTGGTCTCCACCCATGGTGCCGGCGTCGAAGGTGCGCATCAGCGATGCCCAGGTGCCCTCGATAAAGGAGACCGGTTCGCCGCCTTCCGGCGCGATGCCGGTGATGGCGAGAAAGGCGCCGGCCAGCGAGATGACCACCAGCGAGATCAGGGCCAGCCACCCGATCAGCGCCACGGCGCCTCCGGCCATGCTCTTGTCGAACTCATAGCGCATGCGCGCCCGCCAATTTCCGCCCGTCTTCATGCTGATGCTTTCATTTGGTCTTTGAGAGGTAAGTAAATCCGCCATTGCAGGAAATGCCAATTCCCGCAATGTCCAAGCTTCGCAAGGTTGAAGAAAACCCATAAAAGTCCAATGGCAAGGACAAGGCGAGGGATCGCCGTGCCTCCATGACGACGGGCCGCAGGCGACCAGCGCGATTTGGCTGTCGAAAAAAGCTGAATGTCATCCACGTGTTATACATGCGCACTAAGCAGCGACATCTCATCCACACGAGGACGTTCCGATGAAAACCCTGCTTTCCGCTTTCACCGCCCTTGCGGCCTTCGGTTTCATGGCGGTTTCCGCCAACGCCGCCAATCTGGTGCTCTACACCAGCCAGCCGAACGAGGACGCGCAGGCGACCGTCGACGGCTTCATGGCCGCCAATCCCGATATCAAGGTCGACTGGGTGCGCGACGGCACGCCGAAGATCATGGCCAAGCTGATGGCCGAAATCGAAGCCGGCAATCCGGCCGCCGACGTTCTGCTGATCGCCGACACGGTCACCATGGAGCGCATGAAGCAGGCCAACCATCTCCTGGCCTACAAGTCGCCGGAAGCGGCCAACTATGACGCTGCCCTCTATGATGCAGACGGCGCTTACTATTCGACCAAGCTGATTACCACGGGCATCATGTACAACACCGCGGCCGCCATGAAGCCGACCAAGTGGGCCGACCTCGCCAAGCCCGAAGCCAAGGGTCTCGTCACCATGCCGAGCCCGTTGACCTCGGGCGCCGCGCTCATTCATGCCCAGACGCTGGCTGGTGTTTCCAGCCTTGGTTGGGATTACTACAAGGCGCTGCAGGCCAATGGCGCCATCGCCGCCGGTGCAAATGGCGGCGTGCTGAAGGCTGTCGCTTCGGGCGAGAAGGCCTATGGCATGGTGGTGGACTTCATGCCGATCCGCGAGAAGGCCAAGGGCGCTCCGGTCGAGTTCATCTTCCCGGAAGAGGGCGTTTCTGCCGTCACCGAGCCGGTCGCCATCCTGTCGACCACCAAGAACGAAGAGGCCGCCAAGAAGTTCGTCGACTACGTCCTGTCGGAAAAGGGCCAGGAAGGCTTCCTGAAGCTCGGCTACATTCCGGCCCGCAACGGCATGCCGGTTCCGGAAGGTTTCCCGGCCCGTGACACGATCAAGGTCCTGCCGATCGACCCCGCCGCAGCCCTCAAGGCGACGGACGCCGACCTGAAGACCTTCTCGGGCATTTTCGGCACGAACTGATCGAACGGATCAATGCCGCATCACCTTGCCAAAGCGAACAGCCAGCCCCGCTGGCTGTTTCCTTTTGTCGTCTCGTTCGTCGCTCTCCTGTGCGTCCTGCCGCTGGCACGGCTGGTCGCAGCCGGCATTTCCACGCTGTTTTCCGGTCGCGCCCTCGACCTCCTCGAGGAACCGGCAGTGTGGTCGGCAGCGGTCAATACTCTAAGCACGTCCTTCTTCGGCATGGTCGCCGCGGTCGCCATCGGCGGGCTGTTTGCCCTGGCGCTTACGCTTGCCGACGTGCGCGGCAAGTGGCTGCTGAGCTTCCTGTTCATGCTGCCGACGATGATCCCACCACAGGTCCAGGCGCTTGCCTGGGTCGGCATGTCCGGTCCGTCGAGCCCGCTATTAAAGGCGCTCGGCATCGCGCCGCCGATGGGAAGTCCGCAGCCGCTCTATTCGGTCGGTGGCATTGCGCTTCTTTACGGCGTCCAGCACGCGCCGCTGGTCTATCTTTCGCTCAGGGCCGGCCTTCTTGCCCTGCCGCGCGACGGCATCGAGGCGGCCAAGCTCGCCGGGGCCTCGCCGTGGCGGGTGCTGAAAGACATCATCCTGCCGCTGTCGCTGCCGGGCATCATCGCCGGGGCGGCCATTGCCTTCGTCTCCGGCGTGGGCAATTTCGGCATTCCCGCCATCCTCGGCCTGCCGGCGCAGATCTACACGCTGCCGACGCTGATCTATTCGCGGCTGGCGAGCTTCGGCGGCAATACGTTCGGTGACATCGCCGTGCTGTCGGCGATGATCGGCCTGATGGCGGTCGCCGGCCTGCAGATCCAGGAACGGGCGCTCAGGGGCCGGGACTATCGTGTCATTGGGCTGTCCGGCGCATCGGCAACCTTCCGCCTCGGACGCTGGCGGGCGCCGCTCGAGGCCTTTCTCTGGCTCCTGCTGCTCATCATGCTGATCGCGCCCTTCTTCGCCCTTGTCTCCGCCTCGCTCGTGCCGGCCTACGGCGTGGTGCTGTCGCTCAAGACCGCGTCGCTTTCCGCCTATGAGGAGATCCTGTTCCGCCAGACGGTGACGAGGACCGCCTTTGCCAATTCGCTCTTCCTTGCGGGCACGACCTCGTTCGGGCTTCTCGTAATCGGCGTGCTGGCCGGCTACACGCTGACGCGCGGCACGAGCCGCTGGACCGGTCTGCTCTCGGCGATGATCGAAATCCCCTATGCGCTGCCGGGCATCGTCATTTCAGTCGCCTTCGTGCTGGTCTTTGCCGCACCCTTGCCCGTCATCGGCGTGACCATCTACGGGACGATCTGGATCATCCTTGCGGCCTATTTCGCCAGCTTCCTCGCCGTCGGGCTGAAACCGGTGGTGAGCGCGCTGCGCCAGCTCGACCCGGCGCTCGAGGAGGCGGCACGGCTGTCGGGCGCCAGCTTCTACCGCCGGCTGTTCGACATCATCGTGCCACTGATCGCGCCGGCGGCCGGCGCCTCGGTGATCCTGGTCTTCCTTATCTCCTGCAACGAGCTGACGGTCTCGGCCCTTCTGTGGTCGGTCGGCACCCAGACGCTCGGTGTCGCGATCTACAATCTCGACGACAGCGGTTCCTACGATCTCGCCTCGGCCCTTTCGGTCCTGGTGGTGCTGATGGTCGTGGTGTTGATGCTGCTGCTCGAACTGATGGCGGCACGGCTGCCGAAAGGAGTCGTCCCATGGCGAAACTGATCCTGCACAAGCTTTGCAAGGACTACGGCACGGGGCGGCCGGCGGTCGACGACGTATCGCTCGACATTCGCGAGGGCGGCTTTCTGGCGCTGCTCGGGCCATCGGGCTGTGGCAAGACCACGGTGCTGCGCATGATCGCCGGGTTCGAGACCCCGAGCGACGGTTCGATCCTGCTGGGTGAACGGGTGTTGGCCGATGCGAGCGGCGTCATTGCGCCGGAAAAGCGCAACATGGCCATGGTCTTCCAGTCCTATGCGCTGTGGCCGCACATGACCGTGGCCGCCAATGTCGGCTATCCGCTTAAGGTCAGGGGCATTTCCGGTGAGCGCTACCGGGCGAAGGTGACGGATGCGCTCAAGGCCGTGCGGCTCGAGGCCTATGCCGAGCGCCGACCGGCGGACTTGTCCGGGGGGCAGCGGCAACGCGTGGCGCTGGC
>LADL02003177.1_pt1 | contig 11439 bp, 10 predicted proteins | sample 619721 | NCBI WGS metagenome assembly LADL02 (sample SAMN03397408, study PRJNA257561) | rock porewater metagenome | biome: terrestrial; feature: Opalinus Clay rock; material: porewater; isolation source: Opalinus Clay rock porewater BRC-3 borehole | place: Switzerland: Mt Terri URL, St-Ursanne ...
GGCGCACGCGGAGTCCGCGACCTATGCAGGCATCATGGAGACCTATCCGGTGAAGCGGGTCATGGCCCTCGGCAATGGCGATTCGGTCGTCTCGGGCACGGCCGACGGGGTTGCATCTATCGTGGCGACTACGGGCGGGATGCCCATGCTCCTATCCGTGCTCTGCACCGGTCTCGGGCTAATCGGGGACACGGACCTCGAGCACCTCGAATTCTACTGCTCGTTCAGCGCCGACGACGCCAACAGCTTTGCAGTGCATGGGCGCGAGGATCCCAGCGGCGCAACGGCACAGGTCATCGGCGGTTCCGGACGCTGGAAGGATGCGGCGGGCAGTGCCACGTTCGAGCGCGTCTCGCTCACCGATCATTCGGCGCAGACGAATTTCACGCTCGATATCTCTTCTCCCTGATCGCGCGCCCTGCACAGGCCGATCCGTCCGATACCCCGAGTCACCCGTGCATCCGACGCATCACATCGCCTGTACGTGCTCGCGCCATTGCGTATAGTGGCTCGCGCGATGGCGTGCGGGGCGCCTGTCGCGGGATTAGGTTGAGCTTGTTCCCTTTGCTTGGGTACCGCATGTTCGCTACGCGAATCGACATGGACCCGATCGGTCGTTGGCAGCGCCCAGCGTACCGGGGCTTCCGCAGTTTTGCGCTTTTTCTGCTCATGGCAAGCAGCGTCACTGCATCGGCGGAGGATTCTACAAACGTATCGGGACCCTCGACGTCGACCTCCGCGACAATCGACGCGACCGTGGGCACGCTGACCGGGCCCAAGTCCGCCGAACCGCCGATACTCCGCGTTGAGACCTTCAATCCGCTCGCGCCCGCGATTACGACTGGGCCGCGCGAGACACTCACCGATTTCTTGCGGCGGGTGCAAGAGATCCGCACGGTGAGCACGACCACGCTTGCCAACTATCTTCGATCGGACCGCCTGTTCTTGCGCCGCTACGAAAAAGAGACACTGGGCCAGGTGCGGGTGATGGCGGCGATCGCCGCGCGTGCCATGGAATTCGATCGCGTGCCGGCAGCGCTCGAATCCTTCGAGTATCGGAGCAGGATGGCGCTGATGCTGGACGATCTGATCGAACGTATCGGGCAACCGCCGATTGCCGAGATTCCAGACGGCGCGGAAATGTCGGCGCGGAAGCTTACCCGCTGGAGTCTGCCGGGCACCGAGATCGATATTGTGCGAATCGACGAGGGCCCGCGCACGGGCGAGTGGCTATTCTCGGCCGAAACCATCCGGCGGCTGCCGGAATGGTACAACTGGGCGGCCTTCCTCCCGGCCGCACGTCCTGATACCGAGAATCTTCTCGCCTTCTACAAATACGGCCCCCTGGGCGTGCAGGACGTCGTTCCGCTACGCTGGATGTTCGCGCTCCCCGCGTGGACCAAAATACTGCTGGCCGATCAGCCGGTATGGCGCTGGATCGGTCTGCTTGTGCTCATCGTGGGCTGCGCGTCCGTCTTCATGCTGGTTCGTCGTCTGTGCGCCCGCTTGCGCAGGAATTCGAAGGTCGGCGGGCGTCAGGGATTATCGGCCGACATTGCGGTCCCGGTCGTCCTCGCGCTGCTCATTGTCTTCGTGCGTGAAGCAGCCGCGGAGAAGCTGCGATTTACCGCGCCGGTCTATGCGCCGTTGGTGCTCACGCTCTCGGCCATGTTTTATGTAACGGTGATCTGGATCATCTGGGCATTCGGGCGCGTGATCGCTGAGAGAACTATCGTATCCAGACACCTGCAGACATGGAGCATCGATGGGCAACTCATCCGATTGACGGTGCGCTTCTTCGCGTTGGTATTCTGCATCGCGGTACTGATCGAAGGGGCCAATCGCCTTGGGCTGCCCGCCTATTCGATCGTGACTGGCCTTGGCGTCGGCGGCATCGCGGTCGCGCTGGCGGCGCGCGATAGTCTTGCCAATCTGATGGGCTCTTTCACTATCATGATCGAGAAGCCGTTTCGCGTTGGCCATTGGGTCAAGGTTGGCGACACCGAGGGCACTGTCGAGGCGGTCGGTTTCCGCAGCACACGGATCAGGACCTTCTACGACTCCCTCGTCAGCGTGCCATCGAGCAAGCTCATGAACTCGACCATCGACAACATGGGCGAGCGGAGTTTCCGGCGGGTGAAGACTACGATCGCGGTTCGCTACGACACTCCGCCGGAGCAACTGCGGGAGTTTGTCGAAGCAGTCCGCGAGATCATCGCCACGCATCCGCACACGCTCAAAGAGAGCTATCACGTCTACCTTCAGGATTTCGCAGATTCCAGCCTCGAGGTGCTGCTGTATTTCTTTCTCACTGTGCCGGATTGGGCATCGGAGCTGCGCGAGCGCGAAGATATATTTTTTCGCATCATGGCATGTGCCGATAATCTTGGTGTGGCATTCGCTTTCCCAACCCGCACAGTGCACATAGCCGAGCGTTCTTCGACGGAATGACAGCGGCCCATCTATTGGAGGAGAAAGGAGTCGTATGATGAAGATTGGCTTTGGGACGACCTGGCTGGTCTGCGCGCTGATGGCGTCCGCCTCCGCCACAGAGCCGCCCCACTTTGCATACAGCGGTGACGAAGGTCCGCAGAACTGGAGCAAGCTCAGCGACGACTACGCTGTTTGTGCGGCCGGGCGTAGCCAGTCACCGATAGACATATCGAGCGTACACAACGCTGCGTTGCCGCCGCTGGACATCGAGTACGGCTCAGCGGCCCTGAGCTTTGCCAATAACGGTCATGCGGTGCAGGCAGATTATGCCGCTGGCAGCACGCTCGCCGAGGGCTACCACAGACACGCGCCTTACCATGCACATGTCACCTACGCCGCAGGGAGTCTCATTACCCATCTCGATTCGCGCTACGAGCTCAAGCAGTTCCACTTCCATTCGCCGAGCGAGCACACCCTGAACCGTCGCCATCCACCGGCGGAGATCCATTTCGTGCATACCGATGAGAGCGGCCATCTCGCGGTCGTCGCTGTGCTCGTCGAAGAGGGTGACGCGCATCCGACGATATCACGCCTGTTTCAGAGCCTGCCCGGCCATCATGGCGAGCGCAACGCGTTGGAAGGGGCGATCAGCGCGAACGACATCTTACCCAGGAGCAGGGATTACGAGTATTACCACGGGTCGCTGACGACGCCTCCCTGTACCGAAGGTGTACGTTGGATCGTTATGAAGAATCCGATCACGATGTCGAAGGACCAGATTGCGGCGCTCAAGACCGCCATCGGTTTCGACAACAATCGGCCGACGCAGCCCTTGTATGGCCGCGTCGTGTTCGATTGAAGGCCGCACGACCGCAGCCCATGCTGCACGCTGGTCACCGACACGCGATGGTCGATGGTGGCCGACGCTGTACTCGGGTCCGCAGCTGCGGCACAGGTCAGCTGCAGCAGCGCACCACCTGAAAGTCTATGGGCTTGAAGAGAAAATTGTTCGACTGCCCAGCGGAGCATGCAGACATGCCGACCACGAGTGGCATCTCGGCGCGTAGGCGAATGAAATCCCCGGCTTTGCTGAGCGGCGGAAGAACGCGGAACGCTCCAGTCGCGGCATCGATTGCAACATGCATGAATGCGTTGAAGGCAATCGGAATTCGATCGACACCGATAGCGTACGGGGCCAGTGCTGCGACCAGATTACCCTCACAACCCGGACGCCCGTCGACCTCCCCGTACAGGATCTCGAAGGTGTCTTTTGAACACGGTGTCAATGTGAAGTCGTGGCGGCCGCAAGTATCTCCGATGATAGTGAACATCGGTCGGCTGCGATTCGAGTAAAGAACATCGCCGGTCGTGAGCCACAGGCGTGATGCATAATCGAGAGAACGGCCTGAGGACAGATACTCCGCATCACCGGGACGCGCGAAAGCGATCACGTCACTCACCTGCTGGCCTTCAGGATCGATGATCACCAAGTCGTCGCCGGTGTTAAGCTCGACCGTCTGCGCGGAGCAGGGCGGAATTCTGACTAACGCGGCGCCGTCGTTCATTGGTGCTCCTTGAAATCAACTGGGCACTGCCAGCCCGCTTCCACCTTGCGGCCACTGTACTGCCGGGCTTCGCTCGCATCGCCGAAATCCGCCAGATTGGGATTGATCGATCCTTGCAACTCGATGTCGCGCGACCGGGTGGCCGCCTGGATCTTCCAGTAGCGTCCGTCCTCTCGGAGTCTCTCGAACTGGCGATGAGAATTGAACACCAGCACCGGGTGGCTGAACCGCCGGGCGAGTCGCGATGCATTCGGGTGAAGCCCGATTACGAAAAAGGGGTGCCCCGCGATGCTCAGGCTGAACAGCGGGCTATCAGCATCGCTGCTGACATCGCGCGCCGGATGATTGCCGGCTAAAACGTCCAGCCTGTGGATTCGCCATAATTGCGACCACAACAAAGATTCGAACCGCAGCTCATTCAGATCGTCTGGCCCGCGGAATATCGCTACGTACGAATGCACTATGTCCTCGTCGCATGCATCCGCTTCGATCATGGAAACGAATTCACCGATTCCATCCGCCATCGACCGATCATTGGCGCGGTCACCGAGCAGGCCGAACTCATGAGTTTCGATGGAGCCCCGGGCCAAGGCCGACTTGGCACCTACACAGGGATAGGTAACGCCGTCGAGAAACTCCAGGAAGTTCTCGCCTAGGTCCGGCATGGGTATGAGGTCCCTTCGCTTGGCATTTGGGCAATCGATACGTTTCATCGGCTTCTCTTTTTATTGGCTTATGAACCGCGGCTTTCGGCGACGAGCACGGTCCGTGTGACGATGTGCATGCACGGTGGGTCCTATGGCGCCGATGGCTGCAGTTCAGTGCTGTGAAAGGGTTCAGCCAGGATTGAAGCGAGCTAGTCGCAATCCCGGGTTGACGATAGCTGATGCGTCGCTCAGCTCCGGATAAAACCCATGAGGTCTATCTGTGATTGAAGGCTAGCGTTCGAGTGCGACCAAGTATGTACGGTCTGCCTCATTACTGCGCTCGTCGTCCACCGCACCTGGAGGAGAGATGGGGACGCATTTGAATGGCACTGACTCAAGCGCGGGTAGGCCGCTCCTGCGGGGGGCTCTCGCGAAATGGCTCCCTTCGGTCCTTGATTCTCAGCGTGCGGCCGCATCTCCTTTGCGCCCCTCGAACATTTCTTCCTGTGTGCGTTGCCAGATGAGCTTCGTGCCGTCTTCATGACCGAGTAACGTGATCGGATCGGCATTGTCGACGTACGACGTTCTCGAGCACGACGAAGCCGTCGCGCTCGAAGTCCGCCAGCTTTGCGTCGATATCGATGTCCCCGGGTATGCCGTTTCCGCGCATGAATCGTCTCCCCCAGCCCTGCCTGTGGCAACGATATTATCGCCACAGGGTCGACAGCATGACCAGCACGCAGGAGCCTGGTCTGGCCGGGTGCAGTTGTCCCGAGGGAAAAATGAAGTGCGCCCCGGTATCTCGCCGTTTCTTCCCCGCTACTATCGCGCGAGACCGGACGACGACGAGCCTTACTACGCTAGCCAACCGCCATCGATGGTCAGGATAGTGCCGGTGCTCCAGGTGCCGCGTACCGCGTGGGCGTTCAGCGCGGCGATGAATTTATCGTACGGCATGGCGGCGAGCTCCGTGTCGTCAGCGAAGAAAGCGCAAGCCTGCGCGGATACGCGATTCCAGGCTTGGAGAAAATTGCGCGTTACCGTCCCTTGGGAGTAAAAGACGAGTCTATGAAATAGGTGTCCTCACCCGTGGCGTCGCGTGCTGACGACGTGATTTGGAGCGCTTGATCTCGAGAGCAAGGGCAGTCAGGCTCTTGGCATGCTGCAAAAATTCTGGATTGAACTTCGCTCCTCTCTCTGGTTCGTGCCAGCTGTACTCGTTCTGGCGGCGATCGTCGTGGCGATGGGGCTGGTCGAGCTGGACACGAATTACTACGAGACATTGCGAAGGGGAGAATGGGAGCGCTTCCTGGCGTCGGGCGCGGACGGTGCGCGCGGAATGCTACAGGCGATCGCCGCCTCGATGATCACCGTAGCCGGGGTGGCTTTCTCTATCACCATCGTCACGCTCTCACTCGCGTCGACGCAATACACACCGAGGATCCTGCGCAATTTCATGCGCGACCGCGCGAATCAGTTCGTGCTCGGCATCTTCGTGGCCGTCTTCACCTATTGCCTGGTCGTGTTGAGAACGATCCGCAGCGCCGGAGACGACGGTGGCGGCGGCTTTGTCCCGCTCTTGGCAGTCGGATTCGGTATGCTGCTGGCGCTGCTTTCCATCGGCTGTTTGATTTACTTCATCCACCACATCGCAGCGTCAATCCAGGCTTCCACGATCCTGAAATCGATTACGGAGGAGACGCTCGCCGCGATAGAGTTGCTCTTTCCAGAAAACCTGGGCGATTCCGCGGAAACGCTAGACGTAGTCCCACCGCCGCAGCACGTGCAATGGCATCCGGTCGATGCGAACGCGACGGGATATCTGCAGAACATAAATTCCGACAGACTGATGCAATGGGCGGATAAGCGCAGATCATTACTTCGCCTGGAATGCAGCCCCGGCGACTTCGTGCATGACGGCACGGTGCTGTTCGCCTCGGCGGTCGCCCTCGAAGACTCGGCGCTCACTACGCTTCGGTCGTTTTTCGTGATCGGCGACTTTCGTACCGTCGAGCAGGACACGCTGTTCGGCATCCGCCAAATCGTGGACATTGCACTAAAGGCGCTCTCGCCCGGGGTCAACGACACAAACACCGCCGTGTCTTGCCTCGATTACCTCGGCGCGATTCTCCACCGCCTCGCGCATCGCCAATTCGGATCGCCGTTCCGCGCGCAGGATGGCGAGCTGCGCGTCATCGCAGCCACACCCGTTTTCGCGGAGTTTGTCGCGAATGGTTTCGATGAGATCCGTCACTCCGCGGGCGGGAATGTGACAATCTTGTCGCAATTGCAGCGCATCATCGCGCGAATCGCCGCGGCGACAAGCGACCGCGAGCGCCTGGACAACCTCTTGACCCATGCGCGCCTCGCGGCCGAGTTGGCGGATCGATCTATCGACACGGACTACGATCGCGCCAAGGTCAATACACGAATCGCGGAAACCCGCCTCGCGTTGCGGGTTACCGCGTTGGAACTCCCAGCACTTCGCCCCCTGCGCGAGCAAGCAAAATAGCGATAGGGGACGTACCGGTAGGTCAACCGCGAGCGGGCAGTTCCACAACACCTGTCCCGAGCACAGACAGTTCGCCGTCCTGATTCTCCGCGCGTTGCGCGATCTCGACGAGGTGCTTGCCGTCCTCAATCGATTTACCGACGATATGTCCCTTGATGAAAAGCATGTCGCCGGCCGGATTGTGCCGGCGGATCTTGCAAGCGGCGCGGCGCAGCATGGCGTCATCTCCCATCCAGTTCGTCAGGTGATGGATCAACCAGGAATTGCGCTCCGGCCCGTAATCGTAGGCACCCGGGGCGCCGACTTCGAGCGCAAATTCCTCTTCCCAATGCACGCGTTCAGGTACGTCCGGAATGCCGAAGCGGTTCTTGATGCCGACTCCGGGGTGAGCGTGGATCAACTTCCAGGCGAGTTTGTTCGCGCGGATGTAAAGACCACCCCAGCCTTGTGCGTAAGCGATGAATCCGGTGACCGTCATCGGTCCTTTCGCCATGACGGGTAGTTCATCGCCGACCGCGACATCCTCCCAGTAGCGTTTATTGGCGCCGCGAATCGATTCATTCGCATAAAGTTCGGCGCACTCGCGCAGTTCGTCGTCGCTATACACGCGCGGTTCGCGCGCTTTGAGGGCTGCGTATTTCGTGCCGCTTTCGCGCGCGTGATCGCGCTCTGTGCGGAAACACCAGCTATCGGCTTCGGCGACCTTGTCGCCCTGCTGGTTGAAGAATGCGACATGATAGATCTGCTGGATGGCGCGTCCAGCGAAACGCGTGTCGTGTTCGATGAGATCCTTCAGCGCAGACTCGGTCGAAATCTCATCGTTACGATACACAGGCTTGTACCATGTCCAATCGGCTCCCGACCACATGGCGTGGACGCCCGGCAAACCGCCGACATAACCGGACACGATGCGGCTCGTGGCGAACAGAAAGCTTGGCAGCGCGATGATGCCTCCATGGCTGGTATTGGCTGCGTAGCCGGGGTCGCACCACAGGGGATTGTCGTCGCCGATCCCGTGCGCGTAATGGCGGATATTGTCGCGCGTCGCTTCATAGCACCAGGGCTCGATCGTATCGGGTATTTTGGCGCCGATGCGGCGGCGCAGCGCGTCGAGATCGTGGTCGGTGATTTTCGGGAAGCTCCGTTGGCTGTCGGGTGGCATGGGGATCGCTCCAGGTGCTCTGTGGTTATTCAGACGCGGTACCGCGGCCGAGACGCGCCGCCGCAGCTTCGCGCTCGCGTAGGATTTTTCGGTGCACTTTACCGGCCGGGGTCTTCGGCAACTCGGCCACCACTTCGACGTGACGTGGGTACTCGTGCTGACTGAGGCGCGTGCGCACGAGCGTCTGAACTTCCTCGATGAGGTTCATATCATCGCGGCGGTCGGAAACGACAAATGCCTTCACAGCTTGACCGCGCAGTTCATCCGCAATACCAATAACAGCGGTCTCGACCACGTCCGGGTGCTGCAGAATGGCATTCTCGATTTCGACCGCGCTCATGGTCCAGCCCGCGGAAATGATGACATCGTCCGCACGGCCTGCGTGAAAAAAATAACCGTCCGCGTCGACGTATCCGAGATCCTTCGTTGCGATCCATCCGTCCCTGCGCCACACCATCAACTCGCCGGTGACGCCCGGGCCGACACGGTTGCCGTTGCTGTCGTGGACTTCGACTTTGCAACCGGGGACGGGCTTGCCGAGCGAGCCACGTCTGACCGGGAAGTCCGCGGCACCTGGGTAGCTTGCGAGTATGACGCCGACTTCGGTTGTGCCGTACATGCTGCACGGCGCACGGCCGAACGTTTGCTCGACGAAATCAGCCGCATCTTCATCAATGGGTTCGCCAGTGAATGAGACCTTGTCGAGGCAATAACGGTAGCGGTCCGCGGTTCCGCAATTGCGCATCATGCGGTAGTGAGTGGCGGCGGCGGACATATTGTTGAACGCGTGGCGCGCCAATGCATTCAAAAGGCGGTCCGGATCGAATTTCCCGCTGTACGCGCCTACGGTCAAACCAAGCGCGAGTGGTGCAATCGTGCCGTGCCAGAGGCCGTGCCCCCAGGCCGGTGAGGACGGGCACATGAATCGGTCGCCCGGACGCAAACCGGTACCGTACAACGCGGCAATCATCACAGTGACGATGGCGCGATGCGCGTGTTTCACTGCCTGCGGCAATTCGCGCGTCGTACCCGACGTGTACTGATACACAGCGTAGTCGTCTGCACGGGTCGACGAGGCGTACACCACAGGATAGTCCGCAAGCAGTGCGCTGGGGTCGTCGTCGACGACGACTATGTCGAGGCCGTCCGTGGGCATTGCGATGTTCGCTTTGTCAGGACTGATGACGAGCATGCGCGGCGAGCAGTCGTCGATGCGCAACTGCAACCGATCGGGCCCAAACAACGTGAACAGCGGAACAGCGATGGCGCCGCGTTTCATCGAGCCGAACAGCGCAGCGTAAAACGCACGGGTGGGTTCGAGCATGATGGCGACTCTGTCGCCGGGTCCTATACCGCGTGCCGCGATGAAGTGGGCAAAACGCGCGGCATCCTCGCTCAGTTCGCGATAACTGAGCACGCTATCCGAACCATCCGAGCCGACAATGATCAGCGCGGGGCTCTCCGCCTCGACATGGCGATCGAGGCATTCATACGCGATATTCAGATGTTCGCGGTTGCCGTCGAACAAGCGCCATAGACTCGACGAGGAGCAGTGGGCTTGGGCGTCGGCATAACGCGTGTAATCAGTCAGCTTGCTCATCGCGGCGCAGGGTCAAATCGGGCTCGTGTCGTTACGATAACAAAAGCGCTGGCTGCGCAGCGCGGATTCCGCGCAGCCGGCCGCGCGTCGCCCGATCCAGCGGAGGGTTTAGATTATGGCATCGATGGGGCGCACGAAAGGCGGTTATTGCCCCCGTCAAGGGCTTGGACACAGCGAACCGGACGCGATGGGGCTAGTGTGAAACGTGGCGTGGGCGAAGAAGACTCTTCGAGCCGCTTCGCCACCGCCTTGGCATGAATAGGGAGTGGTGACTATCGAGGTATTGGCTGCGCGGCAAGGGAACGCTCGGTTTGACTCGCCGGCTGCGAATCGGGGCGGCCAGCTAGGCAGATGTGAGCGTATCTACCGGTCAATCCAGTTCGAACGATACCTTGATGGTTACCTGCCATTCGGCAAGCTTCTCGTCGACGAAACCGCCGCGGATCGAACTGACCTCGAACCAACGGAGGTTACGTACCGACGACGACGCTTTCGAGGCGGCACCTTGCACTGCGTCTTCCAAACTGGTCGCCGAGGACCCGACGATTTCGATTGTCTTGTATACCTGACCGGACATGAACTGCTCTCCCACGTTGTTGCTCGCCGCGTTTGCGGCCTGAGTGAGAGCGTGATGCTAGGGAATAGGGCGTTGCGGCGTCTGTGCGGGTTGGCACATTGAGCGCGCCGGCGCCGCATTTCTCATGAAGCGCGCGTGCGCCCAGCTTCCAAGTTCAACCGGCGTCGGCGACAAACGTGCGATCGATATCCGCGGTGTCGTGGCGCTCGTGGACTTGTTCCGCCTCGGGCCCCCAGGTTTTGTTGACCCGTTGGCCGCGCCGCACTGCGGGCCGCTGCTGGATGGTCGTCGCCCAGCGCACCACGTTCGAGTAGGAGCGGACGTCGAGGAACTCCGCGGCTTCATAGAAGCCGGTCAGGACCATGCCGCCGTACCACGGAAAAACGGCGATGTCGGCGATGTTGTATGTATCGCCGCACAGGTACTCGCGTTCGGCGAGGTTGCGATCGAGCACGTCGAGTTGGCGCTTGACCTCCATCGCGAAGCGGTCGATGGCATATTCGATCTTGAACGGCGCGTAAGCATAGAAGTGGCCGAACCCGCCGCCGAGATACGGTGCACTGCCCATCTGCCAGAACAGCCACGAGAGACACTCGGCGCGCGGTGCCGCAGCGGTCGGCAGGAACTCGCCGAACTTTTCCGCGAGGTAGACGAGGATCGCGCCGGACTCGAACACCCGGGTCGGCGGCGACGTACTGGTGTCGAGCAGGGCCGGGATCTTCGAATTCGGATTGATTGCGACGAAGCCGCTGCCGAACTGGTCACCGTCCCCGATGCGGATCAGATGTGCGTCGTACTCCGCGCCGGTATGACCGAGCGCAAGCAGTTCCTCCAGCATGATTGTGACCTTGACGCCGTTCGGCGTAGCCAACGAGTGAAGTTGCAGCGGATGCTTGCCAGCCGCCAGCGGTTGGTCATGCGTGGGTCCAGCAATCGGGCGATT
>LADL02000622.1_pt1 | contig 11272 bp, 7 predicted proteins | sample 619721 | NCBI WGS metagenome assembly LADL02 (sample SAMN03397408, study PRJNA257561) | rock porewater metagenome | biome: terrestrial; feature: Opalinus Clay rock; material: porewater; isolation source: Opalinus Clay rock porewater BRC-3 borehole | place: Switzerland: Mt Terri URL, St-Ursanne ...
TCAAGTGCCTGACCATCGTCGATGACGCCACGCATGAGGCGGTGGGCATCGAAGTCGAGCGCGCCATCTCCGGCACGGGCGTGACGCGCGTGCTGGATCGCCTGGCAATCGTTCGCGGGTTGCCCAAAACGATTCGCACCGATAACGGCAAGGAGTTCTGCGGCAAGGCGATGCTCGCCTGGGCGCATGAGCGCGGCGTGCAGTTGCGCCTGATCGAACCGGGCAAGCCGAACCAGAACGCTTACATCGAGTCGTTCAACGGTCGCCTGCGTGATGAATGCCTCAACGAGCACTGGTTTCCAAGCCTGCTGCACGCGCGCACCGAGATCGAACGCTGGCGGCGGGAATACAACGAGGAGCGGCCGAAGAAGGCGTTGGGCGGGCTGACACCCGCCGCCTATGCAAAGCAGTTACAGTGACCCGGACTCTAAACCGTCCCGCTACTCAAAGCGGGGGGACGTCGTGGGCCACCTGCTCGCCCAGCGCGTTGTAGCCATACTCCCAGGTGCCGGCATCCGGATCGGACTGGCGTATCTTGCGGCCCAGCGCGTCGTAGGTCTGGGTGTTGAGAATGGCGCCGCGACCGGCGTCGCGGCTGACCGAGAGGGTCTGGGTTGGAAAAGAACTTCAGCGGCGAGGTGCCGGCTGTTTAATCGCTGCCGGGTCCGGGAAGCCTCGAAAAACTGGAAATCGATTCATCACTGGAAGCCGGCGCTGCAGAGCTTCCAGCTGATGTTCGGCGAAGAACGCGTGCCCCTGGCGGCACTGTGATGAACTCAGATACACAGTTGGTTTGACAGACCCCACGCTGTCCGCGGGCAGGCCGCACCCAACGCGGGGAAAAGGCGAAGTTCGAGCCAGAAATCATCCCGGCTGGCGCAATTGTGAGGTCGGGACGCAGCGAACTGAGCAAAACATCACCCGCCACAGCAGGCTGAACCCGGGAAAACGACCTCTTGGCAGCGGCGAAATCGAGTGCGGACAGTGCGGACGGGACACCCCGAAAGAGTCAGCGATAAATCGTGGTCTGTCCCGGATTGCTCCATTTCACGACCTGATTTCACCGCCGATTTCACCAATTTCAACCCCCATTTCATTGCAAGGGCGGCCTGAAGCTTCCCGGCTCGCCCTTTCACGCGACTGCCTCAACACAGTGATGCAGGCTTGTCATCCACACGAAACGTCAAAGTCCCTTCTAGTCTGACCCCCGCTTCTAGTTATCCGCTTTATGCGCCCCTTGCCTGGGCTTCTCGCTGATGCTAGAAAATACACGATATGAAACCTGCGCACGCTCGGCACAATTTTTGAGTTTGCTTTTTTCAATGATAGCCAAGCCAAGAAACGCGCGCCATTCACCCCCCTCTGCAGCCTCTTTCAACAACGCATAGGCTTCTCGATATTTGTCATCGTCTGAGAGAAGACCCGCCATATGGAAAAGGGTTTCTGGATCTCTAATTCTAACATCTATGAGCTGGAACTCCAAAAGACTAGGATAACCGCCCCCAAAGCGCCTTGCTTTTGACATCATGGCCGTAAACATGTTTCGCGGATTCCTCTGCACCTCCTTATTCGCCCATTTATTGAGTACGTCCAAATCATCCTGAGTGAAGACAACGCCCGAATATTCATCTTTGGGGTCGTTATTTTGTGCCAATATCCACAATAGCCTAGTCAAGGCGTTATCGTCCCTATCGAGAATCTTATTGACTCCAACCTCTCCAATCCAGGTGATCGCCCTCTTATCGCCTTCAAGCGCGCCCCAAAGAAATAGCTGAAGGAGCAACGAATCCGATTTCTCGTTGATCCGTTTCTCCATAATCGGAGGGCTGCGAGAAATCACCAGAAGCGCTGTAGATTCGTTAATCTGTAGCGCTTCCAGTTCACATCCTTCTTTCGGGTAAGCGGCCGTAGCGGACGACGCGCTGGCCGGATACAGCGCTATAAGTGAAAGCAATACTATCGTCAAAAACCTCATCTCGAACTCCTGTCTATGAAGTTTGAGGTACATTCGTTAAAACAGGCGCTGAAGTTGTTGTGCACAGCGGGAATGAGCAACAACAACCTTAGTTGAGTTGGCGCTCTGGAAAGCCCTTTTGCAAATCCTGCCACATCGGGATTCCGGTGTTGCTGCAGGGCATTTAATAGCTTATCCGCTTTATCATTGATGTCTGAAGCGTTATTAACAGACGAACTTGTCGGCGAATTAGAGATATCTCCCAATGCAAGGCCCTCAACCAGCGAAGCAGCGCCACAGAACGCCTTACATACTCCTGATCCAGAGGCATTGAAAACAGATTCTGCTAATTCAACTCCAGCGGTTGCTTCAATTCCCGAAATTGCAGAAGGTTGTACCGTCCATGTCCCGTCAGCGGCCTGGCGTGCGGCCCAGTGCACCCCACCGCCCTTGTTCAGTTCCTCAGCCAGTTTTCTAGCCGAGGACTCCGATCCATCGTTGTGAGTCAGTTCATCATTAAACGCCCGGCTAAACGCCCCCGTGATCGCCCCATTTGCAAACTTCCCGCCACTCAGCGCCGAAGCCGTTCCGCCGACTATGGCCGCCGCCGCGACCCGCCGCGCGCTGATGCCTTCGCCGGGAATCCGGTCGATCGCTCCGCTGGCCGCCTGCGTCACGCCCGCGCTGGCAAACCCGTGCCCAAACTTGCCGCCTTGCAGCTCGGCCATCACGCCACCGGCGATGCCGTGCGCCAACACTTTCGCGCCAAACGCGCCCGGACTCAAGCCGCTGCCCAGGAAGGTCCCGGCCGTGGCGTCGGCAAACGCTTGGCCCACCCCAAAGAACAACGTTGCGCTGAAGGCCCCGAACAGGCCGCTCTTTAAACTCCCGCCCGAGATCACCCCCGACGTAAAGCCGCCCACCACCGCCGCCGCAAAGGCTTGACCGGTGCCGAGCGCGGCCACGCCCGCAGCGGTAAAGCCCAGCTCGGTAAACACCGCCGCCGCCGTAAACGGTGCCGCCACCGCCACCGCAATCGCCGCAAAGGTCCGGAACTTCTTGAAGAAACTAAACCCACTCGGATCCGTATAGCTCAGCGGGTTGTTCAGCACATACGTGTAGCGGTTGAAGTTCTGGCCGTTGTTCGGTTCCTGGATGATCGGGTCGGCTTGCAGGAATCTGCCGAGCTTGCTGTCGTAAATCCTGCCATTCATGTGCACCACATCGAGGCCGTCCAGCATCTCGTGGCCGGTAAAGCCTCGGTTGGTGCTGACCGGGAACACCGGCAGGTTTCTCGGGTCGACGTAGCCCCTGCGCTCGCCAAAGGCACCAAAATCCATGCCTTCGATGATCGCGCCGCTGGCATTGGTCACCCGCACCACGCTGCCGATGTGGTCGTGGAACAGGTACTGGGTTGTCGTGCCGGTGCTGGTGATGTCCTGCACCACGATGCCGGCGATGTAGCGCTTGGTGGTGACGCTGCCGCCCTGCTGGATGATCTCGACATTGCCCAGGTACAGGGTGCGTTTCGTGCTCTGGCCGGTCGCTGTGTCCTCGCGCTTGTAGCGCTGGCCGTCGCTGCCGTACCAGAACCGCGCCCGCTGGGTTGGGCTGCTCTGGCTGGCCAGGGCGATCTCGTGCGCCTGCTGCTCGATGCTGTAGCGGATGAAGCGGTCCTGCGCCGTGCCCGAATAATCGGCGGTGACCTGGTTGCCGTGACCGTCGTAGAAGAATGCACCGCCGGCCGCCGCCGTCACCGCATGCGGGCTGGCAATGCTGCTGGTCGTGCCGCTGCCCGGTGTCCCCAGGCCGCAGCCGGATCGTCCGCCGTAGCTGTAGTTCTGCTGGCTGCCGCCGATGGTCTTCTGGCACAGGTTGCCTAGTTGGTCGTAGACCTGCTGGCTGCTGATCGGGCCGGTGCCCGGACTCCAGGTGCTGGCCAGCACCCGCTCGTAGCGGGCCAGGGTGAGCCGGTTCAGCGGGTCGTAGCTGAAGACTTCCCGGTACTGCCCGCCGATATCCCGGCTGATCAGGTTGCCCGCCGCATCGAAGCCATAGCGGTCGTCCTGAATCCCACAACTGCCGCCGCTGCACACCGATTCCAGCCGGCCGGTAAACCGATCAAAGGTCCGAATGACATCCAGCGCCGCCGTGCCGCCCCGACGCTCGTGGATCACATTGCCTCGGGCATCGGTGGCGAGCGTCCGGGTGTAGGTCGCTGCGCTGGTCGCCGAGCAGGTGGTGCCGGTGTCGCCACTGCTCGATTCGCACAGCGCCGCCGCAAAGCCCCGTGCGTCAAACTGGGTCTTCAGCCATTTGCCGCTGGCATCCTGGCTCTGCCAGGCCCGGCCCAGATCGTCGTAGCGGGTCAGCGTCGGGTAGCCGGTGCCGTCAATGGTGGTCACGCTGCCGACCGGCCGGCCCAGACTGTCGTAGCTGTAGCTGCGCCGGAAATCGCTCGCCAGCGTGGCATCGCCGGTCCATGCGGCGTAACGGCCGGTCGTGGTTTCCTCCGCCAACTGGCCCTTGCCGCCGATGCCTGTGTCGAACACGTAGCGGTGGGTCAGCTCGACCACACCCGGACTCGACTCGCTGATCCGCTCGATCACCCGGCCCCGGGCGTCATAGCGCTGGCGGGTTGCCTGACCCAACAGGTCGGTCTGGGCCACCTGCTCGCCCAGCGCGTTGTAGCCATACTCCCAGGTGCCGGCATCCGGATCGGACTGGCGTATCTTGCGGCCCAGCGCGTCGTAGACCTGGGTGTTGAGAATGGCGCCGCGACCGGCGTCGCGGCTGACGGCAGGCGTCTGGATTGGAAAAGAACATCAGTGGCGCAGTTCGCGCAAATTGCCTTATTTGATTCCTATTCCCGTTATTCTAACGCTTTGTTGGTATATCGAATATGCCCTCATGGGCATAAAACACAGCCTGCCTTATTTTCGCTGGAACTGGATCACTAGACGAAAAGAAATGATGTTCTCCACCTCTAATCCCTTCAATTACCCACGTTTTAGTGTCGAGGCCAACACCCCATCCGAAATTATACAACTCCCAAAACCCACCCTCCTCTAAAAGACGAGCGAATTTTCTGAACTTTCCCTCCTTTACATCAAGCCGCAAATGACCATCTTTAATTCGGAAAGGGACAGTCCTGTTTAATGAACTTCCATCCTTTCCTACTTCATACGCATCAAAAACCGCCGCACCATCCTGCCGCTTAATGGCCTGAACTACTATTGTGCTACTAAATGCAGGCATCAACATAAAACGGTATGCCTCCGCGCCAGGATCATCGAAAGCAATTTGCTTCAATGATGGCAATCCCAGCTCGGCGATAAACTGAACGTAGACTTCTAAATGATTCCCTTCCGCCTTAGCTTTGAAATCCGACTCATAAAAATAGCTAACTGTCGAGTCTCCGCGCCGGTGGCCGTTGTCGTCGCCAAACGCAGCCGGAGCGTCGGATTCTTTGGCCCTCACGTCCTCGAATGCACTTCTTATGTCGAAAAAAGGAGAAGTCGCTTTTTCTCCCGAAGCTGTCGCCGTAGTTATGAATGAATTACTTATTGCAAGAAGATAGAGCAAAAAACAGCAATAACGGCGCAGTCCAGCAATCGTAAAAAACCAAACAAATGCAATGCTTTTCTCCATGTCACTTCCCTATTGGCTGCCTAACTGGTCTTACTCGTCCGACCTGCACTGTCGCTCCGGTCTGCGGATCAAATCGCAGCAACAAACCCCTCGGAGTTGCCAAGAAACCGATAATATTCTTCTCTAAAAGAAACCCAATGTCCCCTTTAGGCGCGGGGGAAAAGTTCTCGAAGGCAAAGGGTTCCGAAGCATCAGATCCGTGAGTATGAATCACGGCCTGGATAGCTCCACCCGGATACGCTGCCTTAAATGCCTCTTCCATCGCTTTAAGTTGGCTTCGGCTAAGTTGTTTTTCCCTACCTCGTTGGAGATTTTGGGCGACCAGATTGCCTTTATCATCAATACCGAAAAAAGCGCCGAATTCCTTATCGATTACAGAAAGCTTATTGCCCTCCATCGCAAGCTCAAATGCCATCTTATTCAACGGATCGTCAGCAAACTCCGCAAAGAGCCCAAGTCTTCCTGTGGTCGTAGCACCCTTTCGAGGCTGAACGGCATCAACCTCATCAGACCTGCTGCGGGCCAGCCCCGCGTTACTCAGATCATTCAACGCACTCTGCATCGCCCCGGTCACCGCACCATTGGCGAACTTCCCGCCTGTCAGTCGGGAGACCGTGCCGCCTACCAGCGCTGCCGCTGCCGTCCGCGCCGAGACGTTCGGGATGCCATTCACCCCAGCCGCTCCGGTCACGCCAGCACTGATGAAGCCGTGCCCGAACTTGCCGCCGCCCAGCACCGACGATACACCGCCCACCGTCGCGCTGGCCAGGGATTCGCCGATGTTGCCCAGGCTGCCCAGATTCGCCAGACCCAGGCTTGCCAGTCCGGTGAATGCCCCCGACAACCCGCCCTTCACGCTGGTCGTTGCAATCGTCCCCGACAAAAAGCCGCTCACCGCCGCTGTGGCCAAGGCGTTGAAAATCATGCCTTGCTTCAACAACAACAGCGCCTGGGGCCCGGCAAGTGCCGCTATCCCGATCGAAATCACCGTGAACGGCAGGCGCTTGAGGAAGTTCTTGAAAAAACTAAACCCACTCGGATCCGTATAGCTCAGCGGGTTGTTCAGCACGTAGCTGTAGCGGTTGAAGTTCTGCCCGTTGTTCGGTTCCTGGATGATCGGGTCGGCTTGCAGGAATCTGCCGAGCTTGCTGTCGTAGATCCGCCCATTCATGTGGATCACGTCCAGGCCGTCCAGCATCTCGTGGCCGGTAAAGCCTCGGTTGGTGCTGACCGGGAACACCGGCAGGTTTCTCGGGTCGACGTAGCCCCTGCGCTCGCCAAAGGCGCCAAAGTCCATGCCTTCGATGATTGCGCCGCTGGCATTGGTCACCCGCACCACGCTGCCGATGTGGTCGTGGAACAGGTACTGGGTTGTCGTGCCGGTGCTGGTGATGTCTTGCACCACGATGCCGGCGATGTAGCGCTTGGTGGTGACGCTGCCGCCCTGCTGGACGATCTCGACATTGCCCAGGTACAGGGTGCGTTTCGTGCTTTGGCCGGTGGCCGTGTCCTCGCGCTTGTAGCGCTGGCCGTCGCTGCCGTACCAGAACCGCGCCCGCTGGGTTGGGCTGGTCTGGCTGGCCAGGGCGATTTCGTGCGCCTGCTGCTCGATGCTGTAGCGGATGAAGCGGTCCTGCGCCGTGCCCGAATAATCGGCCGTGATCTGGTTGCCGTGACCGTCGTAGAAGAAGCTGCCACCGGCCGCCGCCGTCACCGCGTGCGGGCTGGCGATGCTGCTGGTGGTGCCGCTGCCCGGTGTTCCCAGGCCGCAGCCGGATCGTCCGCCGTAGCTGTAGTTCTGCTGGCTGCCGCCGATGGTCTTCTGGCACAGGTTGCCCAGTGGGTCGTAGACCTGCTCGCTGCTGATCGGGCCGGTGCCCGGACTCCAGGTGCTGGCCAGCACCCGCTCGTAGCGGGCCAGCGTCAATCGGTTCAGCGGGTCGTAGCTGAAGACTTCCCGGTACTGCCCGCCGATATCCCGGCTGAGCAGGTTGCCCGCCGCATCGAAGCCATAGCGGTCGTCCTGAATCCCACAACTGCCGCCGCTGCACACCGATTCCAGCCGGCCGGTAAACCGATCAAAGGTGCGAATGACATCCAGCGCGGTCGTGCCGCCCCGACGCTCGTGGATCACATTGCCTCGGGCATCGGTGGCCAGCGTCCGGGTGTAGGTGCTCGCGCTCGCCGGACACGTCGTCGCGACATCGCCACTGCTCGACTCGCACAGCGCCGCCGCAAATCGGGCGGACCGGGGCTTTGGTCATGCGGTGGCCGCTTGATGCACTCCGGAAACGGCGCGGCCGGATGGGTCGGCGGCGTTGGCGAATGCGGGATCCCAGGCGATTGCGGCTGGCGACGAGCAGGCGATCGACTTGCCGCCGGGCACGGTCTGGGCGCAGGCGGCATCGGGGTAGGCCTGGTCGAACAGTCGACGATAGACGAGGGCCTCTTTGCTCTGGGGTGGGTTGATGGTGTAGTCGGTCTGCGCGGCGGCCAGCTCGGCATCGCTGATGCTGGCTTCGGCGTGGTCCTTGAGCGCATCGATCCAGCCGTATCCGACACCGTCGCTGAACTGCTCCTTCTGGCGCCACAGGATGCTGTCGGGCAGCGCGCCATCGAAGGCTTCGCGGAGCACCTGTTTTTCGATCTTTCCGCTCAGTACGCGTTTGTGCTGGGCGTCCATCGACATCGCCAGCTCGATGAATTCCAGGTCCAGAAACGGCACTCGCGCTTCCACACCCCAGGCCATCATCGACTTGTTGGCGCGCAGGCAGTCGAATTGGTGCAGCGCGCCGATCTTGCGGACGGTTTCGTCGTGAAATTCGACCGCCGACGGTGCCTTGTGGAAGTACAGATAGCCGCCGAATATCTCATCGGAACCCTCGCCGGACAGCACCATCTTCACGCCCATCGCGCGAATCCGCCGGGCCAGCAGAAACATCGGCGTGGAGGCGCGGATGGTGGTGACATCGTAGGTTTCGATGTGCCGGATCACTTCGGGCAGCGCGTCCAGGCCTTCGTCGATGGTGAAGGTAAAACCGTGATGTACGGTGCCAAGGGCTTGCGCGGCGACGGCGGCGGCGGCCAGATCGGGCGAGCCTTCCAGGCCGATGGCGAACGAGTGCAGACGCGGCCACCAGGCTTCGCTGCGGTCGTCGTCCTCGATGCGCTGGCGGGCAAACATGGCGGCACAGGCCGCAATCAGCGACGAGTCGAGCCCGCCCGAAAGCAGCACGCCATAGGGCACGTCGCTCATCAGCTGGCGATGGACCGCCTGTTCAAGGCCGGCGCGCAGGGTCTGCGGGGAAACTTCCACGCCTTCGGTGATTCGATAATCGGTCCACTTCGGGTCGTAAAAGCGCACCAGCTCGCCGACTTCGCTGTCGAGGTAGTGGCCAGGCGGGAACGCGGCGACATCAGCGCACACGCCGGCCAGCGCCTTCAGCTCGGACGCCACCCACAGGCGACCACCGGAATCGTGGCCGTAGTACAGCGGGCACACGCCGATCGGGTCTCGGGCGATCAAGCAGCGGCCGTGCTCACGGTCCCAAAGCGCAAACGCGTAGATGCCATTGAGCATCCGGCCGCCGCTTTCAGCCAGAAAGCCGGGGCCGCGCTCGCGGTAGAGGGCGTTGATGATCTCGCAATCGGAATCGGTGGTCAGCGCGTAAGGGCGGGACAGCCCCGCTTCCAGCTGGCGGTGGTTGTAGATCTCGCCGTTGACCGCCAGCGCCAGCTGGCCGTCGACCGAGCGCAACGGCTGCGAACCGCCGGCCGGGTCGACGATGGCCAGACGCTCGTGGGCGAGAATGGCGCCGTCATCGGCGTATACGCCACTCCAGTCGGGGCCGCGATGGCGCTGCAACGCCGAGCGCGCCAGGGCGAGCCGGCGCAGGCCGGGCAGATCGGCATCGGCGCCGATATCGAACACTCCAAGAATCGAACACATTTCACGTACTCCAGGGCCAGAAACGAAAAAACCCGCATCGGCGATGCGGGTTTCGGAAGACTTTGAGGGCGTTCGTGCAGCCGTCTAGTCGCCAACCCGCTTGCGCGCGCAGCGATTATTCAGATTGCCATTATTGACGTTGCGCACGGGCACGCGTCCGCTGCCGGGATGGCTGTTGGACACGCTGCGCTGGCCGTCGAAAACCTGCATCCATCCAAGCTAACCGAAGACGCGAACGTATGGCAAGCGATATTTGGAGCATGGTGTTGGGCGCAAACGCTGACTACCATGAACGAGACCGACCACTCCACGCAGCCGGGGCCGGTGCCGAAGGCCGGCGCCGTGCAGCCAACCGAAGTCATCCTGCGGGCCGGAATCGAGACTCGTCAGGCAGCGCAACCGTCAGCGTCTGGCGCCACGCTTCCCGACCCGACGACCCACCGCATCAGCCGAGTCCCAACGCATGAGCCCGTCCGCTTCAACGGCCAACAACAGGCAGACCGATATTGCCACCAATCTGGCCGACATCCGCGCACGCATCGCCTCGGCCTGTGCCCGCGCCGGCCGACCGCTCGATGCGGTGCGGTTGCTGCCGGTCTCGAAGACCCAGCCTGCCGAGCGTCTGCGCGCCGCCTTCGCCGCCGGTTGCAGCGCGTTTGGCGAAAACAAAGTTCAGGAAGCGCTGGAGAAAGCGCAGGCGCTGGCCGATCTGCCGATCCGTTGGTGCCTGATCGGCCACCTGCAAACCAACAAGGCCAAGTACGCGGCGCGCTTCATCGATGAGTTTCAGGCCCTCGACAGCCTGCGTCTGGCCGAAACCCTGGATCGCCGGCTGCAGGCCGAGGGACGGGGCATGGACGTTTTCATCGAGGTCAACACTTCCGGTGAAGCCAGCAAGTTCGGTCTGCCGCCGGAGGCGGTGACGGATTTCGTGGCCGGGCTGAAGCCGTTCTCCGCGCTGCGCCCGCGCGGCCTGATGACGCTGGCGGTTGACAGCCCCGACCGCGAGGCGGTACGCGACTGCTTTCGACGGTTGCGCGCGCTGCGCGAGCGGGTCTGTGACACCGGCGCGACCGGTCAGGCCTTCGACCAGTTGTCGATGGGCATGTCGGGCGACTTCGAACTGGCCATCGAGGAAGGCGCGACCGTGGTGCGGATTGGTCAGGCGATATTCGGCGCACGGCCGGCGTGAGGGCATAATCAGTCTCCCGCAACTCCGGCCGCAGCCCCGTCATGGCAAGATCCCCCAGCCCGCATTTCTCGCACCGCTCCTGCTGCGACCGCCGATACCCTCGCCGTGGCGCGCCGTGCTCCCTCGAATCCGGCTCAACGCACCGTCACGTACGTCTTCGCCGTCTCTCGGTCCGCGCGGCGCACCACAACGGCGTCTCGACGCCCTCGCTACGGATCGGTGCGAGAAATGCGGGCTAGCAGTTTCTTTCGAATCGTCCGCCGGTTGGCGATCATCCTCGCGGTGATGCTGGTGTTGGCGGCGGGAGCGCTGTGGTGGGCATTCAGCGGCAGCTTGGCGACGCTGGATGGCGAACGCGCGCTGGCCGGACTGGACGGCGATGTGCTGATCGAGCGCGATGCGCTGGGCACGGTGACGATCGCCGCCGAAAGCGAAAGCGACGCGATGCGCGCGCTGGGCTTCGTCCATGCCCAGGAGCGCTTCTTCGAAATGGACCTGCTCAGGCGCAGCGCCGCCGGCGAATTGG
>LADL02001529.1_pt1 | contig 11260 bp, 14 predicted proteins | sample 619721 | NCBI WGS metagenome assembly LADL02 (sample SAMN03397408, study PRJNA257561) | rock porewater metagenome | biome: terrestrial; feature: Opalinus Clay rock; material: porewater; isolation source: Opalinus Clay rock porewater BRC-3 borehole | place: Switzerland: Mt Terri URL, St-Ursanne ...
CACCAAACTGCTTGAAATTGGTGAGGGAACTTCCGAGGTTCAGCGTATCATTATCGCCAGGGGCCTGGGAGCATAGAAACAAAAAACCCTCCCATGTTAAATCTATGTGTTTTCAATTTGTCTAACGGGGCAGAAAGTTTACGGTCAAATAACAATTAAATTACTATGGTAAAGCCCTGAAAAACTCAGGGCTTTACCTATCTGTTTTTCCTTGCAAAGCTACCGCTTATAGCTATAGCTGACGGCAGGCTGTCATTTCTGCTTTTTATTTCCTTTATCCCTTTTAAGCTTGCGCTGCTGCTTCTCCCAGTATTCAAGAAAATCGATGAAGTGGGTAAGCCTCTCCTTACCCTGGTCTGTCAGCCCGGCAACACGTAGCATTATATCTTCGGCGTTTCCGGCAGGATAGGTGGGTTTGCTTTCGGACAGAAGATAGCCCGCTTCTTTTAAAAGTTCCTCGTAGGGAACACATAAAGGACCGGCTATTTTCCTGAGTATTTCCGGAGACGGTACTCCGGAGGTTCCCCTGCATATTTTGGAGATGTACGTGTGGTTTACTCCGGAAAGACTTCCAAGTTTTCTACAGGAGTAGCCCCTTTTTTTTATGATGTTTTCCAGGTAAGCAGAGAAGTCCATAATAAGCCCCCTTGATGGAGATTATACCCCGGGTGGTGACAATTGGCAACATTAATTAACAATTTTGGTAAACATGCTAATATATTGTAGACAAAAGGAAACGGTGGTGTTAGTATAATGTATAATAATTTATCCGCAAGGGTGGTGGCGGGGTGCCCAGGTATACCCTGGATAATGAAAAGGTGTCCAGAATCATTGCCGGGGAGTATTCCAGTCTCCGAGCTGCCGCCAGGGCTATTGGAATCAGCCCCTCTTATCTTTCCAAGGTGTTGACCGGAAAGCGGGAGCCGGGCAGAAAGTTTATTGACGGAATACTGATGACCTTTAAAGAAATCAAATTCGAGGAGATCTTCATCAAGGTGAAAGATTAGGAAAATATAACATGAGGAGGTGTGTTGGTTGGCGTTTCCCTGTGTGTGCTACAAATGTGCCAGGTGCATCACTCTGAATACCTTAAAGGACGAGTATTGTTTATTCGTGGAAGAAAAAAATTGTCAGGATAGTTACTGCCATAATTGTGATTTTTATTGTGAGAGGTTTATTGACAAAATGGACGAGAGAAAGATCGACAGAAATATGTATTTTGTTGAGGTGTAATATAAAGCTGTAAGCTATAAGCTGTAAGCTATAAGCTGTAAGCTTAAACATAAGTATGTTCGGAGAGCCTTAAGGCTCTCTTTGTGTTTGTAAAAAGGAAAAAGGACACCCTGCGGCAAATAGTGGATATAGCATATAATTAAGTGCCCCCCACAAAGGAAAAAAAGAGTTTTTTTCCTTTGTGAAAACCTGAGTCTTTAGCTTATAGCTTATAGCTTATAGCTTATAGCTTACACAGCTTACAGCTTACAGCCAGAAAGGTTGTCGCTTATGAACCGAAAAGATCACAGACTTTGGGATGCCCATGTTCATCTTTTCCCGGATAGGCTGCTTGAGGCCATATGGAAATGGTTCGATAACAATAAGGTTGAAATGCCATACAGGGGATTGGGCTGTGGTGAGATCACCGGACATCTGGCTGAAATGGGGGTGGAAAGGGCGTTTTTACTTGTTTATGCCCATAAGCCCGATGTATCGGCTGATATAAACAGGTGGCTGAGCCAGTATGTTTTAAAAAACCCAATGTACCTGCCCTTCGGATGCGTACACCCCCAGGATCGGAAGCTGACCGGGGTTATGGAAGAGGCCCTGGATCAGTTTAAATTCTATGGCCTAAAAATTCATTACTCGGTAATCCAAATGAGGGCCGACGATTCAGGTTTTACTCCTATATACAAAAAGCTGGAAGAAATGGGCAGGCTACTGGTGGCCCATGCGGGTACGGCCCCCATTCCCGGGGGATGGCTGGGCATGACTGTTTTTGAAAAGGTGCTGGATGCTCATCCGGGAATGATGGTCCAGTTGGCCCACATGGGTCATTATGAGCTGGACAGGGTGGTATGCCTGATGAGAAAATACCCCAACCTCTACCTGGACACCGCCTGGGCCATGGGAAACAATTTCTTTCAGGTGGACCGGGAATCCATAAAGGAATTAATAACCGAGTTTCCCCAAAGAATACTTTATGGTTCCGATTTCCCCATAATACCGGAGGATCCTCGTAATGAGGCCGGTAAAATACTGGACTTATCACTGCCTGAAGCGGTTACCGGGGGGATCCTCTGGGGCAATGCCGAGAAGTTGGTGGAGAGAATATTACTATAGGCAAAAAAAGCTTACAGCTGTTTTTAACACCCCTGGGCTACCCCTCATACCAGCCCAGGCTCCGCCCCCGCAAACCGCTGAACGAAATTGTCTTTATAAACCAGTGGGGGACACGAATAGAATGAAGCTGAGAGCTGACGGGCACCCTGAAAATAGCTATAAGCTGTAAGCTTTTTTGTCTCATGATAATAAATCTCTCAATGTCCCGGGGCTAATTTATTTTTATTAGCAGTCTCTAGTTTGCGATCAGGGTACTGACTGCTGAAAGTTTGTTCCATTCTAATGGACAGAGGGAATAACATCTGATATAATTAATTGGTATAATAACCAAATTTTAGAGGTAAATAGTATGGATACCGCTGAATTTCAGGAATTAGTACTACAGCAACTGAAGGTGCTGACAACAAAAGTTGATAATGTAGATAACCGCATTGCTTCCGTTGAAAAAGTGCAGGTTGAAATGGCATCCCACCTTGCTTCCGTTGAAAGAGGGCAACTGAGACTCGAATCTCGGATGGAAAGCGAAGTCATTGACAAGATAAAAGCGCTTTTTGATGACAGAGAAGTCCAGAATGAACGGCTTGATCGTATTGAAAGCAAGCTGGATTTAGTGACCTCAGACACAGGATATCTAATGTCCAAAGTTGTCAGGCTGGAAGCGCTGGCGAAATAATATATAAAAAGCTGATTTAGATTAACGAAACGAGGGTCACTCCAAAATTTTTTTGGGGTGACCTTTTTTAAGTCTGGGGTAGAAGCAACAACAAATTCACTAAGAGGGGACGAATCCCCGGCTCGAATCCATTGAACCAAAGTGGTAAATATAGTATAGTTAGCTGGTAGATTATATAATTTAATCGCAAATAATCAATAATTTGGCTATTAAGTTGTATGAAACCCAGAATTGCTGTAAGGAGGAATATTAAATGAATTGGAAAAGGATTCTCTTATTACCGTTGGTTTTTCTGCTGCCGGTTTTCTTTATCTGCCCCTCGGGGGTGTTGGCCGGGACTTTCAAAGATGTGCCGCCAGGAGGAGCCTACACCCCGTATATAACCTTTTTATCCGAAACAGGAATACTAAAGGGATACCCCGATGGAACATTTAGGCCCGGTAACAGCCTCACCAGGGCAGAGGCCGTTACGGCTCTTTCCATCGCGGGCAAAATAGCCCCATCAGGCACTGAATCAGTTTTTACAGACGTAACACAGGAACACTGGGCAGCCGGCTTTATAAACGCAGGAGTGCAGTCCGGCATACTAAAGGGCTATTCAGATGGCACCTTCAGGCCGGATAATACAGTCACCCGGGCAGAGCTGGCCGCCCTGCTGGTGAACCTTTCCGGGATCGCGGAAGCATTATCTCCGGGCGCGGTCACTTATATACCCACCGGCCACTGGGCAGACGGGGTTATAGGCGCAGCTATAAAGGAAGGCTTCTTTCTGTATTCCTCAGGCGAGAGTTTTAATCCCGACAATGCCGCCTTCAGGGAGGTATTAGCCAGGGGCACAGCCCTGGCCGTTACCAGCAGCCCAAAACTTAACGCCGTAACTTTGACCGGCACTATTTCACCGGTCGGGGGACAAGTCTGGCTGACCACCCAGGGAAATGAAAATATTTTAGAAAACGGCAGCCCGATAACTTCTGGCAACGTGGTCAGAACCGGGGCTGAAGGGGAGGCCGAAATACTTTTTGCCGACGGCACCGGTTTTTTGGTTAAGCCAAATACCTATATGATTATTACAAGGGCAAAAGGCCGGGTGGCTATAAAATCCGATGGAAAACCCGTTAACATAACCGAAGAAATGGAAATAAAACTTGATTCAGGAAAGATTATAGGGAGCAGTGTGCTGCGGCAGGAAGAAGGACCGGTTAAAACCGCCTTGCTGGACAGAAAACCCATAATGATGGCCTCAGCGTCACGGGATCATTATATTATTGCAGACGCTTTAAACCAGGATCAGCCCGGTCAGGGATCGGTGAGGGTGGTTACGCCCTTTGGCACAATCAGGGCCAATGGATTTTGGATAAATGAGGTGTCTACCTCGGGACAGACCACCACCGCACTTACCAGGGCCATCACAGTAACGTCAAACGGCGTGGCAGTGCAGGTCAAACCGGGCCAGTCCTCCCAAACCACATCAGCCTCAGCGCCTCCCGGAACTCCCAGGGCAATGACTTCCCTGGAGGCTGCCCAATGGGTTCAAGATCAGAAATGGGTAACGGAACAGGCTGTTAAAATATCAAAGCTAGACCTTGTAAGCATTATTGGATCTCCGGCAGCAAACCAGTCCGGTCTAGTGGATACCGTCAATAAGTCAATTTCCACCGCTCAAAACACTGCTACCACCAAACCCGCGGCCGCGGTCGGCCCAAGCGGCCCAAGCGGCCCAAGCGTAGGCACTGCAATTACCCCCAGTATAGTATATAGTATGAATTATACTCCCATCGCCGATGGATATAAGGTCAATATTTATCTCAACAGCCTGGCCAATGCCACATATATAGAATACACCTTTGAATTTGACAATACAAAGCTTAGTGCCGTCGCATTAACACCCGATCTTATAGGTATACTGACTGCCTTTGCCGGTCAGGAGGACCTTGATATCGGTGATATAGCCATTGACTCAGGCTGGATCATCAATGGAGGCAAAACTTATAGAACTATCCAAACCAAACAGTTTGAAACCGAAAAGGCACTGAACTACAGCGGCAGTCCGGCTCATTTACTATCCATTAATATGAAAAGACTGAGTCCGGGGGCAACCAACATAGTTATTAAAAACATAAGAGTCTCTTACGGAAGCACCTCAAAAAGCATGTCCAATGTGACCTTAAGCATACCCTAAACTTCATATGCCACTAAATACTTATTGCCTAAGAACCCCGTAATTTTACGGGGTTCTTAGGCATAAATGAGGCTTTTATCCGGATGACACGACACCAGGTTAATGTTACAATAGGTTATATGTAAGTAAGAATTGATGCAGGTGATAGAATATGTTTAAAAAAGTACTCCTGATCGTAGTGGTTCTTTCTCTTGGATTTGCCGGAGGCCTGGTCTTCCGGGATTACTCGGGGAAAAAGCAGGACAGCACCCTGATTCCGGTGCAAAACTATAACAACGAGACTGTTTCAAAGTCACCGGATAATGAGAAACCGGCTGAAAAAGTGCCAGCAGTTACTCCGCCACCTTTAGAAACAAAGCCAGAGATTAAAAATAGCACCTCTGCCGCCTCTCTGGAAGAAAAAAAACCAACCGCCCCGGAAGAATCCGGGACGCCAAAACCGGTTGCGGCAAACCAGGATCAAACCCCTACACTGCAAAGCGGTATAGAGCAAAAGTACAATTCCAGATTTCAATCCCTGGCCTCGTTATACGAAGGAAAGCTCAACGGGCTGGTGGGGGCCGCCATGCTGGAGTATAATACCGCCAAAAAATCCGATCCAAAGGCCGACATAAAACCTCTTTTCGATAAATACTATGCCCAGGGAAAATCCCTGGAAGCTGAGTGCGACTCCCAGTTCTACTCCATTCTGGCAGCCTTTGAAAGCGAACTTGCAGCCAATTCCCTACCCCTTGAGGCAGTCGCCAGGGCAAGGCAGAGTTATGAGTCCAGGAAAAGCTCCCGAGCTGGCCAGCTCACCCAGGTGAACCAATGAAGATTCCCACCTCGCACCTCTCGTTTCTTACCCCATTGACATTTCGTCGGTGACCGAGCTTGGAGACAGCCTACAAAAAAGTTATCTACTCCTACATAATAATAAAACCCCCGGAAATCCGGAGGTTTTATACGTTTAAATAAAATTGGTTAACCGATTATCTGAAGAATCTTTACTATCACTATAGATCCAAAAGCGAACAGAAGAGGTACTATTCCGGTATTTAAAACACTTTCCAGCTTTGATGCTGGCATTGAGATTGTCCCGTTTTCATTCATCTGGGCTGAGTATGCTCCACTGAGTTCTTTTATAATCAGTAATACAATCAACGAAATGACTGCTATCATACCCAACTGCGCTACCAGAGGTGTACCAGCCACTGTTGTGACCGTGGATGCTGTGGCTGCAGCTGTAGTAGTCGTTGTTGCAGCCACTGTGGTTGTTGTAGTTGTAGTGGTTACAGTTGAAATCATATATTGGTCTCCTTTGTTCCAGTAGATATTTGGCTTGGTATAGTAGTTCTTGTCCACCACTATATGGGTATTATAGCATTTTATACGACGAAAAGCCAACCCATTTTAAAAATTTATTTTAAAAAATTTGGCCAGACGATATAAAGAAAGGTATTAGTCATTCCGTGGGCAAGGGTGATTCCAATAATCGTCCCGAAGCGTTTATACGCGTAGGTGAAGAGCAGGGCGACGGCAAAAACGAAGAATATGTCCAGAATTTTAAGGTGTGTAATGTGAAGAACGGCGAATATGTAGCTAACATACAGGACCGCAAACTTTGAGCCAACCCCGTCGGCAAAGGCCTTGAACATAACTCCCCGGAAGGCTAACTCCTCCATCAGCCCGGTGAAAACAAGAAGAATTATGGCCGGCAGCCATATGTTGCCCAGGGTCACCGGTGTAATAATTGCCTGGGGCTTGAGAATCATATATTCAATATAACCAAGCCCAATTCCCACCAGCCCAAAAAGCAACTGCCCGGGGATTTTGGAAAAGTTAAAGCCCAACTCCGGGGCCTTATAGCTATTTAACCTGGCCACAGTAATGGTTGCCGCGATGAGTGGGGAGCCGATGACGGCATACCAGTAATATACCGGTATGCCGGCCAGGGGCATGGCCAGGCTCATCATCCTGATAAGAGGGGCAAGGGCCAGCGTAAGAAGCATTTTAGAGGTTTCAGTCCGCCCAGCCAGGGATGAGTGAGCCAGCACGGCAATCAGCAGGCAGGCATGAATTAACATGCCAATCACTATATTGCCGTAGCCCACCACCACCTCGGCGGCAGTTATTAAAGCGGCATAGGCGCAGCAGAAAACGATATCCTTTCGCTCCTGAAGACCTGCCTGACCCGGGGTATCCATCTTTATCCCTGTTTCAATTTGCCCCACACTCATTTAATCACATCCACCCACAAATGAAGATTTCGGTACCGATCTGTCTCATCCTTCTTGTAAAGCAAAAACTCCACCTTTATTTTCTGGCCGGTTTCCTTCACCGAAAAACTCAACGGGTTTTCATACTTACCCTCGTGATCCAGCTTTATGGAGTCAATGCTTTTAATAACCTTATCAGCCACTCTGATTTCCACCTTGTAATCCACGGCACTGTACTCATGGTTTACCACTCCCAGTATCACCGTTGCCTCCTCTTCGGCCTTAAGCTCCCTGGGGTAGCCTTCGGCTTTACCTCCCGGCCCCAGTATATAGAACTCGGTAAATTTTTCACCCACCTTGGGTGTTGTAATGACGTAGGCCAAAGATCCCAGGGCAAACAGTATTGATACCACCAGCAGTATTGAGAGGACCCTGTCCAGCCTGGACATTCCCTTCCAGTCGGGTGGGGTAATGTTAAGCACCAAAGCCAGACGTTTTTCTTCAGGAAGCTTCTTTCTCCGGTACCATCCCAGTAAAGACATGGCCAATATAAAAAACATAAGTGAAATCAATATCGGATAAAGGCGGATTCCCCAGGGAGTATAGTTCAGTATCAGTCCTATAAGGGGAACCACCGCAATACTCAGGCCAAAGCTCAAAGCCACCCGTTCAATCCCGTCCAAATCCTCCCGCCCCGGGAATAAGGCAGCTATAAGGGTGTAGCCCGGGAAAAAAAGCACGAAGGGCAGTCCCAGGGCCACCCGGAGGGCATGATTGTCAGCCACGGTTATTATAAAGGCCAGTGCCAGTGACAGTACTCCAATGACAGCAAATTCGTTTTTTATAGTAAGCTTCATATATTTCTGGTTACCCCTCAAAAAAATCCCCCTCCAAGGGGGCAATAAGTCATAATTCAACAATATATCTTATTATTCCTTTTTTAGTGGTTGAAAAAAATGCCATTTTGCAAACTTGGATTGCCCTGGCTATAAGCTATAAGCTGTATGCTTTTTTGACACACTTTCCTCTACGGCCACCATGGATAATGAACTTTATGTTGATTATGTTCACGTATCGGATTGATTTATCCAGTTCAACGGAAGCAATTCCAGGTAACTATTTTTTTTCTTCCACGTTTCACCAATAGTTAAAGGATTTTGTTTCTACATGGTGTAATATTACTGCTACAAAGGGCTGAACATTATGGGACTCTCTGCTAAAAAAAGAAATGCCCTGGCCGTGGCCGAAGGTATATTGTCTAATCTATTTGATCCAGTATCAACTTGCGTTACCTGTTAATTAAAATGTTCATGTAAACCTAAACAGATGGAATTACCCCTTTCATAAATAAACATTACAAAAAAATGTTGGGAGAGATGTTCATTTGAAAGATAATTTCAAGTTTTATTTTCCGATCAGAGTCAGGTATTCCGAAATTGATGGGCAAAAAATTGTGTTTAACGGTGTCTACCTCACTTATATGGACGTTGCGTTCACTGAATATATACGCAAAATTGGGATTACCCTGAACAACCTGGACGGACAAAAATTTGACTTCGCAGTTGTCAAGACAACCCTTGAGTTTAAAAAACCAGCATATTTTGATGAGATTTTGGAAGTCTACTGCCGGGTATCTCAGATAGGAAACAAGAGTTTTAACGTGGAGTTTGAAATATACAAAGAGGACTCTACCCTTGTTTTTGTTTCAAACCTTATTTATGTCGGGTTTGATCCTGGTTCTGGCCAGAGTGTGGAAGTCCCGGCCTTCTTCAGGGATGCCATTAAGGGCTTTGAGGGGGATATTTAAAAATTATTATGGAACATAATAAACCAGGACTGCAAGGTTTCCTCCAAAAATGACTTGAGCATCATTCTGGAGAGAATATGAACAAATAATATGTATGCCGCCTGGCACCGGAGACTAAATAATGTTGAGGTTAAAGGAAATCCTATGGTATAATCTTACAGAAGTTCCTTTGCCATTTAGAGAATTTTTCATCTTGCCTGATAAGGAATGAAACACTGCTGTATTTGAGGTGAGGTTAATGTCGCGGGAGGAAATTATTGGCATCATTGCGGAATACCTGGTCAGGCAACCCTTCGTGGCTGCGGCTTATCTTTTTGGTTCGGCCGCCCGGGACTATATGCACGTGTACAGTGACGTTGACATTGCCGTCTTATTCAAAGCCGGGGCTGGAGAAAAACCGGCGCTTTTTGACAGTCGTCTTCAAATGGAAATGGATTTGAGTGATCTCGTAGGCCGGTCGGTACAAATTGTGGATTACGATATGGCTTCTCCTTATCTGAGGCATCAGATAAGGAAGTACGGCAAAGTGATTGTCGATAAAGAACCAAAACTCAGGATGACAAAGGAGGTTTCGTCCCTTCGTCAGTACCTTGATATGCTGCCGGTATACAATTATTGCATTGATGCAGCGTTAAGGAGGTTATGATCAGTGGTAGACAAATCCCTTGCCAAGAAGAAAATAAGCCGTTTGGCCGAATACATTTTCGATTTGGAAGAACAACGGGGTGTTTCAATAGCCGAGTGGGAAAGCAGTAAGATGCTGCGCAACCACATTGAACGTACCCTCCACAAGGCAGTGGAGGCGTGCCTTGACATCGGCAAGCACATGATAGTGGGTCTGGGACTCCGTACGCCCGAGGATTACAAGGACTTAATGGTAATTCTGACCGAGGCTGGAATACTCCCTAATGAAAAGTTAAATCAGTTCGAAAAGAGATTATAAATGCAGGACTATTGAACCTATAAAATTTATCAATGTCGCCGTCAGGCACCGGAGACCTTGTTGTTTGAGTTACTCGGAAATGCTATAATATCTAAAATAGTATTTATCCATGAATGGGGTTGTATGGATAAGAAAAAGCTCCTTAAAAACACAATGGATGGAACCATAGGAACTGTGCCTGTGAAATTGTGATAGAGATTATGGAGGTAAACCCAATATGAGTGTACAAAAAGAAGAACTCTATCGCTTAATAGATACGCTACAAGAGAAGGAAATGCAAATCGCCAAACGTTTTTTAGAGTTTTTAATAACTGAACCTGATGATGCATACTGGGAAAGAATCCTAAAAAGCCCACCTTTTGACGATGAACCACTTTCCGAAGATGATTTGGCAGCCATTTTGGAAGCCGAAAAAGATATAACTGGAGGCCGGGTGAAGCCCTGGGAACAAGTCAAAAGGGACTTAAATCTAAGAGGCTTGTCATTACCAGACAGGCGGAAAAAGACCTGGAAGGGCTGGATAAGAGGGTAAGGATAAGAATCCGGGCAGCGTTGGATAAGATGATTACCAACGTACAAGCCGTAGACCTGAGAAAACTGGAAGGCTATACCGACCTTTGGCGTTTGAGAGTTGGCGATTGGCGTGTTATACTACGGATTGCCGGAAAAGAAGTAACAGTCTATGCACTGCGTATTAAGCACCGAAAAGAAGTCTATAAATAATACCATATTTTGCCATGAAACTCGCTATTAAAGCAGACTTTCACTATTTTGGCTCCTAGCTCCTGGATTCTCAAGCGCCCGTCAGGGTGCTTTTATAATTTTTTGGGGGACTCTGGTACAGCCAGGCCGTATTGATGATATCCTTTTATATCCGAAAAACGTGGTTGTCATACCAGCCGAACTTGATTTGAACAGCGCCCTGGCCACCAGTACTGCAGTGTCACCCCTGGCGGCGGTCCGGGTACTGTAAGGGGATGCCCATCCCCGCGATATTACGAGTCGGACTTGATTTTTCCGGGAAATCAAAATTTCTGCTTAGTGATATTTATGGCACCGGAGACTCTCCAGGAGGTGACTAAGATGTCTATAAGTTAATATGTATGGTGCCTGGCACCGGAGA
>LADL02001834.1_pt1 | contig 11235 bp, 7 predicted proteins | sample 619721 | NCBI WGS metagenome assembly LADL02 (sample SAMN03397408, study PRJNA257561) | rock porewater metagenome | biome: terrestrial; feature: Opalinus Clay rock; material: porewater; isolation source: Opalinus Clay rock porewater BRC-3 borehole | place: Switzerland: Mt Terri URL, St-Ursanne ...
ATTGTGTATCGGGCTGAATTTTGCCCGTCGTACTTATTCATGCATCATGCAAGAATAGGCAGACGACCTGTTAAAATTCCCTGCGGCTGCGATCAGCAGAGACTGACTTTGCACCAAAACACTTTGGCGATGCATAGGACGTTGGCAGATCATTTGCCCAAGCCGTTCTTGCCGCCGCCTTCCATAGTCATTGCGCCAAAATGCCAAGGCTTCAGTTAATTCCTGCCAATCCGCAAAATGGTTCCATCTGCTTCGTCGGTCGCGGCGTAGAGCCGACCGTCGGGACCCTGCCGAACATCTTTCAGGCGCTGATGCAGACCATCCAGCAAGACTTCCTGCCGAATTTCCTGAAGCTTGTCGTTGAAAACGACCCTGATCAAGGCACCCGTCCCGTTGATCTGTCCTCGCCGGGAACTGGCAACGAACAAGTTGTTCTTCCAGTTTGGAAGGGCATCGCCCGTATAGAATGTGATCCCGCTAGGAGCGATCGAAGGCGACCAGATCATGACCGGCGCTTCCGTTCCGGACCCCACTGGGTTGGACGACAAGCGTGAACCGCCGTGCTCGGTCCCAAAGGTAAACTGAGGCCACCCGTAATTTTTGCCGGGAAGCAGTTCATTGAGCTCGTCTCCGCCAACTGGACCATTTTCCGAGGCGATGACGCGGCCTGAACGTGGCTCTATGGCGAGGCCCAGCGGGTCGCGATGGCCGTAAGTCCAGATCTCCGGCCGGGCACCTGGCTTTCCCACGAATGGATTGTCGGCCGGAATGCTGCCATCCCGCATTATCCGAAGCACTTTGCCATAGATGTTGTCGGTGCGCTGACAGGCCTCCAGATCGACGACGCTCAATCCCCCGACCGACAGGAACAGGTCTCCGTTTCGGCCAAACAATATCCGCGAGCCGCCCGGAGCGACGGCCTCCTCACCCACCAACAGGTCTTTCACATTGGACAGCCGAAGTCCGTTGAGCTGACCGCGCGCCAGAATGACCGCAGATGTTATCCTTTGGGTGCCAGGATCCAGCCCGATCGGTTTGTTGTAGGTGAAATAAATCACGCGGTTGGATGCGAAGTCCGGATCGACCGCAACCTCCTGAATGCCGAACATGTCTTCAGGATGCCAGTGAGGTGGTTTGCCGTAAGCTGGGATTTTGCCGATCGGTTCAGTCATCAATTCCGGGGCCTGGCCGGTGGCATTCCGCACGAGACGCAGGCGTTCCCCGCGTTCGACAACCAAAGCGTCACCTCCCGGAAGGAACGCCAGACTGTAAATGTGCGAAAGACCGCGCGCGACGACTTCGACTTTGATTTTCGGCTCTTCAGCAGAAGTATAGGCAAATGGCCCCGAGCCGGGCAGGGCGGACGACAGGCCGACCTCCTGGCCTTCTTCTGCCTGGGCCTGAGTGGTCAGATGCGCAAGGAGTGCTGCCACCAGCAGGGCGCTTGCCCTAGCGTGCGCGTTCCGTTTTTTGGGCGCGCGCCAACCATAGACCATTGCTCACTCCTGCACGTGCTTTTGGGATCAGTCATAAAACAATCCCCGGAATGCAGGCCCTGCACTCCGGGGATATCAAGTTGTCAGAAATTGTAGCTGACGTTCACGCCGACTGTACGCGGTTGGGTGTAGTTGAACCAGTTGGGATTGAAGGTCGACTGGTTGTTGAAACCACCGCCAAGCACGCCACGCTTGTTGGTAGCATTCTGGACAAACACCTGCACAGTAAAGTCATTGATATCAAGACCAGCGTTCAGGTCCAGCGACGCATAGTCCGGATATACCTGCCGCAGCGGCGCATCAGGTGCGGTGCCATCGGGCGCCTTATTGACAAACTCGCCACGGCGCTGACCGACATAGGTCAACGCAGCGCCAAAGCTTGCCGTAATGCTCTCCGTTACCGGCGTGACGTAATCGACCGAGAAGCGGCCTGACCACTTGCTGGTGTAAGGAAGGGCATCCCCCTTGAGGCCGAACAGCGCATTGGAAGCGATGTCCTGCGCAAGTTTCGCGTCGATATAGGCCCCCCATGCCTTCACGCTCAAGCCCTCGGCGGGACGAGCTTCAAGCGAAAGCTCGATGCCCTTGCTGCGCGCCTTGCCGGCATTGCCGTTGTAGGTGAAGCCATTCTCCCCGATAAGCTGGGAGATCTGGATGTCTTTCCAATCGATCAGGAATGCGGAGACATCATAGGACAAAGTGCGGCCCAGAAGGTCGCCCTTTGCACCCAATTCATAGTTGATGATCTTGTCGGGCTTGAACTGGCACGGAACAGGAACCGCTGAGAGCGGGCTGTCGCAGTTCGCGTTGGTACCGCCCGGACGGTAGCCGCTCGCCACGCGGCCATAAATCATATGATCCGGCGAGGGCTTGAACCGCGGCGAGACTTGATAGGTAAAGGACTGGCCGTCCGCTTTGGGGTTAGTGGAGGCGAGGATGACTTGCCCGCCAGGGATTGGAACTTCATTTTCGTCCAACAACGGGAAAATGTTCCGTTCGTTGTGGCTGAAATTCTGCTTATTTTCACTGTAGCGGCCGCCGAACTGCACGTCGAACTGGTCCGAAAGGCGCACGGTCGCGTTACCGAACAGCGCCCATTCATCAAATTTCAGAGAATCCCGCCACTTTATGGGTGTACCATAAATTTCACCCGTATTCGGATTTGAAGCATTCGCGTTCACTGTATATTTGGCGTCTTCATGGGTGTAAAATCCACCGGCAATCCAGTCGATGCTCTCGCCAATGCCACCTGACAACCGCAGTTCCTGCGAGTATTTGTCCACGTCATAGGTTTGGAGAAAAATGTCGCCGAACTCGGTTACCGAGGGGAAAACCCCCGGAAATACAAAGAATGTCAGACCAGTGTTGGTGAAGTCGACAAGGTCATAGTTCTCACTGCGAGAGAAAGCGCTGATCGAGGTCAGTTTTACCGCGCCAAGATCGGCGTTCATGACGGCGCTGTACATCTGGTTTTCGGCGCGCGAACGGCCGGACCCAGCTATGTCGGTCTGTTCGCTGCGTGAGCCGGTAGTGATGTCGGCATTCGACGAGCCATAGATATTGCGCAACTGGTACATCGCGCCGAGCTTCAGCGAGAAGGAATCGCTTGGCTGCCACAGCGCAGACAAGCGACCGCCGGTTACTTCAGATGAATTTACATCACTCTTGCCCGTGCGGATGTTGTCGATGTAACCGGGTTCATCACGATGAAATGCGCTGGCACGCACAGCAAACGTTTCGCTGACGGGCACGTTGACCGATCCACGGAGATTGTAGCCCAGGGTGCCGCCGGCGTCCTTGACCATCGAGACGCCACCACCGAGAGTGCCGCTTAGCTCGTCCGTCGACGGGTCGACGGTCACGTATTTCATCAGGCCGCCGATGCTGCTGGCTCCATAAAGCGTGCCCTGGGGGCCGCGCAGCACTTCGATACGCGCCAGTTCGCTCGGATCGAGATCAGGAGCCGAACCGAACAGGCCGCCCTGACCGGTCGAGGAGCCATAGGGCACGTCGTCGATGGTGTAACCGATAGTGGGGTTGCCGGTCACTGGACCAGTGGTAATTCCACGGATTGCCAACTGAGAACGACCATTTTGGAACTGCAGGTTGACCGCGGGAACGCTGGAGAAGAAGTCCTGCGCCCTGTTCTGGTTCTGGGCGAGAAGAGTATCGCCGCTTACCGCAGTGATCGGAACCGGGACATCCTTCAGTCGCTCCTCGCGCTTTTGCGCGGTGACGATAATCTCGTTTGCGTTTTGCGTAGCGCTGTCGGGTGATTCCTGGGCACTTGCCGCTCCACAAAATGCCCAAAACAGCACGGACCCAGAGCAAAGTGCCGTGGTCGCGTGAGTCAATTTACGCTTTATTACAACCATGTTATCCCCCCTTAGAGATAGAATTTAGGACTTAGTATTATTACTATTTTCCTGGTCTTTGCCAGTATGACCTATTCAACAGATATTTACGTTAAAATGTATCATCATTAAGATGTTTGGTATTTATTTGGCTATAATTCTTCTACGAATAGATGAAGAACTCCAACGTAGGCTCATGAACTGTCCAGACGTTGACGCTACCCTTGAGGAAAGAGGCGCAACTTCCGGCCTTCAATTCGTGGACATCCCCGCCTGACGTTTCGACGGTGAGGTGGCCATGAATGATGTAGACCAGTTCATCCTGATGGCACGGCACGGCTGTGCTGCCGTTCGCCTGTTCCGGCGTCGCGCGCCAGAAGCCTGCAGAGAGCTTTCCCTCGCCATCGTCGCGCAGCATGTGAATTTCACCGACCTCGAAAGGTTGCCAGTCTTCAGCGGCAATCGAGCTACTGATGATATCGGGAATATTCATAGGAATTTTCGCTTCCTTGATAGAATAATGCAGCGCGACCGAAATTAACCGAAATTATGGGTCGCCAATACAGCTACGTCAGTCCTGGCCCTTCGCCTTTTAGTTTGCGGTTCAGCGGCCTTGTTTCAGAACGCTTTCGTCATGGTGACACCATAAGTCCGCGGATCGCCGTGCTTGGTGAAGTAGATGCTCATTGGAGAGAAGGGCACCGACTCGTTCAGATACTTCGTTTCGAAGAGGTTTTTCACATAACCCGAAACCGTCAGCCCCGTGCTCTCATCCTCGAAGTTGATGAAGGCGTTGGTGATCGTGTAGCCTTTCTGGTTGGCGAACGGATCCTCGTTGTTGTCGAAATATTGCAGGCTGTTGTATGTCGCTTCGACCCGTGGCGTCAGCGTCATGCCTTCGATCAGCGTGAAGGCGTATTGGGCGGAGGCCGTCAGGTTCAGGCGCGGCGCGAGTGGCAGACGATTGCCAGAGAGCGCTGCCAGATTGGCGATTGTTACCTTCTTGATCTTCGCATCGAGAAGTGTGCCAGCCAATTGCAGCTTCATTCCAGCAACAGGACGCAGGGCCAGATCGAATTCAACGCCGTAAGTCCTAGCGCTGGCAGCATTGACAACCTGCGTAACGGGAAACCCGTTGTCGGTGAAGTTGAACACCTGCATATCATTGAAGTCGTTCAGGAAACCTGCAAGGTTCAGCGTGATTGCGCGGTTAAGCCAGCTAGACTTCAGGCCCACTTCATATGCATTCACATATTCGGGTTCTACCGTGCTGAACTCTTCCGGCAGGAACACGGTGCCATTGAAGCCGCCGGTCTTGAAGCCCCGGTTGAAGCTCGCATAGAGCAGCTTTGTCTGGTCAATCTGATAGTTCACGCCGAGCTTGTAGGTTGGCGCCTTGAATGTGCGCTTCGTGTAAGCGTCAACCAAAGCGGTCGGCGAGCCCAGAGGAACGAAGACACCATCGTCGACCGTCAGGAAGCTGATGCTCTTGTTTTCGTAGGTGTATCGCGCACCGGCAATCAGGCTCAGCTTGTCCGACACCTGATAGGTGAGCTGCCCGAAAGCCGCATAATCGGTCGTCTTCTGGTTGTAGCTCTGGTCACTTATGCCACCCAGGAACTCCGTGATGTTGCTGGCCTTCAGGCGCTCTTGGAAGAAATACAGTCCGCCAACCCAGGACAGCGGGCTGTCATTGTCCGACGCCAGACGCAGTTCCTGTGAAAACTGCCGGCTGATGTCGTTGTAATCGACCGTCGCGACCTCGGCGGGTGAGGCATCGGTATCTTCGAAAGTCGAGTAGCGCGTCCGGTCATAGGCCGTGACGGAAACGAGGCTGGCGCCGCCAAGATCGGCCTCAACCCGCAGAATGCCTCCCTTTTGACGGATGCGCTCCCGCTCATCCTGATAGGGGCTCGAGATCGTGTAGAAATCTTTGTTTGCAACAAAGCCGTTGACGTCGCCCAGTTCGCCGGTGCCGGTGGGGACCAGCCCGCGGCTGTAATAGTAGTTCGGGTTGGCATTGGTGTTTGCGGCATGCACATTGGCAACGATCGTGACATTTTCGCTTGCCTGGTACCGCACGATGGCGCGGCCCGCATATGTCCGATACCCGTAAGTGCGGCGGTTCGTGACGTCATTGAACTCAACCCCGTCGCGACGGTCATACATGCCTGCAAATCGCACGGACAGGTTTTCGGCCAGCGGGATGGTGATGCCACCTTCCATGCCGTGCTGGGTAAATGTCCCGGCGCTTGCAGTGACATAGCCCTCCAGAGTGTCGCCAGGCTGGGTGGAATTGAAGTTGATCGCGCCACCGGTGGTGTTCTTACCGTAGAGAATGCCTTGCGGACCTCGCAGCACTTCTACGCTTGCCAGATCGTACATCTGAGCCAGCTGGCCGGAACGCGCGGCGATGAACACTTCGTCCTGATAGACGCCGACCGCCTGCTGATCGGTGGCATTGAAGCTTTTGAAGCTGATCCCTCGGATGGCAAACACCGGTTTGGAAAACTGAAACGATCCAGCAATCTGCAAACCCGGCGTGGCGATCGCGAGGCTGCGAGGGTCGGTGATGTGCGATTGCGCCAACGCGGCGCTATCGAACGCGGCGATCGAGATGGGCACCTTCTGCAGCGGTTCGGCGCGGCGCTGCGCGGTTACAATGATTTCCCCTTCGGAGGCCGCGTCATCTCTCGCCTGAGGAGTCGAGGCGTCCTGAGCCAGTGCTGCGTAGGACGAGCCGGAGAGTGTCGCTGCGATAAGCGAGCGCGCAAACCATCTTAGAGCCAACGAATGTGCAGCCATGATTTTACATCCCTGATAGCGCAAATTTAGGTATTTGCTTTAAGCTTAAAACTGTTGGTATGCGGAACACTTGTCAAGCGATATTTCCTGCGAAGAAAATCGCTGTCTCACCGGACAGGGGCTGTGGGCGACGGCCCGTGTCACCTGATCTGCCTGTTGCTAGAACAGCACCAAGGTCAGCCTTGTGCCGTCAGAGGCCGCACCACCGCTGTTCACGCACTGCTGCCTACGAGACGGGAGTTGCGCTTTCATCGTGCCAGGCAGTTCCCAGCTGTGGCGTCCTTCGCCTTGATGCCGGCTGGTCTAGGATCTCTTATTCTCCGTCCCCGTGTGGATAGGCGACCTGAGATTGACCGGCTTATAGTTTAAGCCTAAAATAATTCGTGCCATTTCGGCGCTGGTGTGTATTCTCCTAATCGGCGGAACTTTCCTTGCTCGAATACGCAGCCGACTAGCTGGAGGATCACGATGGAGAAGAAAGTGGGGGCTCTCTGGCAGTTGTTGCGTGAATGCATGGCATCGCGCAGACAAAATGAAGATGCGGGAAGCAATCTGGCATGCCTTCGTTTCGCGGCGGCGCCCGCAGTCCCAACTCTTGGGCTGGGCTAACCAGTGGCAACTCCGGCCCTTGATGCCCTGTCTCCTCCCCCCACCAAGGGGCTAAGCTCGATCGGGCCGATCCTCGCCGTAGCGATTACCAGTCTGGTCGGCGTGCACACGACCTATTTCGCACCTATAGAAATAGGCGCGATCATAGATAGGTTCGGTCTTTCCGCAGCCAAAGGCGGGACTATCGTTTCGGTTGAGCTTGGCTTTGTGGCGCTGACTTCCCTGCTAGCCGGAGGCTGGCTGAGCCGAGCCAACAGCCATCGCATAGCAATTCTGTCGTGCTTCTTCGTGGCGGCGGTCAACATCGCGTGCGCATTTCCGATCACTGATGTTCTCGTACTGGTCGGGCTGCGGGCGTTGGCAGGCATTGGTGCTGGCCTTGCCTTTGCCATCTCCTGCATTTGGACAGCGCGTTCCCCCCAGCCTGCCAGGATTTTTGGCATAGGGGTGGTGCTGGTCAGTCTTGTGACGGCAGTTGCCATGCTGCCGCTTTCATCAATCGCCGGCCAAGGAGGACTTCCGACAGTCTTTCTGTCGATTGGGTTGATCCTGACGGCGGCGACCATATTGCTGTTCTGGTTCCATCCCGCGCAGCGTTCGGATCTCGTTTCCGACATCGATCATAACGACATGCCTGTCGGGAATCTCTCGCGACTGGGGCTTTATTCTGCGGTAATCCTGTCCAACATGGCGCTGTCCATCATCTGGCAGTTTGCCGAGCGCCTGGGCCGGCAGTACGGTTTTGGCGTGACCGATATCGGCTTTGTGCTCTCCATTTCCGTGGCTGTCGGCATCGGCGGTTCTGTGGCTGCTGCATTGGTTGGCGATCGGTTCGGGTATTCGCGCCCGTTGCTCGCCGGCATGGCCCTGGGGAGTCTCTGCGGCGTACTGGTTTCGGTTCAATCCGGTTATGTCGGCTATGCGATCGCTATCGCGCTGTCCGAGTTCGGCTTCTTGTTCATAATGCCATTTCTGATCGGCATTGGCTCATGGCTTGATTCAAGCGGCAAGCTCGCCGCGGTTGCGGGAGGTCTGGCGCTCACTGCATCGGCGATCAGTCCGATCGTTGGAGGCACGATCGTCGATCTCCTGTCCGCCAGCGCATCGGGCTGGGCCTGTGCGGTCTTCTCGCTGATGGCCATGGTGGGCCTGATCCCGATCGCCATGGCTGAGCGGTCGCACAGGTTTGATCAGGCTCGCCCCTTGAATGGCGCGTAACACGTACTGAAGCGCCCCTTTCGGCGCGTCTCTTTTCCTTGAATATCTACTTTGTCGCGGAGTTTGATAATGGGCGTTCGTCTCGATCCGGTACCAAGCGACAACAACTTGCCTGCAAGCGTCGACGTTGTGATCATTGGTGGCGGAATTCTGGGCGTAACGACGGCCTATTTTCTCGCAAAACGCGGTGTGTCGGTAGCGCTTTGCGAAAAGGGCGAGATTGCCGCCGAACAATCCAGCCGAAACTGGGGTTGGGTCCGCAAACAGGGCGGTGATCCGGCAGAGATCGAACTGACCCTGCATAGCGTCGAACTGTGGAACAACATGAATGCCGAGATCGGAGCCGAAACTGGATTCCGGAACTGCGGCAGCATCTCGCTCGCATCCAGCGAAAAGGACATCGCAGGCTGCGAAGCCTGGATTGATTCGGTTCGCGACTATTTGCCAGAACTGGGTACTCAGGTTCTATCAAGACGCGAACTGGAGGCCTTGCTGCCCGGATCACCCCAACAGTTTGTGGGCGGCTTGTATACCGCGACTGACGGACGGGCAGAGCCACAACTCGCCGCGCCCGAGATTGCGAAGGCAGCGCGACAGCGCGGCGCTGCAATTCTGACGAACTGTGCGGTACGCGGCTTCGAAACCACCGCCGGTCGAATTTCGAGCGTCGTCACGGAAAAAGGGGAAATCGCCTGTAGCTCGGTCGTGCTCGCAGGCGGTGCGTGGTGCCGGACGTTCTGCACGAACATGGGAATACCTCTGCCGCAACTCAAGCTCAGGACATCTGTCATGAGCACCGCACCGATTGATGGCGGGCCATTTCCGGCGGCCATGGCGCCCGGCTACTCATTCAGGCGGCGTCTCGATGGCGGGTACACGATCGGCACAGGTTTCATGAACTACGTCGATCTGGTGCCGGACAGTTTCAAGCTTTTGCCGTTGTTTCTGCCGACGCTTCGACACGAATGGAGCACATTCCGTGTCCGTTTCGGACGTCAGTTCTTTGAAGATCTCACAGCTCCGTCGCGCTGGCAGCTGGACCAGACGAGCCCATTCGAGCGGACCCGTATATTGGACCCGGAGCCAGTCGACAGTGATCTCGCGCAGGTGCTGAAAACCCTCTCGGCCGATTTCCCGGCGTTCCGCTCTGCCAAGATTGCAGAAAAATGGGCCGGAATTATCGATGTGTCACCAGACGCGATGCCATTTCTTACTGCCGTTCCATCGACGCCGGGATTTTTCATTGCCAGCGGGTTTTCTGGTCACGGATTTGGCAATGGGCCGGGTGCTGGATACTTGATGGCCGATCTGGTCACTGGCGCGAAGCCAAGGGTCGACCCTCATCCTTTCCGTTTCACACGCTTCACCGATGGCCCTCGCCTTGAATATCGCGCGCGCATCTGATCGGCTGTCGGTATGTTCCCGGCTGAGGTTTCGATAGGGGATCTTCCCGGTGGACTTTTGGCATGAGTGCTTCGGCCCACTTTGCGGCGGTGCTGCTGAAGCCAGCATTTGACCGGTCGCAGGACCGCTGTCCGGAACACCGGGACGTTCTGCACACCATATAACGTTCATGTTGCTCAACGCTTCAGGTTGCTATATCGTTTACAGTAACAGTGATTTTGGGGCCATTGTTACGAGGTGGAAACGATTGGCCGGCCAAGGCTTGGTATAAGACAGCGCTGCATGAGGCCATTGCAGAGATGTTTTTCCATGAGCCCGTCGGCCCCCCGAAAACATGAATCGCGCACTTCGGATGCGTGATGAGCAAGGGACCAGGAAGATCATGCTGAGCGCAGCCATTGATTCAACCGCCGCTAATGGCATGGACGCGGTGCAGCCGAACCCGACAGGCGAGCAGTTGATTGCCCGCGCCCGGGCCATGGTTGCCTCTCTGGGCGAGCGCGAGGCCGAGGCCATCGCCAACCGTCAGGTGTCTGTCGAAACGATCAAAGCGTTTTCAGATGCAGGCTTTTTCAAGGTTCTGCAGCCCCGACGCTATGGCGGCTATGAGATGTCGCCTGCGGTTTACTGCGAGATTGCCAAGACGCTGGCCGAAGGTTGCATGAGCAGCGCATGGGTCTACGGGGTCGTGGCCGTGCACAACTGGCAACTGGCGCTGTTTGAGCCACAGGCAGCGCAAGACGTTTGGGGTGAGGACACCAACGTGCTGATCAGTTCGTCCTACATGCCGACCGGCAAGGTCACCAAAGTGGACGGCGGCTATCGCTTCAGCGGTCGCTGGGCGTTTTCGAGCGGGTCCGCGCATTGCGACTGGGTCATTCTGGGTGCGAATATGGTTGCCGACGACGGTGACGGTACGCCCGAACCGTTCAATTTCCTCCTGCCGCGCAAGGACTACGAAATCCTCGACACGTGGCACACGATGGGTCTGTGTGCGACCGGCAGCAACGACATTGTCGTTGACGATGCATTCGTCCCTAAGCACCGAGTCTTGCGCGAACGGGACATGTTCCAGCTTGATTGCCCCGGCATGACGGCAAATCCCGGAGCGCTGTACCGTATTCCATTTGCGCAGTTGTTCAATCGCACCGTCTCCACAACATCGCTCGGATCGCTTCGCCGCGCGCTGGACGTTTTCGTGCAGGCGACGCGCGAAAAGCGTGCGACGTATTCCGGCGCTCGCCTCGCGTCCGACACGCGGATCCAGGAAGCCGTCGCCGACGTGAAGGTCATCCTGCACGACCTCGAACTGCGGCTTGCCAACGATCTGGCTGAACTGGACCGGCGGG
>LADL02000526.1_pt1 | contig 11232 bp, 8 predicted proteins | sample 619721 | NCBI WGS metagenome assembly LADL02 (sample SAMN03397408, study PRJNA257561) | rock porewater metagenome | biome: terrestrial; feature: Opalinus Clay rock; material: porewater; isolation source: Opalinus Clay rock porewater BRC-3 borehole | place: Switzerland: Mt Terri URL, St-Ursanne ...
GATGGACACCTTTGCCCTCGGCTATGTGCTTGGCACTATCAACCCGCACTCGGGACTTTCACCCGTTAGACTGCGTCCATGCCGGGCGCACATTAAAAACCCCTGGATTGTATCAATCCAGGGGTAAACTATTGTAAGGTATTATTCATAACGACCGGGTATCCCCCACGGCGGAGTGGACTCCACCCAAGAGAATATTCACCCCTTTTCCCGGGGTATATTAATGCTACGTTGATAAGGGGGTTAGAAAATGAAAAAGAAGCAGAAGCCCGGGATTGAGCCCAAAGGAAACAGGAAAGAGGACCTGAACAGGGTCCGGGGGGCCCAGAGTATTCTTGACCCTGAAAGAGGGCCGGAGAATAAATAGTTTTTCACTGATTATCATACCAACCTTCGCCAGAGTGATTTCCGTTCCTCTCTGGAACACATGAAATGTTTCCGGTGTATATTACAATAAAATAACTGGTTGATGATATAGGTGAGGGTTATGCATTTTCCGAGAACCGCAGGTCTGGTTAGCCTGGTGGTGCCCTGTTACAACAGGGAGCGATATATAAGAGAATGTCTTGACAGTCTTACCGCCCAGACTTACCCGGATATAGAAATTATAATTGTGGACGATGGTTCCGTGGACGGTACCGAAGATAAGATTGAGGAATTTGTGCTGGAAGCTGCTAATGCCAGGCCGAGCCTCCAGGGCAAGATGATTTTTCTGAGACTTCCCCGAAATGTGGGCTATGCCGGCCCACTTACCACTGGCATGTATTTATCAAGAGGGGAATTTATAGCCATTCAGGACTCCGACGATCTGTCCCACCCTGAACGAATTCAAAAGCAGGTACGCTATCTCCGCTCCCATCCGGACGTGGGTCTGGTGGGAACCCAGTATACCGGCTTCAATAAGGCTTTATCCAATATCTCGCCAAAACCAGCCTCCTGGATTCGTTACGGGGGAGATATTCTTGAAACCTACCAAAAGGGAGGGCACTGCATTTGCCACGGCACCATACTTTTCAGGGGATCTGTATTTGACCGGCTGGGAGGCTATAACAGGAGCCTGGGTAAGGCGGCGGACTATGAATTTATTGCCAGGTGTGTATTAAAAGGGGTCCGGGCTGCCAACATACCCGAGGTTTTGTATTATTACCGCAGGCATTCCATGCAAATGTCAGGTCCGGAATACCATAAGGATTTTTAAACGTCGTTTAAAAATATTGAACAGGCGCTTTTTGCAGGAAATATCAGGAATTTCAAAGAATATCTCTAAAGCTGAAAGCTTATAGCTATTATATGTACAGGCCTTCTGTTAAAATTAGAACCAGATGATTAGAAGTAAATAGCCGGAGTGAGGAAATGTGGGAAATAGAATTCTCATTGTAGACGACGAAGAGAGAATTTTGGACGTGGTAACCAATTTCCTTGAATCGGAGGGATATGACGTCATCCGGGCAATGGAGGGTAATGATGCCCTGAACAGGGTGGTTGGCGAACTTCCGGATCTGGTGCTGCTGGACTGGATGCTGCCCGGAAGGAGCGGTATTGATGTGTGCCGGGAAATTCGCAAGATAAGTGATATTCCTGTCATAATGCTCACCGCCAGGGTGGACGAAAGCGACATGGTTTTGGGGTTGGAGCTGGGGGCTGATGACTATATAACCAAGCCCTTCAGTTTGAGGGAACTTGGCGCCAGGATACGGTCGGTCATGAGGAGGTATTCCCTAAACGGAGACAGTGTGAAAATCAGGACCGAAACTCACCATATCAACCGTGGACCGCTGACCATCGATACCGATAAGTTCGAGGCCTGGAAAAATGATGTTAGGCTGAATCTTACGGCCACCGAGTTTAAGATATTGCAAACCCTTGCCCAGAGGCCGGGGGTGGTTTACAGCAGGCTTCAGCTTATGAGAATCGCCATCGGTGAGGCTTATGTAAATTATGAGCGTTCCATTGACACACATGTCAGTAATCTCCGTAAAAAAATAGGGGATACTTCCGGTGAGCCCAGATTTATTCAAACCGTGTTCGGAGTGGGCTACAAATTTGCCGAACGTGTGTAGGCGGTGTTTTTATGAGTCTGAGAAATAAACTTCTGTTAAATTCCTTTTTTGTTATACTATTTTTTTCCATCTTATATCTTATTCTGTCCTTTGTGGCCACCAACGTGGTATTCCAGCGCTATGAAAACTACATTCAAAAGCAAATAACCGACCAGACCAAGGATGTGCTGGTCTCTTATTATGTTAATAACGGCCAAAGGTGGGTTGGAGTATATGAATATATGAAACCCTACTTCAAGGATAAAAACCCCCGGCGCACTGTTATGGCTTTGCTGGATGACAATAATAAGCTGGTGGCCCTGTGGCCCGGGGGAACGGAAGAATACTGGCGGGTGTCCTACGGAAAAAACAACGGGGCAGGGGTCTCCATTGTGCTGCATGACAGGCAGATAGGGACATTGTGGATGCCCACCGGTCACCCCATGGGGTTTGAAAACATTCGGAACCGGGTATCCTCTTCCCTTGTGTTTACTCTTTTAATATGTGTTTTGATTAGCTCTGTAATAGCCTTTATAATCAGTTACGCTCTGGCTGACCGCATCTCCAAGCCGCTTAAAAGTCTGTCTAAGGCTGCTCAACAGGTTGGCCGGAGAAGGTTTGACATGAGGCTGCCAGTTACCTCCAGGGATGAAATTGGGGTGGTTATCCGGGCTTTTAATGAAATGAGTGAGGAACTTCAGCGCAGTGAACAGGTGCGACGTAAACTGGTGGCCGACGTGGCTCATGAGCTAAGGACGCCACTTACTGTCATACAGGGGCAGTTGGAGTCCATACAGCAGGGGATTCTGCCGGCCTCGGTGGAACATGTGCTGCCCATACACGATGAGGTAATCAGGCTGAACCGGCTGGTGGACGATCTGCGCCAACTAACTCTGGCAGAAGCTGGAAAACTACCACTTAACAGGATTGCCACCGATATTGGGCGGTCGGTACAAAAGATAGCCGATAACTTCCAGTGGGAGGCTGAAGCAAGAGGTATTGAACTTAGGGTGGACAATTTTTCGGATCCGTTGGTGGTGGAGGTTGACCCGGACCGTTTCACTCAGATTGTTGTTAATCTTCTGGGAAACGCCATCAGGTACACGTCAACTGATGGGTACGTTTCAATAGGGACCAAAAGGATGTCCTTTTCCGGGGAAGAAAAGGACCTGGAGTCCTGGTGCAAAAAATTTACTAAAACAGGCACGACTGGAACGGATAACTCACAATTTCCAAGTGTGGAGGATGGTTCCGGGATTATAGTATGGGTGGCCGACCGGGGACCGGGAATAAACCCTGAACAACTCCCCTTTGTCTTTGACCGCTTCTACCGGGCTGAGGAGTCCAGAGACAGGGGGAGCGGAGGGGTGGGTCTTGGGCTGGCCATTGCCAGGGAGTTCGTTGCCGCCCACGGAGGGTATATAACAGCCTGTAATATTGAAGGCGGTGGAAGCCTTTTTGCTTTTTACCTGCCCGGAGGTGAAAATTAAAGATTATATTGGTTCGGATTATTCAGTTATTTTTTTTGTCTTATAAATTTCTTGACATCTTACCTATATAATTAAAAAGGTGTTTCTTTGGTAAAAAAACTGTGAAAATTGTCAGTGAGGTGGAACAACTCAGTGCGCATGAAAGCCATATTAGGTCTACTAATTCTTTCAGTTATTTTTTCGGTCACCGCCTGTGGTAAAAAACAGGATCCGGCCCAGGCCGAAGCCAGAGTTCAAACCGTGTCGGTGTATAAAGTCGAAAAAGGGGACATGGTTAAAAAATTGTCAGTCAGCGGTAAGATACTTCCCCAGGAAGAGGTCAAGGTGGTTCCCAAAGCTGCCGGCAAGGTGGCAAGGGTTAACTGTGACGTCGGCCTGGTGGTAACGGCGGGTTCAATTCTTCTTGAGCTTGATAATACCGATATTCAGGTCAAACTGGATACCGCCAGGGCCACCCTGGCTATGAATGAGGCTAACCTTGCCAAGGCCGGTTTACAGTTGGAGAAAAACCAGATACAGGTGGACGATGCCAAGCGTAATTTTGACCGAAAAAAAGTTCTCTTTGACGGAGGGGCGGTGTCCCAGGCAGATTATGAAACCGCCAGGAGTTCTTACGAGTCAGCCAGGAAGGATTATGAAATGAACGCGGCCGCACTGATTTCCTCCCGGGCAACAGTGGATCAGAGCCGGGCGTCGGTGAGGCAAAACGAGGTTGACCTGGAAAATACCTTTGTGCGCTCCCCGATCTCCGGAATTGTATCGGCAAGAAGCGTAAACGCCGGGGAATACGTTACAAACAGCACCGCCGCCGTCGTGGTGGTTAATATCGACACCGTTGAGGTAAACACAAACCTTCTGGAAGACGAGATTAACAGCGTAAAACAGGGCATGGATGTTGATGTGGCGGTTGCGGCGGTTTCCAAATCCCCCTTAAAGGGCAAGGTGACCAAGATAAGCCCTTCCGCCGATTCAAAAAGCAAAACTTATCCCATCTGGGTATCCATCCCCAACCCCGGGGGTTCTTTAAAGCCGGGTATGTTTGCCGAAATACAGGTGGTTGTAAGTAAACGGGAAGGGGTCTTATCGGTTCCACCCGAGGCCGTTGTGGAGCGCGGCGGTAAAAAGGTGGCCTATGTGGTAGACGGGGACAAGGCGTTGGAAAAGCCGGTCACTCCGGGGATTGCCCAGGGAGGCAAGATAGAGGTGTCAGGTCTCAATGAAGGGGACATTCTGATTACCACCGGCCTGCAGACATTAAAGACCGGTACGGCTATTAAGGTACAGGCCCCAGCACAGGATAAGGGTAAATAAAAACACCAAGCATACGATAGGCGGATAAAAGCTATGAATTTAACAGATTTCTCAATTAAACGACCGGCCGGCATCACCATGATAGTATTGTTTTTCGTGGTGCTGGGGTTATACAGCTATGGCCGCATTGGCGTAGAATTGTTCCCTGCCATAAACACTCCCATTGTTACCGTCCAGGTATCCTATCCCGGGGCCGGCGCCGAAGAGGTGGAAAAGCAGGTAATCAAACCACTGGAGGAAGGTCTGTCATCCATCTCCAAGCTAAAAAAAATGACGGCCATGGCCAATCAGGGTTCTTGTTTTTTGGTACTGGAGTTTGACCTGACTGCCAATGTGGACCAGGCTTCCATGGACGTCAGTAAAAAGGTGGAAAGCGTCAGGGGGAGGCTGCCCGATGGGGCAGGGGACCCGGTGGTGATCAAGAGGGATATTAACGCCCAGGCCATAATGTCGCTGGGGATAAGCTCCAATTTGTCCAAGGTGGAGACTTACACCGTGGCCAACGAGGTAATGAAGGACAGGCTGCAGCAGGTGGCCGGGGTGTCCGAGGTGCAGGTATACGGGGGCAGGCAGAAGGAAATAGCAGTTGAGGTGGACAAGGACAAGCTTATTCACTTCAATGTACCCCTTAACTCCGTGGTCGGCAAGATACAGGCGGAAAACGCCAACAATCCGGCGGGCAAACTGTATCGTGACAAGGATTATGACCTGAGGATCCTGGGGGAGTATAAGAGCTTAAACGATATTGAGAACCTGCAAATCAACACCGGTGACGGAGGGGCCGTGCCTCTTAAGAGCATTGCCACCGTTACAGAGCAGATTAAAGTAGTGCGGAACATGACCCGCCTGAACGGCGAAGAGTCGGTGGGCATGCAGGTGTTCAAGCAAAGCGACGCCAGCGTGGTTGACACGGGAGAAGTCGTTAAAAAGGAGATTGAAAAGCTCAGGAAGGACTTCCCCAACTATACTATATACATAGCCAATGACCAGTCAAAATATGTTCGCCAGTCATTGAACAACACACTGGCCAGTGTATTTGAGGGAATGCTCACCACCGCCTTTGCGTTACTGTTTTTCTTGAAGGAATGGCGGTCCATGGTCACCGTACTGGTTGCTATCCCCACCTCCCTGATAGCCACGATGTTTGCAGTTTATTTCGCGGGCTTCACCTTCAACATGATGTCCCTGATGGGGATGGCCCTGTGCATAGGAATACTGGTGGACGACTCCATAGTAGTTTTGGAAAACATCCACCGCCACATGAAAATGGGCAAGGAACCCAGAGTTGCCGCCCTGGAGGGGCGGTCCGAGATTGGCAAGGCGGCCATAGCCATTACACTGTGCGATGTTGTGGTATTCATGCCCATAGCCTTTATGGACGGCATGGTTGGTCAGTTCTTCCGACAGTTTGGACTTACCGTAGTGTTTGCCACACTGTTTTCACTGTTTGTTTCCTTTACTTTGACCCCAATGATGGCTTCGAGACTGTATAAAAAAGACCAAAAAGAAAAAAGAAGTCGCCTATGGGATAAAGTTGACAACATTGGGCTCAAATTCAAGGAAAGATATGAAACTGTACTGATTTGGTCACTTTCAAACCCCAAAAGGGTTATAATATATGTCCTGATATTGTTTATATCGTCCTTTTCTCTAATCTGGCCCTTCAAGCTGGTGGGGGCCGAATTTATGCCAAAATCCGATGAGGGCTACTTTAACGTAACCATAGAAATGCCGGTGGGCACACCGTTCCAAAAAACGGACCAGTCTCTTCTGAAAATGGAGCAATACTTAAAAACAATACCAGAGGTGGACAATATTCAATCCCGCATTGGGAACCCTGGTAACCAGGGTAATGCAAACGTTCAGCTGTTGGATAAAAAGAAACGTGATCGAACCGTATGGCAAATTACCGACGAGGTTCGGAAATGGAGTGCCACCGAGTTTCCTCCCGGAATGGTAAGGGTAAACGAGTCCAGCGCCGCAGGGGCTGGCAGGGGCGGCGGTGGCGGGGGCAGTGTGCAGATAGAGGTGCTTGGCCCAGATAATGAAAAACTGGTCAAGCTGTCAGAAGAGGTCGTGGCCATACTAAAGGAAACCTCAGGGGCCAAGGACGTGAATACCAACTGGAGGCTGGGACAGCCGGAAATACAGGCATCGATCAACAGGGAAAAGGTAAAGAGCTACAACGCCTCCCTGGCTGACGTTACCAGGTCTCTGCAGACTGGAGTTAGTGGTACTACAGCCGGAATCTTTGTGGAGCAGGGGCAGGATATTGATATAAATGTACGTTTTAAGAATGGTGACTCAATCAATCCCTCGGATCTAAAAAACGTGCCGGTATACACCGGAGGCCAGTATGTAGCTCTGGGAAATCTGGTACAGTTTAAAGAAGGGGTAGGACCCAGGACAATCCGCCGGGTGGACAAACAGAGGGCCATAACGGTAACTTGTAACCTGAACGACCGTCCGCTGCAGGATTTTGTGTCCGAGGTTGAGAAAAAGATTAGCAGCAGGAGCTTTGATCCCCTGTATACGGTACGTTTTGCGGGGCAGGCCCAGAGCATGCAGGAAACCTTCATGGAAATGATAGCCGCCTTCTTACTGGCCATAACACTGGTGTATATGATACTGGTGGTTTTATACGAGTCCTTCCTGACGCCCTTTATCAGGATGTTCTCTCTTCCACTGGGCTTTATAGGCGCCCTGATTGCCCTGGCGGTGACAGGAAACAGCCTGAATATGTTTTCAATGATAGGCGTGATCATGATGGACGGCCTGGTGGCCAAAAACGGAACCCTGCTGCTGGACTATACCCTGACACTGGTGGACAGAGGATACGCGTACAGGGATGCAGTCATTGAGGCTGCTAAAACAAGGCTTCGACCCATTATTATGACAACCATAACCATGGTTTTCGGTATGCTGCCCACAGCCCTGGCCTTGAGCGAGGGGGCTGAAAGCCGGAGGGGCATGGCCTGGGTGCTGATTGGAGGGCTGCTAAGCTCCACCTTCTTTACACTGGTAATTATTCCTATTATTTTCCTGGCGCTCTATCGCTGGAAGGATAATATAGCTCAGAACGGGATTAAGATTCCCTTTATGAAAAGGTTTCGGCAAGGATAAAACTATGTAAGAGTGAAAAAAACAGGTATAATACCTTTGGCTGATGTCAAAGGTATTTCTTTTTAGCAAAATAGGGAGATGGAATAAATGAGCCGTTTTAATTTTACAGTGTTTTTTACAGTTATTTTTTTGCTATACGGCCTGATCAGTTACTGGATCGGACGTCGGGGGAGGCAGTGTCTGCCTGGTAATATTCCCCTTATATACATCAGGGTTTATTGGGTACTCTTTTGTGCTGTAGTCCTGGCTTATCCATTAGGGAGGTTCGGCAGGGAATTCCTGTTCGGGGAAATAAGCAGCTTTCTGATTATTGTGGGATCCTTCTGGATGGGTGCCATAATTTACTTTATCCCGGTCCTTCTCTTTATTGATGCTGTAAGGCTGGTTGTGAAAATAACCGGTGCGTTCAAACATACGGCCCCGGTTTTCCTGACAGCCCCGGCCGTCGGGCTGGCGGTGCTGCTGCTGGTGGGAGGGACTATGGCATATGGCTGGTGGAACGCAAGGTCTCCCCGGATAACCCATTACAGCGTAAATATACCCAGGGCTGGGGAAGTACAAAACTTAACCCTGGTGGCGGTATCCGATCTTCACCTGGGGGACTTGATCAACAGATCCCGGCTGGAAAAGCTGGTGGACATGATAAACGGCATAAACCCGGATCTGGTCCTGCTGCCCGGTGATATAATCGATGAAACCCCGCTGCCTTTTGTCAGGCAGGACATGGCTGGTGTTTTATTGCGCCTATCGCCCAAATACGGAGTTTATGCCGTTCCGGGAAACCACGAATACATCGGGGGAAGTGTTGAGGAAATAGTAAGCCGGTTAGAGCGGGCCGGGATAAAGGTTTTGAGGGACCAGCAGGTAAAAGTGGCCGGCATCTACATAGTGGGGAGGAATGACCTCTCCGGCGGGCGCTTTACCGGTAAGCCGCGCCTGGAACTGAGTGATTTGATGGCGGGACTGGACCCTTCACTGCCGGTTATACTGATGGATCACCAGCCTTCTTTGCGGGGAAGGGATCCGGAACCGGGGGTGGATTTAAAAATATCCGGCCACACCCACCGGGGACAGTTTTTCCCCTTTAACCTTATAACTCGAAAAATGTACGAGACTGACTGGGGTTATGTAAAAAGGGGAGAACTCAATGAGGTGGTGACCTCGGGATACGGCACCTTCGGTCCGCCCATCCGTGTTGGCAGTCAGCCCGAGGTGGTTATAATAGACATTAGCTTTGGAACCGGGCTGGAAAAATGACGCAGGAAATATTAACTTTATGTAGAATAGGACCCGCCGCTGACCGCACTCCAGTATAGGGGGAGGCAAAAAGGGAGATGACCGGTGGCTCATTTTTAAACGGAAATGAGGCCTGAAAGGCAAAGATATTTGACAGGTTTAACTTAAAATGTTATAAAATAATCATTACTGGTTCAACCAGTGAACCAATCAACCGGACAAGGTGGCATTAACAGATGTTTGAACAGATAAAAAAGAAGATACTGTATGAGGAAATTGCAGGACAGATGATGAAAAAAATTGCCGAGGGTCAATTTCGTCCGGGCCAGCAACTTCCCGGGGAGAGAGATCTGGCCGTTCAACTGGGGGTTAACCGGGGCTCTCTGCGGGAGGCCCTGAGAGTCCTGGAATTCATGCGGATCGTGGAGAAAAGAGCGGGGGAAGGGGTCTTTGTCCGGGACACTTCCAGAGGATCCAGCCTGGAGGCCCTTATTTTCCGGCTGGGCGCCGAAGATGGACTGGATTACGAGTCCATGAAGGGGTCCTTTGAAGCCATTGTTATAGTGGAGTCAAATATGGCCAGGCTGGCCGCCCGGAGAGCCAGCGGGGAAGAACTGGCGCGGCTGGAGAAACTGACCGTCAGGGCCGACTCGCTTCTGGACAATACCGGGGGATTTACCGATCTGGACCAGGAATATCACCTTATGGTGGGGCAATTGGGAAAAAGCCCGGTACTTTTTTCGGTGGCCTCCACCATGTGGATAATCATAAAAAAGTACGCCAGCGCTCTGCATGCCGAGCCAGATCGCAGGAGGAAGTGCGCCGAAGGGCACCGGGCCATAACCGATGCCATAGCGGCAGGGCATGAGGAGGCTGCCGGCAATGAAATGGAGCGCCACCTGAAAGGGGCCTTCAGTACCCTTTTGAACAACAATCTTCCCCCAAAATGAAGTGCCCTGGCGGCAAAGGACTGGAGGTTTAATAATGAATTCCCAGGAAAAGGTCAAGGAAAGTACGAATGTCAATTTGCTAATGGAAGCATCCTCAATGAAGGGAACCGGGATTGCCCAACTTTATCCCGGAAGGAAATTTTTTGGGTTCTTCTGCAGCTACTGGCCCGAGGAGCTGGTTTTAGCCGCCGGAATGGAACCAATCAGGATTTTTCCTCCGGCAGGTAACGCCACCCCTGCAGAACTACCTGCTTTTTGCTGCTCACTGGCCCGGAGTTCCCTGTCCATGGCCCGCCAGGGACACCTGAAAGATCTGGCCGGGGTGGGCCTTGCCCATACCTGCGACACCATGCAGTGCCTGGGCGGGATATGGGGAGAAATACCAGGGCAGGGAGGCGTCCTTACCATGGTTCCACCGGTAATGCTCAAGGCTTCAGGCGCGGTACGATATTACAGGGAGGAAATTCTAGTCCTGGCCCGAAAACTGGGTGATTTATCAGGTGTATATCCGGGTAACGGGGAAATATCCAGAGCAGTGAAACTAAGTGAACGAATCCGGCTACTGGCTGCAGAGCTGGATGAAATTCGGGAGTTGCTGCCTTCCAATACGGTTTCAGCTATTTTTCGGGCCGGCCAGCTGATGCCCCGTGATCATTACGCCCAAAGCCTGGAAGCCGCTCTTCCGGAACTCAGGGAAATGGCGTCTCCCTTTAAAGGCGGCAGGCAGCCGGTGCTGGTAAGCAGCGCCATATTGGAAAGTGACGGGCTTTTTGAGATGATTGAAGAACTGGGAGGCCGGGTGGTGGCTGACGATACCTGTACCGGATACCGCCATTATTCAGGCGTTAGTGGATCAGTGGAAGATGATCCCCTGGATGCCATTGTACGCCGGTATATAGAAATGACACCCTGCCCTTGCCGTAACCGGGGGCTGGATGAACGGGTACAATACCTGGAAAAACTGGTCCGGACGCGTAAGACGAAGGGGGCCATACTGGTTATACGTAAATACTGTGACCCTCACGCCTGGGATGCCGTTCCGGTTGCTCACCGCCTGCGAACCTGCGGGATGAAGGTTCTCGT
>LADL02002164.1_pt1 | contig 11218 bp, 13 predicted proteins | sample 619721 | NCBI WGS metagenome assembly LADL02 (sample SAMN03397408, study PRJNA257561) | rock porewater metagenome | biome: terrestrial; feature: Opalinus Clay rock; material: porewater; isolation source: Opalinus Clay rock porewater BRC-3 borehole | place: Switzerland: Mt Terri URL, St-Ursanne ...
CTGGAACCCCTAAGCCAAACATAATATCACCCCCTTAGTGAAAATTAGCACTTTCCAAAGAATCCCTGACTATTTTTTTCCATTGCAGGATTAGGTAAAAATGATCTCGAAAATAAATTAACCATTAACCTTTTCACTATATATAAATTAACCATTAACCATTAACCTTTTCACTATATTTCGAGTTTATATTATATGATTCGACACAAACCACAAATCCCCTGCCTATCCAATTGATTTTTTCGCTTAATATTTGCGTAATGTTTTTTTACTACTACGATTAGTAGATTTTATGTACTTGTATATCTTTTTATTACGCTTAATATTTATGGAATAAGGGGGCATGACAAAAAAAAGAGGTTTTCACCCCTTTTATACACTTGCTATATTCCGTACATATATAATTTAAACACGAGGATTTTTAACCATATCAATAAAATTAAGAACAAGTTTTAACTCATGTTCCTCAAGAATACAAATTGAACCGATGACAGCCTGAACCTGTGAATTTTGCAGACATTCCCTAAGTTCCGGGCTAATTGCAGCAATTGTACCATCAACATCTTCCCTGTCCAAAATCAGATAACAGACCGAAACTCCCAGGACATCAGCCAGTTTGCTGAGTGTTTTTAATGAAGCATTGGCTTTACCCGACTCTAACTGGGCAATGAGACCAGGAGAAACTCCCGCTTTAAGAGCCAACTCCTTTTGAGACATTTCCTTTAGTTTTCTAATATTCGAGAGTTTATGAGGAAGTCCGGATCTTATGTGATTAGCAACCAAAAACCCAATAGGGACACAAAAATAACCTGCTAACTGCTTGACCGTTTCCAATGAAGGGTGAACAGTATTTCTCTCTATTTCACTTAAATATGTCACAGAAAGTCCAGTGGCCTCACTAACCTCTTTTAATATCAGGCTGCGTTCTTCCCTCAAGGCACGCACCTTATCTCCTAACAAAAGTTCTGAACCTTTCTTAACAGAAGCATTATTCCCTTCCATGATACTTCTCACCCTTCACAATAATTTTCATCGACCACTCAAATTATTATACAAGTTTTGCACACAAACCGCAATCAGGAACAGAAAAATAGCCAACACCCAGTGCCGCTCCAGCGGCATGGATATCTCTGTGGTATAAATATTTGACTAACTGTTTATTTTTATGTAAAATAGATTCAATTTGAAAGGAGTAACATTAACATGGAAGCCTTTATCACTGCCGTTCTTCTAGTTACCCTGGCCGAGATGGGGGACAAGACACAACTTTTAGCTATGGCTTTTGCTACAAGGTTCAAAGCCCGTGAAGTGTTGGCCGGTGTATTTATAGCAACTATTTTAAACCACGGCCTGGCTGTTGCCTTAGGTGAGTTTCTTACTGCCAAAATGCCAATCTCCTATATCCAAATCGCTGCATCCCTGTCATTTATCGGCTTCGGATTGTGGACTTTAAGAGGTGATAAGCTGGAGGGGGAAGAGAAAAGAAAGACCCGCTTCGGTCCCATAGGTACTGTAAGCATAGCTTTTTTTATTGCCGAACTGGGAGACAAGACCCAGTTAGCAACTATTGCATTGGCTGCCAAGTACCACACCCCGTTTTATATTTTAATGGGAACAACAATTGGGATGTTGATCGCAGATGCTCTGGGTATCTGGATAGGAGTCCTGATGGGCAAAAAAATTCCCGAGAAAGTTGTTAAGGCAGCATCAGCAGGAATTTTTATCATTTTCGGAGTGATCGGTTTATATTCCTATGTTCCTAAGTCATATATTAATACCTGGAGCATTCTTGCATTCATATTAGCTCTGTGCGGATTAATATATGGTGCAGTTAAAATGTCGTACGGAAATGATACGATGACCAGAAGAAGACTCAGGTAAATAAGACATCCCTCTTTAACCTTCAATCAAAGCTTAAAGGCAGTAAAACGGGAATGCGCCATAAGAAAAAATCTTATGAGGCATTCCCGTTTTTTTAATCATTCAAATCCGAGCGCTGCCCGGTTACCAGATACACAACATTCTCTCCGATATTGGTCGCGTGGTCTGCTATACGTTCGATATAACGACCGACAAAAAGAAGATAAGTTGCCTGAGTGATAGTCCTGGGGTCCTCCATCATATAAGTCAGGAGTTCCCTGAAAATTTGCGAGTATATATGATCTACTTCATCATCTTTACTATTAAGGGTTTTAGCTAATTCAACGTCACCCCTGACATAAGCGTCCAACCCGTCTTTAACCATTTGTTGTGCCAATGCTGCCATCCTCGGTATATCTACCAGCGGTTTAATCAACGGCTGTCCCGCCAGGCGTTTTGTGACCTTGGCTATTGCTACCGAGTTGTCACCCATCCTTTCAAGATCGGAAATACTTTTCAAACCTGCGCTTATTTTTCTTAAATCCCCCGCTATGGGCTGTTGTGTGGCAATCAGTTTAAGGCATTTGTCTTCAATAGTCAGTTCTAACTGGTCAATCAATGTGTCACCTTTTATGACTTCTTGTGCCAGTTCAGTATTCTGTGCAGCCAGGGATTGCACAGAATTATGAATGGCCAATTCCACCAAACTGCCCATCCGGAGTATGTCCTGTTGAAGGTCATCCAAAGCCATGTCAAAATTATGACGCGTAGAACTCATTTTTACTTTCCTCCATTCAAAAAATGTACCCTCTCTAACATCTTATGCTTAAGGCTTTGCGTTACGCCTTGGACTTTTTCTTATTCCTGCACTCTTTAGTTATGAAGTTCCTGGGGGACTATAATTATCCGAAGCGGCCTGTAATATAATCTTCTGTCCGTTTATCGGATGGGTTGGTAAATATTGTCTCGGTTTCGTCAAATTCAACCATATCACCGGTTAGGAAAAAGGCGGTATAATCTGATACTCTGGCTGCCTGCTGCATATTATGTGTCACAATGATTATGGTGTATTTTTTCTTGAGTTCCCCCATCAATTCTTCAATTTTCAAGGTAGACACAGGGTCCAGTGCAGAAGATGGCTCGTCCATCAACAGGACTTCTGGTTCAACCGCCAAAAGCCGGGCTATACAAAGCCTTTGCTGCTGCCCACCGGATAAACCTAAAGCAGGTTTTTTCAGTCTGTCTTTGACTTCGTCCCAAAGAGCGGCGGATCTGAGGCTCTTTTCCACCATGTCATCGATTTTCCTCTTGTTAGTAATCCCATGAATTTTGGGGCCATAAGCAATATTTTCAAATATAGTCATTGGGAACGGGTTTGGTTTTTGAAATACCATACCCACTTTTTTTCTTAGATGAACCACATCTACTTCCGGGGACAAGATGTTTTTTCCGTCAAGTGCTACCTCACCTTCTATTTTTACACCAGATATCAGATCATTCATCCGGTTCAAAGTCCGCAAAAAAGTTGACTTCCCGCAGCCGGACGGGCCTATCATCGCAGTTACTTTGTTTGGCTGTATGTCCATATTAATATCCTTGAGGGCGTGAAAATCGCCATAGTATAGATGGAGATCATTTACCTTTATTTTAGTTAGCCCCATTACCGGACCCTCCCCAAAAATTGCTTTTTATACAAAAAAAATATGTTTAACTGTAATTTATCATAGTTTATTTAACTTCAAGTTATACCTTTGTTAATTTTGTGTTAAAGATGCAACGATTTTTAACACATCTTTAACAGTAGCTCAATTTAAACTTTACAAAAATGTCATATAATAACGATGGTATGTTATTTAAAATAAAGGAGGACACTCAAACAATGCTGACTTCCAGAATCTCAAAAGTAGTTGCACTACTGGTACTGACCCTGTTAGTAATTGGAGCAGTATCAGGCTGTGACAAGTCAAAAGGAAATAATGGAGAGGGCGGACTTGAGGGCACTGTGAAGGTTGCAGGCTCAACCTCGATCCAACCGCTGGCAGAGGAATTGGCCGAAGCTTTTATGGACAATAACCCGGATGTAAATGTTAGCGTTCAGGGTGGCGGTTCCACTGCAGGTGTTGAATCCGCCAATAAGGGTACTGCCCAGATTGGCACGTCATCCCGTGAACTTAAAGATGAAGAAAAAGATTACGGACTAACTGAAACTGTTATTGCTAAAGACGGAATCGCAGTAGTAATTAACAGCAGTAATAACATTCAGAATTTAACAATAGATCAGGTTAAAAAAATATTTACCGGTGAAATTACCGATTGGAGTGAAGTAGGAGGCAAAAAAGGCAATATTACCGTGGTGGTCCGTGAAGCGGGCTCAGGGACAAGGGGAGCCTTTCAGGAAATAGTACTTGGCAGTGACACCAAATTCATTTCAAACGCAATTGTACAAAATTCAACCGGTGCGGTGAAGACTGCTGTCACCAAAGACCCCAATGCCATAGGTTTTATCTCCACCGGTTCGGTTGACCAAGAAGTTAATACGATAAAAATTGATAACGTGGCTCCATCTGAATCGACTATTCTAGATGGGTCTTACAAAATCTCAAGACCGTTCCTTTTCCTGACTAAAGGAGCTGCCGACTCTGCTGTACAGCCATTTATCGATTTCATCCTCAGTGATGAAGGTCAAAAAATTGTTTCCGAGGAATTTGTCAGAGCTAAATAGAAATTCTGGGGTTGATAAGATGAATGCTCACAAAACAAAAGAAAAAGTGTATGAGAAAATATTGCTGATATCTGCCTTTGTTTCTGTTATTACCATCATATTGATCGGTGGATTTGTCTTAATCGAAGGCCTTCCCATTTTTTTAAAGACAGGAGTGTTCAAATTCCTCCTGGGCAGGGAATGGGCCCCAACCTCAGATGTGTTTGGTATTCTCCCCATGATAGCAGGGACCTTTGCTGTAACTCTCGGAGCATTAATCCTCGGAGTGCCGCTTGGGGTTTCGACAGCTATTTTCCTGGCTGAGTTTGCCCCTCCAAAAATATGTCAAATCATCAGACCGGCTGTGGAATTACTGGCCGGTATTCCCTCTGTGGTTTACGGCCTGTTTGGTATGGTTATTGTTAATGACATAATAATGAAGGTGGAAAGGACTTACTTAAGCGAGTTTCTTGCCCCCGAATACCAGAGGGGATACAGTATTCTTTCAGCTTCTATCATTTTGGCGATAATGATTCTGCCCACAGTAATTAACATTTCCGAGGATGCCATCCGTTCTGTCCCTACTGAATACAAAGAAGCGTCACTGGCCCTCGGTGCCACGGAATGGCAGACAATATACAGGGTACTGGTACCCGCGGCAAGCTCGGGTATAATTGCCGCAGTGGTACTTGGTATGGGAAGGGCCCTTGGTGAAACAATGGCAGTGATAATGGTGGCCGGAAATACTGTAGCTATGCCCGGGTCAATTTTCGCCCCTGTCCGTACCCTGACCGGCAACATTGCCATAGAAATGGGTTATGCTGCCGGGGATCATGTTAAAGCACTGTTTGCCACCGGAATAGTTCTATTTGTCATAATAATGGTCTTAAATACCTTTGCCACATATTTCGCTAAAAGAGGGGTGAAACAGGTATGATATCGGTCAGAACCACCCAGAAAATGGCCAAAGCTGCTCTATGGATTGCCGGTTTCACCACTGTTGCTGTACTGGTATTAGTCATAGGATATGTGCTGTTCCAGGGACTAACTCACGTCAGCTGGGAATTCCTAACTGCTAAGCCGAAAAAAATGGGGGCCGCCGGGGGGATATTCCCTGTAATCATTTCCACAGTATATTTCACGGCACTTACATTAGCCATTGCCACACCTATTGGTGTGGGTGCTGCAATATACCTGACAGAGTATACAAAAGATAGTAAATTGACCAGAGCTATCCGTTTCGGCACTGATGCCCTCGCCGGTATCCCATCTATTGTTTTTGGCTTGTTCGGTTTTGCCTTTTTCGTTATAGCACTGGAACCTATCACCAAGGGCTGGTCTCTGGTTTCCGGGGCTCTTACGGGGGCAACCATGATACTTCCCACTCTGATAAGAACTTCAGAGGAAGCGTTAAAGACTGTTCCTTCATCTTACCGGGAAGGCAGCCTGGCTTTGGGAGCAACCAAGTGGCAGACTATTGTCAAAGTGGTGCTTCCCAGTGCTATTCCGGGTGTAATTACAGGTATAATTCTTTCCATCGGAAGGGTTATTGGAGAGACGGCTGCATTGATGCTGACTCTTGGCGGCTCAATCAGGATGCCTGAAAGTATCTTCGACCCTGCCCGGACAATGTCCATGCACCTGTATCTCGTAGCCCTGGAGGTCGGGACCAGGCCTGCCATCAATAATGCTTTTGCCACCGGAACAGTTCTTATAATTACAATATTTATTATCAATCTAAGTGCCAACATGTTAATGAAAAAGTTTATTTCGAAAATATCTTGACTAATTTACTCATTATTAGTAACATAATATTAGTTAAAGGGGAGTAACCGGCAGATGCTTCTGTCTTCATGGGGTCAACAATACGGCGTTCTTCGCCTGGCCTCAGACTCGTATTAGTCCGAGTGGTGAGACTTTTAACACAAATGGTTTGCTGCCATTGTGTTAAAAGTCTTTTTATTTTTGCCAGTTTGACGCAATTATCTAAGGGTGATTTTTGAGTTTTTGGTAAAAATAAATATTGTAAATAACTTATTATTCGGAGGTAATTATGCCTTTTAGAAAAGCTGTTTTCTGGACGTCATTTTGGGTTCTTATGGCCTTATTTTTTGCAGGCGGAATTTATTATTATCTTGGTCATGACAAGGCTCTGGAATTTCTGGCCGGATATATGATAGAGCTATCCCTAAGTATCGATAACCTATTTCTGTTTCTGATGCTCTTTAGTGCCTATGGGATTGAATCTCATTCTCAACGAAGGATTCTTAACTGGGGTATTGCCGGGGCCGTTATAATGAGATTGATATTTATTGTTTTAGGTATCGCAATTGTACAGAAATTCCACTGGGTATTATATATATTCGGAGTAGTACTTATTGCCACAGGATACAAAATGGCCTTTGGCGAAGAAACCAAAGTGAACATGGAAAATAATTGGGCTATCAGACTTTTAAAAAGGTTTATGCCCGTAACAGGTTTACATGGCGAAAAGTTTTTTGCCAAAATCAATGGGGTCACACATGCAACCCCGCTTTTTGTCGTACTCCTCCTGATAGAGAGTACAGACTTGTTATTTGCGGCAGACTCTATCCCGGCAGTCTTTGCCATCACCACAGACCCGCTTATTGTCTACAGTTCAAACGTGTTGGCAATTTTAGGCTTAAGGTCTCTGTATTTTTTTCTTGAGCAAATTCAGCAGGCCTTTGTATACGTTAAACAAGGTGTTGCCCTGCTGCTGGCTGTAACCGGAGTTAAGATGCTCCTGACTATCTGGCATATCAAGATTCCGATCCCGGCAGCTTTAGGCATAATTGCCCTTATCCTGATTGGCAGCATCGCAGCTTCTATACTCTTTGGCAAAAGAGCGGGAATTGACGGGCCGAAATAAACCGGTCAGTCACGTTCGATACTGCGGAGTTTATCATTCTCACCCACTGCCACAATGATGTCACCCTCCTGAATAGGCTCATCTGGTGACGGGTTTACCATTATATCCTTGCCTCTCTTAATGGCTAATACAGTTATTTCAAACTTTGCCCTCAAGGCAGATTGTTTGAGGGTTTTTCCTATTAGTATGTCAGGTACCACAACTTCCAAAATGCTGTGCTCCTCTGATAGTTCTATATGATCAAGGACATTTGATGATACCAGCTTATGTGCCACCCGCATACCCATATCACGTTCAGGATAAACTACCTTGTCTGCCCCTACCTTGCTCAGAACTTTACCCTGCAGTGCGGTGCGCGCCTTAGCTACGACACATCTGACACCGAGTTCTTTCAGCAGTACAGTTACGAGAATATTGGCCTCAGTATCCTTACCAATAGCCACAATCACTACATCAAAATTCCTTATGCCAAGGGCCTTCAGGGCATGCTCATCCTTGGCATCAGCCTGGATGGCATGGGTCACATCATCAATTATTTCCTGTATCTTGTCCTGGCGCTCATCGATAACCAAAACCTCATGACCCATCATTGCAAGGGTTTTGGCCACACTGGTCCCGAACCGCCCAAGACCTATAACGGCAAATTGTTTCATGTCTACGATATCCCCCTATCCCACCATAATCTTTTCTTCCGGTAAATGGTACAGTGCCTTTTGCTGCTTTTGTGCAAGGGCAAAAGCTACTGTAAGTGGGCCAAGCCTTCCAGCGAACATTGTTAAAGTAATAGCCAACTTTCCGAATACCGTCAGCTTAGTAGTAAGTCCCAAAGACAAGCCGACAGTACCAAATGCAGAGGTCACCTCAAATAGTACTGTAAGAAACTCAGCGCCTTCAGTAAGGGACAAAAGCATTGTTACACCTACAACCAGTGCTAAAGCAATGGTGACAATGGCCAGCGACCGGTAAATAATTTCCTTTGGCAGAGTTCGTTCAAAGAGCCGGATATCTGGCTTCCCTCTAACCATAGCCCTCACTGCTGAGATTAAGGCTCCAAACGTAGATGTTTTTATACCTCCACCTGTTGAACCAGAAGAAGCACCTATGAACATTAGTATTATAAATAAAAACTGGCTAGCACTTCTCATTCCGGCAATATCTATAGTATTAAAACCCGCGGTCCTTGCTGTAGCTGACTGAAACCAGGAAGCCATAATTTTTCCGGTAAATGAAAGTGTGCCCAAGGTATTGTCATTGTTATACTCTATTAAAAACACCCCGATGGCACCTGTTATAAGTAAAATAAAAGTCGTACTTAACACAAGTTTAGTATGAAGGGAAAACTTCCTCCAGCCTTTTTTGCTGTAAAGGTCAACAATTACGATGAAACCAATACCACCTATTATAAACAAACCCGAAATTACAGAATTTATCACCACATCAGACGTGTATGTGGTTAGACTTCTAAACCCGCCAAACAGGTCAAAACCGGCATTATTAAATGCAGATACAGCATGAAACAGGCCATAATAAAAACCCCGGGCTGCTCCGTAATCTGTTGATAACCTAAGACCTAATATCAGAGCCCCTATCCCTTCTGATAAAAAAGTCATTGCCAAGACAAATTTAGCTGACCGAACCACACCTTCTATAGTCATCTGATTAAGGGCTTGCTGCATTATCAGCCTTTCCCTCAGGTTAATCTTTTTACCTATAATCAGGGCAAAAAGAGTACCCATGGTCATAAAACCGAGGCCGCCTATCTGGATTAACAGCATAATAACTATCTGTCCGAATAATGAATAGTGGGTTCCTGTATCCACCACCACCAGCCCGGTCACACAAACAGCTGATGTCGAAGTAAACAATGCATCTAAAAAAGCAGTAGGCGTCCCGTCTGCACTTGATATAGGCAAAGCAAGCAGTACAGCACCGATAAATATTACAATGGCAAACCCCAGAACCAGAATCTGGGGTGGTGTAAGCCTTTTGAATATGTGTATATTACTATACTGTGGCGCTCTCATATTGCGGCCTGCTGCGCTTTCCATGGTGTTATCCCCTTTCGATAATAACCATTATACTACTTTCCATAACTTTTCGATACCATAACCAGCAGTTAGCCATAAATTTTTTCGTTACAGCCAAATTCCTTCTAGTTCCGACCCTTTTTCCTTATATTTTGTTATAACAAAATTCGTCTGAATAGTAACATTCCCCATAATAAAAAAAAAATATCCCGCGATATTCTCATACAAAAATACTCACGTCACCGTGAGTTTTTTTCAAACATCATCTATTTCTTCATTCGCCTTTTTCTCACTGATATTTAATAAAGCACCCTGAACTATTAACCAACCCAGAAAGAATATGATAAACGACAGTGTTAATTTAATGATATCTCCCCAGTTTGTAAAATCATACCCTGTAATAAAAAATTGAACTATTATAAATGCCGCCGAGCCTACCAATGCCCCTGCTATATTCACTTTTTTTCTTGCCTTTTTACTTCTATAAGTTAAATATAAACCTCTAAATACATTATTCACAGTTATATATATTGAGAGACCAATAGTAAGTAAGAAAATATCCATATACTCCCTTATATTCTGTTGTACTACCAACTGTCTAAACAGTAATATTCCCCATAATAATAGAAAGCATATTCCAAAAGCATTTGAATTGATCCTTCTTTTTTCCGCAATAATCCTTTCATCTTCTAGCCTTTTCATTACATCATTCCTCCCAGAAAATATCATTTAAGGTTTTATTGAGTTCTTTACAAATCGCAATACAAAGTTTGAGAGAAGGGTTGTATTTACCAGCTTCAATCAAGCTTATGGTCTGTCTTGTTACATCAACCCTTTCTGCCAGTTGTTCTTGGGTCAAATCTTTTTCGATTCGTGCTAACTTTAATTTTATATTTTTCATTTTAACTGCCACCTATAGCCTCAAATTAGTCTTGATACACTATTATTATATTTTATATATTGCATAATGTCAATTATACATTGCATTTTATACTATATATTTTTCTTCTTATTATTTCTCAATATTCTCTTTCCCACGGGTGGTGCGAATAGGCATAAAAAAACCGTGGGTTAATTGGATTGCTCCTAATTAACCCACGGTTTTCTTTGAATTAAGCCTTGTGTTTTCGTTCCCCTTAGACTGCTTCTGCAACCCCAGTGTTTAATACTTTCTCCAGGTCCAGAATTATTACAAGTTTCTCCTCAAGCTTTGCTACCCCGGAGATGTAATCTGAATCTATTTCGGACTTAACTATTGAAGAAGGTTTTTCTGTTACGTTCTCCGGGATTACCAAGACTTCAGACACTCCATCCACAACAATTCCTACTGTGTTTCCGGATATCTCCACTACGACAATGCGAGTATGACGACTTTGTTCGTCTGTCGGAAACCCGAACTTCCGGCGCAGATTAAAGATTGGGATAACTTGTCCCCGCAAGTTAATGACTCCTTCGATATACTCACCGGAACCGGGAATATTGGTAGTCTCACGGAATACAATGATTTCCTTAACCTTGTTTATTTGCACTCCAAAATCTTCAGCACCCAGCCGAAAAATTACATGTTGTCTCTCATCTAATGCCATTAGTTACCCCCCTATACTTGGAACTGGGATACCATTTCGTTCATTTCTTGTGCCATCTTAGCCAATTGTTCCGAGGATGCCGAAATTTCTTCAACTGAAGCAGTAAGTTCCTCGGTAGAGGCGGACACCTCTTCAGCAGCAGATGCGTTTTCTT
>LADL02000696.1_pt1 | contig 11185 bp, 16 predicted proteins | sample 619721 | NCBI WGS metagenome assembly LADL02 (sample SAMN03397408, study PRJNA257561) | rock porewater metagenome | biome: terrestrial; feature: Opalinus Clay rock; material: porewater; isolation source: Opalinus Clay rock porewater BRC-3 borehole | place: Switzerland: Mt Terri URL, St-Ursanne ...
ACCTACATCAAGGTGAAGGGCAAATGGACCTATCTTTACCGGGCCGTGGATCGCGACGGCCAAACCCTTGATTTCCTGCTTTCCGAACGCCGAGATCTGTCCGCTGCCCGGCGCTTCTTCAAGCGAGCGATCGGTACCAACGGCGTGCCGGACCGGATCGTGATCGACATGAGCGGTGCCAACCTGGCCGGCCTGCAGGCGGTGAACGTGATCCTGAAGTTCACCGGCAACGGGAGCACCATCGAGGTGCGGCAGGTCAAATATCTCAACAACATACTGGAGCAGGACCACCGCTTCATCAAGCGGATCACCGACCCGATGATGGGCTTCAAGGCTTTCCACTCGGCGGCCGCCACCATCGCAGGCATCGAGACCGCCCACATGATCCGCAAAGGTCAAATCGCGGCCAACGGCGCAACCGCATTCCAGACCTTTGCGGAGCTTGCAGCATAATTCTGTCCGCAGATCAGGCTATGCCGACATTGGGCAAAGTTTGCGACGGAACCCGTGCCGGCGCGCGTGAAAGTCTTTCAGACGCTCGGACATGGCCGCATGATTGGCCTTGAAGTCGGGCGAATTGGTGTCAATCTGGCTTTCGATCCGGCGTATGGTCACTCCTCCTCCGGAGCCAGCAGGGCGAGCGTGACACCGGGCCAGTCGCAGATCACGTCCGACAGCAGATAGCCCAGCGATCCCTGGCTGAGTTTGTCCCAGTCGTCATCGCTCCAACCGTAATTATGCATGAGCGGTCCGAGCGCGACCCCGCTGTCGGTGCACCGCCCGGTGATCACGATCTCGGCACCGCCGTCCAGAGCCGTGGCGATGGGGCCGGCACCCAGGTAGGCATTCATGCTCCAGACATCATCAGGAAAATCCACACCAGAGAACATTTCGGTTACACTGCGGTCTCGGATCTCGTCCGCGCGGTCCAGCAGGTCGTCGCCCAGCACGACACCGATGGAAAAGTCGATGCTGGCCTTCGCGGCAGCCGCGCGGATTCACCCCGCCAACATTGGCCACCACCTTGATCCCCTTGGCCTTGATCTTGTGCAACCACGGCACCAGCGCCTTGAGGAAATATCGCCCTTGGACACCAACTGCCCAATGGCCTCAGGCGTGTCGCCCTAGAAACCGGAAGCGCACCCGATGCGCAGTTTTCGATCCGTCATGTCCCCCCTTATCTGCCCGTCCATTTCGACGCGTGTCTTGCATCACAAAGCGCCACCGTTCGGCCCAAACAGCCGCAAGCAATGCTCACATCCGCATAATCCCCGAAGGAACCGTTCTCGAGAACACTTCCGAAATCCCCAACCTTCCACGACGCAATCAACAACGTTAAATCGCGAAAAGCACGTCTTGCAAAATTTTCTAACATATGTTTGATTTTAGTGAACAGAGAAGTCTGACATTCCGCTCGGGAGGAAAACCATGAACGGTCAAGACAGTGCAGCGAAGGCCGATCTGCAAGCCATCAAGGCAAACTATTTGCTGACCGATGAGCAGCGCCAGATCGTCGATCACGTGGATCGCGTGTCGCGCCAGGTGCTGCACCCGCTTCAGGCGCGTATGGACGAGGAGGAATGGTGGCCCGAGGAACTGGGCGGTTCGGGCCAGAACGAGTTCACCCAAGCGCTGGTGTTCGACGTGATCTCGAAATGGAACCCGGCCGTCGGGCTGTCGCACGGGGCGCACGACAACCTTTGTCTAAAAAACCTGCTGCGCAAAGGCTCCGAAGAACAGGTAAAGAAATATGTGCCGGGCCTGTGTTCCGGCGATCTTGTCGGCGCATTGGGGTTGACGGAGTCCGGCGCGCGCTTGGCTCCATGGCGACCACCGCCCGCCGCGACGGCGACGATTACGTCATTAATGGATCGAAGATCTACATCACCTACGGCTCGATCGCCGAAGTGATCCTGCTCTATGCCAAGACCGACAAATCCAAAGGTTCCAAGGGCATTTCGGCCTTTGTCGTTGAAACCGACAACCCGGGCTTTCGCGGCTTGCCCACTGGCGAACTGGTGTTCAAGGACTGCCGGGTGCCGGCCTCTGCCATGTTAGGTGCCGAGAACGGCGACGTGTCGGTGGTGATGAGCTGGCTGTACCTAGAACGCGCGATGGCCGCCTGTGTCGGCTTGCCCAAGGGCGCCGGGGGGCGCGGCGATATCCACAAGCTGGTAGCCGCAGCCTATCTTTATGCCGACGAGTCCTTCAACAAGGCGGTGACCGAGGCCTCTCACATCCACGGCGGCTCGGTCAACAACTTCACCGGTCATGGCAGATGACCCGCGCCGCTGCCGATCATTTCATGTATGAAGACGGCGGGTCGATCGTTTTTGTCACCGCCATTTCAACGCGCACCGCGCTCACCTGCTTTGCCCAAACCGTCGCCGCCCGCGCCGGCGTGACCGGCATGATGAAAACGCTGGCCGCTGAATGGGGCGAGTACGGGATCCATCTCAACTGCGTCGCGCCGGGAACGATCAAGACCGACGCGCTTGGTAGCTACCCCATTTCACCGGACCGGTGGAAAGAGCTGAACCGCTCGGTCCCGAACCGGATGAGCATGGCCGAGGATATTGTCGGAACGATCATCTTCCTTGCTTCCAATCTGGGAAATTTCATCCCAGGCGAGGATATTTATGTGGACGCCGGGGAAACCCTGCACATGGGCCATGATGCCTGTGATATGATTCATCCCGAAATGTTTGAAAAACGCGAACGAAGAGAGGGAAAGAATGAGTAACCCCCCCGTCCTGCTGGACATATCCGACAGGATCGCCACGGTCACGCTCAACGACCCGGCGCGACGCAATCCGGTCACCGGAAACGACATGATAGCCGCCCTTCTGAACACGTTTGCAAAGGTGCAGGCTGATCCACAAGTCAGCGTCATGATTCTCACCGGAGCCGACCCGGCCTTTTGCGCTGGCGGCGACATCAAGGAAATGAACAACCCAGACAGCATCTTTCGCAAGGAGCCACTTGCGGCGGCGCTGAGCTATGTCGATGGCGTGCAGCGTCTGCCGCAGGCGCTGTACAACATGGACATTCCGACGATTGCCGCGGTCAACGGCCCGGCGGTCGGGGCGGGGTGCGACCTGACCATGATGTGCGACATTCGCATCGCCTCGGAAAAGGCGAAGTTCGGCGAAGTTTTCCTAAACCTGGGGATCATTCCGGGCGATGCGGGAAGTTGGTTCATGCTGCGCCGTCTGGGTCACCAGAGGGCTGCTGATCTGACTTTCTCGGGGCGCATGGTCGAAGCCGAAGAGGCGCTGGAGATCGGTATGGTGCTGGAAGTCGTGCCCCACGCCACACTTTTGGACCGCGCCCGCGAACGTGCCGCTGTCATCGCATCGAAACCGCCACGCGCGGTGCGTGTTGCCAAGCGCCTGATGCGCAACGCCGAACGGATGGATCTACCGGATTTCCTGAATTCTGCGGCGGCCTATCAGGCCCTTATGCATCAGACCGAAGATCACCACGAGGCGGTTGCTGCGTTCCTCGAAAAACGAAAACCCAACTTCACAGGGCGTTGAAGGAAAGATCGCATGTCCGATATCACCAAAAAGAAGATGGAGCAATTCGCGCAGATGTGGAATGCGCGCGGCAAGGGTCTGATTACGCATATGGCGCTTGAGATCGAAGAGGTCGCGACCGAAGCCGTTCGGGTCCGGATGCCGTTCAATCCGGAGTCCTGCATCGACAGTGATCAGATTCTGCTTCATGGTGGTATCCTGACGGCCCTTCTGGACAGCGTCTTCGGGCTGGCGAACTTCGTGGCGATCGAGGACGTCAGCACCATGGCGCCCTTGACCTCAGGGTGGATTATCTGCGCCCGGCACGGTCGCGCGCGGATGTCATCGTGCGCGCGCATTGCTTTCGGCAAACCGACCATATTGCCTTCAATACCGGCAGCATCTCATTCGATGGTCATGAAGATGCGGAAATTGCGCGCGAAACCGCCTCGTTCGCACTGACACGCGTTGATACCAGCCTGTTTGAGGCGATGACAAAAGGAAAAGCCTCATGATGGACTTGCAAACCGTCAATGCCAACGTATCCCGTGTGCCGTTCTTCCGATTTCTCAACTTTGAGGTTCAGAGCCTGAGCGCTCTCCATGCCGACGCAGAGATGACCTTCGAACTACGTCACATCGGAAACCCGGTCATGGAGCTTTACCATGGCGGAATGATCGCAAGCTTCATGGAAGCTGCGGCGGCCATCGCGGTCCATCCCGATTTCGCCGACGTCCCGGCCAAGCCGATCAATCTGACCGTGGATTATCTTAGACCTGCCCCGGAGGGACCGCTGTATGCCCGCGCGAACGTGACCCGCAAAGGGAAGCGTATCGCAAGCGTCAGTGTGATTTCCTGGCAGACCACCTTGGGAAAGCCCGTCGCGGAAGGGCTTTATCACTTCCTTTTGGTGTGATAGGCATTTTGGCGTGGATCAGTGAATCGCATGTCCGGTGTAAACGGCATTCTCCCTGTCGCAAATGCCTTCCAACAAAAGCTTGATGAGCATGCCGGAGAACTCAGGCAATGAAAGATATCCGTCTTCTCCCGCCCGGTTCGGATCGAACCACTCCACCGTCCAGTTCAGGGCGCCCAGCATCTCCTGACGCAAGGGAACAATCTTGATGTCCGACCTTATAGCGTCGTCTTCCTGCGCCTCGCGCAAGATTCTATCCCACAATCTGCCATACTCGTGGCGAATTTTTCTGTGCCGCTCTCTAAAGTGGTTGGGCAGCATCCCGTAGCTTCTGATGTTCGCGGAAGTGAACTCGCTTGCCTTGAACAGAAAAGCCAGATGGGTCCAGATTGCTGTGGCTATCCTGGTATGATGGTCATATGGGGCATGAAATTCTTCGACCGCGGCGTTGACGCCCGATAGCAAGTCACACAGCCCCGCGTTCAGAACCTCGTCCACTATCTCTTCTTTGGACTTGAAATGGTAGTAGACGCTGCCCGCTTTCATATCCGCTTCTTCAGCGATCTGTCTCAGCGTGGTCGCCTTGTAACCATTGTCTCTGAGCATGCGTGCCGCGGCCCTCAGGATTTCGGCGCGGGTTTTCTTGGCCTTGCCGATGGATTTTGGGGCTTTGTCCGGAACCGCGGCGTTAACCTTCAGGCTTTTGGTATCAACTCGACGGCGCGAGCACATCCCGTCAAGTATCAGCTTGCTCATGCGTTCCGCAAGGACATGCACCGGATACCGATCCACATCATACCATTCCACGGTCCAGTTCATGGCGCTCAATACGAACTGGCGGATCGCAGTCACGGAAATATCGCTTCTCAGGTGCCCGTTACGCTTTGCGTCTTTCAGAAAACTGCTCCAGACTCCTGCATAGGAGGCACGCAACTCACGGTGCGGGGCGCGTGCCTCATCCGACAGCATCGGGTAGTTCCGGATATTGGCCGAGGTGAAATCGCTGTCAGTCAGCAGATAGGTCAGGTGCGTGTCGATCAGCAAAGCGAAGGTCTTGCGGAAATTCTCTGGATTTTTCTTTGCCGTCCGAACAGTTTCACTAACCTTATTGTAAAGTTGCCGCACACCAAGATCGAGAACCTCGCTCAGAATCTGGTCTTTGGATTGAAAATGGTAGTAGATGCTTCCGGCTTCTATGCCGGCTTCCTGCGCAATGTCGCGCATGGTCGTCGCGTAATAGCTTTCGTACCGGAAAAGGCGAGCAGCCGCAGCAAGAATGCGACCGCGTGTTCTTTCCGACTTGCTCAGATCATCTTCGGTGTGTGTGATGGCACCAGATTGTCTTTCCATTTGTTGTCGATACTTCTCGGCGGATAGGCTGTCCATTGCAATAAATCTAACAAATGTTAGAAGGCAGCAAAAAACCTCGTATCAAGTTCTTTGCCAAGATTTTAGCATAAGAGGAGGACCTCCACATGCGAGAATTGAGTGGAAAACCGGTGATCGTCACCGGCGCCGGCAGCGGCATCGGACGCGCGGTTTGCCAACGGTTCGGCGAAGAAGGTGCCGAGGTTGCGGTCTTTGACATGAACGAAGACGGGGAGAAGGATACCGTTCGCCTGATCACCGAGGCAGGCGGCAAGGCGCACGCCTTCAAGGTGGATATCACCGGGGAGTGGAAAGAACGTGGGGATCAGGCTGCTTCAAGTTGACCGGCTGAATCCTTCCATCGAGGGCAGCGGCTCTCACAGTCGCCACGCGGTGAGAGCCGCGCGGAGACCACCGCATCCTCTGCTTTTTGCCCATGCGGATATTCGCAATGTCATTCACAAGGCCCTCGGCCCGACATGTTGATACCGCTCGTCCTTGTTGTTTCCGCCTCGCATAGTTGATGGTGTGGATGCCGCCACCTGAAAAATGGAGAAAGATCAGTTGGCGGTGGGGCACTAAAGGCAAGCTGAGCTGCCAGTTCGCCGCAGCCCGTGTCCGGATCGTCGATGGCCACCGGCATCGTATGGCAGATGGCCGTGTGCAGGCCATGCCCGGCGACGAGGATGTCTGGCTGATCGGCGAACGTCGTGCGACCGGCGAACGGAAATACTACGCCTCCAACCTGCCGGGCGACACGCCGATCAAGGCGCTCGCCGCTGCTATCAAGACCAGATGGATCTGCGAACAGGCACATCAACAACTTAAGGAGGAACTTGGCCTCGACTATTTCGAGGGCCGATCCTGGACCGGCCTGCACAGGCTCGCCCTGATGACCATGATCGCCTATGCCTTCCTGCAGTCCCGCGGCCTCACCGCCGCGGGACGGGAAAAAAAGAATCCCCGGACCGCCCCCGCAACCAACCATGCCACCCGTCAGGCAAGCCATCCTCAACGCCTTCGCCAGACCTCCACCACGACGCTGCCCTCATTGTGAAAAGCTTATCGCAGAACGCTCGAGAGAAAATCTGGCGAAGTAGTGCTAATTGATTGGGGCGCAACTTAAAGCTTTTCGGTCAGTTCCGGCAGGGCGGTGAAAAGATCCGCCACGAGGCCGTAGTCGGCGACCTGAAAGATCGGGGCCTCTTCGTCCTTGTTGATGGCGACGATGATCTTGCTGTCCTTCATCCCTGCGAGATGCTGGATCGCGCCCGAGATACCCACCGCGACATAGAGGTTTGGCGCCACGACCTTGCCGGTCTGGCCCACCTGCCAGTCGTTGGGCGCATAGCCCGAGTCGACCGCGGCGCGCGAAGCGCCAACAGCGGCCCCCAGCTTGTCTGCCAGCTTCTCGATCAGTGCGAAATCATCCTGCGACCCAACGCCGCGACCACCCGATACCACGACACCCGCCGACGTGAGTTCGGGGCGATCCGAGGCCGCGACCTTGTCCTCAACCCATTCGGACAGGGCCGGATTCTCTGCCGCCGAGATCGTCTCGATCGGCGCGGCCGCCTGTTCGCCCGCCGCATCAAAGGTCGAGGTGCGGAAAGAGATCACTTTTTTGGCGTCGCGAGACTTCACCGTTTGAATGGCGTTGCCGGCATAGATCGGACGCTCGAACGTGTCGGCGTCAACCACGCCAGACGCGTCCGAAATCACCATCACGTCCAAAAGCGCTGCCACGCGCGGCAGTACGTTCTTGGCATCCGTCGTGGCCGGGGCAACGATATGGCTATACTCACCCGCGAGTGAGACGATCAAGGCCGCCGTGGGTTCTGCCAGACGGTGCCCGAGCGAGGCATCTTCGGCCACCAGCACCTTTTTCACACCGGCGATCTTGGCTGCCGCTTCGCCAGCCGCCGCCGCAGAGGCGCCACAACAAAGAGCGGTGACATCGCCCAGTTTGGCCGCAGCGGTCACCGCCTTGGCGGTCGCATCGAGCGCCAGTTCACCATCGGTGACTTCGGCGAGAAGAAGAACGGACATCATACGGCTCCCACTTCCTTGAGTTTCGCAACAAGCTCGTCCACCGAGCCTACGATCACACCCGCCGCGCGCGATGCGGGCTCTGAGGTGCCGGTGATTTCAAGACGCGACGTGACATCGACGCCGTAGTCGGCGGCGGTCTTCTCATCCAGCGGCTTTTTCTTGGCCTTCATGATATTGGGCAGGCTGGCATAGCGCGGCTCATTGAGGCGCAGGTCGACCGAAACAATCGTCGGCGTCTTGACTTTGATGGTTTGCAGGCCACCGTCAACTTCGCGTGTGACCAGCGCATGATCGCCTTCAACATCGAGCTTTGACGCAAATGTTGCTTGTGACCAACCCAACAGCGCCGAGAGCATCTGTCCGGTGGCGTTCATGTCATTGTCGATCGCCTGCTTGCCGCACAGCACGAGGCCGGCGCCCTCTTCCTCGACGATCTTGGCAAGGATCTTGGCCACGGACAAAGGCTCGATGTCGTGATGCACGTCGTCAGCAGCAATCACGAGGATCGCACGGTCCGCGCCCATGGCCAGAGCCGTGCGCAGGGTTTCTTGCGCCTGTTTCACGCCGATGGACACGGCGATGACTTCATCCGCCTTGCCCGCCTCTTTCAGACGAATCGCCTCTTCGACGGCAATTTCGTCGAACGGATTCATCGACATCTTCACATTGGCAAGATCGACACCGCTTCCGTCCGCCTTGACGCGGACCTTCACGTTATAGTCGATCACGCGTTTGACAGGCACGAGCACCTTCATTGGCATGGTCTCCTTAAGTTCGGGGTTTCGTTTTTCGGAAAAGGCTTCATGGCCTCGGGAAAATCATGCGCGCTCAGCAAAACGCTTTGGGCGTTTCGCTCGATGTCCAATGCTCCGAGATAGCTGAAACAGATAGACCGCGCGTCCGCCATCATGAACCTTGTCGACCATTTCGGATGCGGCCCTAGCCCCCTTGGCGACCTCGGACTGGAAGCCGACCAGTTCGCCGCCGCTGCTGAAATGATCGCCCCCGGTCATGATCAAGGCCCGGATCGTATCGTCCTGTTCAGCGTCGCGCAGATGCGCCACCAATTCCTCGACAAATGCGATGCTGTATGGGCTGCGCGTCTCTGGCTGAAGAAAGCGCAGGATTCCAATAGGGCCATCCCGCTCCAGGCGTGTAAGTTCGGTCATTCCGGCCTCCATTAGGTTCCTGTCCAGACCGACACCTGCACGCTCAAGCACGTCGGCACCCTTAACCAGTTTGCGCAGGATGTTCCGACCCTCGTCCGCTTTCCAGTTCAGGCTCAGCGTCTTCTTGTTACGGCCCAGAGTCTTCCACCAGACGCCAACCCTGTCCGCGGCGTTGGGTCCGAGATCGCGCATCATATCCGTCCGGTTGGGCGCCTCAACCTTAATGACCTCTGCACCGACGTCAGAAAGCAAGGCGGCTGAAAGCGGTCCGGCAATAGCATGACCAAGTTCGATGTTTTTCAGGTGATCAAGTGGTCCAGTCATCCGCTCTCATCGCTATTAATCTAACATATGTTAGTTTCATAACGGTGTAGAAGGCAAAACTCAATACATGAGATACGGAAGCAACCTCCTCGCCGGTGTGGGAAAGACCAACAAGCCGGTGGTAAGCGCGGTGGTGAAGACCGTCTTCGCCGAAAAGGACCGCGATCAGGCACATGCCCGTTGGCGCGAGGTCGCCGACAATCTGCGCGAGCGGTTCCGCGATGTCGCTGAGCTCATGGACAAGGCCGAGCACGACGTGCTGGCTTATACGGCCTTCGACGAGAGCCTGCGCTCGAAGCTGCACAGCACCAACCCGCTGGAGCGCGTCAACAAGGAGATCAAGCGACGGACCAACGTCGTCGGGATCTTTCCGAACCGTGAAGCCGTGATCCGGCTCGTCGGCGCGCTGATGCTGGAGCAGAACGACGAATGGGCCGTCTCCCGCCGCTACATGCCGGTGGAAAAGCTGACCGCCATGTGCCACGATGAAAGTGAGACGGCGATGATCGCCGCTCAGTGAACGAGCAGCACCAGCTATGAAGAAGCAGGTGGACGCCAGTTCCTACACCACTCCTCGGGGCACTACCGTCGAGGAGCTGATGCTGTAACGCGGTGTGTCTGTTTCGTACGAGACGATCCGGCGCTGGACCGTCAAGATCGGTCCCCTGATCGCCCACGTCCTGCGACGACGGCAGCCTCGCCCTGGTGATGTCTGGCATCTGGACGAGGTCGTCGTGAAGATGGCTGGCCGGTTATACTGGCTGTGGCGTGCGGTCGACCAATACGGTTCTCTTTTGTGGTTGCCGCCCGTAATGCAAGAAGTTTTTGACCCTATTGGCGTGTGATCGAGCGCACACTTTTGTCAGGCACTCGAAGTGCGGCACTTCCAAAAGCCGCGGGCCGTGATGGTGATCAGCGGATCGGGTCCAAATCTAATTGCCGAGCTTTACGCTCGCAGAGAACCACTGGTTTTCCCAATCCGGATCTGTTCGATCGTATTGCCCATTCAGGTCGTTGTCTTCTCACACTCCGTCGGCACCGTTGCTAACGCTTCGACATGAAGCATCATGCCGTGCTCGCCAGCACCGGATCTCTGTAGTCTTCATTCTTCGTCAGCATCGCCCAGATCTGTCGGGCCATCTTGTTAGCCAGCGCGATCGCGACCAGCATCTTGGGCTTGCGAGCCAACATGCGTGACAGCCAGCTGCCCTCCACAATGCTTCGCTGTCCAAGCCAGTTCAGTCGCGACATTGCCCCAATGATCAGTAGCCGTGGTTCTGTCGCAAGAAATCTATTGACCCGAGAACGGGCGATTGCTGGACGCAATTATGCTGCAAGCGCCGCAAATTGCTGAAAGCCGGTGGCCCCGTCGGCGGTGATCTGCCCTTTGCGGATCATGTGGGCAGCCTCGATCCCTGACAGTGTCGCGGCGGCGGAGTGGAAGGCCTTGAAGCCCGTCATGGGCCGCGTGATCCGCTTGACGAAGCGGTGATCCTGTTCAACCATGTTGTTAAGATATTTCGACTGGACCGCACGGATCTGGTGGCCGTCACCTGTGAACTTCCTGATTACGTTGACCGCCTGCAGCCCTGCCAGATTGGCACCGCTCTTGTCGATGACGATGCGGTCAGGGGCACCATTCACCCTGATCGCTTGCCTAAAGAACCGTCGGGCAGCCGCGGTATCCCGGCGCGCTGAGAGCATGAATTCAAGGGTTTGGCCATCGCGGTCAACGGCCCGATAGAGATACGACCACGCGCCCTTCACCTTGATGTAAGTTTCGTCCATGCGCCAGGAGTTGGCTGTTTGGCGCTTTCGTTTTTGTGCCTGGGCAGCAA
>LADL02002916.1_pt1 | contig 11184 bp, 12 predicted proteins | sample 619721 | NCBI WGS metagenome assembly LADL02 (sample SAMN03397408, study PRJNA257561) | rock porewater metagenome | biome: terrestrial; feature: Opalinus Clay rock; material: porewater; isolation source: Opalinus Clay rock porewater BRC-3 borehole | place: Switzerland: Mt Terri URL, St-Ursanne ...
ACCGTTATTATACATGTAAGGAGTTGTAGGATTTCATAAACATAAAATGTAAAGCAACGTTTCAAGTTCCTTACAATCATATCCCTCGGATCTGCAAAGCGTAACTGGTTTGTCCAACGATATGTTTGTTAAACTTGGTAGGTAAAAGGTGTTAGGCACAGGTTTCTGTATCTGTGCTTTGAAGTGTTTGTAAAGATTATGCCTCTGGCATGATCTATGCAATCATCACAAAAAGCACAATGGGAAGTCCATGAAACGGACCCGTTACGTAACGGGTTCTAAATCCAGACTGATTTTGAGTTACCGGTGCTTAGATTCTGTCTGGTTCACTTGATTTCCCAGTTATCGGGAGTCTTCTGGCAAGCGGCTAGACGCTTGCCTGGACTGAAGATAACAGATGCTGAAGCAGATGCGTGGAAATGCGCATCTGTGTCTCTCACGATTTGGATTTCTCAATCTGAATCGAACATCTTTACTCTCAAGTTAAAAACAAGGAACTCAAAAATGTTGAATCAACTTTGGAACGACGAAGCTGGTTTCGTTATTTCTGCGGAACTGGTACTCGTACTGACCATCGCTGTCCTGGCCATGATCGTTGGCCTGAGCGAAGTCGCTGTTGCTGTTAACACAGAACTGAATGACATTTCAAACGCAATCGGAGCCCTCAACCAGAGCTATGCTTACACTGGTTTTGTAGGTAACGGATCAGGCGGCGGAAAAAGCAAAAGCTTCTATGCCGGTTCACGCTTCGAAGACGCCACCGATGACTGCGACCTGAACACAACTTGTGATCTGGTTACAGGTACTGGCGTTGTTACCGCTTCCGAAGCTACGACTCCATAGTCTTAATTTTGGTTTCATATTCACAAACTCACTCTGTTCAGGGGTGACCCTGAATAGAGCTTTTCTAAGGAAATCAAGATGAAAGCTTTATGGAATGATGAAAGTGGTTTTGTAATTTCAGCGGAACTCGTACTCGTGCTGACCATCGCCGTTCTGGCCATGATCGTAGGCCTGAGTGAAGTTGCTGTTGCCGTTAATACAGAACTGAACGATATCTCAAATGCAATCGGAGCCCTCAACCAGAGCTACGCTTATACCGGTTTTGTAGGTAATGGCGGAAAAAGCAAAAGCTTCTATGCTGGTTCACGCTTTGAAGACGCTACCGATGACTGCGACCTGAACACAACCTGTGACCTGGTAACAGGTACTGGCGTTGTGACTGCTTCTGAAGCAACGACTCCTTAATCTTAAGGATCGTATTTAACAGAATGAGAGAACTCTGTCCGGGTACTTCCGGACAGGGTTCCTGTTAATAAGGGCCATCCAAAATGAAAACATTATGGAACGATGAAAGCGGTTTTGTCACTTCAGCGGAACCGGTACTCGGGCTCTACCTTCTCGGACACCATAGATGATTGCGACTTGAATACCACCTGCGACCTGGTGACAGGGACCAGTGTTGTGACTGCTTCAGAAGCGACAACTCCTTAGTCTTCCCCTTCCAGACATCGCGACTGACAGAATCGTTAAATTCGACGCAACTTGAACTCTGGTAGTGCTTTGCCACTTTGAGAGTTCCCATGTTTCAAAAAAAACTCATTTGATTCACGGTCACTTTTACAGACTGTTCAACATCCTTGATAACGAATGTTGCCTGCACGCAACCTCTCAAACTTTCTGCGCCATTCTGGCCCATTCTTTTCAGAATCTGTAAACCACAAGTTTGATTACAGTTATAGCGATTCCCTCCTCGCGTTTCTTTTGGTCCACACGCTTTGTGGACTTCCCACAACGTTCCCCTGCCGAACGAATGGCACACCGACTGCGATATGAGCTTGGCAACAAGAAACAAGCAAAACAATAACTGGCCCATTTGGCTGGAGATTAACTGACACAGTTTGATTCGCAACGTTGTGACCCGTGTTGAGGCTTCTTCTCATTCTCGCGACTTGTCCCCGAAAGAAGAAGAGAAGTCAATGGCATTGCATGAAGGTGAGAGAGCATTCAATGCGGATGATGTCTTTGGCATCATTTTCTGGGCTTCCACCGCTCCGCGGGTCATAACGTGCATTTTATAGAACTTTTGATGAATACAACACTGCAGTTTGTGCCGTGAAGTTACAGGCCGGTAATTTCACAAAGGTGCCTGAATGGAGCGTAGTCTCTCAATCTGGCAAATCGATAAATATCGCTTTCGCTTTGTTTATCTCAATGTCGTGGGCTGTTTTCAATCTCGGAAATCAAACCACAAACTCGTCTCTCAATTTATTTTTAAAGACCAAGGAACTCACTAAGATGTTAAATCAACTTTGGAACGATGAAGCAGGCTTCGTAATTTCAGCCGAACTGGTACTCGTACTGACCATCGCCGTTCTGGCAATGATCGTTGGCCTGAGCGAAGTCGCTGTTGCTGTCAACACTGAACTGAACGACATTTCAAACGCAATCGGATCTCTGAACCAGAGCTATGCCTACACAGGTTTCGCTGGTACTGGTGGAAAAAACAAGAGCCACTACGCCGGTTCCATGTTCAACGATGCAGTTGATGACTGCGACCTGAACACAACTTGTGACCTGGTTACAGGTACAACCGCTGTAACTGCTTCTGAATCAGTTACTCCGTAATCTGAATCAGACTTAAATTATCAAAGCTCTGCTCAGGATCACCCTGGGCAGAGCTTTTTTTTCGAAAAGGGGATCAACCATGTTGCGGGCTTTATGGGAAGATGAAAACGGTTTTATTATCTCAGCGGAACTGGTCCTGGTTCTGACCATCGCTGTACTGGCAATGATTGTGGGGCTCAGTGAAGTCGCTGTTGCAGTTAACACCGAACTTAACGATGTCTCTAATGCCATTGGTTCATTGAATCAAAGTTACGCTTATACCGGTTTTGCAGCCGATACCATCTGTGATGATGGCAAACACAAAAGTTATGTCGCAGGTTCCCTGTTCAACGATGCGGTGGATGACTGCGATTTGAACACCACCTGTGACCTGGTGACAGGTACGACGGCTGTGACTGCTTCTGAGAGCGTCACACCATAGTCGACAGCTTGTAAACAAGCTCTCTCAGAGAACCGGCGGAACTTCCGCCGGTTCTTTTTCGATTACACGCGCTTACAGTTTGTTTAACCTTAGTGTTCAAGCTGTTTAACACGTAAATGAGATCCACGCCTACAATGCCCCCGCTGATACCGTGATTTCAATCACATCCTAAGTCTTTACCAGTTTTGAACATAAACTGTTCAATCGGCCTGTGAACAACAGCCGATCGCCTTCCTCTGGCATACCGTCTGCATTACAAAACTTCCGTGGATTGATTGCCGGGCCATCACCCCGCGAAAACATTCACGAATAAAAAAACTCTCTCACAATCAAAACTCTCTCTCACATAGCTGCCTGTTGAACTCGCATTCGACGGTCGGCGCACTCTACGACTAAGTAAGGGGACTCTCTCATGTTGTGTATCGTTCAGCGTTTGTACAATGACGAAGCTGGTTTCGTGATCTCTGCAGAATTAGTACTGGTTCTGACGATTGCCGTGCTGGCAATGATCGTCGGTTTAAGCGAAGTTGCTGTCGCCGTGAATACGGAACTCAACGACGTTTCCAATGCCATCGGCGCACTCAACCAGACTTATGCTTATACCGGGTTCTGGTCAGGCAGCCATGGAAAAACCAAAAGCTACATTCTCGGAAGTGAGTTTGATGACGCATTCGATGACTGTGACCTGAATACCTCATGCGACATCGTCTGTGGTGCCGAAGGCATGAAATCGGAAGGTGGATGGTAAACCAGTTCCTGGCACAGGAGAAACTCTCGACAGAAGCGATTTCTCATTTTCTTTGAATCGAAACTAGAAAAAGGCAGGTTTCAATTGAAACCTGCCTTTGTTCATTTACATCACAAGCGAATCCAGCATCCTGTTAAGCAGATACTCTCGGCGTACCAGGATTCACATCCGGATTTGCTTCCGGTTCAGGCTGTGGTTCGGGAACAACCGGTTTTGCTGTTTCCTGGCTTTGAGGAGCCAGATCACAGTTACCAGTAGCACAGGCAGTCGTAGGACAGACTGTGGTAGGAACCATTGTGCAGACTTCGTAAGGAACCTTACGGGCAACACATTTGGTGACATACCGTGTGCAGGTTACAGGAACCTGTTTGGGTACGCAGCGTGCAACCCGGTGTGTGACAGTGAAAGGCACTTTCCGCGTGACGCATTCAGCGACTTTACGGGTGCATTGTTCCGAGACCATTCGACAGGTCTGAACAGGAACTTTACGAACCTTTTCTTCACAAACCCAGTTACATGTCTGATAAGGAACCTTCTGAGCGACGGTTTCCGTTACCCACCGGCAGGTCCGGTAAGGAACTTTGGTCACAACCACTTCGGGTACCATTTTACAGACTTTCACAGGTACCTTGTTCACAATCACTTCTGGTACATAACGCGTTACCTGTACCGGGCAGTTCTGTCGAACGACTTCTGGTACATACTGGGTGCAAGGCACCTGGCAGGCAACACGTTTCAGTCTCCAGACCTTGCGGCAGTGAGTCCGCCCGGGAACCTGAACCATGCTCATCACAGGACGACCACAAGGATCGGTGGACCAGCAGGGACGGCATTTTCCGGGTTTGGTAATCTGTTTTGTTTCCCAGACTCCCTGTAAACGATGTACCGTGCGGTAAGTCGTTACCGGTTTCATAACCGTATAACAACGTTCCTGGTTAACCGTTTCTGTGACAGGTCGCATTACGGTCTGTCGGCATTCCTGTTCGATTGTTTCCACAACAGGTCGCATCACAGTCCGTCGACACTCCCGTTCGTGGTTTTCCCAGACAGGACGTTGTACCTGATAGCTGCAATCACGGTACTTGGTTTCGACTACCGGTCGTCGGACAGTGTAACGCTCTTCCCGCTCCGATGTTTCATATACGGGCTTTTGAACCGTATATTCGACGTCGCGGTAAACCGTTTCATTCACCATGCGATAACAGGTTTCCTGCTTGTCTTCGTAAACTGTCTCGTATTCGGTGCGATAAGCCGTGTACTGTTGAGGTTCTGCAACCTGGTCGTAAACAGTACGATAGCAGGTTTTCCGCTCAACACGACAGGCGGTATAACACGCTGTAGGCTGACAGGCAGTTGTCGGGCAGCAGTTATAACTGGCTGCTCCAAAATACCTGCAGGCTTGTGCCGAATCGTTGACAGCCAGCATCGCCACAGCGGCGAATGCCAAGGCCAGAGTCTTTTTCATTTTTCCCCCTCCAAAAAAGTGCGTCACATGATGAAAGTGTGCGTTTTCCGATTTTTCATCTCATACATGACTGTCTGCATTATTGACATGACCTGAAAAAAGATGCAAATCAAAAGCTGACGTCCCGTATGGAAAAATCAAAATCACCGCGGATTGTTCTATTTAGCACTCAAGCATAGATCACATAGTTTCGGCAACTTGAGGAAAAAAGGGGGATATCTCTTTTTAGTGAAGAGCTTGTTACCGGTTCCACTTTATAACCGTTATCACCTGCAAAGTTTCACAAATGCAACATTCGTTCGTGTTAACCTGTTATCAGAACTCAACATGAATCATAGAAACGACATCCGATCTGTTACATCATCCGGGGATGAATACATCTACATTACTGGATGCATCAAATTCTTTTAATCTTTGCCATATTTTTTTTGTAGTTCATCAAAATCTTCAGGCGTATCCAGGTCCAGCAGGATTTCCGGCACATCGCAGGGCTGCAGGTGAGGCTGTACGTCCCCTCGCTGCCAGAGTGCATTAATCCCCTGCTCTGCCGGTAGCTTGAAGATCTCCTTTGCCATCGACCAGCGAAAAAAAGTCGGGTGTCCTTTCCGATTCCGGTACGCGGGTATCATTACGTCAGCCGGACACTGCTCCCAGGCCTGGCATAATTCTTCAATGACAGACTGCTCAAGCACAGGATGATCTGCGGGAACCAGTAACCAAGCCTCTTCCTCTGCTGGTTGATAAGATTCCTTAATCCAGGACAGCGCACACTGGACACTGCTTTTCATATCGGGGGGATCTGTTTCCGGTTGCACCACTTCGACAGGCAAATCAGCCAGATGCTCTGCTAAACGCGCGTCATCCCGGCGAGCCACAATGACGACTTTTGTGACCAATTCACAGCTCAAAGCCCGCACCAGACGCTGAATCACTGTTTCGCTGCCCAACGAAAGCAGCAGTTTATGGGCTCCCATACGTCGACTTCGGCCAGCAGCTGGCACAATGGCAAACAGTCGGCGCGTTGTCATTAAATCACCTGTTCCGATAAGATAGAGTCAGGCCGGATTATTCTGAATCAGATACCGGCGGAGTTTCGCAATAAGACACTAAGATAAGTTGTCGTTCAGAACCTGTCTGAACCATTCAGAGTTAAGGATCAATCGTGCAAATTTTATTGACCAACGATGATGGAATACACGCCCCCGGCATTCGCAGCCTGCAGAAAGCTTTGACGCAACTCGGTGATGTGGAAGTAGTAGCTCCCCTGGCCGAACAAAGCGGGGTGGGGTTAAGTATTACCTATTTACATCCACTGATGATACATCAGGAATTTGAAAGTGAAAAGCACTGGGGCTGGGCGGTCGCCGGCAGTCCGGCTGACTGTGTCAAACTGGGAATCCTGGAATTCTGTCCGAAACGCCCCGACCTCATTGTGAGTGGCATCAATTCCGGTTCGAATGTGGGGATTAACGTACTCTATTCCGGTACCGTTGCAGGAGCCATCGAAGGTGCTTTCGCCGGTATTCCTTCAATCGCCATCTCAGCAGCCAGCAGTTTTGCCAATGACACAAAACCGGACTACGACCGCTGCGCGACGCAGAGCATTCCCGTCATCAGAAAACTGTTACAGGAAAAATCTCCCGCCGACCGTCTCTGGAATATCAATTTTCCCGCAATACGGCCCGACTGGCCACGGGGGGTCAAATGGACTTCCCTGGGAGTAAAACGACATTTTGATGTGATGGAAAAACGAATTGATCCCCGTGGGCGTCCTTATTTCTGGAGTGGACTTGATCCGATTCAAAACCATCAACTGGACCCGGGCACTGACATCCACGAGCTGGCAGATGGCTTTGTCACTGTCACTCCCCTGAAATTTGACCTAACAGATCACCAGCATTTACAATCATCAGATCAGCAGGCTGGCGGTGAGATCGATGTCAACCTTACTTGATCTCAAACCCGGGAATCAACGCCCGAGGCATTCCAAAGTTTGACATTTCACCGCAATGCGGGATAATCAATGCTTAAACTGATCGTTTGCGGCAGCCCCCTGCTCTGAGAAGAATTCTCAGAACCTGTCCCTGTAGAGGGAGCCTGCATTCATACCTCCGCTATAATGTTAAAAGTGACCTGAATTTAAGATGTGTTGAGGAGGTGCGCAGTGAATCACAATCAGTCAGCAGAACACAACAGTATCACCTCCCGCATCATCTCTGAAACTTTTCCTGAACTGCAGACCAGCGAACTTCTGCAAAACATCATCGACTCAGATCAGCAACTGCTGCGAAAAATCCTTTCCATCACTCCCCTGATCATCTGGGCCGTCGATCGCCACGGTATCGTCACACTCTCCGAAGGAGGAGGCCTGGCCCGACTGGGTTATCTCCCGGGCGAATGGGTGGGCAGATCTATTTTTAAAGAGTACGCCGCTGACCCCGAACTGATCGACATTTTCAGGCGAACACTCAACGGTGAACCACAGCAGCAGATCCGGACAGTCAATGAGCTGGTCTTTGATGCCGAATACAATCCCTTCTTCGATGAACAGGGGCAGGTGGACGGCTTTCTTTCTGTCGCCATTGATATCACCGAGAAAGTCACTTCGCAGGAAGAACTCCGTCGATCCGAAGATCGCTTCAGTAAGATCTTTCAGGTGAATCCGATTGCCATGTGCATTACGGAGATTGACACCGGAGTTTTTATCGAAGTCAATGAGAACTTTCTGACCGCGCTGCAATGCAGCCGGGAATTCGTTCTGGGCAAAAGTGCATTTGACATCGGGTTCTGGCCCGACAAGCAGACACGCCGGGAAATGATTGAACAGGTGCAGAAAGAAGGGACGGCGCGCGAGCTCTATTTTGACTTCATCATTCCCAATGGCACTCGCTTATGTACCATGCTCTCTGCAGTCCAGATCTATTTTCGCGGCGAGACATTCCTGCTTTCCTGCGTAAAGGACGTAACCCGGGAACACGCCGCACTGGAAGAACTGGAAAAGCTGAATGAGAATCTGGAAGCCAGGGTCGCATCACGCACTGCCGAGCTGGAACATGCTCATGCAATTCTGAATGAGGAATACACCAAGCGAAACCGGCTTTATAATGTGCTGCAGCAGACAGAAGCCAAGTGGCGCTCCCTGGTGACCAACGCGCCTGATACGATTCTGACGCTCGATCGTGAAGGAAACATTCTCTATATCAATCATCAGATCAAGTCGGTAAGCAGGGATGCCATTATCGGCTCATCCATTTTCAGTTACATGAACCAGGCAGACCTCGCGAAAGCCCGCCGAATTCTGCAGGAAGTCTTTCATTCAGGAAAGACACAGGTGCTGGAAACCGAAGGGCTCAATCCGGAAGGTAAAAAAACGCTCTACTCCTGCCGCATCGGTGCCATGGTGAGTGAAGGCGTTATTATCGCCGCGATGGTCATTGCCACCGATATCACCCAGCAGAAGCAGGCTGAACAGGAACTGGTAAGACGCCGCGCGGAACTCGCGCATCTTTCCCGGCTCTCCACCATGGGGGAACTCGCTGCCGAACTCTCGCACGAGCTCAATCAGCCACTGGCGGCAATTAATAATTATACGAATGGCTGTATTCGCCGCATCCAGTCCGGAACCACAACGCTGGATAACCTGGTGGAACCCCTCGAAGAAATATCACGCCAGGCACAACGTGCCAGTGAAACGATCAAGCGTCTCAGGCGCCATGTTCAAAAGAGTGAAGTCGAACAGAAAAAACTGGACATTAATGCCGTCATCCAGAATTCCATCGCGCTACTGGAACACGAAATCCAACGTAATTTTGTCACACTGCAACTGGAGTTAAGTCCGGGACCTCTCCAGATCATCGGTGATGCAATCCAGATCGAGCAGGTGCTGGTCAACCTGCTGTTAAACGCCTTTGAAGCCATGTCGGAGCAGCCCCCTGAAGACCGCAAAGTGGGAATTCAATCTGATCTGGATCAGGCGGGAAATCTGATGATTTGCGTGACAGACAGCGGAATAGGTTTGAAAAACGGCCAGGAAAAATCTATCTTCGAAACATTCTATACTACAAAACAAAAGGGACTCGGCGTCGGTTTGTCAATCAGTCAGACGATTATCGAAGCCCACGGAGGCAAGTTGACCCCGCGCAGAAACAAACAGGGAGTCAGTTTTATTATCACACTTCCATTAGCCCATGGAGATCGAAATAGTGGCGTCTGAAATCATGACAATCCAGCAAGAGGCAACCGTCTTCGTTGTAGACGACGATCCCGCCATCAGAAAATCACTCCGCTGGCTGATCGAATCGGTCGGCCTGAAAGTTCAGACACATGAACTTGCCAGCGAATTTTTGGAGAGTTATTCACCCGAATTTCCCGGCTGCCTGGTCCTGGATGTCAGAATCCCCGGCATGAGTGGTCTGGAATTACAGGAAAAACTGCGGGAACGCGGATACGATATCCCTGTCATCATCGTCTCCGGTTACGGCGATGTCCCCATGGCGGTACGGGCCATGAAAGCAGGTGCGATCGACTTCCTCGAAAAGCCGGTCAGCGATCAGGTGCTGCTGGATTACATTCAGAAAGGCATCGAAACCGACATCAGAAACAAACAGAACCGGGTGCAGAACCAGGATCTGATGGAACGCAAAGAAACGCTCACCCGCCGTGAACGGGAGGTCATGGAATATGTTGTCGTCGGATTTTCCAGTCGCGAAATTGCCGAAAAGCTGAATGTCAGTTTTAAAACGGTGGAAGCGCACCGCGCCAAAATCATGAAAAAAATGCAGGCCAAAAGCGTTCCCAAACTGATTCAGATGGACCTGCAGATCAAAGATGTTCCCGAGTATGACCGGGATCAGTGAGCCTTTGTTTTTGCTTTTCATTCCGCAATAATCAATTCAGAGATCTGTCACTTTATCATTGCCCCCTTGAAATTCCCCGGGAACCATTTTGAACAAGCATCCAGAACTGGCGTTAAACGGCGTTCCCGTTTGTGATACTTTTGCGGAAGCCTTTACCACCGTCGGCACGCGAATTATTGTGACGGCCCTGACCGAGGCCTGGGTCAGAATTGCAGCAGCAGAAGCCACCGGTTATGCAACCAGTGTGATTGCCTGTGATGCCGAAGCGGGAGTCGAGAAATATCTCTCCCCGGCAGAAAGCCCCGATGGCCGTCCCGGCGTCAGTCTGATGTTCTTTGCCTTCGGACAGACCGCTCTGGAAAAGGCCGTCACCAATCGCGTCGGACAATGTATTCTCACCTGCCCGACTACCGCCTGTTACTCCGGATACACCTCCGAAGATCCGGAAAAAAATATCTCCCTGGGCAGCCAGTTGCGTTTTTTTGGAGACGGCTTTCAGATCTCCAAAAAATGGGGAATCCGCAGACTCTGGCGTGTGCCCGTCATGGATGGAGAATTTGTCTGCGAGGATCAGACCGGAACCTTCAAGGGCGTCGCCGGCGGTAATCTGTTAATCTGTGCCGCCGATCAGAACAGGGGGCTGCTCGCAACAGAAGCCGCAGTCTCGGCCATGCAACAGGTTGACCTCACGATCCTCCCCTTCCCCGGGGGCATCGTCCGTAGCGGCAGTAAAGTCGGCTCGCGCTATTCCAAACTGAAGGCCAGCACCAACGATGCCTATTGCCCGACTTTACAGGCACAAACCACGTCTGAACTTCCACAGGGCACCGGCTGCGTCTATGAAATTGTCATCGACGGTGCCGCGTTCGAACCCGTACAGCAGGCAATGCAGGTCGGACTGCAAACCATCTGCCAGCAACCGGGGATCCTCCAGATTACCGCCGGAAACTATGGCGGCAAACTGGGGAAACATCACTTTCACCTTAAAGATCTGATTCACAGCGCTCAGGCCTGAGCGACCGTTCCTGATCCTGATTCCTCTTCCCGGAAACTTTCGGAAATCAGC
>LADL02000161.1_pt1 | contig 11155 bp, 7 predicted proteins | sample 619721 | NCBI WGS metagenome assembly LADL02 (sample SAMN03397408, study PRJNA257561) | rock porewater metagenome | biome: terrestrial; feature: Opalinus Clay rock; material: porewater; isolation source: Opalinus Clay rock porewater BRC-3 borehole | place: Switzerland: Mt Terri URL, St-Ursanne ...
ACAAAACCGGACCTTCAACCATCCAAGATGCCGTTACAAAGTATTTGCCGGTCTACGGACTTTGGGCAGCTTTTGTTACATTTACTTTTCCTTTAATTTTTTATTAGAAAGGCTCTGTTAATGTAATATTGCTTAGTCAGTTATGAGCTGCTTTCCGTTTAAATAAAGATTAAATAATTTATAGAATGGAGGGAGGAGCTCCTGTCGATGGAGATAAGAACAAATCGATTTTCAGCCTACTCCAAGTGATTTTAACAATTATGTTTATTGCGGTATCAAGTGGATTTATGACGTGGTTGAATATCACTTAAGCAGAGGACCTATAGAGTACAATTTGAAAGATCAAGGCCTGAGAAATTGATAGGGAGTGTCCGGCGACACAAACATATTACCTTTCATCTAAACTATAAACCCTTGTAAAACAAGGGTTTTTGTTTTTGGGGGTTATAATTTTGTGTCGTAAGTCTGCGACACAAACATACTACCATTCTTGGAGAACGACACCAACATACTACCTTTCCTGGAAGAACATAACCGAATAGACAAACTCTGACATTTCAAAGTATAATAGTATTAGTTGGGAATGGGATACCTGGGACGTACATAGCCTAGCCAATTACCTCAACACTTCGTTACGCAATCTTCGTAGCCCAGTGCAGATTATTACGATTTTTCGTGGGCAAATATTGTTCCACTATCTGTTCGGAAAAATAAAGGTCTAAAAAGTTCGAGTCCATTGAAAGAAAGGATGGTAATATGGCCCCTGTAGATTTTGATAATTTGCCTTTTAATGACAGGCCAGATTTGACACCTTATCTTATTCATCTTACAAAAAACTCAAAGAGGGCAGATAAGTATTCTGCTTTCGACAATTTGGTTAATATTCTGAAGACCGGTGAAATATGGGGTAGTACAAATAAAGGATTTGTAAAAGGGCCTAGCAGTGCTGCATGTTTTATGGACATTCCATTTGTGTCCCTCAAATATATACTTAATAAGGACAACTGCAATCTTAATAAGCCAAGGTATGAGCCATGCGGGATTTTTATCAACAAACAATATGCTTACAAACATGGATGCAGACCAGTATTATACCTATCCAACAAAGAGTTATCTAGTTTAGAAATTCCGGACAAAGAACTTTGGAGAGTAGTAAGATTTGAGGCTAGTGAAAAAGGTTGGATTAGCTGGATTCATGAACGTGAATGGCGCAGTAAAGGTGGCTTCAAAGTTCCATCTAACGCTGGGGTATTAGTTAGGAATCCCAAACAAGCTAGAGAACTTCAGGAACTAATACTTGAGAATCCAAAGGATTTTAAAGTAAAACCAAGAGCTATAATCCCTTTAGCAATAGTATGTCAAGGTTTAAACATCTAACTACGGGCAATCTTTTCCGCATTTGGCGTAACCAGCTTATGATTTTTTTATGAAGGGGTGATTTTCTTGTCATTAAAAACCGGTCGAAACGATCCATGCCCTTGTGGTAGTGGTAAAAAACTGAAAAAATGCTGCGGCAATAATATGTCTATCATATCATGGCGTAAGGTAGCTAATAATTTAACTTTTGAACATCCGAAAATCATGGCTATCCGAGAGACGTTTTTTGCGGTGTCTGACTATTTAAAGGCAAATCCGAATCCAGGAGCATGTCATTTACTCTCTAGTATACTCTTTGTGTTAATGCGTGAATATCAAATAGATTGTGTTCTCCGTATTGGGGAAGTTCTTAGACCAGATGGAAAATACTTTGATCACTCTTGGATTGAAATAGATAATCTTATATTTGACGTAGGTATCCAACTTACATATGACGAACAAAAGAATCCGCCTGTCTATGCTGAAATAGATTTAGGTTCAGGGAAACCAACTAAATTACTGTATGGTGCCCATTCTCCTAAAGGATTAGATCGGGAAACTCAACAAATATTGAAAACACCATTTATCATATATATGAATGGATTTCCGCTATTTAAAGATGGTGCCTGGGAGATAGTCAAAAAAATAGGCTCTAAATTGGGATTAGTAGTAAACATCTCTACTTTACGAGAAAAGTATAAAGATATAGAACGAGTAGGTTGAGAATTCAAAAAGTTAAACAGAAAACGTTTATAAAACTTCATGGCACTTTTACTTACACTGTTTTCCCCAAAAAGTATTGTATTATTTTGTAAAAAGGCTATGAATTCCAGGAACAATGTGGTATAATTTGTAATAAGGATATGGCACCATTTGGTGCCATATTAAACAAGTGATATGGCACCAAATGGTGCCATATAATGAAGGGGGAGACACCTTGGACTTAAACTTAAATTGGTGCCAAAATTGTAATATCCCTTTGGTTGGTAATAAGTGCTCATTATGTGGCTCAACAGGGAAAAAGGTCTCCTCAGACCTAAGACCCGTATTTCTTGCTGAAAAGGCAATGCTTCAATCCAATATTGAACGTGAACTACCTTGGCCATTGTTTTACGGATCCCGTGGATGGTTTTATTCATCTGGAAAAACGATAGGCAGAATGTCATACGATTCTGAAGGTGTTCCAACTATTAAACTTTCTAAGAGCTATAACGGAATAACATCAAATAGCCAACAAATGACTGAAACTGAGTTTATTACGCTAACCTTAAATGCTAATTTGGAATCGTTGATTACCAGGGAACAAGAGGCAATAGATTTTATTCTGGGGGTAGTTAAGGAAAACCCAGGTGTCCAACCTGTAGTAGCTTTTTCCGGTGGAAAGGACAGTACCATTGTTGCCGAACTTGTTCGTAGAGCTCTTGGATCAGCAACATTGTTTTTTGCTGATACAACTATCGAGTTCCCTGATACCTACGATTATCTTGAGACAATCCGCAACACAGAGGGTTATACATTAATTACTGAGGCTCCTGAAAGCACATTTTATGAACTCAATTCAAGACTCGGACCTCCAAGTCAACGAATGCGTTGGTGCTGCACTGTGTGCAAAGCAGGACCCTTGAATAGTTACTTAAATCGGCAACAAGATTATAGTCTATTCTTTGATGGTATCAGACGGCATGAATCTCAAGCGCGGAAGGATTACGAAAGAATTAGCGGAAATAAAAAAGCAGTTAAACAAATTGTAGCACGACCAATCTTAGAATGGTCAACCATGGATGTTTGGCTATATATTTGGTGGAGACAATTAAAATACAACCAACTATATACAAAAGGTTATGGACGGGCAGGATGTATGCATTGCCCTTATAATACCAGGTATGACAATTATCTAACTAAATTAAATTTCCCAACGCAACACAAATACTGGCATGGAATTTTGGAAAAATATTTCGAAAAGGAGAACAGCGACCTAACGGTTCCTAAAGAACAAAAGGATTTTTGGCTGGATTACGGTTGGAAACATCGTCTCCCTCATAGAAGAAGAAAATATGTTGGTGGGGTTCGTTCTTGGTCACCAGATAGAAATTACATCGAATTAGATAATCCGATAGTCCCATCTATGGCAGATTTTCTAGTGCCAATTGGTCAATTATTCTTTCATGATGAAAAGGAGTTCTCTTTATCTGTTGAAGACTCTGTAATAAAAGCAAAAATAGGAACAAATTTAATCAGAGTTAAAGGTCCAATTCCCAAAAAAATTGTTAAGGCTTTGAACAAATATCTTAATTGTGTTGGGTGTGGAGGTTGTAAAGGAAGTTGCCCGAACAGTGCAATTTCTATTAAGAATGACAAAGTTACTGTAAATGTAGAAAAATGCAATCATTGTGGTTACTGCCTAGGAACTAAACTCGGGTGTGTTGGATTAACTTATAAAAGCGTTTCTAATGCGATACTAGCTGAGGCTGAAAAACAACCTAGTCAAGAAGTCTCTTTATGCCTACAGCAATAGTCCTGGCGTGAAAACCCTCGTTCGATTTGGAATAGTATGTCCAATACAGACGGGGGTCTTTCGTCAATTTTTTTTGAATCCTTTAATTTACACAAAATGATAATAGAGGAAAAATGCCAACAATTGTAGAAAATAATAACAGTCATTTAACTATAGGAGGATCGAAAGATGTTTCTCGCTAAGAGATTAGAAAAGCACAACAGATGGCCACAACCAGATTTTAATCAATGTATGTACATGGTTGACTTTATCAATCAAGCAAATCCAACCAAAATAGAATTTGCGGAATTCCTAAAGGTTGGGGAACCAAAAGCTAGGAGTTTTCTTGAAGGTCTTCGTGCTTGTGGTCTTATAACACATAATACGAGAACAAAAACATTTGTTCCAACAAATCTTTTTGAAATAGCCAGTGAATTTACCACAGAAGACCTTTGCGCAATAATGTATTTTCTTTATTCTCAAAATCTAGAGGTTGGTCACTGGTTAATTTATGAGGTATTTTCAAATTTGGCTGCAAAAGGAATTAATAAAGTTTCTGTAGAGGAAATAAAGACAAAATATCTTGATGATTTGGTAGAAGACAAGACTAAGAAACAAATTTTTAAGCCTCTATTCGGGGAACTATATACCTTTTTCGGTAATTTTTCTGGAAAGGCAAATCACCGAAGCCTTTTTTCTAATCTGGAAATGTTTCACGCCGAAAATAATATGTTGTGTTTCAAACCGTACGAGCCAAAATTAGAGGTTATGTACTTTTTGTTTATAAATGCAACTAAGCACTTCTTCAAAAACAATAACAGTTTTGCAGTCTCCTTTTTCACGGATTGTGACTCTTTGCCTTTTAGAGGATTCTTTTTGCCAATTCACACTATTAAGAATTACCTTCTTGAGTTTGAGCGACTTGGATATATTCGAATAGTAAAATCCGCAGATTTGAACCACGTTTACCTTAACAATTTTCTATAAGAGGGGAGGCCATAGAAGTGTTGATAAGTGAAGTCCTAAAAATAAGTTTTGAGTTGCCACCAGTAATCGACATCAATATGTTACAGAACACTCAAGAACTTAAGAACTTAATCCGTAATTACAATGTTACCGATGAAACAGCGGTTATTTTAAAACCATTACTTGAATACCTAGCAGGGTCGAATGAAGGAACACCTATTATGCTTGATGGGCCCTATGGCGCCGGCAAAAGTCATACGTTATGCTTGATGGCTGGGATTCTGACCTTCAATGAAGCTGTTAATCCCTGGACAGACGATATACCGATTACTAATTATCCTACCCTTAAGACTTACCTTGACCTTATCCATAAACAGAAATATCTCCCGATTAGTATCAATTGCTTAGAATTTCAAGAGAATAGTTTCGCTGATTTATTAATAACAAACATTTTTAAAATATTTAACCAACGCTATTCTCAATCTTTTGAGACTCCTCGAAAACGAGCTGCAGACCAATTGGAGTCACTACCTAAAGAGATCAAAAAAGAATTCGAAAATAGGTTAACTGGCTCTACTGTCAACGACCTTATATATCAACTAAGGCATACAAATAATCCCGAAGCGATGGCAATATACACTTCTGTTTGGAAGTCACTATTGAATGCTGAGATAAAGTATGAATATGACGTAGTTGAGACTTTGAGAGAAATATCGGAACTCGCGGGCAAACATAAAATTACAGTGGTACTATTGTTGGATGAGCTTTATAATTATATTCTCGCCCATCCTTCAGGGGAAACATTCCACAGGGATATTAACTACATTCAGACAGTTGCCGAATATTGTGCCTCGAAAAATAGTCGAATTAAGCTTATTGGTGTTAATCACAGTTCGGATATTAGCGAATGGGGGCAAGGAGAGAATACGAGTAAATCTGTTTTTAAGGTGTTTGAACGCTTTCGCCCTGTCCTAATTTCTTATACACCATCTAGTCATGTGGTTCGTAAGGTTTTCCCATTAATTATCGAGGAAGCGCAATTGCTAAATGCTTTAAAAGAAGCTGAATACAAGAGTCATTTCTTAAAATCGTATAACTACTTTTCGTATAGCTCCGATTATTCAGAGGAGACTCTCAACCCTTTAAATTATTATCCTTTTCACCCGGAACTATTGACTATGATGCCTACAATAATTGACAGGTTTGGTCAAGCGAGTAGAACTACACTGCAGTTTTTTCAATGGGTTTTTAACAATTTCAAGGAAAAGCCCATCTTTACAGACGGTAAATTAAACCTAATATCACTTCCACAATTATATGATTTCTTTTCCTCTGATGAAACATTTTCACGTATCAGTCAGTTGAGTTCAACTGTATATGCCATAAATGAAACGTTGAGTCAAAGTGAGTCTATTCCGCTAGGAGAAGAGATTGTAAAGTGCCTTGCTATAAAATATTATTTTAATAGTTGGAAATGCGATGAGAGGATTGGTAGAAAAAAATTTGAAGGCGGTTATACAGCAGGTCAGTTGGCAAATTTGCTGCAAAAAGACGAGGACTACATTTGTTTAAACTTACGTCAAATTACTGGAAAATACATTTTTCTTGATAGGGATACAATGAAGTATGTGTTTCTACCAGCCCCCACACAAAATGCTAACGAGTTAATCGATGAGATAGACAAAGGAGCAGAAAAGATTAATGGTAGGACCATTTTTGAAGGTTATATAAAGAACAGTTGTATCAATGTTTTCAAAGACCGGATAATTTACAAACCGGTCGAAAGACGGGTTCCTGTGAATTACGTCTTCGATAACGACATTGAACGTCTCAAAGAGAAGGATGGAATCATATATGTTTTCCCAGAGGAAAGTGACCAACCATTTTGCGTTGAATTTGAGAATTTATCAAAAAGGTTTTCTACTTTAATCATTATACAATTATCACAGTTTAAATTTTCTTACACTGATTTTCAAATGATTGCTGCAATTGACTCGATGTTAGTTAGTAAAAAATATGAATCAGAATACTCTAAGGCCTTCTTGAAAAGCAGACGAGATATCTTTCAACATAACATTGAAAATGGAAAGAGTATTAGCTTTAGTGAAAGTAACTACATATATTGGGTAGGCGGCCATACATTTGAAAAAAATTTAGATGAGCTCTTGGGGCAGATTGAGAGGAAGAAATACCCGGATTTCCCTGATTTGAATATTGATTCATTACGGAACGACAAAACCGTTTCAGGATTTTTGTTGCCGGTTATCGCTAACCTAAAAGGTTTATTTAAAGCAACGTCTCAAAAGGATGTCAGGTATCTTAAAACCATCCTCTCGGGCTTGGGGTTAGCTGACCTTCAACAGGAAAGTGAAGATTCTTTTCGCTATCAGATCAGACCGCCCAAAAAGGGCGAAAAGGGTGCAAAAATATGGAAGGTCATGACTGATATATTGGACAATGATTCAAACAATGGATTATCCAATCTCTACTCGGTATTGAGTCAACAACCTTTCGGCCTTACTCCGTCCATTATTGATTTGTATTTATGTGCTTATCTTGCTATGGATATGGCGAGTCTCATAAGAAAATCCAATAAAGAACGTCTAAAACTTCATGAAGAGACAGCAAAGGATATTATAAGAGAAGCTAGTAGCTTTTTAAGCAAGAAGTTCTATGTGGTAAAAACTCATGGTATTAGTTATGAGCAACTAACAAAACTAGCTAGTAAGTTTTCAGTAGATGATTCAGCTTCTAATTTGAGGCCTGACGAAATTATCAGTGGCAGACTCGACGAAATGCGGGAATTGTTGAAAAAGGCAGGGGCGTTAACGGACAATCCAAAACTATGTAGGTACATAGATGAGACTATACGGAAAATTGACGGATTTTTTTCGTTGGGCGCAATCATTACCGACGAGTCAATTAAGATTGTTCAAGAGTTATCAAATGATTTTTTGGATAGAACCAGCTTTCTTGCTCTCATGTTGGACTGTAAAGAATCGTTGTGTGGGATTAGAAAAGATATTACTTCTTTTGAATATAATTCTGACACCTTGGACCACTACGGGACAGAAAAAGAACTATTTCTTACAGTTGTTAAATTGTTAGACAAATCGATTTCGGAATTTAACGCCGAATCACTGAGGAATTCCGTGAAACTGTACATTGAGCTCTTTGATCGAATTAACCACCAGTATCGTACTGAACACAAGGCTATAAATGAACAAAGAAAACTGTTACTTGATAAGAAGAAGATCCTTGACAAGGGTTTAAAAGCGAATTTCAATGACTGCTCTTCTCATGAAAACCTGTCTATTTCAAATGGAATCTTTTATGTATGTCCAAATGTAAACTGCAAGTATTCAATTGGTGACAAAAGTGCATTTGAAAGATTAAATAAAAATATTCAAGATGTAGAACACGAAATTCAAGTTAGAAACAATTTAAAGTTAAAAATAAAACCGGAGCAATATAGAAAGACTTCAGAAAGCCCTAGGACATATAGCAAAGGAACAGTCATTAAGAGAATCAACCACCTTGAAACAGATTTTGAACGGAAGTCTTTTTATACTCCCGAAGAAATAGTTGACATAACGGCCCATTGGATTTCAGCCGTTCTCCGGGGAGTTGAAGAATAGATGAATATAAACCATGTAATTTCGACTCTAAATTTCTACAAAACCACGGAGTCATTTAATGACGATGAACTATTTAGTTACTATCAGGTTAGACCTATCAATATCAACCCATATTTGGGTAACTATGTTGTCTCTGGGATTCGCGGATCTGGTAAAACAATGTTTTTAAAGTCAATGTATTATCAGATGTTGGCAATATTTTTTATGCAGTGTGCTTTACAGCAGCCTATTGAAGGGTTTCCAATATTGGTTAAATTGGCAAATAACGATTTCAGCGGGTCGGAACCATCTAGGCAATGGTTTACCGAATACTTGTCCGCAATTAGAAATTCAGTGGTTCAGATCATGGATTTGTCATTGAAACCTAATTGGATAGAGATTTATATAAAGAAACCCTTGGAGATTATTGCTTCAACTGGTTCTCCATTACATCAATATACAAAAAGTTTTTTCGACAGTCAAGGAGAACTTGTTTTGTCATGCGATGAAATTAGGAGCTCCATAAGTGGGGGGCCTATAAGAACCAAAATTGAGGAGTTAGGTGTCAAATTTAGTAATCTTATAGATTGCAGCGGATTTCCAATGCTAGATAGTGCTTTTGGCCAACTCGGGTTAACAAAGCCGGTTGTGATTATCGATGACATGAGTATGTTTTCTCCCGAGACATTTTACAACGGTCCATTTGATTCTATATTTAACAGTCTTACGAAATGTACTAATCAGAAGACCATCTATTCTATTATCCCTTTTCACAAGTCCGATCAACCTCTTCAAAACGTTCCGTTTTCTCTGGTTCCATTATCGCGTGACGTCAGGAATCCTCAAGAATACCTTCAAACCAGGGAATTCCTATCGAACATGTTAGAGAAGTTAATTAATGCAAATCTTGCCGATATCATGGAAGTAGATGAATCTAAGCCTGACGTACTCGAACAATTAGTATATGCATCAAACGGGATACCACGAACATGTATGGTCATATTGGAAAAAGCGTTGGCTAAATTGAGTCTTGATGTTGCTGATCCAGAGAACTTTTACATAAATAGAGCATGTATCGATGAGGCTATCAAGGACCATGGGTATGAATTATATCTCAGAGCCTGTGCCCTTCTTTCACCGCCTTTAAGAGAACGGTTCAAGGAAGCAATCCATTCCTGTCAAGTCCAAGGATTTATTTTACCTGAAGAGGAAGAATGGATTGAGTATCTAACGGTTGATAAAGATCGAGATCCTGCAGTTTTAATGGATGTTCGATTTCGTAAGAAATATTCATTACACTACGCGTTATGTGTTTATTTTGATATACCCACTCACCAGGGAGGTGATTCAAATTCTGTCAGGAGTATTCATAAAGCGAAATGGATTGACACTGTTGTTAACATTCATCACGCTTGAAATAATGTTAAATTTATTATTAAGTACACCTTGCCTTGCGTCAGATAATGCAATTGAGGTTACTCCCAGTCTTTCATCTTCGAGAATCCCTACGGGAGAACTTAACCAACTTTATTTAGCGGTCTACAACTCGACGAAATTTACTGTTAAGATTGATTCAGTGGCGATACTTTCACAGGCTGTTAAGATTCAAAGAAATGATAAAGTACCTATTAGTCTTCTTCCTTCAAGTAAGGAGGTTGTTACAGTATTCATTTATGGTGTTAAAGATTCCCGCCTGGATGACGTAATGTTACAAATGTATCTGACTGTCGATGGAACGAAAACTAGTCAATTAGTAAAAATGCCGTCAATTGAGGTGTTTCATGAACCCATCGTTTCAGTTTCAAGGCTCATGGAAAGTTTAATGATCATGATTTTTGGCTGGGTCATAGGCTGGGCACCATACTATGCAGGTAAGAGAGAGAACATGATATCTAGACTCAATAATTTACAAGCGAAACTTGTTGGAGAAATTGAATCTAACATTAAGATTGTCTCATATGCAACTAGCAGTCTTGAAACAAAAGCGTGGCAGGAATTCTGTAACTCTAATGATTACTTTGCTCTAAATAAATATGAATTACAAGATATCGCCATTTTAAATAGATATTATCAGATAATAAAGAATTATAACGACGATGGCAAGCTTAGAACTAATGGATCCAACAGAGAAAAAGTTAAAGAATTATCGTCAGTAATCGTAGATTTTTTAACTGCCATGACAATTCATAGGCCTTTAACGAAAATGTTTTCTGAAAACAAATATCAAAAAGAAGCTATAACATTACTTTGCGAGCTAGAAATCGGTTGCACTAAAGTAATTGGAGGCCAATCACATACCGGCAGTTGCTAGTCCCTTACTGGAGGATAACAGATTTGAGTGGTGACAAAGACCCTCTGTGTTAGAATAGTTGTCATAGGGCTCCGAATGAAGTATAGTGAGTTAATAGAGTTCGGAGGAGGAACACCATGGCAAAATATAGTGAAGAGTTCAAGTATTCGATTATGATGAGAATGATGCCGCCCCAGAATTAGTCTGTAAGTGAAATTGCTAGGGAAACAGGCCTCTCAGAAGGCACACCGCATAAATGGCGTAATCAAGCCCGAGCCAAGGGATTAGCCGTTCCTGGGGGGGAGCCGGAAGCGGAACGTTGGAATACCCAGGATAAATTCTCTATAGTCGTAGAAACTGCTAATCTTAGCGAGGTAGAATTGGCTGAGTACTGCCGAAGCAAAGGTCTTTATGTTGAACAAGTGACTGCCT
>LADL02002919.1_pt1 | contig 11117 bp, 10 predicted proteins | sample 619721 | NCBI WGS metagenome assembly LADL02 (sample SAMN03397408, study PRJNA257561) | rock porewater metagenome | biome: terrestrial; feature: Opalinus Clay rock; material: porewater; isolation source: Opalinus Clay rock porewater BRC-3 borehole | place: Switzerland: Mt Terri URL, St-Ursanne ...
TCGACGAATGGTTCAAGAAGCAGAAATACAACACGAAGGATCAGGAGTACGATCTAATCTACGTCAACGGCGACAACAACCTTGAAAACTTACGGCGTGGCGACCAGACATGGAAGGTCCGCCTCATTGAAGAAGAATTCGGACGCCTCATGTTCGACGTGGAGGACATGTAACATGCAGCCGCCAACATGCGACCACCTATTTGTGGAGGGGTATGATGACTAAGAACCTACAACTAAGCGATCCCTTTTGGACGAGTGGACTGGTCAATCGGGTAGAGGAGTTCTGGGGGCGTGATGCTGAGCTTGGTGGACTGGAAGCCAACATAAAACGTAGTGGAATCGCAATTACAGGACCAGTGGGAATTGGTAAGTCATCGCTCCTCTCGATGATGCGATTGATGCTCGAAGGATTCAATACTGACTTGAACTCCGTTTGCACTCTCGCCATGTGCGGATCGGAAGACGAACCGTGGCATCTAGCAAGAAAACTGTTTCGCCATTTTCGTCGTGTAACGATCAAGAAGGTGCAAGAGCGTGGGATTGATCTCAAAGGCCTCGTGTGGAAGGAAACGACCGCAGAAAACGACTTGAACGAGGACGACTACATCACAGCCGTCTATGAGATTCTCACGGACCTTTCGTCAAGAAACCAGTTCGACTACATCGTCGTACTTTTTGACGAGTCGCACAAATGTCCTATTGCCCTTGCTGAATTGATTCGGAGCTTGAAGGAGCAGTTGGAGCATGAAGGGATTGCTGAAGTGAGATTCATGACTGCCGGGATCGGTGCTTATGTGGACAAGATGGTCAAACATGACTCGGGAATTGGGCGAGCATTTCAGAATCACTTCAAGCTGACACCGTGGGAAGAGGAAATAGCGAAAGACTTCGTGCGAAATAAGCTTCAACAGGTGGTGTCTGAATCTGAGGAACATGGTTTGGAAATCGAAGTTCGTGGTACACATGACGACGATTTGGAAACGGTGTTCTACCGCCTTTCAGGAGGGCACCCATTTCTCACCCAACTTTTGGGCTCGTATCTTATTCGACATGAGAATTCTGACCCTGACGATGTGCTTGATTCAAAGGACCTCGTTGGGGCGATGCAAGAAATCTGTGGAAGGACTCGATCTCCTGAATACTCCGAAATGATAGCGACATTGGAATCAAGCGGGATGAAGGACTCGTACAAACGCCTTACCACGTCACTTACCCAAAAGGCACCATCGCAAATTTCTCGTTCTGATTTTGACTTGGCGGTCGGTGAAGACGGAAGAACTTGGTTTCTGGAGAACGGGTTCGTTTTCGAGTCAGGTGGCGTTTTTCAGCTAACCGACGAGTTGCTCCGTGTCAGCGTAATGCTTCAGGAAGATGCGGCAAGCGCAAGTCAAGAAGAGCAAGACATTTTGGAAGACGACGAGGACGATGAAGACAACGAGTTTGACGATTTCGACGAGTAAGTTAGGAGCAGTGAGAGAGGGATGGGAAAGAAACGAACAAAGAAGAACGAGAAGCCACCACTGAGATTCGACGAGAAACTCGTCCTGAACCAGTGGATGCTCTCTCTATTCGAGGTCAGCAGTTTCGACAAGCTGGCCGAAAATCTGAAGCCACTGGAATTGGAAGGTCTGGATGAAAACAATGTCCATAATTTTCTTCACCAAATGAAACTGCTCTGGGAATACGAAGAGTTCCCCGGCGACACGCTGCTCGGTTACGATCAGAACATAGTAAAGCACACTCTCCGGCTGAGTGAAAAACGAGCCGAGTCGCTTCATTGGAAGTATTTCCAATACCTCTCACTATTATTCACTGAGGTCTATCTGGACCGATTCTTCCGTGATCCCGAAAAACTGCTGGCTAACCTCAACCAGCACGTCACCACGTTCAATGAGGGAAAAACCACAAAAGAACAGATTCCCAACTACGAACTGGACGATCTGCGAAAAATTGCCTTCTGGAATGCCACAGGTAGCGGTAAGACGCTGCTGATGCACGTCAACATTCTTCAGTACCAGCATTATTTGAAACTGCACGGCAAAGAGAAGTCACTGAACCGGATCATCCTGTTAACTCCCAATGAGGGACTATCGAAACAGCATCTCGCTGAGTTCGATGTCTCAGGAATAGATGCCGATCTGTTCTCAAAGGAATCTCGGTCACTCTTCTCTGGTCAGTCAGTCGAGATTATCGAAGTTACCAAGCTCAGAGAAGAAATGGGCCAAAAAACGGTCGCCATAGATGCTTTCGAAGGGAATAATCTCGTGCTTGTCGATGAAGGTCATCGTGGGGCGTCTGGTGAAACTTGGATTGATGCTCGTGACCGTCTATGTGAAAGTGGCTTTTCGTTCGAATATTCAGCCACGTTTGGACAAGCGATGAAGGGAAAGAAGAAGCTTGAACCCCGATATGCCAAGAATATCCTGTTCGACTACTCGTATAAATATTTCTACCGAGATGGCTTTGGGAAGGATTATCGCATCCTGAACCTTGCCGATGACACTGACGAAGAACGTCGTCGCCTATACCTCACTGCCTGTCTTGTTGCATTCTATCAGCAACAAAAGCTCTTCAACGACAACCCTGAAACATTCCGTCCCTTTCTCTTGGAGAAGCCCTTGTGGGTCTTCGTTGGTGGCAGCGTTAATGCCGTCCGAACACAAAACAAACGCAAGGTCTCTGATGTTGTTGACATCCTGTTGACGCTCTCGGAGTTTGTTAAGAACAAACAAGATTCGATCAGTTTGCTGGAGCGACTGCTCAGCGGTGTGCCCGGTCTGCTGGATCAACGAGGTAATGAAATCTTCGCTACGGCATTCCCATATTTAGTCTCTACCAAGTTGAACGCCGAGGAAGTCTACAACGATATTCTTAATGTTTTGTTTAACTCATCGACACCAGCAGCACTGCATGTTGATAATCTGAAGGGGACAGATGGTGAGATCGCTCTCAGGTTGGGCGAGAATGAATCCTTTGGTCTAATCAATGTTGGTGATGCATCCAGCTTATGTAAACTCTGCGAAGAGCATCCCGAACTACTTGTCGTAACTGAGAAGGAATTCTCTGGTTCACTTTTCCGTGAACTCAATAAAAACGAATCTACCGTGAACCTTTTGATCGGCTCGAAGAAATTCACTGAAGGGTGGAACAGTTGGCGTGTCAGCACAATGGGCCTTATGAACATCGGACGCAGCGAAGGCTCGGAAATCATTCAGTTGTTTGGTCGTGGTGTTCGCCTCAAGGGACACGGTATGACCCTGAAACGCAGCAGCCAACTTGAAGGGTTAGATCGTCCTGACAGAATTCATTTGCTTGAAACACTCAATATTTTTGGTATTCGGGCGGACTATATGCGTCAGTTTAAAGAATACCTTGAAGAAGAGGGACTGCCGGGCAATGAGGAGAGGATTGAGTTCATTCTTCCCGTAATTAAGAATCTGAACGGTAAGAAGCTCACCAGTGTCCGCATCCAAGAGGGCAAGGACTTTAAGTTACATGGTCCGAAGCCGACACTGGACTCACCCCCAGACCGACTTTTGCGGCATCCCGTGGCACTCAACTGGTATCCTAAAATTCAGGCACAGCAGAGTAAAGGAGTAGTAACCAAGACTGACGAATCGGCAGTGAAGCACGAAGGAAAGCTGGAAGAGAAACACCTCGCCTTCATGAACATTGATGCGATCTGGTTCGAGCTTCAGCACTTCAAGAATGAACGGTCGTGGTACAATCTGAATCTTAACCGTGACAGTATCCTGCACCTCCTGTCACCGCCCAATAACCAATGGTATAAATTGTTTATCCCGCCTGAAGAATTAGAGTTCACGCAGTTTGATCGAGTACGTCGGTGGGAAGAGATCGCCGTCGCCTTGCTCAAGAAATATGCCGACCGCTTCTACAAATACAAGAAGCAGGAATGGGAGTCGGACTTCTATGAGTATCACGAGCTTCGGGAAGACGATCCAAACTTTGTATCTGAGTACCGTCTACTAATTGACGAGTCTCAGGACACCATCGTAGAAAAGCTAGGCGAACTAAAAGAGAAGATCGGAGATGGCTCACTGACCGATTGGTCCTTCGGCAATCTGCACGCCATCTCGTTTGGTCAGCATCTTTATCAGCCGTTCCTGCATTTCAAGAGCGACTTCGTTGATGTCAGCCCAGTCTCGTTAAATGAAGGTGAAAAGGAATTCGTCACTGATCTCCGCACCTTCTATGACGACAACCAGCCATTCTTCGAAGACCAAGAACTCTATCTGCTCCGAAACATGAGCCGAGGACGAGGTATAGGCTTCTTCGAAGCCGGAAACTTCTATCCTGACTTCCTGCTCTGGCTGCTGACCAATGACAAACAGTATGTCACGTTCGTCGATCCAAAAGGCATCCGAAACCTCGAAGGTCCCGACGATCCCAAGATTCGCTTCTATCGTACAATTAAAGAACTGGAGTCTCGACTGGGTGATCCCAATGTGATCCTGAACTCATTCATCATCTCAAACACACCCTTCCAGCAAGTTCGCTGGTGGACCGAAGACCTGTCCAAAGACGAGTTCACGAAGGCTCACGTTCTTTTCCAAAAGGAAGACCGAGCAACTTACATTAAACGTCTTCTGACAACGGCAGCCAGCGAACAACAAGTAGCGGTGGAAATATAATCATGGCGAAGAAGAAATACACGAGTCCAGATAAATCCGAATTTCTTCAGCTTATCCAATCCAACACGACCGATAATCCACGAATTGCAAGCTCTCAACGAATAGTAATAAAGTCCGGGCCAAGAACGTATAAGGTTGCGAGCGTACTCCAAATACAAAATCCCGAAACTAGAGAGATTCGGCATATGGAATTGCGTCTAAATGACTTCCCATTTCGTGTTGATAAGGGCATCGATTTTACAGCAAAAGAACGCCTCGCACACTGGTCATGTGAAGACGCCGAAATCGAACAACTACGGATATTCCTGAATAATTTCAAGGATGCCGATGCTCCCGGCGAGCATGTTGTCATCAAAAATAGACCCGATCCGTCGTTTGAGAAACTCTTGGAATCCCTCGGAAGTGATGACATTGATGCTGGTCAACTTATAGGTCTGATTTCTGCATTAGCTGATAGAACTCAAGAACTTCGGCAACTACCCGAGCTTGGTGAAACCGACAATCTCCGAATGGTTGCTGCAGCCCTTCGTGTAGCACATAGAACAAATTCTTTAGGTAAGTTGTTCGAACTCATCGAAGCCGAGACTGTCGAACAGGAATTCCAAACTCTCTTGGAGTCAAATTGGTGGATGTTGGGCGGACAATACATCTCGATGATTCCACGCCGAGAATGGACCGTCGAGGATTCACTCGACATTCTCCTTCAAACTGCCGACCGCTATTTCGAGATCATCGAACTGAAGCGAAGCAATGCATCAGCGTTTGTTCAAGATCACGGCAACTGGATTGTTTCAGGCGAAGTGAATCGGGCAGTCAATCAGGCAGCACATTACATATCAGAAATTGAGGCAAATAGGGGGAATCTTCTCCGTAAGTACAAAGTGGATTTCTACAAACTAAAAGCGAAGGTTCTGATAGGTTATCTACCAGACGATGATAATGCCGAAGAAGCAAAACGAGAAGCTCTGCGGATGTACAATTCTCACCTGAGTCACATCGAAGTGATCACCTACGACGAGCTAGCCCGTATCGCTGACAACGTAGTACATGCGAATCTTGGAGAGAGCGGGCAGGAAAATACAACTACCAATAAGGTTATTGAAGATAATGATATTCCATTCTAGCAAAGAGGGCTCGACATGTCTCAGTTAAAAATCCACGGTAAAGAACATGTGATTGCCGAGATACTCTCAGGCGGTAACTTTGCTTTTGTTATCCCTGATTACCAACGACCTTATGCTTGGACAATTGAACAAGCAGGAGAGTTGTTGTCAGATTTATTAGCGATGATGGGTGAAGATGAGGATGCCAAAATTGAAACCTTGCCAGCTTATTTTTTGGGGTCAGTGGTTTTAATCAAAGAAGAGGGTGATTCTAAAGCGGAAGTTGTAGATGGACAGCAGCGGCTCACAACCTTAACCATTTTACTTGCTGCATTACGTGATGTCGGAGACGATGAGGGACTCACCGATTTTCTTTATCAGAAGAAGCAGCGGCACGTTCTCGGGTCCGAAGACCGATACCGGCTTACACTCCGAGAAGAAGATTGCGAATTTTTCAAGGAGTTTGTTCAGGACCGAGAGGGCTTCAAAAAACTCATTGGCCAAGATGTCGGCTCTTTGAATGACTCCAAGAAGAATATGATCGAAAACGGAAAGTTATTCCACACAGAACTTTCGAAACTCACTGCTAAGAGGTTGGATCAACTTGTCGGTTTTCTTCTCAACCAATGTGTCCTCATCGTTGTCACCTCCCTTGATAGAGACTCTGCATTCCGAATCTTCTCTATCCTAAATGACAGAGGGCTCGATTTATCTCTCACAGATATCTTGAAAGCTGAGATCATCGGCGAACTACCGAAAGAAAAAGTGAGTGCCTATGCCAAGAAATGGATAACCCTTGAAAATGGTCTTGGACGTGATGCATTCGAAAATCTCTTTGCTCATATCCGTATGATCTACCGTCGAACTAAGATGCGGGAATCCATACTAAAGGAATTCCGTGAGTATGTTTTTAAGCGGCATTCGCCGCAGGAACTTGTAGATGAAGTGCTTGTACCATACGGAGAAGCGTTTGGAGATATTCTGGCCGAGGGCTTTGAGAGCGCTCAATGTGCGGAAGAAGTGAACCGACTCTTCGGATGGTTAAATAGGATAGACAATGTGGACTGGGTTCCTCCTGCTGTTCGCTTTCTCAAAGAGAATCGCAACGATCCTACTTTACTTGTTAAGTTTCTGACTGCTCTCGAACGTCTTGCCTCATCTATGTTCATTCGGCGTGTTGACATAACGAAACGGATCGAACGGTACGGAAAGCTAATGACCGTTCTGTCGGAAGGGAAAGATTCTCTGGCCGAAGACTCACCACTTCAATTGAGTGATGATGAAAAGAAAGCGACGAAGGAAGCGTTGTCTGGTGACATCTACCACCTTCCACGAGTACCAGTATATATCCTTCTTCGACTTGATGATGCACTTTCTGACAATTCTGCAACCTACAACTATAAGACGATCTCCATCGAACATGTTTTACCTCAAACGCCAAAAGCTGGCAGTAAGTGGGTTGAAAACTTTCCCATTGAGGATGAGAGAAATGAGGTGACGCATATAGTAGGGAATCTCGTACTCCTGAGCCGGCGAAAAAACTCTTCAGCGAGCAATTATGAGTTCAACATTAAGAAGGAAAAGTATTTTAAGAAAATGGGAGTTTCACCATTTCCATTAACTACAGATGTCCTGAATGAAAATGAATGGACGCCGGATGTAGTCCGCACACGCCAAACAAAACTTATTGAAATACTTGCAACAGTATGGAATCTGAATTGACCCCCATTTCAATTCGTTGGTTTCAGGAACTTTACAAAATGCGATTAAGTGAGTCGGCTTCTTCAATGAAAGTCAATCTCATACTGGGATTTCTAATGGGTGACAAGAAGGCGGGACTATTCAATCTGGAAGTGGAGTTGCTCAGAGTAAAGAACAACGAATGACAACACTTCAACAAGAATTCGACTCCCAACACTTCTCCAACGAGTACGAATTGGTGAACGGGGTCGCCATGCACATTGAGAACCCAGAGAACTTCCACATTCCACCCGATGTCATCAAACGTCACGTCAGCCCCAGCCAGTTCGTTGAACTCAGACTCGACTCTCCGAGGTTCTCCGTTCACGAGGACGCACCTGAAAAATGCTTCTGCCCATCGTGTAATGGTGAAATGTCGAAGCCGATTTTAAAGCACGACCATCCTGCATCATTGATGCCGCTACCAATACAGAATGTCCCATCTCGTGGTTGGGGGGAGGATTTTTGGGTCCGAGTGGAAGAAAGATCGGGTGGTTTCTTCCGTGGTGTTGTGGACAATCCACTGATCGAAAAACGACTGCATGGACTGAAGCAAGGTGACGAGATAGTCTTCCATGAAGATCACATTCTTGCCGTCCATGACATCCACCGGCAAGAGCTTGTGTCTGGAATGAACATGGACGATCTGAAGGAACTGGCTCAATGGGTTGGGCAAAATCGTCGCTAGATATCAGGATTATGTCCATTTTCTCAAGAGAGATTAGTTATGGAATTCTATTTTCAACAAGATATCAAAGTTCGAAAGAATCTGGAAAAAATAATACACTCTGCCTATGCAGGTAATCTATTGCCTGAACAACAGCAAGAGTTTAATGAAAACCTTCTTTTACATGGTTCCCATTCTGAAGATAACATAGATGCAATTTCAAGAATTGAATTTGCACCACATAAAAAGAATGATCAACTAACAGAATATTTCTTTCGTTTAAAAAGTCATCAAACAGAATTAGCAGATATTACAAACCATTTAGAAGGCGAACCTATTCCAGATCACATTAAAACTGCATTCCCACAATTGTCTCAAGAGGATTGGGATGCAACCTTTCGATACATTACTCTTTTGTTAACACTCTTTGGAGTTAGAGTTATAGAGAATGAGTGATAACTCTAACGAGTTTTCTTTATCGAGGTCTGGTTGGCACATTCCATTGGTCTTTGCTTTGGCTGCTTGCTGTCCCGTTCGGAATTGGGCTGGACAGCTAAGCCATGTATCAATTCTCATGGGTGATGGCTTTGAAAAGAGGCTTCGAGTACGACTACAATAAACGTGAAGCCAGTTGGATAGAAAACGGAGAGCGAGTCACTTATAGGTACTCCTCGGAACAGACTCCCCAATGTTAGGGCTGACGCCCCGTTTGAGTTGAAGATCACCCAAACATCTTCCTCAAATTCGAATCCAGTTCGTACTCACCTTTCAGGTGCCTTATCATCGCCAACTGAGTTTCAAGTTCATGCTGAATCTGCGGATATTCGAATAGGGTATCAGGCGAAGAACTGGGATCATTCTCTTCCAGCGTGCAGTTAAGGCAGTCAATCACTAACTGAGCTATTGCCTGAGCCAAACCGACATCGTTTCTGCGGCAACACAGTATGCACATTCCAACGCTTTGCTTCACTATAGATACGGCGGGTTGAATTTCTTTCATCGGAGCAGACCATTCGTCATTGCTTCCCATGAATTCCATGTCGAGAGCGTTAAGTTGATCCTTTTCAGGAATCACACCACCCAACAATGAATCCCAAAGCTCGTTCACAATCTCTTGCAATGTTCGAAGATCTTGTTCTGACATATTTTCTTCGAGGAGATCGGCGTGTGATGTCAGCAAATGGTCGGCACACCATACAGAAAACAAGCTTCTTTCAAAATGACGGAGCGTGCGAAGCTGCTTCAGCATGTAATCGGAGTAGTCGTCCATGTTATTGATCGACTTCGTCATGAGTCCTATTGATCCTTATGCCATGCAATACGTTAATAGCCCAGAGCAGAACTTTTACCGTGTATGCCAATAAGCCCACAGAATAAATACCCCCTGCAATGGCAGTCGCAACAAATGAATAATTGGTGAAGCCGGAAGAATATCCTGATGCTGGTAGAGGTAGATGTTTGCCGGAAACACGGCAATCAACAGGACTATGATTCCCCACGCCGCCAGATTCGAACATTTTGGAATTAGCAGCAAGATACCAAGCAGGATCTCACAAACACCACTGACTAGCACCAGTTCTTTATGAAACGGGAGATAGGGCGGCATGATCTTCAGATAGAATTCTGGATTCACGAAGTGCATTGTGCCAGCCACGATCATGAAGATCGCAAGAGTGAACTTTGAGATTGATTTTACCAGACTCATGTTTAGTCCTCAGTTGGGAATCGTGATGTGAGAACTTAGTTTTTCTAACAATAGATCGATAAGAGCTGAGTCCATGAATTTGTAATTGTCTGGGATATTTAGGCATATAACATCCTTGCCAGCCAAACAGTCTCCAAATTTCGATTCAAGTCGTCGTCGGTGTTTCTTCTCCATTACGAAGATCATGTCTGCCCAGCCAATGTGGCCCGCTGTAACCTTGATACGGGCATCCTTTTCCGTTCCCGCTGACCTCACATCATACCCATTAACACCGTTCAATATTTTCTCTGCTGTCAGGCTTCTCCATTTGTTTTTGCTGCAAACGAAAAGGAGTTTTATCGGTTTGGAGTCGTTATCGGGCATTCTGAAATGCCTTAACGAACATCTCTGAATCCTGTGCCCCAGCCAATGTCAATTTCTGGTTGATAATAAAGAACGGGACACCATCGACTCCATGGTGCTGAGACATTTCTCTGGATTTTGCGATGACATCCATTCCTTCATCACTGTCCAGCATGGTTTCCGCAGCCTGTCGGTCCAAACCTGCTTCAGTCACCACCTTAATAAGTGTCTGACGACAACCAATATCCTGACCTTCAGTGAAATAAGCACGGAACAGTGCCTCAACGACTGCATCTTGACAATCATGCTGATCGGCAAGCCAGATGAGCCGATGGGCATCAACGGTATTTGGTGTTCGTTCTATCTTGTCGAAGGCGAAATGAATTCCTTCAGCTTCACCTACAGTGACGACTTTGGCATCCAGTTCCATTGATCGCTCCCAGCTTCCAAACTTTCGGATGCGATATTCCTTTCGACTGATTCCTTCAATTGGCATCGTGGGGTTCAGTTGAAATGGATGCCATTGCACACTGACTTGTAAGTCGGTAGCAGCAATTGCTTTCTCAAGTCGCCGTTTGCCGACGTAGCACCAAGGGCAGATCACGTCAGAGGTCACATCGACTGACAGTTTCATTTCATCTCACTTATGTTCTATACAAATCTATTTTCTTTATCTTAACCGACTCAGATTGTCTTTGAAAAATGTTTTCGCAACTTCTCCAATACTTCTGCTGGCATATCATGCCCTTTGTACATCAAGCCATGAAACGTCGGTAGATCGACTTCGGTAATCTTCATCAATTCTCCAAAAGTCACTGGACCTAGTTTGTCATGATCAACACCAATCTCTTCCAGAAGTAGTTTGAACGGATTTGTTCGCTCCTGTTCTGGTTCGAGGTTGGTTCT
>LADL02001264.1_pt1 | contig 11115 bp, 15 predicted proteins | sample 619721 | NCBI WGS metagenome assembly LADL02 (sample SAMN03397408, study PRJNA257561) | rock porewater metagenome | biome: terrestrial; feature: Opalinus Clay rock; material: porewater; isolation source: Opalinus Clay rock porewater BRC-3 borehole | place: Switzerland: Mt Terri URL, St-Ursanne ...
CAAAGGTGTCAAAATTGCTGCCAGAACACTGCCGCCGGTACAGACCCAACTGGTTGAAGCGATTGGGTGGTCACCGAAAACAAAACACCTGTTTAAAAGCAGCGGTTTTCGGAGGAAATAGGCGGCAAACGGTACTACAAAAGGGATGCTGTAAACCATTGCCCTCCATTTAGCACTGCGGAATATGCGTACCCTGACCAAAATCCGGCACAGGATGTAGCTTATCAGGGTTCCTATTAGGACATATATAATAAAAGGATGAATATAGTTTTCTAATAACTGTTTGTATAACACTTACTATCCTTCCCCCTTTGCCCTGCGTTCCTGAATAAGCTGTTCAAGCCTATTTAGCTTCTGCGAGTCTTTAGAACTAAGGCTTTCAACTATATGTGAAAGCGCCGGGTCAGCAAAATCTTCCAACAAACCGTCAAGCACTTCAGAAACAACCTGGGTTGCAAAGTCATTTTCACTGATGGTAGGAGTATATGCAAAAGCATTACCGCGGGATTCCCTTTTTAACAGATTCTTTTCTGCCAATCTGTTCATAATTGTCATTACAGTGGTATACGCCAACTTTTTTTCAAGCTTTAATTCTTCATATACTTCCCTTACTGTAACCTCTTCTGATTTCCAGATAATTTTCATGATATCTGCCTCAAGGTCTCCAAAGACTTTTTTAAAACCCGTCTTATGAGGCTTAAAATCCGAAATCTCTTTGGATAAAAACATCCCGTCTCCCTCCTTTCACCGATAGTTATCTATATTTAAGTTTACATCCACTTAATACTACAGTCAATAGTAGATAGTGGTATTAACAGTTCTTTTTCTGATTAATTCGGTAGGTATACACGATTTTTATACTATTACCGAGATATTTAACAGAAATCGAAGTTATGTCAACATAATTATTAAAAAATCATGAATTAGGGAGCTTGTACTTTTTGGAGCATAATTGTATAATCAAGCCATTACTACACCGTGTAGTGAATGTATTTTTCTGAGCAGTGAGTTTATGTACCGATATATGCATAGGCACTGCTTTTTAAACGAGCTTATCTACTATGGGGTGTAGTAACGAATTTATTTGGCAAATGGAGGTTATAGGATGATTAGAATTAGAAGGATGTGTAAACTGGTCTCATTTGTATTTGCTCTAACCTTAGTATTAGCTATGGTTCCTAATGTCCCTGCTGCTATGGCGGCCCAGGATAATCAGTTGGAAGCGAAAAATCTTGATTTGCAGATCTGGCCTGAATATGATGACCCGCGAGTTTTAGCTATCTTTACCGGTACGCTCACAAATACCTCGGACAAAGATTTCAATGGCAACATATATTTCAATGTACCTAAGGATATCGAAGTGAAAATGGCCTGTGAACTGATTAATGGTACTGAACACTCTTGTCAACCATATGAATTAGAGAATAAAGGTGATTACCAGGTTCTCCGCTGGAAAGCCACACATCCAATTGCACCAGGTGAGGATTATCCAATCTGGTTGGAATATTACTATAATCCCCTTAACGGTTATCCGGATAAAACCATGGACCTTGATTTTACACCGTATTACGATACACAAAGCATGAAGGTAACCATCAAGGAACCACTGAAATCAACAAATTTTAAAATTGAGCCTGCTCCCGGTTCGTCAAGTCAGGATGGCCAGGGTTTCAAAAATAATTTTTTCAACTTCGAGAATCTGGATGCCGAAAAAGTTGTTTCTCTGAAAATTTCCTATACCCGTTCAGATAAGGAACCCTCTGTTGACCCTCCGGACCCAAACAGTGCTCAGCAGACTGCACCTTCTGATCCTCTTGGCACTTCGGCCTGGAAAAAGCCTGAAGTAATAATTCCCGTTGTGTTATTTATAATCGTCTTAATCATCTTCATTTTTTACTCCCTTAACTCATCAAAAAATGTACCGCCGACTGACCGCATCAAACGTATACAAAACAAATATGGCAATTCGGGCAGTAACGGTTCGGGTAAAAAGTCAAATAATTCTTCAAACAAGGCAGCAGAAAAGAAACGTATCAGACAAATGCTTTTAGATGGTGAAATCAGTGAAGAGACATACAGAGAACTTATGGATGAATTATAAAAACTTACCTGGGAATGGAGGATATTGTCCATGAACAAAACAATCCGGCTGGTGGTGGTCGTAGTTATCATTGTCGGAGCACTGGTGTTATTAATAGGCAGTGGACTGAAAAATAATACAGGGTCATATCTGACTATAGAGGAAGCCCATGCTGTGCAAAGTGATTCAAAAGGTCAGTACATTCAGATGGAAGGCAATCTGACAGAGGGCAGTACCACCTGGGATGCTGATAATATTATGTTGAATTTTGAACTGACAGACGGTGAAAACAAAATAAAAATATCATACAACGGAGTCAAACCTGATAACTTTGACTCCGGTTACCCGATAATCGTCGAGGGCCGGTTCGACAGTAACAGTACTTTTGTAGCAGAAAGTCTTAAAGTAAAATGTCCATCTAAATACGAAGCTGAGGAGGCACCCTAATATGGCAGATATAGGTTACATCTCCCTGGTAATTGCATTTGTCTTGTCAATATATGCAATTGTCGCCGAATTACTTGGGAAAAGGCTGGGAAATAATCGACTAATTAAAAGTGCCCGGGGTGCTGTGCTGTCTATTGCTATCATGGCCACCATTGCTTCCCTGGCTCTGGTCTATCTGTTGGTTACCGGTGATTTTTCTATCAAGTATGTTTTTGAATATACAGACACTGAACTCGCCTGGTATTATAAAGTCTCCGCCCTCTGGGCCGGAAACGGCGGGTCCCTGCTTTTATGGCTCTGGGTGCTGACTATTTACGCCGCCGTTGTTGTCTATTCGAGCAAACTCGAAGAAATGACCTCGTATGTTTCCGCAATTTTGACGGCTAATTCAGCATTCTTCCTTCTTATCCTTTCTTTTGTTTCCAATCCCTTTGAGAAATTAAACTACATTCCTGCAGAAGGTTCCGGATTGAACCCGATGCTGCGAAATTTCGGAATGATTGCCCATCCGGTCACCACATACTTGGGCTATGTAGGCTTTGCAGTCCCCTTTGCTTTTGCTATGGCTGCCCTTATTGTCAGAAAGGCTGATGACCGTTGGATTAAGGTAACACGCAAGTGGACTATCGTTGCCTGGGTGTTCCTGACCCTCGGCAACCTGTATGGAGCACAATGGGCCTATGTAGAACTGGGATGGGGAGGCTACTGGGCCTGGGATCCCGTAGAAAATGCCTCATTTATTCCGTGGCTGACCGGCAGTGCCTTCCTGCACTCAGTGATGGTCCAGGAACGTAAAAACCTGTTAAAAATCTGGAATGTATCTCTGATAGCCTTAACTTATATTTTGACTCTGTTTGGCACATTCCTGGTCAGAAGTGGGGTTTTGACCTCTGTTCACGCCTTTGGTAATTCAAACCTGGGTATGTTCTTCCTGGTATTCACAGGTATAGTCTTTGTATTCTCCTTCTGGCTGATCTGTGACAGGATAAACGTGCTTAAGCAAGGTCGGGAATTTGAGTCCTTTATATCCAAGGAAAGCAGCTTCCTCATGAATAACCTGATCCTTGTCGGGATAGCATTTACAACTTTTTTCGGGACAATTTATCCTCTGATAGGCGAAGTTTTCACAGGTACCAGGCCGACAGTCTCTATCCCTTATTTCAATGCTGTTAATGCACCATTAGGGCTGTTGATGGTGTTACTGATAGGAATATGCCCTTTGATAGCCTGGAGAAAATCATCTTTAAAGAACCTGCGTGATAACTTCATTGTACCAATAATTGGATCCATTCTCTTTGCCGCAGCAGCTTATGCTCTTGGAATCAGACAAATATACGGACTTGCGGCGTTTACCGTAGTATTCTTTGCTTTTATTTCAACTTTGTCCGAGTTTGCTAAAGGGACTTGGGTCAGAAGGAAAATGACTGGTGAAAATCCCATCACGGCCCTGGGTAAACTGATGGTCAGAAACAGGCGCCGTTATGGCGGGTATATCATTCACATCGGGATTTTAATACTGATAGCCGGTATTATAGGGTCACAATCATACTCTAAAGTTACTCAGCAGACGGTAAGTTCAGGAGAAAACATCACGCTGGGGGACTATGCAGTAACCTACAATTACCTGGCCGAACGGCCTGATGGCAGCAATGACGTCGTTTATGCAGATTTGACTGTTAATAAAGATGGGAAATTTTTGGCGAACGTTAAACCTGAAAAAGTTTTTTATCCCACACAACCGGAACCGGGAACTGAAGTGGCAATTGAGGGAAGTCTGATGGAAGACTTTTATGTCATTCTGGCAGGCTGGGAAGCTGACGGGAGAGTTACTCTGAAGGTATTAATTAACCCACTGATGGCCTGGATGTGGATTGGCGGCTATATAATGGTAATCGGCACAATTTTCGCTCTTTGGCCGGGACGGGGTGCAGAGGTAGGACCGAAATATATTAAGGGGGGCGTGGAAGCATGAACCGAAAACTGCTGAGCATTTTGTTAGTAACAGCATTTTCTGCTCTGGTCCTTCTGAGCGCCTCCCCTGTTTGGGCTGCTCCCGTTGATGGAAAACTCCAAAAAGAAATTGAAGATTCTCTTGTCTGCCAGGATCAGTGCGGGATGATTCTTTCTGCATGTGAAAACCCAACGGCCCAGTATATGCGTAAGATTGTTATTGACCGTTTGGCTAAAGGTCAGTCCAAAGAACAAATTATGGGATATTTTGAAAGCATCTATGGTGTGAAGGTCCTGGCTGCGCCACCTGCTAGGGGTTTTAATGTGACCGCCTGGGTTACACCCTTTATAGCCATAATTGCCGGAGGCCTGCTGGTTTATTTCGTAGTTGATAAGTGGGTTATGTATTCAAAACTGGACAGGCTGGAACGTGAAGAAGGATCAACAAAACCTGTTGATTATTCCGAATATGAAGAAAAACTGGATGATGAATTAAAAAAATACCTTTAGGAGGTTGTCCATATGTTTGTCGGAATTTCAATTGTCGGCATTTTGGCTATCGTGGCATATTTGGTTCTCCTCCCACTCATTAAAAACAATTCGGATGAACCAGACGATATTTTAGCGGATTTAGAGGAACCAAGTTTGCTTGAAAAAAATAAAGAGTCCGTTTTTACCACAATTAACGAAATTGAGTTTGACTACAAGATGAAAAAGCTGTCAGATGTTGATTATAACCAACTGAAAAACGATTACAAACAAAAAGCCTTGGAAATTCTTCATGAAGAAGATGAAGAAAATCTCGAAACTGAAACCATGCATGTGAGAAGCGGAGATTTTACTGAGCAGGATATGGAAAAGGAAGTAGAAAAGGAATTGGCGCAGCTGCGCAGGCAGCAGGAATCAAATGAGTAAGCTTAAGACAGCGGAGGTGAAATAAATCATGATGAGGTTCAAATCGGCTGCAGCCATTCTTATGTCGGTAATATTGACCTTAATTGCCGCAGGTGCGGCGTTGGCAGCTGAATCCCCGGAACCGCCAAAAAAGACGATAGCCGTACCGGTGGAGGACAGTTCTAAAGGTATTAAGGTTAGCCTTCACCATGTCCTGTTGGAATCGAGCGATGGCAGCACATTACAAGTAAGAGAAGTTCTGAAGATGCAAAACACATCCAAGGAACAATTAAAAATCTCTCTTCCCTCCGGCTTTTCCAATCTAAAGGTTGAGGGAAAGGGTGAAGATTATTTTACAATTACTGCCGACGGATTTACGACCACATCTCCTGCCAGCATTGGAGAAAGCCAGTTAAGTTTCACTTATGATTTGCCGGTTACCGGAGGACGCCTTGATTTTTCAAAAGAAGTCAATTATTTCACAGATATATTATATGTCCTCTCCCCTAAGGATCAGCTCAAAATCAGGGGTGATAACCGAATTCAGGACTATGGTTTACAGACTCTGGAAGGACGGTCATACCATGTGTTTGTCCTTAATAAGCCGATACCTGATCAGGGTTTTTCTCTGGACATAAGTCCCGACCGTGTCGGTCAGGGCTATCAGGGACCAAAGTCAGGGGTTCACAGCGTTTCCCACCTGCAGAGATGGTACTCCTCACCTTTAAGAAACACTGACCCACATTACTGGCTGGCGGGCATAATAATTCTTTTGTTCGGAATAGCTGCTGTCGGAACCCATGTGTTAAGAAAAAAATATCTAAAGCGGAAGGCGGAGGAAAAGCAGCAGCACTTGGACGGATTGCTAGATAACCTAATAATTCGTCAGAAAAAGTTATTAAATAAAATAGCTTCACTAGACAAAAAGAATGAGGCAGGAGAAATTGAGGCAGAAGAATTTACAGCTCTTAGAGAGCAATACATTAATAAGCTGGTTAAGATTAAACTAAAGGTCAGAGAACTGGAAGCTTTGGAACAAGCCGGGGAATAGTGTTTTTCAGACAGGAGTGGTAACTTGTGATTAAAGCTGTAGGTATAACCAAAACCATTGGCCGGAAAACCATTTTGAATAATATCGACCTCCACATTAAACCGGGAGAATTCATCACAGTATTTGGCCCTAACGGTGCAGGTAAAAGTACCCTGCTTAAGATTCTTTCACTGGTTAATAAGCCGTCTAAGGGCCAGCTTACAATAGACGGCAATAATGCTGTAGAAAATCCAGCGGAAATCAGAAATAAGATCGGAGTAATATCCCACCAGACTTTCCTGAACGAAAATCTCACAGCCAGCGAAAACCTCAACTTCTACGGGAAAATGTACGGAGTACCAGATCTGAAAAACAGAATATATAATGTGCTGGATGAAGTAGGATTGGAATTTTCCCTTAACGACCCGGTGAGGACCTTTTCCCGGGGCATGCAGCAGCGCCTGGCAATTGCCAGGGCTATCCTCCATGACCCTGCAATTCTATACCTGGATGAGCCGTATACAGGACTTGACCCACATGCCATTCAGATTTTGAACAATGTTCTTGCTGAGTTACACCATAACCAGCGCACTGTATTTTTGATTACTCATAATTTCGAAGAAGGTGTTAATTTGAGCAACAGGATTCTCTTTGTAGTCAAGGGTAGAATTGTATATGATGGCAAAAAGGATGCAATTAACAAGGATGAACTAAAAAAGCTTTATCTTACAAAAGTAGAAGGTGCTGCCTGAAATGAATTTTTTCAGAGGTATGTGGGCTATTATCCAAAAAGACCTGACTGCCGAATTTCGCACTAAGCAATTAGTGAGCTCAATGCTGATTTTTGCCGTATTAACCCTGATAGTATTCGTTTTCTCTTTTGATCCTTCAAAGGCTGTGGTTCAACAGGTATTTCCGGGTATGATCTGGGTATGTATAATTTTTGCCGGTATGCTTGGTCTTAATCGTTCTTTCGTTTCAGAGAAACAAAATGACTGTCTGACAGGAATGCTCCTATGTCCTGTAAGCAGCAATGCCATCTATTATGGCAAAACCATCGCCAACCTGATCTATATGTTTATTATTGAAACTGTTACCATTCCCCTATTTGCAGTTTTGTTTAACTATCAGATACCTGTGGGCTCCATATTACCTTTAATGCTTATTCTGGCTCTTGGCACAATTGGCTTCATGGCTGTCGGCACGTTTTTGGCGGCACTGTCTGCAAACGCCAAGAGCAGTGAAATCCTTCTTCCGGTAATACTTTTCCCAGTATTGGTTCCTATCGTACTCGGGGCTGTGCAGGCAACTTCCGTGATTCTGTCCGGAGGCCAGGCTTCTGACTGGTTTTCCTGGTTTAAGATTCTGGCAGCCTATGATGTAATATTTCTTGCTATCCCCTTCTTGCTTTTTGAATACGTTCTGGAGGTATGAGATGTGAAATCAAAACTTGACACTGCTTTAGGATGGGCCTCCTTTTCAGCTGTTTCTATATCTTTATTCTTAATTTTCATGTGGGTACCCAACGAAAAAGTCCAGGGTCCGGTCTCCAAGATTATATATTTTCATGTCTCCTCAGCATGGCTGGCCTTTTTTGCCTTTTTCGTTGTGATGTTATCAGGTATCATGTATCTTAAGACCAAAAAGTTAAAATGGGATGTGATATCCTGCGCTTCAGCAGAAATAGGCGTGCTATTCACAACTATAGTTCTTGTCACAGGCCCAATTTGGGGCCGTGCCTCCTGGAATGCCTGGTGGACATGGGACAGTAGGTTAACAACTACGTTGGTGCTTTGGTTTATATATGTGGCATACTTGATGATTAGGTCATCATTTGCGGAAGAAGAAAAAAAGGCCAGGTTCTCAGCGGTTTTTGGGATAATCGGTTTTATAGATGTGCCCATTGTATGGATGTCAATTCGGTGGTGGCGGACAATTCACCCTACCGTCGTCAGTTCGGGTGGTTTCGCTATGGACCCGCGAATGGTCCTGACTCTGCTAGTGAGTGTAGCTGCTTTTACCCTGCTTTATTTCTATTTGCTCAGGAAAAGCGTAGCCATCAGCAATCTCAGTCACGAAACCGAGATGTTGAAGGAACAAATAAAGACTAATATGTAGTCTCTCTTGAAATAAAGTAGCCTAACGAAAAAAGTTTATAGCTGTGGAAAAGAAAACGGATTTGAATGTGTTTCTCCGTGTCCTCTGTGTCCTCTGCGCACTCTGCGTTTTCTTTTTGGACCGGATGGAATGGAGGAAAAAGAACAAGTCAAATGGGGAGGAAAAACAATGAATTATCTGTTTGCTGCATATATGATAATCTGGGTTCTTATATTTGGATATACTTTCATGCTGGGCAGAAGGGAAAGGCAGATCCGGGAAGAACTTTTTATCTTGAAAAAAGCACTGGGTAAAAAATAAAAAACTAATTTTATCAGGAGGGATACTATTTGTTTAACAGAAAAGCCGGATTTATTACAGCAGCCATCGTGGTAGCTGTCCTTATTGCTGCTGCCCTTATCTACAACTTCACATTAAATAAGGACACCGAATCATTTGGTGAGTCCTCATTTCCCCAAACCCTTCAGGGACTGTCCCTGGCTCAGGTAGTATCAGGACCCCAGGCCATTGGCATGATAAGCAAACTGCACGGTTCAGATATAGCTATAAAGCAGGGTTATATCGCAACCTACCAGGGTAATCAAGCACAAATTATGATTTGGGTTTCTGAATCCCATAATGAAAAAGAAGCTGTACAATTGTTTGATATTATGGATGAAAAGATTATAGCAGCGGGAACCGGTTCAGGACAGGCACCCTTTACAGACAGGCGCCAGTTAAATGTTAACAACAAAAATGTTATCGCAGTGAAGGGTATGGGAATGGAAAACTATTATTACCAAATAGGTGATAAGGTTTACTGGGTTGCCGCCGGAGGTATTGACCCCGTTAAGACCCTGGAAGCTGTAATGAAGGCTATCTAACTCGTCACTCGTAACTACCCAGGAAATGGAGGTATTAATATGGATGATAACAGAGAAAAAAAACGGGCTAAGTTTCTTGAAGATGAAAAGTTGATCAGAAAAAGGCGCAACAAAAAGATATTTGCTTTTACGGCAGTTTTCCTGGTAGTGGGAGTAGCATTGATTTCCTACCTGAACAGGCCTTATGAAAGCCCCAAAGGCGGGAATTATAATATCGGTAAAGCAGAAAATTATAAAAATCAAAAGATAGATATGACCACCGTTCCGCTGGAGGTTAAGGACGGCAAAGCTCTTATTTCATTGGACTCATTAAATGAGAAAAAGATACTATACACCGAATACAGAGGTGAGAAAAAGAACTATTACGGTAGTTTTGACTATTTGCCAATTAATGCCTATATTACACCTGCAGGCCGTGTAGTTGTGGCGACCAGTATATGTGAACCGTGTTATGGCACCAAGTTTTTTATCCAAGACTGGGACTTGGTCTGCGTGGCATGTGGAACCCATTGGCGACTGGATGATTTGATGGGACTTTTCGGTGGATGTACAAATTACCCACCTGAAGAGTTTAAGTATAAAGTTGAGAATAACAAAATCGTTATTGATGAATCACTACTTCGCAACTGGCGTCCGCGGTTTTTTACCGATGAAATGCAAGATGTTTCCTGATTATTTTAAGAATTTTACCGAAAGGAGCAGGTTTATTGATGGGCAAGCATAAAAAATCCCAGGATAAAATTCAAAGAAAGTCCAACAAAACGCCTATTATTGCAATGACTGGCATACTGGTTGTGTTATTTATCTGGATCATGTCACAGTTATTAGGTGCAGGTACCCCCTCATCCCCTGATTCTCCACCTGTAACAGCTGCTTCGGAGAATGGAGTTCAGATCATTTCCATGGAGCTAAGCGCAGCTGGATACAGTCCTAACAATATTACAGTAAAAAAAGGGGTTCCGGTCACTATTGAAACTAATGCAGCTGCTGATGCAGGTTGTGTAAGGGGTCTCATGATTCCTGATTTCAATATTAACAAGGCCCTTGATGTCGGCGAGGATTCCTTTACTTTTACCCCTGACAAAACCGGTTCCTTTACTTTTACCTGTCAAATGAAAATGTCTAACGGCACAATTACTGTCATCTAAGGTAAATATAAGCCTAGTCAATAATACTATGGCTTGTAGTAAATATTCATACTTTGTTCACAAAGAGGTCAAGTTTTTATCAAAACTGTACAGTACAATAAAAGTGATTCTAGGATTTACAGGTGTAAACTAAAAACTACAAGGGGGTGTCAAAATGAAAAGATTATTGATTGGATTTGTGGCAGCTTTGTTAGTGGCAGCTCTGGCTGTACCGGCTTTTGCAGCCACCCTGTCAGACGACAGCAGGAAGGAAATTAACGATCTGTATGACCAGATAGCTAATCTCCGCAAGCAGATTGTTGAGAAGTATGTTGATGCAGGGGTACTTACAGAAACTCAGAGTGACCAGGCTAAGCAGAATATCGACAATTCCACCAAATACCACAAAGAAAACAGTGATAATCCGGGATATGGCCCAGGATATGGGTGTGGTGGCGCTGGTAATGGAATGATGGGCGGTTATGGCGGCTATGGAATGATGGGCGGTTACAGTAACGCCGGAACGACAATTTAGGGAGCATTATACAAGGGCAGGTCTATACCTGCCCTTGTATAATATAGAGAATATTTCTTGTGCAATTATGC
>LADL02003839.1_pt1 | contig 11098 bp, 7 predicted proteins | sample 619721 | NCBI WGS metagenome assembly LADL02 (sample SAMN03397408, study PRJNA257561) | rock porewater metagenome | biome: terrestrial; feature: Opalinus Clay rock; material: porewater; isolation source: Opalinus Clay rock porewater BRC-3 borehole | place: Switzerland: Mt Terri URL, St-Ursanne ...
GAACTGGGTATCAGGAAGGACGAGGCGGAACCATTCAACGAGATCGCTGATTCCAAGATTTATGGAAAACGGTTCCGGTTTGTACGGATGCACCTGGAAGACCGGGAGGCGCTGCCTGCGCTCTTTAAGGAAGGAAACTTCGATGCGGTCTGTCATCTTGCTGCCCAGGCCGGGGTGCGCTACAGCCTGGAGAACCCGGAAGCCTATATAGATAGCAACGTGGTGGGCTTTTTAAACATCCTGGAAGGTTGCAGGAACCATAAGGTAAAACACCTGGTTTATGCCAGCAGTTCCAGCGTTTATGGCGCCAATAAGAAAATTCCTTTTTCGGTTGGTGATTCAGTAGATCATCCCGTGAGCCTGTATGCCGCCACAAAAAAGAGCAATGAGCTCATGGCGTATACTTATAGCCATTTGTATGGTTTCGCTACTACAGGACTTCGTTTTTTTACAGTGTACGGGCCGTGGGGTCGGCCGGACATGGCCCTGTTCCTATTTACCGATGCCATATTTAAAAGCCACCCGATTAAAGTTTTTAACTATGGAAAAATGGAGCGAGATTTTACCTATATAGACGATATCACGGAAGGTGTATTACGTATCCTCGAGAAAGATGTGGAAAAAAGATTGGAAAGGTACAAACTATACAATATTGGCAATAATAATTCAGTGAAACTCACCGATTTTATCGAAGCCATTGAGGCGAAAATCGGGAAAGCTGCTAAAAAGGAACTCATGATAATGCAGCCTGGTGATGTGGAAAGAACCTGGGCAGATGTAAGTGAATTAATGCAAGATTATGAATATCATCCCAATACAAAGATCGAAATTGGTATAGAAAGATTTATAAATTGGTACATTGAGTATTATAAACCATTCCAGTAATTTATTGCTTTTTATAACCAGATCTAACTTTGAAAAAATACCTTCACATCAAATTAAAAAGATTGATCACATGAATAACTCAATCAAAAAAATCAAGATAATATATTGTATGGGTGCCGGACGCTCAGGATCTACGGTTCTTAACATAATGCTAGGCAGCCATCCAGAGATATTTGGTGCTGGAGAATTACAGAACCTGGGTAGGGCTCTAGCTAATAACGAATACTGTTCTTGTGGAGATAAAATTAAGGATTGTAGCTTTTGGTCTAAAGTATATTCCAATTGGATTGATAGCACCCAGGAAGTTCAATTTAATTCTGCGATGACAAGAATAAGAAAAGTTGAAAACTTAAAATCTCCATTGGCCTGGATTAAAATGTTGCTAAATTATCCAGGCCAATCTAAAGTCCTCGAGGAGTATTTTAAAGACTCTTATCTTTTTTTTAATGCAATTACAACTAGCATGGACCAAAAGGTTATTACTGATATTTCGAAAAACCCATTGCGCGCTTTAGGTTTATTAAAAAATCCCCATCTCGATTTAAGGTTAATTCATTTAGTTAGGGATGGTAGAGCTCTTGCTTGGTCTTTATTTAACGTGCATGAAGTTAACAAGAAATTAGGCGTGGAGAAAGAATTGAAACCCCGACCTATATGGCGCACTGCAGCATTTTGGCTAATTATAAACTGGCAATCTAATTTGGTTCGGAAAAGAAGTGGCAAGGTCGTAATAATGAAATATGAAGAATTAACCAAAAATCCTGAAAAATCCTTAAGAAAACTTGAATCGATTATAGATCTTGATTTACAACCAATTATTCGAAATATTCAAGAAGAGACACCTCTGCCTATCGCGCATGTGATGTCTGGTAACAAGCTTCGTATGTCAAAGTCAATAAAATTAAGATACAATGATGATTGGCGCCGCCAAATGGCCATTAACGACCAAAAAAAGTTTTATAACATGACCCGAAGGACAATGTCAAGTTTCGGATATAGTGATTAAGTCTTTTGATTTGATCAATAAAATCGTTTGTGGCATTTTAGAATATTATAATGGGATATTTCGAATGAAGTCAGATCTTGAATAAGACGTGAACAATGGCCGACCGATCATAGATTCGGGAAGGCCTAACCTGGATACGTATTTTAAAGAGATAATCATTTTTACATTGATTTCGAAACTGAATACAAAAGATCTATAATTCCAAAAAAAAAACTGAGGAAAACCTCAGTTTTTTGATACAGATACCTATTCCGATGAATATTAAGTGTACTAATAACCGATTTTACGATCGATAGATTATTTTAGTATTGAATAAAGTTATAATTAATATTTACATTGAGATTATTTATTGGATTAAAATCCACAAATTTAATTTCCTTATTGATACTACTTTTGACAGTAATATCACCATTTACATTTCTCAAACCTGACATGGCAGTTGATCCCTGAGCTACGAAATATGGCTGACTACCTTCATATTCCAATAACACATTATCAAATGTAAAGCCCCCTATTGGATCGGGATTATCTTTATCCTGAATCCTGATTTTAATAGCAGGCATGGAATTATCTTTCACAATATTCCTAGCTGTAACGTTTCTAAGAGTAACATGAAAAGCTTTGTCCAATTTAGCTGCATGCAACAAACCCCATTTACTGTTCTCAACGATAATGTTTTCAAAAAGTACCTCTCCTTTTACAGGATTGGTTCTATTGGCCTTTATGTCGATTTCAGTAGGCACATACTCATTATTAACACCATGATTATTACTTAAATAACAATCTGTGAACTTGATGCTAACGGGCAGAGAGGAAGATGTTAAATGCATTAAAGCTAACGCAATTCCTGAATGATTATTATCCGTAAAAGTACAGCCATCAAAATTTACATTTACTATTCTATCTTGAGTATTATTGGGTTCGATGTCTACCCCGGCTTCAGGCAAAGCTCCAATAGTATTTTTAAAAATGCTGTTTTTCACATACAGGTTTTCCACACTTATTATGCTTATTCCTTGCCTCCTGTTATTAGTACAAATCACATCATTAATATAGATGTCTTGGCTAAATGTACCCATTCCATTACCGGCAACATAAATTCCATCACCCCCACTATCGCTAAATTTTAAACCAGAAATCGATACATTTCGACACGCTGAAAGTTGTAAGGCATGCCGGTGCTCTCCACTGGTATATTCAGATTTATTCATTTTGAATTCGGCTCCATAGCCCGTAATTTGCACATTTTCAGCTTCAACCAACTTCAAAAGCCGATCATCAAGACTTCCAAAGCTGCCAGATTTTGCTCTTAGGACCACACCCTCTTCGAAATAGATTGTTTTGTTTCGAAGATTACGAATTTCAGTAGGGCGAATTATCCAATCACCTACTTGTTTATCAATAATTATGATTTCATTATTAGAATTGATAGCGCTTACAAATGCTAAGGTTGCATCATCTGAATTGTAGCCAAAGGTGGAGGCTTTAACACCACCTTGTGGGTAATCGGGTGAAACAGGGGTTGATGGTTCGGGATTAGGCACAGGTTCATTAACGACCGGATCTTCTTCAATAATATCAGATGAGCCTGGAGGTGCCTTATAAACCACCTTTAGTTTAGGTCCTTTATTAGCCGAATTCTCTTTTGAGGCTATTGCGAGATCGTTTCCAACACTATGCGTTAATATTAGCGTGGTCCTTTCCGCCTTCAGACCTGTAACATCAAGGTTGATGGTTTCCGTAGTTCCAATAGAATAAGCTTTATTTATCGATCCGAGGAACAGGCTTATATCAGGAGCAGTTTCCCCTGATAGGTTATCCTCTGTCCAATTAGAAGAAGTACCCTTATATACTTCAATAGTCCCATCACCCTCATCACTATCTACCGTGATATCTAGTTCTGCGCTAGTAATCTCTCCGGGAATTTGACTAAGATCAAAAAGTACATAGATTGTACGATTACTCTCTTGAAGTCGCATAACCGTATGGTCGATACCATCAGAATCCTGAAGATAAGCATCCTCTTTAGGCTCAAAAGTATAATACTTGGTAACTAAATTTACATTTGTTGAATCAACATCAGGTGTTTCTCCTGGCGATTCTGAATCGGGTAAAGGATTTCCAAATTCATCCAGTTTGGCGTGTGGATCTTTATAGATCGCATCGGCAAAAAGATCAGAATCTTTGGTACATGAACAATACAATACTGCTAAAACAAGGCAAATAAATGCCATAGATAATTTCGTGGGGAAAATTTTCATAAGTAGGTTACTAAAGAATTAAAACATTAATGCTTGGGTAAAGCAATTTATTAAATAATTGTGCTATATCGGTCAAAAGTTTAATTTATTCGATGAATTGCACTTTTAAACATTATGGGAGCTACGGGTGGAATAGAATTTTGGATTTTTCAAGTTACACTTATTCGATGAAATGCATGTTTTTTTAAGATATCAGCTACATATAAACGTATAATCAGAATAAATCCACCCAAAAAAACATTTTGTAATTGCCCAGGGAATACAGCTAACTACGTTTCAAACAATTTTGGTATCAGCTTGTTGATATTTAACTTTTTTTTATGAACCCTCGTCCGCAGTTTCGCACACGAAAGTCCAATGACTTATATATACGACCTTTGAATTTTTAAAGTCAAGCATTTTAAATGCTCATAAAAAATGGTCTAAATTTGATTCTTCAATCTTAACAGATATAATAGGAATCTATGAACTCAAAAAATTATGCCATTACATAACCCTGGTTCTACAACGCAAAGAGGAATTGTAGGATTTCTTTGGACATTTTCTGGCTCCATTATTCAAATTGGTTCTCAATTTTTAATTATTGCCGTCCTTGCCAGGTTGCTTACTCCTAAAGAATTTGGAATAGTGGCAATAATTCTGATCATTGTGAACTTTTCAAATCTATTTGCCAACTTTGGAGTGGCTACGGCATTAATACAGCTTAAAGATATAACTTCAAATCATATCTCTCAGGGTTACTCACTTTCTATATTCTTTGGACTATTAATAGGTATTATTTACTTTTTTGCAGCACCTTTAATTGCAACGTTCTTTGGTTTGACATCCGCGGATATGGCACTAAAGTTTTTTTCAGTTTTTTTCCCTCTCAGAGGTTTTAACAGTGTGTCAAATGCCTTACTCACTAGAGATCTTAAATTTTCTTATATAGTAAAATGCAATTCTATATCTTATATATTTGGCATTGGTGTAACCTCTATTACTTTGGCCAGTTTAGGTTTAGGTTACTGGGCATTAATATGGGGGCAATTTGCCGGGCTTTTAATAACGGTTATTCTAATGGCAATGAAACAAAAGCCTACATTTTCACTGAATTACGACAAAATTGTGATCAAGGATTTGCTTTTTTTTGGGTCAGGACACACTGCCGGCACCGTATTCAACTATTTTGCAGAAAACTCCGATAACATTATAGTGGGTAAGTATCTTGGAACCATTGCTATTGGAATTTATTCGAAAGCATTTCAACTGTTTGCCATTCCAGCAAGTTTTTTCGGGACGATTTACGATCAGGTGCTATTTCCTATTTTATCTAAAAAACAGGATCAAAAAAATTTATTGTCCAATTTCTATATTTTCAGTACTTCCATTTGTTTCGGTTTACTTTTTCCAATTTCCACAATATTATTTATTAATGCAGAGTTGATAATAGATCTAATGTTGGGAGATCAATGGCATGAAGTTATTTATCCCTTTCAAATATTAATTTTCGGATTGGCCTACCGGTTTGGCACAAGAATAAATAAATCCTATTTAAAATCACTGGGAATTGTTTTCAGGGGTGCTTATTATCAACTTATTTTTGCAATATTGGTACTCCTTTTTTGTGGTTTAGGAAGTTATTTCTACGGACTACCCGGAGCCGCTTATGGCGTCTTCTTCGCTACATTACTCAATTATCTTCAAATGAGCTATCGACTTTTTAAAGAATTAAATTTTTGCAAAAAAGATTTTTTTCTTCTTCATTTAAAAACGATCCTGATTTATGGCCCACTGTATGGTATTACCATTCTCTTGATAACTCTGGGATATAAATCAATTTGGCTTCATCTTATTTTGACCATATTCTTGTACCTGCCATTAATGATATACTTCATGTTTGGTCCGTTTAGTATAGTTTTTCAAATAAAAAACCATCGTTTTATAACACAAATTTTAAAAGCTTTGCCTTTACCTTTACGAAAAAAGTTAGCACACATTTCATATTTTAATAAATTTCTTAAGGACACTTAGGGAAATGAAATAATTATTTGCATTGAGAGTTACCCTATATAATGAATATCCTCTATACTATAATCGCAATACTTCTGGCTATTGATAATATTTTTATCAGATTCAGAATTATGGGCATGAGTTATGACAGATGGTTAGAGTTCTTGTTATTTATCTTACTCATCCGTCCCTATATCGAGGAACTTCAAAAAAATAGTTTCTTTAGAAAATTAAATATCTATATTTTAATTTTTGCCCTGTTACAATTACTGATTAACATAAGACTTGGGATAGTGGGTAAAATTGAACTTGAAGATATTTATACCCAATTTTTAAAATGTATTTCGTATTTAATATTCTCCTTTCTTTTTTTATTGCTTGCATCACGAAAACCCAATTACATTAATATTATATTATTCGTCCACTTTATAATTTGCTTATTTGCACTTTTACAACATCCGATTTCTCCTTTGGCAGGCCAAATGTTAGAGGTTAAGAAATTTCTTTATTCATCGGTAACCTCTGAAAACATCGTAGGGAAACTAGAAACCGAAGAAGCATATATATCTGGAGGATACGCTAATAGATTTAGACTTTCAGGGCCTTATGCCTCGGCAATTAGCTTCTCTTATTTCGCTATAAGCAGTTTTATGCTCACCTTTTATATGTATCTGAAATACAAAAAACGGTCCTATATTATTCTATTATCTACCATATTTATTGCATCGCTTCTTACCCAAACCAGGTCCTTGATTCTTGCAGAATTATTCCTATTGGCAGGATACTTCTTCTTCATTCCAACAAGAATACGGGGGATTTTAAAAACGGCAATTGTCATTGGAGGAATGATAGCATCTATAATTGTGTTTATAGGAAGTGATATTTTAATTCCTGAAAATACTCGAATTACTAAGCTTAGTTCAGAAGGACAGGAAGACTCCCGCCCATATTTATGGTTAACAGGTATAAGAGCCGTTGTGGAATATCCCATTGGTATATCGCAAGAAGACTATCAAAAGGTAAGAAATGAAATGGCAATTGTATTTGGCAAACCATACATATTATTTTTGGCACCCCATAATGGACTAATTAATATTGGTTTTCAGTATTCAATTTTAGGCTATTTGGTTTTTGCCTTTTTCATCATTTTTCTCTTAAAATACATAAGGCTTTTGGAGCCTAAATTTTCCTTATTATTCAAAATGATTATTATAAGTTATTTAATTCATTGTTCATTTCATAACAATTTTATTTTCCTTTCAGATTACAATATTCTATTAATTATAATGTTAATTGGAGTCGAATATAAAAATTTCATTAGCCTCCCCTCAGGCCAATCCACCAGGGACTCTAGATTAATGTATGGTGGATAAACTTAGTCCCGGCTTAATTACTCTTCTATGATAAGGAATAGAACAGACTATAAAAAATATCTTATCCAAGATCAAGTAGCTCGTGGTATTAAAACAAATACCTTTAAGGAAAAGCTCAAGCAATTGATTTACATGGATCCAACTTGGAAATTTCAAAGAAGACTAAGAAAGTTGGAATATTACTACAATACCAGAAATAATATTTTCCATCGTTTTGTTTATTACATACTGGAATATCGTTATAAAAAACTTTCAATTGCCCTGGGGTTCAGTATTCCCAAAAATTCATTTGGACCTGGGTTATGTATCCCTCATTATGGCAGTATTGTGGTTAATAGCAGGGCTAAAATTGGAATGAACTGTAAGATTCATTCTGGGACTAATATTGGCGCGTCGGGAGGACGACCAGAAGCGCCAGTCATTGGTGATAATGTATATATTGGCCCAGGCGCAAAAATTTATGGGAATATTACCTTGGCCAATAATATTGTCATAGCGGCAAATGCCTGCGTTAGTGATTCTTTTACTGAAGAAAATATCATGATTGGTGGTATCCCGGCCAAAAAAATTAAGACAATTGATATCAAAAAGATTTTAAAACATATATGATTAATAAGCAGATCAAATTAATTTTTATTATTCCCTCGTTACGTGCCGGTGGAGCAGAACGTGTAATGTCCTTTCTCTCTCAAAACATGAATAATAAAACATTTAATTCTGAATTGGTAGTTATCGAAGACGCTTCAAAGATATCTTATCCAATTCATACTAATCCAGTAACTTTCCTTGGCAAAAAAAAGGTGCGATATGCCATTCCTGCCATTATATCATTACTACACAATCGAAAGCCAGATATTGTACTAAGTGCAATTTCTCATTTAAACATGACAATGTCTTTATTGTCCATTTTTTTTCCGAAAACCATTTTTGTGGGAAGGGAAACAATTGTAGCAAGTGTCAAATCCAAAATGAAAAAGGGTCCTCGAATTAATAAAATTCTATATGCCCTAATTCCAAAACTGTTAGATGCGATTATCTGTCAATCTGAAGACATGAAGAATGATCTTTTGAAAAATTATGGTTATCCAGAAAAAAAACTATATGTAATTAATAATCCTGTCACCCAAAAATTTCAATTAAAGAAATCTAATACTTCATCTGGTCAAATTAAGCAACTCATAACTGTTGGACGATTGCATAAGCAAAAGGGATATGAAAGAATAATTTCTATGCTCAGCGAACTAAAAATTCCATATCATTATACTATTATCGGAGACGGTCCTCATTGGATGGATGTGAAAGCTGCCATAAACGAAAAACGAATCTCGGAGCACATAACCCATATACCATTTACGAACAATGTAGAGTCTTATTTAGCATCAAGTGACCTATTTTTAAAAGGGTCTTACGTCGAAGGATTTCCTAACGTTTTATTAGAAAGCTGTGCAGTTGGTACCCCTGTTGTAGCATACAATGCACCAGGAGGGATTAACGAAATAATAATCCCAGGTCTAAATGGCGAAATTGCTGAAAACGACATTGATTTCCTAAATAAAGTAGAAATGTGTCTTAAAAAAAAATGGGATTCTGTAAAAATTCGTAACTCGGTTTTAGAAAAGTTCTCAGAGGAAAAAATACTTAAGGATTATGAAAACTTATTTATAGAACTTAAAAATTCTAAATCTTTAAGTTATCATGCCTAATAGGAGATAGATTTTTATTTACTCCCCTTTCCATATTTCTAAGGGGATTAAAGTCCTGATAAAAATATGATTGTTCTCATGTTATGTAACTATTATGCTTCGTGGCTTGATTGCAGCAAACGTTACGTGTTACAAGTAGTTTTCAAATAATAACTTCAATTTTGAAAGTAGAAAAAAAAGAGGAAAAATCAAAAAGGCCAATCATTTTTATTGGTGCACCAAGATCCGGAACTTCGGTGATATCAGAAATAATTATGCGCCATAAAGATTTATCGTTTCCTTCCCAATATCAAGCCCGGTTTACAAATTTCACCGGCATTAATTACTTAAGACGAATTTTTGATAATTCCTTGTGGAGATTTTATGGCCAGAAAAAACAACTCAATAAGGTAAAGTTAATAAACACATTTGTTTTTCGACCTTCTGAAGCTTATTCCATGTGGAATAAACTAGTTCCAAGCGAAGTAAATTTTGGAAGAGATTTTTTTATTGGTCGCTCAGCAGACGCCGATACACGTAAAAAAATAAGCGTCTATTTTAAGAATTTAACTGAATATCAAGGTAAGAAAAGATTAACATTTAAGATTACAGGGCCTTCGAGAATTGAGTATTTATCAAGTATATTCCCTAATGCCCAATTCGTTCGCATTATACGAGATCCCTTAGCCGTAATAAATTCGCTATTGAAAATTGAATTTTGGCAATCCCGGGGAAAATCTCAATTATGGTGGACTGGGGCATATAGCGAGGAAGAAAAATCATGGGCTAAAACACATAAGGATGATGCAGTAGCTATGACCGCTTTTCAAGTGAAAAAGATTTTGGATATAACAGATTCCGAAATTAGAAAAATCAAGCCGGAAATTATGGATATTCATTATTCGGATTTTGTACAAGCACCTGAGAGTGTGATTTCAGATATTCTAGATTTCACCGGGTTATCACGTGATCAAGCTTGTTTTGACTACTTCATTGAAAATAAAATTTACAATAGAAATCAGAATACAAAATCAAACTTCACAGAAGACCAATTGTCCACAATAAATAAAATTTTTAACGATAATTATTTAATAGATCCTGAACGTTAAAAGCTCATTGAAGTCGGAATATAAGTATAATTTGTATGCGAATTTTGCAAATAATTAATTCAATGAGTTCGGGTGGCGCTGAAAAGTTACTGGTGGATACCTGTCGAAAGATGGCTTCCCTCGGCCATACCATCGATGTATTTTTGTTGCGGTCCGAAGAAACCCACCTCCTGGCCGTAATACGTGAAATGCCCGGGGTTAACATTATTACGCAGGCTCAGTATCCGGGAATCTATAATCCATACTGGATCCTGAAGTTACGCAGGCATTTAAGGAACCATTCCTATGACGCCGTTCAGGTTCATCTGTTCCCTGCTTTTTACTGGAGTGGCCTTGCTGGCTGGCTTGCCGGAAGAAAAATCCGGCTTTTTTACACCGAGCACAATACCACCAACCGGAGAAGGAAAGTAGCACTAATGAAAATTGCCGACCGGTTCGTGTATAGGCGATACCACCGGATCATTACTATTTCCGATGCTGTAGATGAAAGCCTTAAACACCATCTTGGCGATACCAGAGTGCCTATTACAAAAATATACAATGGGATCAACCTCGAAGAGATTAAACAGGCTCTACCCTACCCCCCCGGTTTTTTCAAACTACCGGAAGACAGCCGGACCCTCCTGCAAGTATCGAGCTTTACCCCCCAAAAAGATCAGGCTACCCTTATCAGGTCATTGCTGCACCTACCTTCAAAGTATCATGTTTTCCTTATTGGGGATGGCCCAACGCGCCGCGCTTGTGCATCCCAGACAAAAGCTTTGAACCTGGAAAACAGGGTGCACTTTAT
>LADL02000483.1_pt1 | contig 11097 bp, 5 predicted proteins | sample 619721 | NCBI WGS metagenome assembly LADL02 (sample SAMN03397408, study PRJNA257561) | rock porewater metagenome | biome: terrestrial; feature: Opalinus Clay rock; material: porewater; isolation source: Opalinus Clay rock porewater BRC-3 borehole | place: Switzerland: Mt Terri URL, St-Ursanne ...
CATCTCCATCGGCATCTGGCGGACATCGTCGGCGAAGCCGGCGTCCTCGGCCGCTTCCCAGGCCTCATCGAGTGTGATGTTGGCGCCCCCGCCGATGTTGTCGAATATCGACGCGGTGTTGATACGCGCGGTCTGCAGTACTACACCGAGTTGGCGGCGAACCGCGGTGACATCGAGCCCCTCGATGTCCTGGTCGTCGAACGCGATGATGCCGGAATCGGGTTCTTCGAATCCGAGTAGCAGTCGGATGATCGTCGACTTGCCGCTGCCGGAGGGACCGACGAAGGCGACGAATTCTTCCGGCATCACACGGAAACTCACGCCCTTGAGCACCGGTGGCCCGTCTTCGCCATACGAGAAATGGATGTCCTTGAATTCGATCTGGCCGGTCAAACGCCCTGGGTCACGCAGGTCGGCGGAGATTTCGTTGGGTGCCTCGAGCAGCGGTTTGATGCGCGCGGCTTTCGCCATGGTATCGAGGAACTCGAGCCCCATGATGCTCAAGGTACTGGCAGCGGTCAGAAAAGTGCCCATGGCCACGTTGAATGCCAGGAACACGCCGACCGTCAGGCGCCCCTCGCCGTCCGCACTCAGCAATCCCACGCCCATCCAGTACAGCAGCATCGAACTGACCAGCGGTACCAGGGCATTGAACACCGAGACATAGTCTTCGAGTCCCTGCGCTTTCAAGATCAGCTCGAGTTGCTCGACGTAGCGCTCAGCCCAGCGTGCGAAAGCGCGACGCTGTGCCGTGGCGATACGAATCTTGCTCACCGCATTGACCAATTCGACGACGAAGCCGAAGAAGCGTCCTTCGAGGTCCATCAGGCGCCGGTAGTAACGGCGGGCGAAATAGCCGGCGAACAACGTGAACAGGACGATCGCGAGACCGATACCCGCGACCATCATCGCGAGCTCGCTCGAGTACCAGTAGAGCAGACCGAGATTCAACAGCCCCGTGCCGCTGGTCAACAGCGTGCGCATGGCCTGTCCGCTGAGCTCGTGATTGACCGCACTCACCGACATCGCACGGTCGAGGAGATCGCCGCTGGAGAAGCGACGAAAAACCGGTAAGCGCAGACTGAGCAGGCGATCCCACACCGACGATTGGCTGATGCTGTCGGACAGAATGCCGAGCCGGATGCTCAAGATCCCTTGTGACAGCGAGAACAGCGCGGCACCGAACGCAGCCATTGCCAACGCGAGGCCCAACTCGGCAAGGAGTCTGCGGTTGGCGTCTGGAATGGCGTTGTCCATGATCAGCGCAGTCGCCTGCGGCACGAGCATGCCGATGCCGGTGATGGTCAATGACAGCAAGCCGACGAAGACCAGGTCCCACAGGCGGCCGCGTAACGCGAAGCGCGGCACGGCCCAAGCGGTGCGCACCGTTTCGGGCAGGCGCTGATAGAACATGACGCCTTTCGGTTTAAGCGACAGCGCCACCTCCGGTGTTACCGGCACCGGGTAGCCGACGCGCGGATCGAACATTCGGTAGCCCTGCCACTCGTTGCGGATCAGCGCGACCGGACTGTCGTCTTTCTCGAGGTATGCGAGCAGAGGCCCGCTGTCGAGTTCCCACCAGCGGCCGGCGAGGATCACGGTACGGTGTCGGATACGCGAAGCGCGCGCGATGGCTTCGATCGGGTCCTTGATGCGGCGTGGATCTTCCGAGCGTGCCGGGCCTTTGATCGCGATGCCGAGCGTATCCCCCACGAGTGTCGCCGCACTCAACAGCACCGATTCGCGTCGTGGGGCGGTCTGCTGAGGATTGAGTACGCCGGCGAGCTTTTCGAGTGTGCCGTGAAACAGGCGTGACTCGGTCGCGGCCGCGCGCGCGAGGCGTTCGCGCTCAGCGGCTTGTTCGTCGAGCTCGAACTGATGCAAGCGACGCTGCAACAAGGAGTTGAACAAGGCGAGACCGCGCACCAGATCGAGATCCGACGTCGTCGTCACCGCGTCCCGCACGCGTACCCGCGTCTCGCCGCTGGCCTGGAACCAAATCTCACCGCCGACCGGCATGTAGAACGGCAGGGCACCTACATTCAGATCCGGGTCACCGAAAGCCAGCAGGTCGCCGCTCTCGATCTGCAACCAGGCGACCTTGTTCGGACTGACCGAGACCAGCATGCCATCGGCTAGGCCGAACTTGCCTTCGTGAGGAAAGCGGTCGGCGCCGCCGAACAACTCATCCTTTGCAGCGAATCGGGAGAGTTTGTTGGTCCAGTCGTCGATGGCTTCGCGCAGCGACATGCCGATCAAATCCAGCAGGCGCGACGCTTCGCGCAAGGGCGCCTCGTAGAAGGTCACCTCCTCGATCGAGGTCACGATCAGGCGTTCGGCATCCTGGCTGCGGCCGTCGGAGACCGGGAACAATGGCGTGCCTGGTCCGGCTTCGAAAACCAGTGTACGCAGGCCGACAGGCAGGCCGCGATCGACATGGGAGGTCATTACCGAAACCACCCCGGAGGCGACTACCCACATCCGACTCGGATCGTCGAGGACCAGCGGATGATGGCCGAGCATACGGAGCTTGCGCGCGTTGACCCGACGCAGCTCCTCGCGTGGTAACGCGATCGGGTCCATATCAGCTCTCGTCTTCGCTGCTGATTGCGACGACCGGCTCTTGATCGGCGCGCATCAGACGTCCGTATTCACCGTCCTGCGCCCATAGCGCCTCGTGCGTTCCCTGTTCGGCGACCTTGCCATCCTTGAGCACCAGGATGAGATCGCTGTCGCGCACCGTGCTCAGGCGATGAGCGACAAGGATCGCCGTACAACCGCGCATACGCAGCCGTTCCATCACGACACCCTCGGTATCGGCGTCGAGCGCGCTGGTCGCTTCGTCGAAGACGAGTACGGCCGGATTGAGTACGAGCGATCGGGCGATTTCGAGACGCTGGCGCTGGCCGCCACTGAGATTGACACCGCCTTCGAGCAGCGTGCCGTCGAGCCCGCCTGGCAAGGCCATCACGAACTCGTTGGCTGCGGCATCCTGGCAGGCTCGCCGCAGATACGCTTCCGGTACGGAATCGTCCCACAGCGTCAGATTTTCACGGACACTGCCCTCGAACAGGCTGATGTCCTGGTCGACGACCGCAAACGAATTCCGCAGCACGTCGCTCGGGATCTGATTGCGTGGCAGGCCATCGAAGAGCACTTCGCCGGACCACGGTTCGTACTCACCGCAGATGATCTTGGCCAGCGTCGATTTGCCCGATCCGCTCCCGCCAACCAGCGCGACCCGTTCGCCTGGCGCAATGGCGAGATTGAAATTCTCGAACAGCGGCTTGTCGAGCGGGCTGTAGCCGAAGGTGACGTCGCGCAGTTCGACATAACCTTTCAGCCGGGTGATCTGGTCGCCGTTCTCGTCGACCAGGCGATCGACCGTGGGTGGCGCTATGGTGTCGTTGTCGAGCACGTCGTCGACGCGCTCGAGATCGCCCCGCATGTCCTGGAACGTGCCACCGAGGCTGAGCAGCTCGTTGATGGGTGCGAGGAAACTCGCCATCAGGCTCTGGAACGCGACCAGCATGCCGATCGAGATTTCGCCGTCCATCACGCGCAGTCCGCCGAAGACCAGGATAGCGGCGCTGGTCAGAGCAGTAAGCAGTGTCGGGGTGATACCCAGCCATTGGTTGGACATCTCGAGATCCTGACGCGCGCCGGCGGCCTTGGCGTAGTAGCCGGCCCAGGTCGCAAAGAAACCCGATTCGAGTCCGCCCGCCTTGATCGTCTCGATGCTCTGCAGGCCAGCCATGCCGACGCCCTGGGCTTTGCCGTATTCGGTCAGCACGCGCATGTTGGTTTCGACGCGCTTCTGCGCGATGAGCTTCAGGACCACGCCGTTCAGGATCGCGAACGCGATACCGATCAAGGTCAGCATGACGTCGTAATAGAACATCAGCGCGGCGTAGCAACCCATCATCGTGACGTCGATAGCGGTGGTTGCGAGGCGGCCGGACAGTAAGTCGGCAAGCTTGCTGTTGATCTGGCTGCGGTTCGCTATCTCGCCGGCGAAGCGCTGTGCGTAGAAACTCGCCGGCAGATGCAGCAGGTGCCAGACATAGGTGCTCGAAAACTGGATCGACAGTTTGATCTTGAGCCGACGCAGGAAGCGGAATTGGATGAAATGCAGGATCCCGGTCAGGATCGCGGAGATCCCCATCGCGAGCAGCAAGGGTCTGAGCCAGTCGACTCGCCCCTGCAGGATCACTGCGTCGATATAAATTTGATTGAAAGCGGGGATCGCGAGCCCAGGGATCACGAGCAGGAAACCGGTCAGAAAGCAGAAACCGATGGCCTTCCATGAGCCGGCGAGACGCGACTGGATACTGCCCACCACGCTCGGCAGACGTCCGCCGGGTTCGAACTCGGGACCCGGTGCGAGCACCAGCACGATGCCGGTGAAACCGCGGTTGAACTCCTTCAACGTCACGCTGCGATGACCGACGGCAGGATCGTTCAGATAGACGCGATCTTTCGCGAAACCCTCGCAAACGACGAAATGATTGAAATTCCAGAAAATGATGAAAGGGGGTTTGATGTCGTAGAGCTTCTTGATCGACTTCGTGAAACCCTTCGCTTCCATGCCGTAGCGGCGCGCGGCACGCACGATGTTGGAGGCCTTGCTGCCATCGCGCGAAACGCCGCACTCGCGGCGCAGTGTCGTCAAGGGCACGACGCGCTTGTGGAAGCCGAGAACCATCGCCAGTGCCGCCGCGCCGCATTCGACGGCTTCGAGTTGCAGCACCGAGGGCGTATAGACGCGGCGATGCTTGATCTCTGGTTGGCTGCTTTTATCGGGCGTCTGCTCAGCCAATGCCGGTCCACCTGCGCAGTATGGGTATGACGAACGTGATGGGCCGGCGATATTCCACCGTAGCGCGTGCCCCGGCCGTGGTGCCTGCGGTCAACGGACCCGGTGGGCCCTTGCCGGACGTCCATTTGAAGCCGGTATAGGCGTCTGCGTCTTCCTGCAGCGAAGCCACGACCTGGATGACGCTGCGTCCTTGAGTGATGTCCTGTGCCACTTCTGCATTGCCGACCAGGCTGCTGATCGCATCGGTCGTGACCGGGAACGCCGAAACGTTGACGATTTCCGCAATGATGCTGCCGAACCGCTCACGTTCGACCGTCGTCGGCGTCAGGCGCAACAGGCCGTTCTCCGCGAGCTTCTTGCCGTCTCCGACCGCGAAGAACGCGACCCCCATCAACTCACCCTCTTCGTCCTCGGTTTCGATCGAACCGATGCGCTGCCCACCGTTGACGATTTGTCCCGGTCCTGCGGTGATCTCGAGGATGCGGCCGGAGTGCTCACTGACTATCTGTCCGCGCGTCGTGAGCTGGGCTTCGAGCCGTGCGATATTGCGCTCGATTTCCTGGATGCGTTGGGCCGAGGTCGTCGCGGTCTCCAGTTCCTGCTGTTGCAGGTCGCGCTCACGGATCTCGAGTTCCTGGAGTTGATTGCGGAACTCTTCGATGCGGTCGATCGATTGTTGATAAGCCTGTTCGTTCTCGAGACGCCGCAATTCGAGTTCCTGGGTCTTGAGATCGAGATCCGATCGCTGGACCTGATTGTCCATATAGCGCTGGCGCGCAGCGAGCACGCTATCGTCCGACGACAAACCTTCGCTGCGCAGACGCTCGTAGCTCTCGAAACGCTCCTCGAGTGCCTCGCCCAGTTTTTGCTGTGTCGAGCGCGCTTCAGCGAGGTTCTCGCGCTGCTGTGCGAGAAAGCTCTCGTTGCGGGTTTTTTGTGCCGTGGAGATTCGGCTCAGAGACTCGATTCGCGCGTTGAGCAGCTCGCGCTTGCGCGCGATCGCCTCGCGCTCGAGGTCCATGCGTTTGTCCAACACATCGTCCTTCTGCGAGGTCTGCGTGCGCGCCTCGACGAGTCGGACCCGCTCCTGTTCCAATTCCTGCATGAGATCCGGCTGATTGATCGTGCCGATGAGGTCGCCTTTCTTGACGAAATCGCCGACACCGACGGTCATCGTGACCACTTGTCCCGGTGCTGGCGCCTGAAACGACACCACGCGTCGTGGATAGACGAAAATTCCTGACCCGTCGACAGTAATCGGGATCTGCCCGAACACGCCCCACAACACGATGCAGAACAGGGTTGCGGCGATGGTATAAAGCCCAATCCAGGCCTTGCGCGTGGTCACTTCGAGCAGGCGCTCGAGTTGTTCTGGCGAACTGAGCTGTTCGAGCGCTTCTTTGCGGAACATGTCCTTGTCGTCGGCCACGGTCATTCGACTCCGAGGCGGGTGCGCAGGCGCTCGAAGCGGAGCCCGGCGATGGCGGACCGGTCGAGCACGGCGGGGTCGATCTCATCGACGCTCGTCGCGTCTTCGGCCAGATCGTCGTCGTCGCCGAGCACGCCGAGCTGCCCGACCGTCTGTCGCAAGCGACTGGTCAGGAAGATCCCGAGACTACGATAGAAACGGGCGGCGAAACCCGGATCGCGGATAAAGCGTGCGTGGACGGCGCTATGCGGAACGGACAGGACCATAGAAGCGTCGATGGCCTTGACCGTCGCGTAAGGGGGGCGCGCGTCGAGGAAGGACAGTTCGCCGACGATCTCCCCCTCGGACAGGCGGGCAATCTCGTTCTGGCCAGCGTACACACCGAGCTCGCCGCGCAGGAGCAGCGAGATGTCGTTGACGGCCTTTCCGGCTTCGACCAGCAGCGCGCCCACGGCGAGCGTCTGGGTCGTACCGGCCTCGCACATCCATTCGATGTCGGCGTCGGTAAACTCGCCAAATATGATCAGGACTTTGCGCATGGTTCAAGGGGCCTGGCTTGCGGTTGGCGGCAATACGGTTCGCGGCTGGCCCACCGAGCGGTTGCCGCCGCAATCGCGAACTAAGATAGCCGAGTTTGTTTTTGAAACAAATAGTTCCGTTACGAAATTAAGCTAATAGGTGATGATTATAATGCGTTCGAGGGAGCGTAGGCGCGAGGCTTTACGGGACGCCCAGGCTTAGAAGTCCCCGCGTGCGGGTGCACGAGCCTGTCGGTGATACTGGTTTTCCCGCGCCTCGGCTTGGATACTGGTCAGCCGTTCGATTGCTGGATATCCGATGACGGCCAAAACCTATGACGTGTTGATCCTTGGTGCCGGGATCACAGGGTGTTCGCTCGGTTTGATACTGGCGCGCGAGGGCATCAGTACGCTGATCATCGACAAAGCGCCCCACCCCCGTTTTGCGCTCGGCGAGTCGCTGTTGAAGCCCACGGTACTGTGGCTGCGGCTGCTCGCCGCCCGGTTCGGGGTCGACGAACTCGCGGTCATTGCGAACCTGAATCGTATCCATGACCGTATCGCGCCGACCTCGGGGGTCAAGAAATCCTTCGGTTTCGTGCGTCACCGCCCCGGTGGCGCACGCACTGTCGCTCATTGGTGGGCGAATATCGCGGTCAGCTACGCGGAGGATGTGCTCGAGGCCCATTTGTTCCGCCAGGATGTCGATGCCTATCTCTATGCGCGCGCCGCGGCAGCCGGTTGCGACATGCTCGTCGGCACGGTGCTCAGAGAAGAGGCCGATGGGGACGGACCGCTCTGCGTGGAGACTAGCCAAGGTACGGTCCGTGGACAGTACCTGGTCGACTGCACCGGGCACACACCGACACTCGCACGATTGGCCCGCCTGCGTGAGGAGCCGACCCGGATGCGGACGAATTCACGCGCGATTTTCACGCATATGATCGGCGTGCAGCCGTTCGACGACTGCGCACTGGCACCCGCGCCGGCCCTGCCCTGGCATCAAGGGACCCTGCACCATTTGCTCGATGGCGCGTGGATGTGGGTCATTCCGTTCGACAACCACCCGCGCTCGACGAATGCGTTGGTCAGTGTCGGGGTCAATTTCGACAATACCGTCCATCCTGAACAGGGCCAGCCGCCCGATGTCGAATGGCAGGGCTTGCTGGAACGCTACCCGGCATTGCGTGCGCAGTTCGGACAGGCCACGGCGGTGCGGCCCTGGGTTTCTACCGGGCGCCTGCAGCGGTCCACGCAGACGACGGTCGGTGAGCGCTGCTGCCTGTTGGGGCAGGCTGCGGGCAGCGTCGACGCGTTGTATTCGCGCGGCCTGCTGAACACGTTTCAGTCGCTGCACCTGCTGGCCGAATTGCTGGTCGACGCAGTGCAGGCCGGGGATTATTCCAGCGCGCGCTTTGCGCCGCTGGAGCGGCTACAGCGCAACTTGCTGCGCGTGCATGACTATCTGGTCAGCGGCAGCTATATCGCGTTTCGGTCCGTGCCATTGACTGATTGGTGGCTCGCGCTGTGGAGCCTGATTGAACAGCTCAGTCTGGCGCACGTCGTACGGCCGCTCGCTGCGCTCGAACTGGCCGATGCGGACGCGTGGCACCGAGCCATGGCGGATTTACAACACGGCGCCTGCCTACATGGCCAGGAGATTGTGCTGCCGACCCTCGAGTCCGCGAATGCAGTTATGGACGAATTCGCTACCGGGCAAATCGACGAAGACACGGCAGCAGCACGGCTGCATGCGCTCACCGGGCCTTTGGTGCCCCTGGGCTTCGACCTCGATCGCTTTCGGCAGTTGGCCACGCGCCATGGCTTCAGCCGCACGGCGCGGCGCTTGCTCGAGACCGAACATGCGCTGACGGCTGCGGTGGAGGCAGTCGACCGCCATGCCGGTCTGGCGCTGAGCTTGCGCACGTCCGCGTTCGTCAATGGTCTGATCCGGCTCCTCGCCATCCGCTATGCGCGCACCGATGAGGTAGACCTCGCCGCGCCGGCACTCGGCGCCGCGCTGACTGCGGCGATCGAACGGGTCGCTATTCCAGGGACTGACCATGCGCTACTGCAGGATCTGGTCGGGCGGTTGCAGACGGTGAGCCTGCGGCGCAGTGTCCTGCCCAAGTCGGTGGGCCGGCCGGTGACCCCGGCGGGCTGGCAGGTGTTGCTCGAATGTCAGGCGGGCACACGCTATGTCGGGCTACGTTGCGTAACGGCGGCTGGTGCGGCAACGGATAGCGCCGACGCCCAACTCGAGTTGGTGACGGAAGCGGATGGTGTGCGCCTGGTCGTGACCTTGGGGGGCAAGGTGCCGCCTGTGCCGGTCCTTGCGGCGATGCGTTGAATGGTGCCGCCGTCACCGTGGACGGCTACCAATACAACTGCCAGGCCCCGCCAAAATACAAACCATGGCCCTGTAGAGTGATGCGCTCGTCGTCCGGCTGCGAGACCCACGGGACTATTTGATGCAGCAAATGTCCGCGATGGCATACGAGCTCGCCCGGCGCATAAGCATGGGTATGCGACTGCGCAGTGGCTGCGCGTGCGCGCGCGACATCCGGTGTCGTGGCCTGGACTTCGAACAGATTGAGATCCCAGACGCGTAATCCACCGCCTCGTGCGGGCAAGCGGATCGGCAGCGTGACTGAGATCGCGGCATTGAAGTCGATGCGGTCCGCGTCCGGCCACGCGATACATTCATATTGGCGATCGAAATGCGGCACATGGGCCGTCTGGCGCGCATAGATTGCCGCGTGCTGGAAGATGTGAAAGCCAGGTAGCGCACGGCCGGCCGCGTATTCGACCTCGGCGCCGAGCAGACTAGCGAGCGCACGGGCCAGTGCGCCATACAGCGCAGAGAAATGGCGCTCGAGAAGCGGGTTCGTAACAGCCGAGAGCGCACTGTATTGCCCCGCCGGCGGGTGCGGCACGCCGAAGCGTTCCAGCGTCTCCTCGCGCGGTTGGTCCAGATACAGTGCTGCGCCCAGGGTGTGAAAGGCCGCAGCATCGCGCCTCACCCAGTGCGTGTGCAGCTCGTGTACGGCGGTGTCGACCGCGCGGCATTCATTCGCATCGAGTACGCGGATACGCTGTACGAGCGGGGCATCCGCAGCTTCGGTCATGGGTGTTCTTCCCGGCCGGCGCTCACAGCAGGCGCCGATTGAAGTCGAGGCCCGGCGCGATGATCTTGACCACCGGAATACCGATGTCGACCTGGGTCAGGTCGAAGCGCCAGAGTCGTTGTCCGGCTGTGCGGAGTTCCCCGATCAGCCATGCGTGCGCCTGTTCGAGATCGCGTGTCGTGCGGTCGGCCACGCCCGGCAGTGTATTCCACGCCGTATCGGCAGGGAGGCGGTCGAAGAATCGATAGGCCGGGCTCGTCTGTACCTGGGTCGCGCGATCGACCGGTTTGCTGGTGCGATCCTCGCGCGCGCCATGAATGAAGGTCAGACGGGATTGCGCAGCCTCGGTGACTGCGCGCGCAGCAGCAACGACCGGATCGCAATGGCATCCGGCGCCGAGATTCAGCGTCGATACCGGCGCATCGGGCAGGCGATTGAGCAAAATCGCCCAGAACGTATGCACGGCGACACGGCTTGGCACCCACAACAGTACGACTTTGCTTTGCCGTTGTTCGATCCGATGCACGAGCCCATGTAACGCGGCATCGGGGATCGATGCGAGATCGATGTTGCGGCAGCGTTCGCGGACGCGCAGCCGTCCGTTCTCGCTGACCTGCGCGAGCGCATCCCGCTCGAGGAGTTCGTAGAGTGCATGGAGGCTGGCTTCGAGCAGATGATTGCCAGAGGCGAGGCCATTGCTGTCGGTAATTACCGGGGCGGGCGTGCGCGCAAAACACGCCGCGCTCGCAGGCGCCCAGATCAGTGTGCCGTCCGTGAGCGATTCTCCACGGATCCATTCGAAGCGAAAGTCCGGGGCCGCATAGCCGTCGGACCAGCCCGCCAGTTCGCGCGGGCCGATCACCGTAGCGCCTTCGGCGACCAGTTCGGCCTCGCTAGCTCGCCGCAACCCCGCGGGCACGGGATGCTCCGCGTGATGCATCTCGATCGCTTCCATCAGCGCCGAGACCCGGGCGCTCTCGCGTGTCATGCCCTTGCCATTGGCGACCTGCAAAACCAGACCGGCCGGGCGGATCGCGCAATAAACCGGTACGCCCAGGTGATCGAGATGGGTCACCGACGTACACCGAGTGATGCCGCACGCGTGCAATACGGGTGCAATCCTGGCCAGCGTGGCTTGCGGTGTCGCGATGCGATGGGTCCCGGCAGTGAAGTTGAACGCGAGACTCATGTCACGCAAGCGCC
>LADL02001682.1_pt1 | contig 11007 bp, 12 predicted proteins | sample 619721 | NCBI WGS metagenome assembly LADL02 (sample SAMN03397408, study PRJNA257561) | rock porewater metagenome | biome: terrestrial; feature: Opalinus Clay rock; material: porewater; isolation source: Opalinus Clay rock porewater BRC-3 borehole | place: Switzerland: Mt Terri URL, St-Ursanne ...
ACCATAAGGCGACTGAATAGGTTTGTCCTATGTTCAGAGCAAAAGGTGCAAGAATGAGCCCGATACCAGCTGTGTAATCTGCCACCCCATGCAGGGTGGGTGTAATAAAACGTAGCTTCATGATGCCGGGTTTAAGCGTTGAAATATTCTTCGTGGATTACTTCCCCCTCTTCATTCCAGATCCTTCGGATGATTTCGTGCCAGTAAATACTACTGCTGTCCTTCATCCTAAAATCAAAGGTGAATTCCGACGCCGAAACCAAACCGTCCACAATAGTGTGGTGGTGTGTAATTCCATTTACGCTGGCAATAGCATCTGCAAATCCTTCCATCTTTTCAACCATTTGGGATTTGTTTTCGGTAGTAACCTGGTTGTAGTCCGATGTCCGGGCATTGTCGGCGAAATACTTCTTGACAGCATCTACAATGGCCCCCCGGGCCACGATGCTGTCCATTTCTGTAACTAATGATTTAATATCCATTCATGCATTTTAATAATTAGACAATTAGTGATTAATTAATTCCCTGCAAATGTCTGAAGGATTAGAAGCCGGCTGCCTACAAAAAAGGCGCTAAGAATGGTACTTATGAAGTTTGTAATCTGAGGGCGACGTGCCGGAATAATGTTTGAAGAACTGTGAAAAATGATTGGGTTCCCCGAATCCCAAACGGTAGGATATTTCAATGATGCTATAATCCTGCAGCAACATGTTCTTGGCTGTCTGTAGCAGTTCGTAACGGATCAGCTGCCCTAAAGAAGTGTTTAATTGCTGCCTGGTCTTACGCGAGAGTGCCTTAACCGAAAGGTTCATTTTTCCGGCATAGAAATCCAATGATCGCTGATCCTTATGGTAAGTATGCACCAATTCCAATATATCCTGTATAAAGGTATCCCTTTCTGCATAATCAAAATCCTTTCTGAATTGCGCAGGACTTAATCCGGTTGAGTTCTTAAAAACCCGGTTGAAATACGAGGGGTCTTTGTAACCCATTTCATATGCCACTTCCTGTATGCTCAAATCCTTAAAGGCTATTTCCCTTTTGCTTTCCAAAAGCCGCTTGCTTCCAATAAGCTCCTTCACCGTAAGTCCAATTTTATTCTTTACAAGCGCCTGTGCCTCATAACCATTTTCATTTATAAGCATGGCAAGATCCTGGTTGGTCAGGTGATTGGCATATTGGTCATCAACGATGTCCTTGATGTCGAAAATCAACTGATATTCATTTTTGCTGGCTTGGAAGGGATTTTGCCAGAACCACTGTTGGGATGAGATGTCAATAAGCTCGGTAAGGTTTTCTGAAAAGACGTTTTGATCCAGAAACTTTTTACAATCCGCACATTCACTAAAATTTATATATCCCAGGGAAATAAGGTGTTTGAAGAGAACCCGGACATCTTTCGACTTAAATAGTACTTCATCAGGAAATTCAATAAGGCGAACCTGAAAATTGTCCGACAGGAATTTGATATACTGTCCCTTGGACAAATAAATGGCTTTGTCTTCCCAATCGGGATAGTTTTTAAAATCCACTTCTATGGTCCCGGAGCCTGAAAGAATATGCACCAGGGTATATTGATTGATAAAGTATACCTTGTTAATTTGAGCATGTAATTTTTTAACCATTTGGAAGTGAAATCGTTAGTTAATAGTCGCAAGCCCGACTTTTTGATTACACTAACAACCTATAAACCAGCAATTACCTAATCTTAATAAGGGTGAATATGAAAAATACAAGTAATTCCCATGAACGTCTGCTACTTGCCTATATGGATCGTTATGTCACCTTAACATCAGAGGAGAAGTTATTATTAATGGAAAGGTTGCGATCCAGAAGATATCTGAAAGGCCAATATGTGGTGCAACAGGGTGATATTTGTCTATATGAGAGTTTTGTCCTGTCAGGATCCCTAAAGGTCTTCTATTCCGATTCTTCAGGCGAGGAACACGTGGTCATGTTTGCCGTAGAGGAATGGTGGGTTTCGGACATGGGCAGTTTTGTGAATCAAACACCAGCGGATTATAATATACAATGCCTGGAAAATTGTGAACTATTACAATTTACGCGTTCAACATTGGAAGAACTTTATCATAAAATCCCTGCTTTGGAGCGTTTCTTCCGGATAATTATCCAAAACGCCTTTGTTGCTGCACAAAAAAGAATTGTTAACAACCACCGTCTTTCGGCCAGGGACCGGTATATGAGTTTCATAGATCAATATCCTGATATTGCCCAACGTGTCCCACAGTACCTCATTGCTTCCTATCTGGGCATCACCAAAGAATTCCTGAGCAAAATTCGTGCACAAATAAACCGGGGTTAGGCAATAGTTGTTAAACTAGTTTAACCTGATTTATTGGCATGGTTTATTTTTCTTCTACTTGAATGAGGAGAACTTTGCTTCTCATATTAAAATCTCATTTTATGGAAGACATATCAAAAAAAATCAATGACCTGAATTCCCTGATCCTTGCTGGGAAGGCAATGGAAGCCTTTGAAAAATACTACCACGAGGATGTCATCATGCAGGAGAATCAAACGGATCCCACTATTGGGAAGGACGCTAACCGCCAAAGGGAACGGGAATTTTTTAACGCGGTTATTGAATTCCGGGGAGCTGTGGCCAGGAAAATTGCGTTTGGCAAGGATCTTACCATGGTAGAATGGCATTACGACTATACCCACCGCGACTGGGGTCACAGGGATTACGTTCAGATTGCCGTGCAGGAATGGAAAGATGGCTTGATAATTAAAGAAACCTTCTATTATGGAAATTAAAGTTAAATACCCAATACAGACATTGTTAGGCACGCATGAGTCATGGGGGCCATTAATTCTGCGGACACTAATGGCCATAGTGATATTCCCCCATGGGGCGCAAAAACTTTTCGGTATGTATGGCGGTTACGGATTTACGGGTGCCATGGAATATTTTTCGTCTACTGTGGGCATGCCCTACAGTTTAGGTCTTGTTGTAATTCTCCTGGAAACCTTTGGCGCCCTGCTCTTATTAGTTGGATTCGCCACCCGATTTCTGGCTTTGAGTTTTACATTTCTGGGCCTGGGAATTATGTTTACCACCCATCTCGACAACGGATTCTTTATGAACTGGTTTGGCAACCAGACGGGAGAGGGGATTGAGTATTTCCTGCTTTGGATAGCAATCACCAGCTCATTAACATACATGGGAGCAGGTAAATTCTCTCTGGATATTTGGCTTCATAATCGCTGGTTGAAGAGTCGTGAGAATCATTGGGTCGCTCCAGAAAAGATTTAATTTGAGGATGCTGTTTGTTAACGCAAAGCGATATATGTGATCAGGCGTATTTTCCTTTTTTGAAAGAGGGTATTCGTTATCGGAATTAATCTTTAGAAGGTCTTTGTAGCCGGTATTTTATGAATGGTTGCCGTCCGACCATAACCTCAGATTCTTGTTTGAATCCCAATTTCAGAATAGCGTTTATCCGGGTTCTGGAGGGGGGAAATAAGATCGTTACAGATGTGAGGTGCATTACATTAAAGGCGTGTCCTATAATAAGTTTATAAATAGCTTTTCCCATGCCCCAGTAATCGGGATGTAATACCATCGCCAAGTCTGCTTCCCCTTCCTCTGGCTGCAATCCGCCCCAGCCCGCAAAACGACCCTCTATGAAAAATGCCCAGGGTCCGTAGCCATAATCCAACCATAACAACTCCTTGGCCGCGATAAACTTATTACAGGCACTTTCGTTAAAGGATTCTTTTAACAATGGCATTTGTCGTCTCACTAACGGATGATTCATCAAATTAATGAGTTCTGGTTTTTTGACCTCTGTCAGCCTTTTTAGTTCAATATTCATGTTCTAATATGCTCCGGGACATAGGTTTTCATATAAAGGCTTGGTCTGCATTGATCCCTATAATTTACATCCGGATATCAAATTAATATCCACTATAGAGCGGACCTTAATTCTATATAATTGAAAATGACCGATGTAAAACTAAGGGGGAATAGCAAAATAGTAACAGGCTGGCGACAGTTGCGTTGGTTTTGAATCAACTGTTGTATAACGCATTACCAAACGTAGCAGGATTCGTTAGGATTTGAGGGGCTATGTTATCCGCATTTTATATTTGAAAATCACTTGGGACAGATATTTAGCGTTTCCTCAGGTTGGTCCGGTCTGCCCTGGCCAGTTGGCTGTCGGCAATATATTACCCTGCCCTTTTAATCAATTCTTCCCCCACGTCCAGGGAACTTCTGATAAGATCAATAATCAATGACATCCCGTTATCACTGTTTGTAAAGAGCACCAAACCCTGGTTTGATCGGGGCAAAAGGACAATGATTGTCCGTACCCCCGGATCGCTTCCGGAATGAACAAGGGCGTATTCGCCATTGGGAAGATCCTTGAACAATTCCCATCCCAAACCAAATTTTTTATCATCAGACTGGTAGGAGATCATATCCTCCCAAACTTCCCGGGTTAACCCATCTTTCTTTAGGACGCTCAGGCCAAATTTGGTATAGTCCTGAATGGTTGTCATCAACAGGTCAGCGGCGGAGGCTTCGTAATATTTCCTGATTTCAATAGGATTGCCCTCTTTATCATGTGCTATGGCAAACTTACTGTCGGATATGTCCCCGTCCCAGTAGAAATGACTGTCATCCATACCAATGGGCTTAAAGAGGTACTTATCGACTATTTTTTCCAATGGTATTCCGAACCTCGCCTCCAATGCTTTTTTCAGATATTCCAATCCTTCACCGGAATATTGGGTCCTGGTTCCAGGCATAAAATCGAAGGTCAGTTTACCCGTTGGATGCAGCCATCGCCAGTTTACAAAGCCGGATTGGTGGGCAATTACATGCCTTGTGGTGAGCAATTTATGACTTTCGTCGCCCATAACATCCGGGTCTGTCCAATACCTGTACAAAGGCTCATCCAGATCCCACAGGCCTTTACTCACCAACCTCAAAGTGGTCATTTCCGTAATGGGTTTGGTTAACGACGCTACCTGAAACAACGAATTTTGTGGAGCCTCCTTTCCTTGGGAGAGTTCGCCAAATACTTTGGTAAACGTGGTTTCCCCCTCCTCGATGATTCCGATCCCGATGGCAGGAATCCCGTATTCTTCCATTTTTAACAGTAAATCCTGACTGTCGGGAACCCGGATCCCTTCCCTGTTCTGTGCATAGGAAATGCCTGGCATAAAGAAAACAAAGCCGAGGATGGTGACAAATAACAGTTTTCTCATGGCAGACAGGTTCCTTAAAATCAGTGGGGTCATTTAGCGGACGATAGTTTGTCTGCAATTTTAAGGATTTAATACGGAAAAGCTAATCCAGCTGCAACAGATATTTATTCCCATCCGCTATCCCAATATTTTTGAAGAGACCTAAATCATTATCCCCAATAAATCGTATTGCTCACCCTTGAATTATGTAATTGGGACTTGCAGCGCGAAACGCCGTTTCGGTCGCCTGGACGTGAAATTCTTTGCCAGTCATCACGGGCATACGCCAAAAAATTCTTATAAAGGCCAAATTCTGGGAGTTGCACAAAACCACCCGTTTTAATGAACGCCAGGTGGGTATGATCGATAAGCTAATGGGTGACTTCACGGGGAAGCTGCATACTTCCAAATGGACGAAGATGACCAAAGTACATCGGGATACCGCCCTGCGTGACATACAGGATCTGGTGGAAAAGGGTGTATTACTGGATTCCGGGGAAGGCGGAAGAAGTACTAACTATATTCTTAGTATTCCTAAACTGTAAATTACAAAGAAAGATGCGAATTAAGCTTGAAACCCTGACAGTCAGGGGTTAAAATCAAACCCCAAACAGACAATCCCTGGTTGCAGGACGGAACTCCGTTTCACTCACCTTATATTGGAAATTTAATTTCTGGATGAAATCTCCGGGGTCACTGCCTTTCAGGATCCTAATTCGTTTTCTTATAACTCCATACGGCAAGCGCATTCATAACCACGGCGTAACCTGAGATGATAGTCAGCTGCGGTATGATATCTTTAAAGCCAGATCCCTTGAGCATGACCATCCTGATTATTTCGACAAAATACCTGATAGGGTTTAACAGGGTGATGTTTTGAGCCCAGTCGGGCATACTCTCTATGGGGGTAAAGAGGCCGCTCATCAAAATAAAAATGACAACAAAGAACCAGGCAATAAACATAGCCTGCTGTTGGGTGTCAGTATAATTGGAGATAAATAATCCCATTCCCAGAATGACTAGCAGGTACACAGTGGTAAACAGGTAAATGAGCGGAATACTGCCAATCATTGGCACTGCAAAAATGATCTTGGAAATCAGGAGTCCTATGGTCATGATAAGGAGTCCAAGGGCCCAGAATGGAAATAGTTTCCCAATAATAAACTGGTACTTTTTTATGGGAGTAACATTGATCTGTTCCAGGGTTCCTATTTCCTTTTCCCGGACTATATTCATCCCGGAGAGGAAGAGGGTCAGCATGGTGACAAGTAGTACCAGGATTCCCGGAACCATGAAAATTTTATAGTTAAGCGTATTATTATACCAGAAAGAGGGGACGTTTAAGACTTCGATTTTCTGGTTTTGCCCGGGACTAAAGCCTTTGGTGCTGATGCCAACATTCCTGTTAAAATTCTTGATGATTTGATTGATATAAACACTTTCTACTCCCGCTTTTGAACCGTCAATAGCATTGATATACACACCCAGATCTACTTTCTGTTCGCGTATGAGTTGCCTATGAAAGTTGAAAGGAATCTCAAGAATCACATCTACAGTCCCTTTTTCCATGGCTTCATAGGCGACCTTGTGAGAAGGGAAGGATTGAAGCACATTAAAATAGGTGGAAGCATCAAAATTCTCGACAAGGGCTCTGGAAGTTGAGCTGTTGTCATGATCCACATAGGAGAATTTGATGTTTTCAATATCGAAGGTGGCTGCGTTTGATAATATTATCAGTTGCAGTAGGGGAAGAACAAAAATAATGGGTAACATTCCTTTGTTCCTGAATATTTGCCGAAATTCCTTTTGTACTATATAACCTATGGTCTTCATTATTCCAATCTTATTTTATATTTTTTTATGCTCAATCCAATCAGAAAAACAGCCATAACAACCAGGATCAGGGTTTCCTTCCACAGATAAATAAGTCCAACCCCTTTTAACATTATTCCCTTCAAAATAATTATAAACCATTTTGCAGGAATTAAATGGCTGATATATTGTAGCAGAACCGGCATACTGGAAATAGGAAAGATGAATTCAGACAACAGGATCACGGGTAACATCAAACCCATCAAGGAGATCATCATGGCCGCCTGCTGGGTTTCAGCAATTGTTGAGATCAAAATCCCCAATGAGAGCGCTGTAATAATGAATAGGACGGTTTCAAAAGCCAGTAAGATCAGGCTACCTTCTATAGGCATTCCAAAAACTGTTACGCCAAGGATAAGAATGACCAAGGCGTTTATAATTGAAAGGAATATATAAGGGAATACCTTTCCAACAACTACCTGTACGGGTTTTAAAGGGGAAACCAGTAAAATTTCCATGGTTCCCAATTCCTTTTCCCGTGTAATTGAAATGGAGGTCATCATGGCGGATACCAACATGAGGATAACCGTCATGACACCCGGTAGAAAATTGAATACACTTTTTAGCTCCGCATTGTAGAACATTCGTGTTTCAATTTCTATTTGTACACCCGGAGCCGATGCGCTGTTCAGGTCCTGTTGGTAATGCTGAATTATGGACTGTACATAATTTACAATTGTGTTTGCCGTGTTGGGTTCGGTGGCATCAGTGATTACCTGGATCTTTCCAAGATGGAGGGCATGAAGGTTTCTGGCGAATCCTTCTTCAAAGACAAGGAAGGCTTTAACTTCCCCTTTTTTAAAGACTGATTCAATTTCGTTCTCATTTTCCACCACATTTTCTATTGTGAAATATTCTGAGGCGTTTATTTTGTTAATTATCTTAAGGGTCTCGTGATCTTTTGACTTATCGAGTATGCCAATTTCAACATTGTTGATTTCGTTTGTTATGGCAAAACCAAAGAGAAGGATCTGGGCTATCGGCATACCGAACAAAATAAACATGGATCGTTTATCACGAAAAATGTGATAGAACTCTTTTCTTACAAATCCGATAAAACGTTTCATATAGGTTTTTTAAACATGGTATTCTATACAGGAAGATCATTCGACATTCCTTGCCAATTTTAGGAATACCCCATCCATTGAATCGACTTTATACGCTGCTTTTAAATTTTTTGGGGTGTCTAAAGCTTCAATCCTTCCTTCCACCATTATGGAGACCCGGTCGCAATATTCAGCTTCATCCATATAATGGGTCGTCACAAATATTGTAGTTCCCTGCGAAGCCTGTTTGTAGATTAGTTCCCAGAATTGGCGGCGGGTAATGGGGTCTACACCACCTGTGGGTTCATCCAGGAAAACGATCTTTGGGTCGTGTAATAAAGCCACGGAAAAAGCCAGTTTTTGCTTCCAGCCCAAAGGAAGTGCCCCGACCAGTTTATTGGCAACGTCTTCCAATCCCAGGCTTTCAATTATTTCCCGAATTTTTGTTTTAATTGTTTTCCGATCGAGGCCGTATATTCCGCCGAAGAAGGTAATATTCTCTTTTATTGTGAGATCGTCATACATAGAGAATTTCTGACTCATATAACCGATATTCCTCTTTATCTGGTCAGGTTGGGAATAAACATTAAAACCGGTCACAGTAGCCTCCCCGGAAGTTGGTTTAGAGATCCCGATGAGCATTTTCATCGCTGTGGTTTTGCCGGCGCCATTTGCTCCAAGGAACCCGAAAATTTCCCCTTTATACGTTTTAAAGGAAATTTCATTTACCGCGGTGAACGCCCCGAATTTCTTACTTAGCTTTTCTACGTCTATAACAGTTTCTTCAGGATCCATTTTCCGTAACCTTTATGTCTTTCGCGCTGGCCAGATCCATAAAAATATCTTCAATGCCGGGGGAAGTTGGCATAATACTTATGTCTTCATGACCTCTTGTTGTTAGATATAGCTCTAATTCCTCAGGAGAAAAGTTGGGGGCTGAATGGGTGTAATGAACAAATTCCCCGAACGCGTAGACGCTTTCACTCTCGGGAAATTCCTTTAGATCCCGGATAAGTTTGTACATGTTCTTTGCTTCTATATTGAAAATTTGCTTTTCATGCTGGGAAATAATATTTGAGGGAGAATCTATCTTTAAAATTTTACCTGCCTGGATAAGGGCAATCCGGTCGCAAAGCGAAGCCTCATCCATATATGGGGTTGACACCAGGGTAGTAATTCCCTTATTGTTCAGCCTTTTCAGCATGTCCCAAAATTCTTTTCGGGAAACAGGGTCTACACCGGTAGTGGGTTCATCCAGAAACAAGACCTTGGGCTTATGGATAAGGGCACAGGAAAGTGCCAGCTTTTGCTTCATCCCACCTGACAATTTTCCGGCCCGCCTTTCTTTAAACGGTTCAATCTGGACATATATATCTTTAATTAAATCGTAGTTCTCTTCTATGGTAGTGCCGAAAATTGTAGCAAAAAACTGCAGGTTTTCCTCAACCGTCAGGTCCTGATATAGGGAGAATCTACCCGGCATATATCCAACGGATCTCCGGATTTCCTTATAATCTTTCACCACATCATATCCTGCGACTGTAGCTTCACCTTTATCGGCGTAAAGCAGGGTGGCAAGTATCCTGAAAAGGGTTGTTTTTCCTGCACCATCCGGACCAATTAGGCCGAATAGTTCACCTGATTTTACCTCAAAGGTGATGTCTTCGACCGCTATGACCTTATTGTAAGATTTCGTGATGTTATTTAACGTGATGCTCATGTTACATTTTTAATGAAACTACTCTGTAGTTGATAACCACATTTCAGCAGGCATACCAATTTTGAGAGAACCGTCATTCTTTACTTTTATATCTACCGCATAGACCAGATTAACTCTTTCTTCTCTCGTTTGAATGGTCTTAGGGGTAAATTCCGCGGAAGATGATATCCATGTTATCATCCCGGGATAAGACTTCATACCTTGCTTATTTGAATCAATTTTCACAAGTACTTCCTGGCCCAATTCTATATCTGAAAGCTGGGTTTCATCCAGGTACACACGCAACGTCAGAATTTCCAGATCAGCTATTTTGTATAAAGGGTTTCCGAAGCCCGTAATTTCACCGGTCTCTGCATACCGGGCCAGAACGGTTCCTTTTACCGGATTCTCTACCATGCTTTTTTCTATCAGATCATTGATCTTTCCAATCTGAGCTTCGATCAATTGAATCTCGTTTACTATTGGGGAATTTTTGGTCATGACATTTTTAATTTCTTCTCTTATTACTTGTGCTTCACCTTCAGCCTGGTCTACCTGTCTTTGTGTTGCCGCCTTTTCGGCAAACAGGTTCCTGAACCGCTTCTCTTCCCGTTCGGCAAGTTTTAGTTTTTCATTTAATACATCAATTTGTGTAAACACCCCCTGAGATTTCGATGCTACTGTTTTTTTAGAAGCCAATAATTGCTGCTTTTCCCAATGAAGTTGGGTGGTATCTATCAGGGCCACTTGAATTCCCGATTCGATGTTATCTCCTTCCTGTACATTTAAATATTTTATTTTCCCCTGTGTTTCTGAAGAAATAATTATTTCTGTAGCCTCAAAGTTTCCATATCCGTTTGCTTTGTCCTTATCACTGCATGATATAAGGCCAAAAATTGTAATTGTTACCGTGACTAATATTCCCTTTTTCATCGTAGCTTATATTTCAGTATTTCCTTTAATAACTTTGTAATCTGCTTTCGCCATTTCAAGCTCTATTTCATGAATTTGTTGGTTTATTTTTGCCTCGTATAAATTGTTGAATTCGATTAAATATTCAGAAGGAGTGACAATGCCGTTTTTTAGTTGTGAATTTGCTGTTTCGACTATGTGCTCACGTAGTGCAATGATTTCACTGTCCTTGTCTAACATGACCTGAATGTTGGAAATTCT
>LADL02000086.1_pt1 | contig 10985 bp, 1 predicted proteins | sample 619721 | NCBI WGS metagenome assembly LADL02 (sample SAMN03397408, study PRJNA257561) | rock porewater metagenome | biome: terrestrial; feature: Opalinus Clay rock; material: porewater; isolation source: Opalinus Clay rock porewater BRC-3 borehole | place: Switzerland: Mt Terri URL, St-Ursanne ...
GTCGCGACGATCAATTCCGTCGCGATCGCCGGTCTGGCGAAAACCCGTTTCAACAGTTCCTTCATGCTCGCTCACCCAACTGCCCGCGAAAACCCCCGGATTTCCGCGCCTTGCCGCAACCGGCAACAGAGGCGCCGCCACCATACCACATCGGCGATAATCGCGGCGATCCCGGCAAAATCATAGGATTGTCTGGTGAACGAGTGGTGAACGCCGCCGGACCAAACACCTAGGCGAGGGAGGCGAAATCGTTTTCGTCCAATGCCGCGCCATCGACGTTCTGCAGTTCGATCTCCATGTCGGCCTGCTGGTCGCTGTCCGTGTCGATCTCCAGGATCTTGGTCTCGTTGTTGAACCGCGCTTCGACCGTCCCCACCGCACCGGTGAAGGCGCCATTGCCGGCGAGGTAATTGAAGGTGTCGCCGTTCACGATGGCCAGCAGGTCGATCTGGTCGATGGTGGCGTCGAAATCCAGGATCACATCGCGCAGGACCGAGCCGACGCCGCTGTCCGCGACGGAGGTATACATGAATACGTCCAAGCCCTGGCCGCCTTCCAGGATGTCGGCCCCGCCGCCGCCCGTCAGCACGTCGTTGCCGTCGTTGCCCATCAGGAAGTTGGCGAAGGCATCGCCGGTGATCTGGTCCCCGTTGTGGCTGCCTTCGACGTTCTCGATGTTGATGAAGTTGACGGGGTTTTCCGAGCCGCCGTGGCCGTCGTTGCCGATGGTGCCGGCGCCCATGTCGATGACCACGGACTGCGTCCCGTCGAAGAAGGAAATGGTGTCGATGCCGTTGCCGCCGTCGTAGTGGTCGACCCCGACGCCGCCGACCAGCAGGTCGTCGCCGTCGCCGCCGACCAGGGTGTCGGCGCCGTTGTTGCCCAGCAGGATGTCGTCGCCCGAACCGCCGATCATGGTTTGCGGCCCGCCGTTGCCGACGATCATCGTATTCTCGGTCGCGGCGGAGGCATCCGGGCCGGTCGCGACGGCGAAGCGTTCCAGCCCCGCCGTGTCCTCGTCGAATTCGAATTCGACGTAATCGAGCGGGTTGGTCGTGTGGCCGACCACGGTGGTCTTGTGGATGTAGCCGCCGTTCATGTCTTCATAGAAGAACGCCAAGTCGCTGCCGGACCATTCCGCGCCCAGCAATTCCAGCGGATCGCGGATGATCAGGGTGTCGATGCCGTCGCCGCCGCCCGCCAGGGTGATGGTGTCGCCGGTGGTCACGGCGGCGCTGGCGATGTCCGTCGCGAACGTGCTCGTGGTCGAGGTGAGGAAGAAGTTGTCCGTCGCGCTGCCGAAGAAGGCGTCATCAATGCCATCCTGCCCCGTGGTGATGACCGCGAAGTCGAATTGGTCCAGGGCTCCGGCGATGATGCTGACATTGATCCCGAGGTCGCCGATGTTGTAGACGCCGTCGTCGTTCAGATCGACCTCGATCACGGACCCGTTCAACTGCGCACCGATGATGTTGTCGCCAGAACTGCCGAGGCTGCCAAAATTGAAGGCATCCTGGTCTGCAATCAGGCCTTCCAAGACGATGACGTCGTGATCCGGTGCGGTCTGGTCGGCGTTGAAATCGGTGATGGTGTTCTCTGTGCCGACGGTGGAATCGGCGAGGGGCGTAAACACGAAGTAATCCGCGGTGTCTCCACCCGTTAGCGTTTCCGACGCAGCCATGGCAACAAGGGCATCCGTGCCGCCGTTCGTGGCGCTGAGCGGACCGGCACTGTCGTAGATTTGCGTCGCCGCCGGGACCGTGCTGACGCCCGCGAGGGCGATCAGGGTGCCGTGGTAGCCGGTCGCGCCGGTGCCGTCGCCCTTGACGTAGAGGTGCCCCGTGGTCGTGCTGCTGTCATAGAAGAACACGACGCGATCCTCGATCGTATCGTCCAGGTCGATGGCGTCCACGGTGGCCTGAACGGTCCCTTGGTAGGTGAATTCCTGGGTCAGCAGTTCGACGCCGTCCATGCCGCCCAACACGATCCTGTCACCGGTGCCGAAGCCGTTGATCGTGTCGATGCCGTCGAACTGGTTCGATTCGTAGGTCCCGAGCGTGTATTCGATGCGGTCGCTGCCGCCGTTCGTGACGCCGCCAAAGCCGGCGTCGTCGCCGATGTTGAAGATGTCGGCCCCGCCCTCGCCGCGGAAGCGGTTGTTGGCGTCGTTGCCGGTGAAGGTGTCGTTGAACTGGGAGCCGCGCACCTGCTCGATGGAGATCAGCGTATCGGTGGCGCCCGAGCCGTCGATCACGGTGGCGTCGAAGGCGTTGCCGCCGGCCGTATAGGTCACGGTGATGCCGGCCGTGTCGAAGCGGTAGTCGGCGCGGTCGCCGCCGGTCGATGCCAACTGACCGCCGCCGTCGAGGATGTCGGCGCCTGCGCCGCCGCGCAGCACGTTGTTCAGGTCGTTGCCCGTCAGGGTGTCGGCGAAGGCCGAGCCCTGGATCTCGGCGACGCCGGAATCGAAGCTGTCCGTCCCGACACCGGCACCCGTGGCGCTGCCGTCGGTCACGCCCAAGGCGCTGTTGGTCAGCGTGACGGTCACGCCGCCGGTGGCGTCCGCGTAGGACACGCGGGTCGCGCCGTTGCCGGTGATGGTGTCGTCGCCGGCGCCGCCCTGCACCACGTTGAACGAACCGATGGCGCTGTTGGAGAACGAGCTGAGCTGCGAATTGTCCCAGCCGGCCATGTCGAAGGTGTCGTTGTAGGCGCTGCCGACGATGCGGTCGATGACGCCGAGCGTGTCGGTGCCGACCGATGCATCGCCGGTCACTTGATCCGTAACCCCTGCAGTCACCGTGATGGCGCCCGTGGCATCGGAATAGTCGGCCGTGTTGCGGTGGGTGAAGGGGTCATTCAGGGGGTCGCTGGTGGTCAGCGTGTCGTTGCCCGCGCCGCCGACCAGGACGTTGATGCCGCCCAGGCCGTCGATGACGTCGTCGCCCGTGCCGCCGATCAGGGTGTCGTCGCCCGAGGTGCCGGTGATGAAGCCGGCGGCCGGCCCGCTGTCGACATAGAAATTCGCCACAGTCAGGGTCGCCGCGCCGACGCCCGGCGTGTTGATATGCATGTCGGCGACGCCGCTGCCGGTGCTGTCGATCACGACCCGCTGGTTGGTCACATCGTAATAGGCGGACGCGGTGCCGCTGCCCGTCAGGCCGCCGTCGTCGCCGTTGTAATCGAACGGCCCGGAGATCACGTCCAGAAGGTCGAAGCTGTCTTCGGCGGCGTTGAAATCGGTGATGGTGTCCGTATCCGTGCCCGCGATGCCGGACTCCGCGGCTGCCAGGTAGTCGAACACGTCCGCCCCGGCGCCGCCGGTCAGCGTGTCGGCCCCGGCGCCGCCCATCAGACGGTCGTCGCCCGTGCCGCCGGTGATCGTGTCGTCACCGGCATTGCCCACGACGATGTCGTTGCCCGACCCGGTCGTCAGGGTTTCGGCGGCGGCCGAACCGGCCATGACCAGATCGACGGCGCTGGCACCCTCCGAGAAGGTGCCCGCCACGGTGAACAGGTCGAGGATGCCGTTCTCGTCGTGGTCGAAGTGGACGAAGGCGATGGGCGCGCCGGCGGCGTGGTCGATGACCGTCGTGGTGTACTGGGTGAAGCTCGAATCCTCGTAGAAGAAGCGCAGGTCGTCGAATTGGGAATCCCCGTCGCCGTCGACGATCTCGGCGCCCACGAGCTCGAACTGCAGCCCGATTTCCAGCGTATCCGTGCCGCCGCCCGTCGCCACCGTGTCGTCCCCGGCCGCGGCCGTGGTGGTGGCGACGAAGGTCTCGTCCGCCGCCGTGCCGATCAGGCTGTCGTCGACCGCCGTGCCGGTGATGATGCTCGGGGCGCCGGACACCACGGTGACCGTGACGTCGGCGTTGGTCACCCCGGCGTCGCCGTCGTCCAGGATGAAGCCGATCGTGCGGGGGCCGGTGGCGGCGGTGGAGGGGTTGATGTTCTCGTAGGTGACGGCGCGCAGGATTTCGTTGATGTCGGCCAGGGTCGGCCGGCCGTTGATCTGGTTGAAGTCGATGATGAGCTGCGTACCCGGCTGGACCGGGTTGGCCAGGGTGCCGACGGCGATGCCGGACACGCTGACGACGGAACCAGGAACGACGCCGCTGAGCGTCACGTTGCCCGTCTGCAGGCTGATCTGATCCTCGGCGGGAACCGCGCCCGCGAACACGCCGACCGCCAGGGAGCCGCCGAAGAAGTCGGCGGTGTCATCGGTGACGGACGCGAGTGTCCCGGTGTCGATCGCCAGCGCGCCGCCGCCCTGGGTGTAGGTCAACGCGTCGCCGTCCAGGCCAGCGATGACCGGCGGGGTCGGGACGAACGCGGTCAAGCCGTTCAGGTCGGCGCCGGTCGGCGGTGTCGTCACGCCGGCCAGGTGGATCAGGGTGCCGCTGTAGTCGATACCTGATCCCGCTCCCTTTACGTAGAGGTAGCCGTCGGTGAAGTCGGTGAAGAACACGACGCGGTCGCTGACGCTCGCGTCGGCGACGATGTTGGCGACGGTCGAGGCGACATCCGCGGCGAAGGCGTAGTAGGAGCTTTGCAGCTCGATCCCCGCCATGCCGTTGAAGACGATCTTGTCGGTGCCGGTGGTGAAGTCGGTGATGGTGTCGAAGGCCGATAGGGTCGATTCGTCGCCGCGGGTGTATTCGAAGCGGTCGGCGCCGCCGTTGCCGGTGAAGGTGTCGGCCCCGCCTTCGCCCCGGAAGCGGTTGACGCCGCCGTCGCCGGTGAAGCTGTCGGCGAACTGGGAGCCGCGCACCTGTTCGATGGAGATCAGGGTATCGCTGCCGCCGTCGCCGTCGGCGGTAACGGTGCCGTTACCCGTGGTCGCATCCAGGGTGAAATCAACGGTGATGGCGCCATTGGCGTTGCGGTAATCGGCGCGGTCCATGCCGAGGCCGCCGTCCAGGGTGTCGTTGCCGCCGCGCCCGATCAGCACGTTGTTGTTGTCGTTGCCGGTCAGGATGTCGTCGAAGACGGAGCCGGCGATTTCGTTGACGCCGCTGACGAAGGTGTCGAGTCCCGTGCCGTCCGCCAGATCAAGGGCAGCTGCACCGTTTGCACCACCGTCGGCCCCGGCGTTGTTGCTGGTCAGATGCCCAAAGCCGTCACCCAGGGTTCCGGCATTGAGGGTCGCGGTCACGCCGCCGGCCGCATCGCCGTAATCGACCCGCGTTTTGGTGCTGCCGATGATGGTGTCGTCGCCGCCGCCACCGCGGACGGTATTATTCTCGCCGATGATGCTGCCGCCGAACACGGTGAACTGACCGTTGTCCCAGCCGGTCATGTCGAACAGGTCGTCGTGGGCGCTGCCGTTGATCTGGTCGATGTTGCCCAGCGTGTCGGTGCCGACCGAGGCGTCGCCCGTCACCGTGTCGCCGGTCACCGTGATCGGACCGGTGGCGTCGGCGTAGCTGGCGATGTTGCGGTCGACGCCGAATTCGCCCCGCGTGCCGCCGGTTAGCGTGTCGCCGCCGCCGCCGCCGATCAGCACGTTGCGCCCGGTCAGGCCGTCGATGAAGTCGTCGCCGTCGGTGCCGATCAGGGTGTCGTCCCCGGAGGTGCCGATCAGGGCATCGGTCACGGAGGCCACGTTCAAGCTGATGGTCCGCGTGTCCGTGCCGCCGAAACCGTCGGAAACCGTGACGGTGAAGGAATCGGTGCCCGAATAGTCGGTATAGGGGATGTATTCGTAGCTGCCGTCCGGATTGACCGTGACCATGCCGTTCGCCGCCTGGGCGTCCAGCGTGAAGGTCAGGATGTCGCCGTCGATGTCCTCGGCCATGATCCGGCCGCGCAGGACGGTGTCTTCCAGGACCGCCAGCGGCGCGCTGGGGTCGAGGCCGCCATGGATCGCCGGGCCCGTCTCCGTGTAGACGAGCGTTCCCGAGGCCGCGCCGACCAAGCCGCCGACGACATCGGTGACCGAAGTGACCGGGGTGCCGTCGATCCCGCCGTTCAGGGGGGCGTTGAAGATCAGGCCGGGGCTGTCCGGCGAAACCGGCTGCTCGGCGCCGTCCTCGATCTCCCACCCGGTGCGGGCGACGTCCCAGATGCGCACGTCGGCGATCTCGCCGTTGAAGTAGTGATGTTCGTTGTCGTCGTCCATCACGCCGATGCGCAGATCGTTGCCCTGCGTGAAATCGATGGCGCCGCTGACCGCCTGGCTGGCCACTTCCTCGCCGTTGACGAAAATGCGCGCCGTCGTGCCGTCATAGGTGGCGGCGACATGGCTCCATTCGTTCAGGCTGATGGCGTCGGTCGGGGAGTCGATGATCTGAATGACGCCGTTCACGACGAAGGCGAAGCGCAACATGCTGTCGGTCGCGTTGTTGTTCGAAAGGTGCAGGCCGTAGCCGCCGTGCCCGACCATGTTGGTATCGAACAGATTACCGACGATGCCGTCCCACGGGCTGTTGATCGCGGTCGGCTTGATCCAGGCTTCCAGCGTCAGGTTCCCGGGAACCTGGAACACGGGGTGCTGACCGAACGAGAGGGCGTCGTCGCCGACGTTGCCTTCCGTTCCGTTGAAGGTGACCGCGCCGGACAGCACGTTCGGGCCGACGAGGATCGGCGAGGCATCGACGAAATGCGCGCCGCCGACGAACGTGCCGTCGGCCAGGCTCTGATTGTTCTGGTGGCCCTGATCGTTGTAGAGCGCGCCGTTAAGCGGGAAGGAATTGACCAGGGTCGCCGGTGAATTGCCGTCGTAATACGGCTGGTTCATGTCCGCCTGGATGTCGCCCAGGGCCCGCGCGTCGCTGAAAATCCGGACCTGGGCGATGGCGCCGTCGAAGGCGTCGGCGCCGCCGCTGCCGGCGCCGATGATGATTTCCGAAGGATCGGTGATGGTCGCCGTCACGCCGCCCGTGGGCGTCGCCGCCTGTCCGTTCACGTAGACGACGGCCGTGTCGGCGTCGCCGTCGTAGACGGCGGCGACATGCACCCATTCGCCGGCGGTAATCGTATCGCCGAGGGTCGGCCCGACGCCACCGACGGTCAACCCGACCGTGTCTGACCGCACCGGACAGCACGTTCGGGCCGACGAGGATCGGCGAGGCATCGACGAAATGCGCGCCGCCGACGAACGTGCCGTCGGCCAGGCTCTGATTGTTCTGGTGGCCCTGATCGTTGTAGAGCGCGCCGTTAAGCGGGAAGGAATTGACCAGGGTCGCCGGTGAATTGCCGTCGTAATACGGCTGGTTCATGTCCGCCTGGATGTCGCCCAGGGCCCGCGCGTCGCTGAAAATCCGGACCTGGGCGATGGCGCCGTCGAAGGCGTCGGCGCCGCCGCTGCCGGCGCCGATGATGATTTCCGAAGGATCGGTGATGGTCGCCGTCACGCCGCCCGTGGGCGTCGCCGCCTGTCCGTTCACGTAGACGACGGCCGTGTCGGCGTCGCCGTCGTAGACGGCGGCGACATGCACCCATTCGCCCACGGTAATCGTGCCACCGAGGGTCGGGCCGACGCCGCCGACGGTCAGCCCGACCGTGTTGTTCGACAACACGACGGCGGTGTCGCCCAGGGTGATCAGGTTCTGCGTGCCGGAAAGCGTTTCGGCGCGGACCCAGGCCGTGACCGTGAGGCTGCCGCTGCCCGCGACCGGATTGAACTGGGCGAACTGGGCATACTGGCCCGCGCCGTCGAACACGGCATAGCCGGAGAACCCGTCGTTGGGCGGCCCGCCCGCCGACAGGGCATGGCCGTTGCCGGACACGTCGATCAGCCCCGGGTTGGCGTCGATGTCGTCGCTTTCCGGGTTGTCGAGGGTATAGCGCGCTTCCAGGCCGGTCTCGTCGGCCAGATCGGCACGCTGGTAGTTGTCGGCGATGTCCTGGGCCGTGCGGGCGGTGCTCCACAGGCGGATGTCGTCGACGGCACCCTTGAAATGGGTCAGGCCGTCGAGCGATCGGCCGAAGGTGATGTCGCCGGCCGTGAGGTCGAGGGTCGCGATGGCGACCGGGCTGCCGCTGGGTGCGCCGTCGACGAAAAGCTGCGCGTTGGTGCCGTCATAGGCGAGGGCGACATGGTGCCAGGCGCCGTCATTGACCATGTCGATGCCGGTCGCGGCGGCACCGGTCAGATAGCCGGAACCGTCGATGCCGAAATCGACACCTTGATCGGCGCCCGTCGTCCCGATGCTGAGGATCGGCGTGCCGATCGTGCCCACAGGAACCTGAATCCAGGCTTCGACGGTGAAGGGATCGCCCGCCGCGCCCGGCAGCAGGTCGCCCGGGGTGACGACTTGGATGAAATCGTCCACGCCATCGAACTGCACCGCCCGCACGTTGGCCTGCGCGCCCAGAATTATCGGCGCGTCGTTGACGTTCTGAACGCTGAGGGAAATGGTTCGCGTGTCCGTGCCGCCGTTGATGTCATCCACGGTGACGGTGAAGCTGTCGTATCCCGAGAACTCGGCGTTGGGCGTGTAGGTGAACGTCCCGTCCGAGTTCAGGGCGACCGTGCCGTTGGCGGCATTCGCGTCCAGCGAGAAGGCCAGACTGTCGCCGTCGACGTCTTCGGCGATGATCTTGGACGCGAAGGGCGTGTCTTCGGTGACGATCAGGTCGTCGTAGACGTCCACGATCACCGTCGGCGCATCGCCCGGCGTGGTGGCGACGACGGTGGGCGCCGTGGCGGTTTCGTCGACGAAGGTTGCCGTGTTGCCGGTCTGGCCCAGGTCGGTGACGGTTGGCGTCGCCGCCGTCACCGCATCGGTGACGGTCGCCGGGTTCGTGCCGTCCGTTCCGTTGAACACGAAATTGGCGATCATGTCCGGATTGCTGCCCGGATCGAGTGGCGCAAAGCGGTCGAAGGCGATGTCCGCCGGCGTGCGCGCCACGTCCCACACCCGCAGGTCGCCGATCACGGCGTCGGTGCGGAAGTTCGTGGCGATCCCAGTGTCGGAGCCGACGGTCAGGGTGGTTTCCGCGCCCGAGAAGGCCAGGCCGGTTACCGTCGTGCCGCCGACATCGACGCCGTCGACCAGCAGGCGGGCGTTGGTGCCGTCCCAGGTCAGGGCGATGTGATAGTCGACGCCGGCCTGCACGGTATAGCCCGTGGGGAATGAATTTGGAGTCGCCGAGCCGAAGAACATCTCCAACTCGTTCGAGGCGTTGACGTAGGAAACCAGGCGGGCGCCGCCGGTGTCGGCGACTTCCACGATATTTTGCTGCGCGCCCAGGGAATTGAAGTTGATGGTGTACTCGATCGTCAGCGGGCCGTTCACGGCACCCGTGCCCAGGCTTTCCACGATCTGCGTGTCGCCGGCGAGGTCGAGGCCCTGGAGGCTGGGCAGGGCGATGTCGTTGCCGTTGCCCGACTGGTCGGGGATCGTGCCATTCGGCTGTACCTGGTCGACGGAATACTGCGCGACCAGGCTTTGCGACATGTCGAAGACATCGGCGTTCTGGTAGTTGTCGGCGATTTCCTCGGCCGTGCGCGCCGAGTTCCAGATGCGGATGTCGTCCATCTGCCCGGCGAAGGGCGTGGCGTCCCCGGTGCCGCCGGAACCGATAAACAATTGCGCATTGGCGCCCGGGACCGCGTCGTTGACATAAGCAACGGGGTCGCCGAACTGCTCGCCGTCCACGTAAAGGGTGAAGGTCTTGGCCGTGGCGTCCCTCACGGCGGCGACGTGGTGCCATTCGTTCGAGGCAAAGCCGGTCGCGAAGGTGGCGACCTCGTTCGACCCGCTGCCGTATTCGTGCTGGAACGTAATGTCGCCGTTGGCGTCAAGGTTCAGGTCATAGGCCGCGTTGTCCGCGGCGGTTTCGCCGTTTTCCAGGAACGAGAGCAGCTGGCGAGCGCCGGTCAGGCCGCTGGGTTTGAACCACAACTCAAGCGTCAGGTCGCCGGTGATGGCGAAGGCGTCGCCGTCGCCGCGCCCGGCCACAATGACGTCGTCCACGCCATCGAACGACAGCGCGTTGCCCGCCTGCACCGCACCCAGGATCACCGGGGCGTCGTTCACGGCATCCACGGTGACGCTGATCGATTTCGACACCGTCGTGGTGCCGTCGAACACGTCGACGGTGAACGCGTCGGGGCCGAAGTAATCGGGTGCCGGCGTGTATTCGAAGGTGCCGTCCGAATTGACGAACACCGTGCCGTGCATCGGCTCGCCGCCGGTCGCGGCGGTGAAGGTCAGCGTGTCGCCGTCCACGTCATGGGCGATGATGCGGCCGGTCAGCACGCCGTCCTCGATGGCCGACAGCGGGTTGGTGTCGACCAGCGTCGGCGTGGCGGGCGATCCGGCCTGCTCGAAGGTGCCGTCGTTGCCATGGGCGACATCGGCGACGGTCGAGCCGTCGGCGGCGTTCAGCGGCCAGGCGGCGACCAGCGACGGATCGGCCGTGTTCAGCGCACCGGTCATGTCCGTCTGAATCTGCCCGATGGTTCGCGCCATGTCGTAGACCCGGGCGTCGAACATCTGGCCGTCGAACGCGAACCCGCCGATGCCTTCGGTGGAACCCAGGATCAAGCGGCTGATCTCGCCGCCCGTGGGATCATTGACGTAGGAAACGGGGGCGCCAACCTGCTGCCCGTTGACGTAGACGGTCACGGTCTTTGTCGTTGCGTCCCGCACCAGCGCGACATGAGCCCACTCGTTCGCGGCGATGCCGGCGGACGCGAAATTGTGGATCTCGTCATCCTGCCCATCCGCGTGTTCGTGCGAATATTGGATGCCGCCGCCGGACAGGATGCGAAGGTTGTAGAGATCGTTCTCCGTCTCGGGTTCCGGGCCTGAAGTCACGCCCCCCTTGAAGGAAAACAGGTAGGGGTTGTTTGAGATGTCATCGGGCTTGATCCAGACCTCGAGGGTCAGGTCGCCGGTGATGGCGAGGGAATCGTCGGCCCCGCGTCCGGCATCGACCGCCTGGTTCGTGCCGTTGAAATCCATGGCCCGGCCGTTGAAGGCGACGGCGACGGGGTCGCCGGCGTCCACGCCGCCGGTGGCGCCCAGGGT
>LADL02002442.1_pt1 | contig 10973 bp, 4 predicted proteins | sample 619721 | NCBI WGS metagenome assembly LADL02 (sample SAMN03397408, study PRJNA257561) | rock porewater metagenome | biome: terrestrial; feature: Opalinus Clay rock; material: porewater; isolation source: Opalinus Clay rock porewater BRC-3 borehole | place: Switzerland: Mt Terri URL, St-Ursanne ...
ATGTTTGCCCAGCAAACCGTTAAAGGAAAAGTTACAGAAGCAGCGGGCGGTACAGCACTGCCTGGAGTTGGCGTTATTATTAAAGGAACCACTGTAGGTGCCGCAACTGATTTTGACGGTAACTATATTTTGGAAAATGTGAAACCAACAGATGTCTTGGTTTTCTCTTATGTTGGGTTCAATACCCAATCAGTTACTGTAGGAAACAATACTACAATAAATATTATTCTGACTGAAAGCGCAGAGTCGTTAGAAGAAGTTGTGATCATTGGTTATGGTACCACTACCGTAAAAGATGCAACAGGATCCGTGGCCGCTGTGACCTCAAAAGATTTTAACAAAGGAAATATTGTGACTCCTGCCAGCCTTATTCAAGGACGTGTTGCGGGTGTTGACATTGTTTCAGATGGAGCACCAGGTGGTGGATCTACAATCAGAATTAGAGGTGGATCTTCCTTAGGAGCATCAAATGATCCGCTGATTGTAATTGACGGTTTGCCGATTTCGAATTCAACCGTAGGTGGATCAACTTCTGTGTTATCTTCAATAAACCCTAATGACATTGAATCATTTTCTATTTTAAAAGATGCCTCTGCAACCGCAATTTATGGTTCAAGAGCATCGAATGGGGTTATTATCATTACCACAAAAAAAGGAAAACAAGATTTTCAAGTTAATGTGAATGTAAAAACTGGTTATCAAACCTTGGCAAACAAAATTGATTTGTTCTCTGCTGCAGAATATAGAGATTTGATTGCCCGAAGAGTTGAAGAGGGACAAACAGGTATTAGTGTGGCTCAATTGGGAAATGCTGACACCGATTGGCAAGACGAAATTTATCAAGAAGATTTTACCAGTGACAATTCTATTTCATTAAGTGGTGCAATACTGGAAAATTTACCTGCAAGGTTATCTTTTGGGTACACACAACAACCTGGTTTAAGAAAAACTTCAAAATTTGAAAGAACTTCATTGGCCTTAAACTTGAACCCTTCATTTTTTAAAGAGTCTTTGAAAGTTAATTTCAATTTAAATGCAAGTGCCGAAAAAAACAGGTTCGCTGACGGTGTTGAGGGTACTGCACTTTATTTTGACCCAACACAACCTGTTTATGACGCAACTTCTCCTTTTGGCGGTTTCTTTGAATACCATACCAATGGTGAACCTAACAACGCGCCTAGAAATCCGGTTGCAAGTTTAATGCAAAGAAAAAATACCAGCATGGTTGATCGTTTGTTTGGTAATGTTGAATTTGATTACAAATTCCTTTTCTTACCAGAATTAAGAGCAGTTGTTAACTTAGGTTATGACAGGTCTCAAGGTGATGGTTCCAATACACTTTCTGACCAAAGTATTAATGGATTTAGAACAGGAGTTAATACGCCATTTTTAGGCTCTTTCTCAGAATATACAAGTGAAAGAAAAAACACTTTAATGGATTCTTATTTGGCATATAATAAAAAATTAGAAAATGTAAATATTGAACTTACCGGGGGTTATTCATATCAAAAATTTGAAGGTGAAGACTTTAACAGCGGAAATACTATTGATCCAGATGCTGAATCAGACGTTAATACACATCCTGATGTAGTATTAATTGGTTTCTTCGGAAGAACAAACTTATCTTTTATGGATAAATACTTGCTAACACTATCTTACAGAAGAGACGGAACGTCAAGATTTAGCGAAGCCAATCGTTGGGGTAATTTCCCTGCAGCGGCTTTGGCTTGGAAAATTAATGAGGAAGATTTCTTAAAAGATTCGAACACGCTTTCAACCCTTAAATTAAGATTGGGCTGGGGTATTACAGGTCAACAAGATATTCCAGCTTCTTATGCTTACTTAGGTAGACACTTAACAGGTGATGCAGTTTCTCAATATATTTTTGGAAACACTGCGATTGTAGTAGGAATTCCACAATCAAGGTTTGAAGATATTAAATGGGAAGAAACTACTACGTATAATGCCGGTTTAGATTTTGGTTTTGCAAATGACAGAATTACAGGTTCAGCCGAAGTTTATTTAAAAGAATCAAAAGATTTATTGGCAAATGTTGCCGTGGCTGACGGTTCTAACTTTAGCAATGCCGGATGGCAAAATATTGGAAAATTTACTTCTAAAGGGGTTGAATTTTCTCTTGGTGCAGATGTTGTAAAAACAGAAGATTTTAATTGGAACATGAACTATAACATCAATTTAAACCAAACTAAAATTGATGAATTGGCTTTGGGACAAGATCTTGAAGTTGGTGGTATTGCTGGTGGAACTGGTTCTAGAATTCAGGTTCACAGTGAAGGTTTCGCTCCGTATTCTTATTTTGTTTTTAAACAATTATATGATACTGCAGGTAAACCTATTGAAGGTGCATATGCCGACATTAATCAAGACGGAATTTTAAATTCAAGTGACCGATACATTTACAAAAAACCAAATGCAGACATCACCATGGGATTCCAATCATCGATTGATTACAAAAACTTTGATTTATCATTCAATTTAAGAGCAAGTATTGGCAATTACATGTATAACAACGTAAATTCAGACAGAGCACAATACAATGATTTACAAGCTACTACTGCTTTAGGGAATTTACCAAAATCGGTTTTAGAATCTAATTTTGTTGAAACCAGCAATGTGTTAATTTCTGATTATTTTATTGAGAATGCATCATTTCTTAAAATGGACAATTTAAGTTTTGGGTATACATTTAATAAATTCAATAAAGATTTATCAAGCCTTCATTTATTTGGTGGCGTGCAAAATGTATTTACAATTACAAATTACAGTGGTTTAGATCCTGAAATTTACGGAGGAATTGACAATACAATTTATCCTAGAGCGAGAACATTCTTGATGGGTGCTAACATTAAATTTTAATAAAACACACGAAAATGAAAACAAAAAATATATATAAATTTTATTTCTTTTTTGGATTGTTATTCATTCTTAGTGCTTGCACTGATGATTTGAACGTAACGCCAAAGGATGACGATGAATTTTTATCGGAAGCATTTTATGCCAAACCAACTTCATATAAACAAGCCTTGGCAGGAATATACGGTAATCTTTCATTAACAGGAACTGCTGGCTCAGGATCTTCTAATTTACAAGGTATTGATGCCGGTACAAGTCAGTATGTTAGGACTTTATGGTATTTGCAGGATTTGGCTGCAGATGAGCCAATTTGGTCATATGAAAATGATGAAGGTGGTGCTGTAAGAGAAATCCAACGTAATACTTGGGGGCCAAGTAACACTATTTTATTAGGTTTTTTTAGTAGAGCTATGTTTTCTGTAGCTTTAACAAATGACTTTTTAAGACAGTCTTCACCAGAAGCCTTAGAAGCAAGAGGTCATACTGATGAAATGTCAAATGACATAAAAGCTTACAGGGCAGAAGCAAGATTATTAAGAGCTTTAGCCTATTATAACTTGATGGATTTATTTGGAAAAGCTGCTTTTGTAACTGAAAACGATCCAGTTGGAACTTTCCAAGGCCCGCAATATGACAGAGCCCAATTGTTTGAATTTATCGAATCAGAACTTTTAGCCATTGAAGGTGATTTGGCTGCGCCTAGACAAAATGAATATGCACGTGCTGATAAAGCAGTTGCTTGGACCATTTTAGCGAAAATTTACCTGAATGCAAAGGTTTATATTGGTGTTGATAAAAACACAGAATGTATTACTTATTGTAATAAAATTATTCAATCAGGTTATAAATTGGCATCAGATTATGGATTAAACTTTTTGGCCGATAACGACTTTAATGAGGCAGGTATGAACGAAATTATTTTCGCAACTGTATCTGATGGTGTTGTAACCCAAAACTATGGAGCCACAACCGTTATTATTAATGGTGAAGTAGGAAGTTTAGAAGGAAATGCCGCAGCTTTAGGAGCCCAAGGATGGGGTGGTGCTTTAAGAGTAAGAAAGCAATTTGCCAATAAATTCTTAGGTGGTGCTGTTCCTTTAACAGACAAAAGAAATACCTTGATTACCGCAAACAGAAATATTGATATTGTTGATGTGGGAGACAGAGATTCAGGGTTTATTATTACTAAATATAAAAACATAACCTCAACAGGAGTTCCCGGTCCAGACCCAACTTTTGTTGACACTGATTTTCCTATGTTCAGATTGGCTGATATTTATTTAATGTATGCCGAAGCTGTTGTTAGAGGCGGTGCCGGAGGTACAACTGGTGAAGCTGTTACTTATGTTAATTTATTAAGAACAAGAGCTAGCTCATCATTAATATCATCATCTAACTTAACCTTAGATTTTTTAATTGATGAAAGATCAAGAGAACTGTATTGGGAAGGACACAGAAGACAGGATTTGATAAGATTTGGAAAATACACAGGCGGTACTTACAATTGGGCATTTAAAGGAGGAAGTCCGGGAGGTATTGCATTACCAGGGCATTTTAATGTCTATCCAATGCCGGCAAACAATTTGGCTGCCAATCCTAATTTAACCCAAAACCCAGGTTATTAACACTAAATCAAATTTAAGATGAAAAACATATTTAAATTTTTGTTCTTGTTAACCTTCGCTGTCACTGCCTTTTCTTGTGACAATGAAGACCAAGACCAATTGACAATATCGCCAAAAGGTGCAGGTGAGATTACCTCACCTTTGGCAGGAACGGTTTATATACTCAATCCAGTTGAAGACCAAACGAATACCATTTTTACATTAACTTGGAATGCTGCAGATTATGACGTTCCTACAGAAATTACTTATGTAGTGGAATTCGCGAAAGCAGGAACTTCATTTGCGGAACCTTTTGTTGTTGGTTCAACCAATAAAACAAATTATTCCATGAATGTTGGTGAATTTAATGGCGCTGTTGTAAGTGCGGGTTTGTCTCCATTTGTACAAGAAGGACTTGACATCAGAATTACTTCCACTGTTGGTTCATTGGGAAGTACGCCTCAGGTATCTGATCCAATTACCATTTTAGTGACACCATTCACTACCGATTTACCTAAAATATCAGTTCCTGGAAATCACCAAGGATGGGATCCTGCCACAGCGCCTACATTGGCAGCTTCAGGTTTTGGAAAAACTGACTATGTTGGATACGTTTGGTTAGATGGCGGACATAAATTTACTGCACCAAATGCCCTAGGAAATTTCAATTGGGATTTGAATTGGGGTGATGATGGTACATTTACCGGCAAATTAAAGGTTAACGCCGCCGATAACTGTAATGCTGAAGTTGCTGGTTATTACTATGTTCAAGCCGACACAAATTTGTTAACCTATAAAGAAACTCCAGTGAGCTGGGGAATTATTGGCGCAGCAACTCCTACTGGATGGGACAGTGACACTGATTTGGTATACAACGCGGCCACAAGAACGCTTTCAGTTGATATTAATTTGGTAGCTGGCGGTTGGAAATTTAGAGGAAATAATGAGTGGGGAGCTTTTGAATTTGGATCATTAAATGCAGATGGTTTTTTACAAGCCGGCGGTGATTTTATATTCGACGGTACTCCTGGGAACTATCGTGTAATATTAGACCTTAGCAATCCAAGAGCATATACTTACACGCTAACGCCTAATTTTTAATAATATTAAATTATATTCATATGAAATTTATATATAAAATAGTATTGCTTTCATTGGTCATCATAGGATTTAATTCCTGTGATGCCAATGAAAACTTTGAAATACTGCCTCCTCAAGACGGCATTACGATCACCAATCCTGTTAATGGATCTACAGTGGTACTTGATGATACCAATACCGCCAATCCAGGTTTAACAATAAGTTGGTCCGCCCCTACTTTAGTTGGCGCTCCAGCTACTTTTACGGTTGAGGTTGCTTTAACCGGAACCGATTTTGCCGCTCCAGTAGTCATCGGAACAACAGAAGCTTACTTTTTTGGCTTAACAGTGTTAGAATTAAATACTTTGGCTCTTGATATTTTAGAAATTGAAGGTGGAGCAACTCAAAGTATAGACATAAGAATATCATCTGGAGAAGTTTCTGATAAAGTTTCAGTGATATTAACACCTTATAAGGTTGAATTTACAGAATTATTTTTGGTTGGTTCTATCACAAATTGGACACCGGCAGAGGCATTGCCAATGACCAGACTAGGTTTTAACGAATTTGAAATCACTGTTGACCTTCCTGAAGGCGCTGAATTTAAATTTCTTCCTCAAAACACAGGATGGGATGGAGATTTTGGTAAAGATCCTAATAACGAAGGCGTTCTAATTCAAGAAGGAGAACAAAACCTTGGAGGATATACCGCCGGTAAATATAAAATTTATGTAAATTTAAATACATTTACCTATACCGTAACTGAGGTTGTTGCTCCAAATAATTTATTCCTGGTGGGTTCAATAACCGGATGGGACCCTGCAACTTCTTTACCTTTCTTTAAAGCAGCTGAAAATGTATTTACCATCGTTGTAAACTTACCTACAGGTGCCGAATTCAAATTCTTGCCAACCAATACAGGTTGGGATGGAGATTTTGGAAAAGACCCAGCAAATGAAGGAAGTATCATACAAGAAGGAGAACAAAACCTGTCAGGTTATGCCGCAGGTAAATATTTAGTGACAGTAGATTTTGGCACATTAACTTACAAAGTAACATCTGTGGGAAGTTTAAATGTAGTTGGTTCTATAAACGGATGGGACAATGCTTCCGCTTTACCTATGGGTGAGGCAAGTTTGGGCATTTTCTCCATTGTATTAGATTTACCGGCTGGTGCTGAATTCAAATTTTTGCCTACGCTTGGAAGCTGGGATGGAGATTGGGGTGCAGATGCAGCCAATGCCGGACGTATCATTCAAGATGGAGAATCAAACTTATCAGGTTACGAAGCAGGCAAATATGTAGTTGCTGTTAACTTTAATACGATGAGCTATACTGTTTCAAAAATTACAGGAACACCAGCAAATCTTTATTTGGTAGGTGGTTTTAATGGATGGAGCAATACTGCAGGTAACCCACAGTTTACACAAACTTCTGCCGGAGTATTTGAAATTACACAAACACTAAGCGCAAACGATGAATTTAAATTTGTTCCTGTTGCCGGAGATTGGGGTAATGACTTTGGCGAAAGCAAAGTATCTTCAAGAGTTCTTGAGCAAAATGACGAGAATAATCTTAAGGTAACTGCTGCCGGAAGTTATAAAATAATTGTAAATTTTAACAAAGGAAATATTTCCGTTATATTGCAATAATATTAAATAAAAAAAGGCTGTTTTAACAGACAGCCTTTTACTACTTATACTTTTTGTAATGAACCGGTTAACCTTTGTTCCGGTTCATTGCATTTTGTAATTAAATTAAACCTCATGAAAAAAACATTACTTTTTATATTTTTAAGCTGTACCGGCTTCTTATTCTCACAAGTGAGCACGGTGCCAACAATTCCTACGGCAAATAGTCAAATTACGGTCACTTTTAATGCTGTAGGCACTCCGTTAGCCGGATATACCGGTGACGTTTACGCACATACAGGGGTGACGGCAAATGGTGTTAGATGGTCAAATGTTATTGGAACCTGGGGCACAAATACCACCCAGCCAAAACTTACCCGGTCAACTTCAAATGCCAATTTATACACCTTGGTAATTACACCAACGGTTTATGGATTTTACGGCGTTGCAACCACTGTTACCATTACAGAATTAAGTTTTGTTTTTCGTTCGGCTACAACTGACACAAATAGCAAGTGGATACAAACCAGCCCAGATATTTTTATACCCATTTATGCAGCCGGATTGAATGTTACTTTTACCAACCCTGCAAACAACAGCGCTTTCAACCTAAACAGCAGCATCACCATTTCAGCGGATGCTTCTACAGCCTCCAATCTGGAGCTTTTTGTGAATGATACCTCCATAAAAACGGCGACCAATGCCACCACCATTTCAACTTCATATGTATTGACCACAGCAGGAAATCAAATCCTTAAAGCTGTTGCCACTAATGGTACTGAAATAAAAGAAACAACGATCAACATCTTCGTAAAAACACCAACAGTGAATGCCACAAAGCCTGTAGGCTTAAAATATGGCTTCAATAAAAACCCCGACAATTCAGTAACTTTTTTACTGAAAGCGCCTTTTAAAACTGATGTATTGCTTTTGGGCGATTTTAACAACTGGACATTAAATGCCACTTACCAGATGAAAAAAGATGGCGAAGATTTTTGGCTAACAGTTCCCGGTTTAGACATCAACACAGAATATGCCTATCAGTATTTTATAGATTACAGCATTAAAGTGGCTGATCCTTATTCAGAAAAAATATTGGATCCTTCTAATGACCAATATATTACAAGTGTCAACTATCCGAATTTAAAAGCATATCCTGTAAATAAAACTACGGGCAATGTTTCAACGTTCAAAATAAATCAGGAAAATTATAATTGGACCACTGCCAACTTTATAAAACCATCACAAAGCAATTTAATTATTTATGAATTGCTGATTAGAGATTTTACGGCAAGTTCTTCATTTAATGAAGCCATTGGGAAATTGGATTATTTGGCTTCTTTGGGCGTAAATGCTATTGAATTAATGCCTGTAAATGAATTTGAAGGCAATGACAGCTGGGGCTACAATCCGTCCTTTTATATGGCATTAGACAAAGCATACGGCACCAAAAACGATTTTAAAAGATTTGTGGATGCTTGTCATCAACGCGGTATTGCCGTACTTGCCGATGTTGTTTTTAACCATTCTTACAGCCAATCTCCCCTATTGCAAATGTATTGGGACAGCGCCACCAATAAGCCAGCCGCAAACAATCCTTGGTACAACGTAAACCATAACTTGGTTGACAATACCAATGCGCATTGGGGTTACGATTTTAACCATGAATCGGCTTATACCAAAGCCTTTTTCAATGATGTTTTAAGTTATTGGATGGATGAATATAAAATTGATGGATTTCGATTCGATTTCACTAAAGGATTTTCAAATACGCTTTATTATGGTGCCGACAATTGGGCAAGTGCTTATGATGCTTCGCGGATTACCATTCTAAAAAATTACGCTGACCACGTTTGGAGCAACAATCCAACCAACAAACCCTATGTGATTTTTGAACATTTGTCAGACAATTCCGAAGAAACCGTTTTGGCTAATTACGGCATTATGCTTTGGGGAAATATGAATCACAGTTACAATCAAAATACGATGGGTTTCCCTACCGATACCAACATCAATTGGATTTCTTACAAACAAAGAGGCTGGAACCAGCCAAATGTTGTTGGGTATATGGAAAGCCATGATGAGGAACGTTTGATGTATAAAAACTTGCAATTTGGAAACAGCAATGCCACCTACAATGTTAAAAATTTAAACACTGCATTATCCAGACAAGAACTCGCAGGGATGTTCTTTTTTACCATTCCCGGACCAAAAATGATTTGGCAATTTGGGGAATTGGGTTATGATTTTTCCATCAATACTTGTACAAATGGCACAATAAGCAATGATTGCAGATTGGCAAAAAAACCAATTCGTTGGGACTATTTTGACAACGTCAACAGAAAACAAATTTATAATACTTGGGCAACACTGGCTGCGTTTAAAACAAATCAGCCCGTTTTTAATACGACCGATTTTACCTTAAATGTGGGAACATTAACAAAATCCATCCTTTTAAAACACGCCAGTATGGATGTTGCTGTGGCTGGTAATTTCGACATTACTTCAAAGACAATAACTGTTCAGTTTTCAAAGACAGGAACTTGGTATGAATATTTTACGGGTGAAGAAAAAAACATCACCAATACTTCAACAGCAATTACGCTAAACCCGGGAGAATATAAATTGTATTCTACCGTAAAATTACTGGATCCAAGAGGCGGAACGGCTTCAGACGACAGCGACGGCGACGGGGTTGCCGATAGCATAGATTTATGTCCGAACACCTTTCCCGGAACAAGCGTAAACAGCACTGGTTGCCCAATATTCTCTTTACCTTCTACCAATTTTAATGTGGAAGTCATCAGTGAAACCTGTCCGGGTAAAAACAACGGACAAATTAAAATTACGGCAGCGACTGCTTTAAACTATACCGTAACAATTAACAATGTTCCGTATAATTTTACAAGTACAACCTCAACCTCCGCAAATTTGGCTCCGGGGACTTATAATTTCTGTATTGGGGTTATAGGGCAAACCTATTCACAATGTTATGCCGTTACAGTTGCTCAAGGCATAACCGTTTCAGGAAAATCGAGTGTTGATTCAGGTAAAGCTTCTATTGAAATTGAAAAAGGAACCGCGCCATTTACGGTTTTTGTAAACGGACTGGAACAATTTGAAACAAGCGCACCAATATTTTCTGTTGATGTAAAAAGTGGTGATGTTTTGGAAGTTAAAACGGCAGTTTCCTGCGAAGGAATCTATGCAAAAACCATAGATGGCTTTGACACGGTTTTTGCCTATCCAAATCCAACCCATGGCGCTTTTGAAATTACGGTTCCAACAATGCTTACAGAAGTGGTTGTTGAATTGTACAACTTCAATTCGCAATTGATTTCAGCAAAAAAATACCCGGTTGTTTACGGAAAAGTGCAGTTAAGTTTAGCGAACAAACCAACAGGCGTGTATCTCGCAAAAGTGCTTTTAGACCAACCTGTAACCCTGAAAATTATTAAACAATAAACCAATGAGAAATCTTTTATATATCACACTAATAAGCGTAAGTTTATGGTCTTGCGGCGGCGGCGGAGACGATCCGGCACCGACACCTGTAAACACAGCGCCAACAGTACCAACTTTGGCTTTGCCTGTAAACAATTCATTGTGCATAGACAATGTGGTGAATTTTACCTGGAATGCTTCAACTGACAGTCAGGGTGATGCCATTACCTATCAGATACAAGTAGCCAAGGACAATCTTTTTGCACAAATTGCGCATACGCTTACATCAACCACCACCAGCAAATCAATTACTTTGGAAAAAGGAATTGCCTATTATTGG
>LADL02002366.1_pt1 | contig 10954 bp, 9 predicted proteins | sample 619721 | NCBI WGS metagenome assembly LADL02 (sample SAMN03397408, study PRJNA257561) | rock porewater metagenome | biome: terrestrial; feature: Opalinus Clay rock; material: porewater; isolation source: Opalinus Clay rock porewater BRC-3 borehole | place: Switzerland: Mt Terri URL, St-Ursanne ...
ATCTGGCGCAGCGGCTTGGTGCGCGGCCCGGCGGTCTCGTGTCCCGTGAGCGCCCGGGCGAGGCGCCGCATGGCGTCGGCGACACGATGCTGGGCGTTGAGCTCCGCAATCATTTGGCCGTTATTCGCCGCGACGCCGAAGAGCTGCGATTCATAAGGGAGCACGATCACGGGCTCGATCCCTACGGCCTCGGCAAATTCCTTGATCGAAATTTCCGGTCGACGCGCCATGCCCGTCTTGTTGAGCACCAGGCGTGGCGGCACATCGTTGGGACGCGCGCCGCGCACCATATCGACCATCGCCTTGGCGTTGCGCAGCGACGCAAGATCCGGCGTCGCAGTGATCACGATCTCATCGGCCGAATGAAGCAGGTGCCGGGTCCAGGGCGCCCACAGATGCGGCAAGTCCAGCACGACGCTCGGCACCGACTGACGAATGACTTCCATCAGGCGCTCGCACGCCGAGGGGTCGAGGTCGAGGTCGCGGTCGAGCGTTCCCGGCGCGCAGAAGAGATTGAGATGATCCGTGCACTTCACCAGAACGCGATCGAGCATCACGTCGTCGAGACGCTCCGGCGCGGTCAACGCGTCGATGGCGGCGCCGCTCGATTCCTGGTTGAAGTCGAGCGTTGCGGTCCCGAACGGCAGATCGAGATCCACGATCGTCGTATCCTCACCGATTTCCTCGGCAATGCACCAGCCGACGTTGTGCGCGATCGTACTCGATCCCGAGCCGCCGCGCGCGCCGACGAAGGCAAAAATCCGGCCGATCGGCGGGGCCGACGGATCGATGTAGAGCGCCGACACGGCTTCCATGACCTGGACCGGATTGAGCGGGCCGACGAGATATTCGTTGATCCCCTGGCGCATCAGGTCACGGTAAAACGCGACATCGTTTTCGCGGCCCACGAGGACGACTTTGGTGCCGGGATCGCAAACCTGCGCGAGTGCGGCGAGATTGGAAAAGACCTCGCTCGCGGCGCCGTGATCCTCGATCAGGATGAGATTGGGCGTGGGTGCCTGTCCATAATGCGCAGCGGCGGTCGCGATCCCCCCTTCGAAGATCGTGACATGCGCCTTGGCAAATCTGCGGTCGGCGGCGACACGCTCCACAACCGCGACCGTCTGCTCGCTTGCGGCGAACGCGTGGATCGCGATGCGCGGAACCGGCCGGTCGAGCGGCAGGCTCGGGCGGACCGTCTCCTCGTCGTACTCTGCCGCTACAGCAGCCGCCTGATATCCATCCTCACTCATTCGCCCACCTTGCTGATTGCAGCACGTTGATCGTTCGACAACTGAGAGCCGGCCACGGCGCCCGTGCGATAGGCCTTCATGACCGTCGCGCGGCGCTCCGCGTCGGCGGCTTCCATGGTGCGTGCCGTCAGCAGATCGCGCGGGTCTTCAACCATCGCCGCGATGTTGTTCTGCATCGAGCAGCCAAAATCCGGCATCGTGTCGTTCTGGAAACTTTCGTTTGCGTTGTGCGACCAGTCTCCGCAAGGGCTTGCCGTAGCGGTGTAACGCGTGAAGCTCAGGTTCACCCCGCCCTGCGTTCCCGGCGCAACCGAATAGCGCGTCGTGAAGATCTCGTTGCTCGGCACGCCTTCCTCGCGCGCCAGCTTTACAACCTGATCGCCGATCCGCTTGGCATTACCCGAATTGGCACCATTGGCCGGCAACGCGACGGTAAAGCCGTCATGGCCGCGCACCCGGTACATCGCGAGGAACGCGCGGGTCTGCGCTTCGAGCTCCGGGGTCATCTTCTTGGCGCCGACCGGCACGTCGAGTGTCAGATTCGCCACTTCCGGCGCGACCTTGATGGGATGCGCCTGCTCAACGGACTGGGGACCCAGCCCGTCTTTCGTCAGGGGACCGCAGGCGGACAGCAGAGCCACCGCGGACAGGCTTGCAAGCGTCAAAGCAAGGTTCTTCGTCATCGCGGATCACTCCATTATAAAGCCAACGGGACCTTCCAGGCGGCGCCCTTCGGCAGGAGTTCCACCCTTGCCGTAAACCGCATTCAGCTTGCCGAGGAAGATCGTTTCAAAATCGGTAGGCGTGACGAGCCCGTCGGTCGGGCCGCGCAGCGCGTCGGACGTTGTCGGGCCGACGAGATACGGCGTGACAATCACGACCAGCTCGGTTTCGTTGTTCTGGTAGTCGCGGCTCTGGAACAAGGTTCCAAGTACCGGCACATTCTTGATTCCGGGCAGGGCATCGATGCTCTGCTTGGTCGTGTGCTGAAGCAGGCCGGCCATCATCAAGCTGCCGCCGCTCGACATTTCAAGCGTGGTGTCGGCGCGCCGCACGCGCAGCGCCGGGATCGTAATGCCCGAAATCGTAGTCGTGCTTGCACCGCTGACGACCGTCGCCTGACCTGTCGTGAGCGCGCCCTCCTGCTGGAGTTCGCTCACCTCGGTGGAGATATGAAGCGAGATGCGGCCACCGCTCAGGACCACCGGCGTAAACGCCAGCGCCACACCGAACTGCTTGAACTCGATCGAGATGTTGCCATCGCGGTCGCGCGACGCGGGCACCGGAAACTCGCCACCCGCCAGGAATTTCGCGTTCTCGCCCGAAATCGCGGTCAGATTGGGTTCCGCCAGCATGCGCAGCAATCCGTGCTGCTCAAGCGCGCGAATGTTGCTGTCGACCGAGCGGTTGCCGTGCGCGTAGCCGATCGTGGACGCGACCGCATTGAGTGTCGTGCCGGCGGTGAACGGATTGACCGAGAGAAGGTCGAAGGACGTCTCACCGAGCTTGAACATCGCCTCGAGATCAACGCCAAGCTGCTTGGCGACGGTGCGCTGCATTTCGGCAACGCGCACCTTGAGCATGACCTGTTCAGTGCCGCCGATCGACACCATCGAGAACACTTTGGTGTCATCGCCGATATAGCGCGACGCGATCGATCGCGCCCGGTCGGCATCGACGGCCGAAGGTGCGGTGCCGGTGAGGACGATGGAGTCCTTCAGCCATTCCACCTTGATGTTGGCGTCGGGAAGGAATTTCTTGATCGTGTCGGAGAGCATGCCGGAGTCGCCGTCGACACGGATTTCGAGAGCAAGGATCTGCTTGCCTTCGGCGTCAAAGAAGAATGCGTTGGTCGCACCGGGCTGCTGGCCCAGGAGATAGGTGCGTTTGGGCGTGCGCACCACCGCATCGACGATCGCGGGGTTGGCCACCAGCACATCGCGCGCTTCCACCGGCAGCTCGATAATCACCGCCTTGTTGAGCGGCAGCACGATCGAGCGCGAGGCGGCGCTGGAGCCGGCCTGGAGGATTCGCACCGGCGTATCTGCCGGATCTGCCGTCCCGGGATCGGACGCATGCGCGGCCGTCGCGACAATCATCGCCGCGAACGTAACGAGCGTGAAGCGCAAAGCCTTCGACGTGAGCGCGATCATTCCGACACCCCATTGAGATTCTTATGCGAGGAAATCCCGTAGCGCAGGACCGTCACCGTTCCATTGCGGCGCGGCGCGCCGGCGTCCGCCTTGGGGTCGAAGTCGGCAAGACTGCGCAGCGCGAGGCTGAGCTTCCCACCCGCGTCGGCCTGAGCGATCAGCTCGCTATCCGTCGGGGTGAGTTCGAGCGTCGCGACCCGGCCCACGACGACGCGCTTGTCGTCTTCTTCGCGGTAGGTCTGGTCGATCGCGAGCACGCGGACGTTGCTCAGGAGCGTACGGGTATTGTGGTCGCCATCCTGCTCTTCCGTCAGCAGAACGTCGACGCGATCATTGGGAAGAATAAAGCCGGCCGCGCCGGTTTCCTCGGAAATCTTGACCGAATAGGCGCGGCTGCCCTGCGTGATCATTGCGGCCATGAAGCCGGTCTCGCCCGAGCGCACCACCTTCACATTCGTCACCGGCTCGCCCTGCAGCATCGGCTGACGCACGGTTGCGCCCTCGGTTGCGGTCAGCGCGTCGGTTTCGCCTTTCTGGGTGATGTAGGCATCCGTGAGCGCCGCTTCGGGCCAGGCTTGCCATTTCATGTCTCCTGCCGCGATGCGATGGCCCACCTCAAGATCCTTTGCCGCCACCAGCACGCTGCCCATCGGGACCTCGATTTGCTTGGGGGCCGCGATCTGATCTTTTTTTCCGCCGACAAGTCCCTGGACCAGGTACGCGGCGAATGCCGCCGCGACCGCCGCCAGAACCAGGATCGCTATGCGCGCAGTACCCATCGCACTCCAGCCTCTCGTTCGATTCCGCCCAACGCCCCCAAAAACCGGGAACGCTATTCATCAGGATGCCCAGAGAATGACTTGTATTGATTTCGTCGTGGTTAATTCCGGCATCCACATTTTCGATTGATTATCGCTTAACGCGCGATGAGCCCCGCAAACAGCTCCGTATCCGGAAAGACGATCAATGCGCCGGCGGCAAATGCCGCAGCGTAGGGAATTCCGGTTTCCTTGAGGTGCAGTCGCACGATCCAGTCGTGACGCAACAGCGGACTTGGAAGCGGCACCTGGCGCGCGAGCAGCAGCAGGACGGCCAGCACGCCGCCGGCCAAGCCAACCATAAGGACGAACGGCGCGATCTGGGGAAGGCCCATCCACAGCGCGGTCGCAGCGAGAAACTTCGCGTCGCCGCCGCCGATCCACCCGCCCGCAAACAGCGAGAAGCCCGCAACCAGCGCTGCGGCGCCGACGCCTGTATGAAGCGCGATGTCTGTGACGGGGAGCCCGCCGAGCAAGGCCGCAGGAAAGAATGCAAGCGCGAGCAATGCGCTCAGCTTGTTGGAAATCGTCATGGTCGCAACGTCGAGCGCTGCCGCCACGATCATCATCAAGGGGAAAACCCCAAGGGCGATCAGCATCCCCGCGCTCAAATCACCGGTGGACATTGCAGCTGTCACCTGTCGATACACATGCAGGGCCACACCATCGCCCAACATGCTTTATGAGTAGTGAATGCAAAAGGACCGCTCCGTTTTCGGAGCGGTCCTCTTTTAGAGTTTGACCGGTCGCACAGGACGCTTGCGACCGGTCAAATCGAAGAGCTCAGACAGATCACCAAACTACTGGATCTGGCTGTTGACGCTGCCGAACACACCGTTCAGCGTGCTGCCGAGCGTGTTCACCGCGGCGATAATCGCGACCGCGATACCGGCGGCGATAAGGCCATATTCGATCGCCGTTGCACCCGACTCGTCCTTCAGGAAACGAGAAAAGAGATTACGCATTCAACCCTCCAAAGATCACAACCACCTTGCCCATCTGAACGCTCCGGATTGGGCGGTCGTCTTCGATGAACGTGAGGCATCCTAGGCCAGAGCTGTTAATGCGCGCTTTATGACAAACTTCCAATTTACGAGGGAAACCCTGCAATTTTTACGCAGTTCGGCATCCTCGCACCGCTTCGTTTCGGGACTCTTTGCATTCATCCGCGCACGGCTGTTTTGGGTTTCCTTCATAAATTGGGACTATTGTGAGGTTTGTCGCTCCAAGTGGAGCCCGCTCACTGCCCATGACATGAAGGACGAGGCACATGAATTCTGCCGCCAGGACTAAGCTTGGGTCATCCCTGCTCGCTTTTGTCGCAGGGGGCGTGTCACTCTTCGCGGCGTCGGCGGCGTCGGCGGCGGACGTGACCGTTTCCATCGACGAGACGCGCGCCGTAACGCTCGACCGTCCGGTGACGACGCTTTCGGTCGGCAACCCGGCCATCGCGGGCGTGACCGTGCAGGACGGAAAGACGCTGTTCCTTCTCGGCCGCAGCTTTGGACGCACGAACATTCTTGCTCTCGACCAGACCGGCCAGACCGTCGCGGACATGACGGTGTTCGTGACCGGCGCCGGCAAGGACGCCGTCACGGTGTTCCGCGGACCCGAGCAGTCGACCTACAACTGTATGCCCAGCTGCGAGCGCTCCTTGATGCCCGGTGATGGAAAGTCGCCCTTCGAGGATCTTTCCAGCCAGATCAACACCAAGACGTCAATGAGCGAAGGCGCCGCCAAGCCGTAAGGGCTGACCCCACATAAAATTGAAAAGCCCGGCTCAGCGCCGGGCTTTTTTATACATGACGGGCGCGGGTGCGCGTCAGTGGCTGACGCGCAGGTTGGACAGCTGGGTCGCGATCTGATGGAACGCCGCCGTCAGGTCGGCGTTGTCCGTCGCATTGAAATAATACTGCTCTTCGGCCTCGGTCGCCACGGTGGCGCAGGCCGAGAGGAGGTTGAGCGTGGACTGGTTCGAGATCTGAACGCCGATCGTGAAGATCTTGATACGTTCGTTTCCTTCGCTGTCGTGGATCGCCTTGATGTTATTGCAGATGCGCGACAGGCTTGAATCCATCTCGGTCGCCATCTCCCCCGCAGTGTCGACGCCCGAGCCCAACCGCTGCTCGCTCGCGTAGCCGTACGAGGTGTATTGCGAGCCGTTGAGTGTCGAGTTCTGGCTTGGCATCGTGTTGTCGCCGTCCGTCATCAGCACGATCGCCTTGATGTAATGATCGTTGCTGTAGGGAACGCCCTCCGTGAACGGCGCGTCGGGCGAGACGACGCGCCAGCCCCAGGCAAGGCCGAGCGGAATGTGGGTGTTCCCGGCCGCGTTGAGTGCGTCAATCTTGGCGAGCAGGACGTCCTTGTCGTTGGTGAGTGGCGTAATTGCCTGCATATCGCAGCCCGAATTGGGGCCGGAAGTGCCGGACCAGCTGCGGCCAACATATTTGACCCAGTAATTTTGCCGGGCCTGCTGCTCGTTTAGCGTGGTGCCACCCGGCGCCTCTTCAAGCTTCATCGAGCCGCTGCCGTTCGACGTGATGTCGATCGCGATACCGTTGTTCGCATTGGCATAGCTGGTCGCGAGCTTGATGTTGTTGTTGTCGATCTTGATGTACCAGTAGTCCGTCGTGCCGTTCAGGCCGCCCGGGAATGTCCCGGTCGTGGTCAGCCGCGCAGGGCCCTGCCCCGTTGAGGCGCCGTGGTTGGCCTTGGTGATCTTGTCGGTCGACGCGTTCACACCGGAAGCCATCAGGCCCGCGCCGTGCGACGTAATGTTCGTCGCGCTGCCACCGGAGCTTGTCGAGAGCTGGACCGTGTCGTTATCGACCTTCTTGACGTAGTAGCTCGTGCTGGAGGATATGCCTCCTGGCAGGCTCGGCGCGCTCAGCGTGAACGGCCCGTCGCCGGTGCTCATGCCATGCGCGAGGATTTTCGCCTCCTCTGTATCGGGATAGAAGCCGGACCAGATGCGCCCAGCTCCGATCGACGTGATGTTGACTGCTGTCCCGTTAGCGGCATTGGTGGGATTTGTCGCCAGCTTGAACGTGTTGTTGTCGATGGCGATCGCGTAGTAGTTGGTCGTCGTGTCGAGCCCGCCTGGTACCGTCCCATTGGTCGAGATCGTAATCGGCCCGTCGCCGGTCGAGAATCCGTGACTGGGCATGGTGATCGTGTCCGCCGAGACAGATATGCCGGATCCCACAATCAATCCGCTGCCCGTCGACGAAATGCTGATCGAATTCCCGTTCGCAGCTTTGTTGGACGACGTTGCGAGTTTGAGGGTGTTGGCATCGACACGAATGACATAATACATCGTCGTGGTGCTCACGCCGCCCGGCTGGTCGCCCGTGCTCGACGAGACGATCGCCACGTTGTCGCCGGTCTGAAGACCGTGTGCGGTCGAGGTAATTTCATTTGTCGATGTATTGATTTTCGGCGTCGAAATCGTCCCGCTGCCCGAAGAAGTGATATTGATGGCGGTGCCTTTGCCCGCGTTCTTCGATGATGTCGCCAGCTTGATCGTGTTGTTGTCGACCTTGATGACATAGTAGTTCGCTCCCGCGGTGAGACCGCCGGGCATCGTATTCGTGCTTGAGATATGGATCGCGTTGCCGGTCGAATAGCCATGGCCATTGGCGGTCAGCGTATCCGCGCCGGAACTGACAGACGTGTAAACCAACTCGTCGACACTGAAGCTGATGGTGTCGAAATTCGCCACCGCGAAGTTCACAATCGGCTCGATTGTCTTGATCGTGATGTATTTGTCGGAATAATTCGAGTCGACGGTCGGCTGATCCGGTGATTCCGGTTCGGTCACATTGGGTTCGGCGGGCTGGAAGTACGGTACCCAGCGCGTATTTGCGGTCGTCGGCGGCGTATCCGTTTCATCGATCGTGTGACCGTCATTGCCGAGCGGACGCACTTCGACGCAGCCGCGCCATGACGTATTATCCATGCCACCGGCGTTGTTATAGAGCCAGTAGGCGTATTTCCCACCCGAAAAATGAGCCTGTGCCAGCGAGCTTTGACCGGTCGTGTCGATCCAGCTCGTGTCGAGAGTTGCGGTATCGAGCCGCACGCCGATCGTGAAGGGAACAATGCCGATCTTGAGGAATTCGGGATACTGGCTGTCGCCGAAGAGCGTGTTCACGAGATCGGTTGCAGCGGTTTTGAGCGTACCCAGCTTGTTGTTGCTGCCCATCGAGCCCGTGGTGTCGAGGACCAGCGCCAGGTCGAGACCTGTGGTCTCCTTCGTCACCTGCGACTCGACGTTCACCGCCATATTATTGTACCCGACGATCTTCATGATCGCAGTTGCAACATCGGCGTGCCCCGTCACGGTCACGACATTTCCATTGAGGCTGACCTGAACCGGCGTCGGTGTGCCAAGGGCGGCGTCGGGATAATTGGCGTCGAAATAATTTTGCGCCAGCGTATCCATTTGCGCCTGGCTGAGACCGGTGCTGCGGCCCACTGCCAGCGCCGCGGCATCAAGCGCGGTCGAAAGGCGCTGACGCACGATCAGGGCGCGCGAATAATCGACCGCGACACCAATGGACAGAAGCAGAGGAACAAGTGCCAGAGCGAAGATGATTGCGACATTGCCGCGCCTGTCTTTTCGCAGCGCGCGCCATTTGACCTGAACAGTGTGCCAGACCTTGACCATCAAGATGCTCCCGTGACCTCGCACGCCATCGCGGCGCAGGCCACGATCCGGCAGAACGCGAGGGACTGATCTTCTGACGGACAATCTGAGCGCGCGGCAGTTAACGTCTGGCTAAACCTAAAACACGGGCTAAATGCGCGGGGCATTTGTGCGAATTCGCAAGCGGGCTGCGAGAGGCTTCATTTACGTTTTACCTTTAAAACCGGCACGAGGTGACGTCCCTGATCACGCGTGGGATTCGAGACCTTGATGCGTCGCGTACGAAATTTAGGACTGATTAACCGATCCGGCGCGCGCGCGCGGAGCGCGAGGCGCTTTGCGCGCGATGCCAATGGTGCGACCGCGGTCGAATTCGCGCTGGTGGCGGGCCCCTTCTTTTTCATCATGATGGGGATTGTCGAGACGATGCTCATCTTCTTTGGAAATCTCGCGATCGAGGATGCGGTCCAGCAGGTCGGCCGCGAGATCAAGACCGGGCAGATCCAGTCGTCCGACACATCGATGACACCCGAAGCATTCAAGACAGAGGTGTGCAGCAAGCTTGGCGGGCTGCTCAACAACTGCTCCGACAATCTCGTCGTCGCGGTGCAGGCCTATACGCAATTCTCAGGCGCCGTTTGCGCGCAGGCGCCCGACCCTGACGACGCCAATCCGGTGATGCCGTTCGATACCGGCTCCCCGGGCAGCACAGTGGTGGCGTGTGCATTCTACAAGTGGCAAATCACGACGCCGATGATGGGCCACCTGCTTGGAAATCTCTCCGGCAACCGCCGCTGGCTGCAATCGACGATCCTGTTCAAGAACGAGCCATTTTCAACGTCATGACGAAGCGCGCGCGAGTGCCCATCCCCAACTTCCTGCGTGACGAGCGCGGCCTGGCCGCGGTCGAATTCGCGCTGATCTTTCCGGTCATGGCCGCCATGCTGCTGGGCGCTGTGGAGAGCTCGCAGGTGCTCGAGGCTAAGCGCAAGGAAACCTCCGTTTCCGCCACGGTCGCCGATCTCGTGGCGCAGGAGAAGTCGGTCGACAACGCCGACATGACCAATATCTTCACCGGCGCATCGATGATCATCGCGCCGTTCGATGTGTCGAATCTGCAGATCGTCGTTACCAGCGTGATCAACGATTCGAGCGGCGATCCGGTTGTCGACTGGAGCGACGGGTACAACGCGACGGCTCGTACCGTCGGCGCGTCGATGCCGGCTGATTTTCCCGACGACGTCGTCGTCTCGGGCTCAAGCGTCATCGTGGCCGAAGTCACCTACACCTATACCAGCCCCTATGGCTGGAACATTACCGGCCCGGTGACGATGCGCGACACCTTCTACTCGCGGCCGCGCCGCTCCAACACCGTCGTGCGCAACAACTTCTAGCCGCCCGCGCCAGCCCGTTTGTGTGCTATGGATGACGCCGAACAGGACCCGCATCTCCCGCGTGGTCCGGCCCGGTGTGCGATGGCACTCACTGAAAATATCGACGAACCGGACATTCTTGCGCGGCTGCTTTATCGCGACGCTCTGATGCTGGTGATCGACAAGCCGGCGGGCATCCCGGTTCACGCGGGCGCGGGTGGCGGCGTCAATCTGGAGACCGCGTTCGAGGCGTTGCGTTTCGGGCTTCCGCGTCCCCCCGCCCTTGCCCACCGGCTCGATCGCGATACCAGCGGGTGTCTCGTGCTGGGACGAAACCGGCACGCGCTGGCCACGCTGGGAAAGCTGTTCGCCGCCGGACGCGTCGAAAAAACGTATTGGGCGCTGGTGGAGGGCGTCCCCGCGCAGCGAGAAGGTCTTATTGATCTTCCCTTGCGAAAGCGCACGCCCACGAAAAGCTGGCGCATGGATGTCGCGCCGGACGGTGTCGAGGCCCGGACCCGCTATAAAGTGATCGCCCATGATGAGGCGCGGGCGTGGCTCGCGCTCAGCCCGTTGACGGGCCGCACCCATCAATTGCGGGTGCATTGCGCGGCGATGGGCTGGCCGATTGCGGGCGACTGGATCTATGGCGCCGGGCGCGGGGAGCGCCGCCCTGCCGAGGTCGCGCTTCAGCTTCACGCGCGGG